>Ga0208164_1000496_pt1 | contig 8990 bp, 8 predicted proteins | sample Colrivmet1449C02_FD_187634 | JGI IMG/M metagenome (GOLD analysis project Ga0208164, IMG submission 187634) | Estuarine microbial communities from the Columbia River estuary - metaG 1449C-02 (SPAdes) (version 2) | ecosystem: Environmental > Aquatic > Marine > Intertidal zone > Estuary | place: USA... | reverse complement strand
GCCGGCGATGGCGGTGACGATCTTGAAGGTCGAACCGGGCGGGTAGAGTCCTTGGGTCGCGCGATTGAGCCAGGCGCCGGATTTCTCGACTTCGTCGTAGTGGCTGGCGGTGATCCGTCCGGCAAGCCGGTTGGGATCGAAGGTCGGCTGGCTGGCGAGCGCGAGGATCTCGCCGGTATGCACGTCGAGCATCACCGCCGCGGCCGGCAGCGCTACGCCTTGCGAATCCTTGATCTCCGCCAGCGCCTGCTCGGTGGCACGTTGGATCCTCAGGTCCAAGGACAGGTTGATATTACTGCCTTGGACGGGTTCGCTGTATTTCAAGCGGGTCTGGTTGTAGCCGGAGGAAGTCTTCGTCCAGAGCTCCCAGCCGCTGAGGCCCTTGAGGACATGATCGAAGGAGAGTTCGACGCCGGCGGCGCCGGTCTTGCCCGTCTGCCGCAGCTTCTGCATCGATTCGCTGCGCACCTCGGCGATATCTTCGACGTTGGGCGGAAGCTCCTCGGAGTCTTTCACGTAACCAAGGACGTGGGCGGCCATGCCGCCGTAAGGATAGGTGCGAATGATGTCCGATTCCAGACGGATGGGGCCCTCGACCGGGAACTGCTCGATGAAGCGCGCGACGGCCTTGACGCCTTCGTCCGGACCGGCCGGCACGTTCGCGACCGGAAAAGCCAGGTCCGCGACCAGCGTGAAGGGCAGGGCCCGTCGCTCGCGCAGGTGCTTGCGCAGGTCTTCGATGTTGACCTTACGCTCGCCGGGCGGGTCCAAAGGCGAGGCCTTGCCTGGGGCGGGCTTCCGCACGGTCTTCCGCTGGTTCTCGTCGATGACGAACCAGACCTTGTTGAGCCAGCCTTGGAGGACGTTGACGCGCGCGAGTTCCATCACGCGTTCGGTATCCACCTGCACGGCCTGACGGGCACGTTCGGCGGCGAGGAGCCGGAGATACTCGGAACGGAATTCCTTCTGCAAGGCGGCGAGATCGGCCTTCACGCTCCAACGGGCGCGATTATCGACGAGCACGAAACCATTACGGTCATAGATCCGACCACGGGCCGGCGGACGCAGGACGATGCGGCGGCTCTGATTGTCGGACTGTTCCTTCAGGTCGGTCGACTGGATCAGCTGACGAAAGGCGAGTCCGCCGACGACGTAGAGGAAGCCTACGGCGAAGAGTCCGAAGACCGCATACAGACGGAGGCGATCAACCGGCGTCGAGGGGAGCACCTTGGTGTCAGCGCGTTCCCTCATGGCTGTTCGAGGGCGGGCGGGACGCCGAGCCGGTCCATGACGGCGTTCTGCGTCAAAGCCACCGGCACCAAGCCGAGGGTCCCGACGACTCCCGCCAGCAGGAGCTGTCCGAACAGATGACCCACGGCGCCGTCAGCCGGGGCGTCGGAAGCGAAGGCCGCGGCGAGATACCAGACCAGGCACGCGCCGACATTGACGATGGCCGCGCCTTGCAGCATCCGCGGGGTGCTGCGGAGGAGGGGCCGATTGGACGACAGGAAGATCGCGACCGCGACAAGGGTCAGCGCCAACATGCCGTCCGGAATCGGTCGACGAGCCTCGAAAAGAAAGCCAAGCCCCGCCGCGAACAGGACGCACTGCCAGCGCTTGAGCCGACGGGAAGGGGCGATGAGACAGGCGCCACTGACAAAGACGACAAGCGAAGAGGAAGCCAGGGTGTCGCTGGCGAGGTCCGCGCCCAGGAGCCAAGGGTAGGTCGCCAACAGGAGGATCAGCCAAGCCCAGCCCATCGTCACTGGAATTGGTCGCCCTGGATCAGCGCTTCGCCGGGCGTCTGGATGATCGGGACCAGCACGGAGACTTCCTGCAGGTTGTAAAGGTCACGGGAAGGGACCAAAAGGCTTTCCTTGAAGTTGCCGACCTGCGTGGCGTAAGCGCCGCCGTCGAGGTAGCCCAGGGTCAGTCCGCTAGGGAATACGCCGCCCATGCCGGTCGTGGTCACGCGGGCGGGCGTGCCGGCGGGCAGCAGGTAGTCGTAAGGAATCACGCTCACGCGCGCTTTCGCGGTGCCCAGCGAATTCGCCGCGACGCCGTTGATGAGGACGATGCGGTTCTGATCGTCGCCTTCGAGGTAGGCGGTGCAACGGAAGCCGGGGCTCGTGACGAGGTCGACCTCGCTCGTCGTGAGATGGACGGCGGTGACGCGCCCGACGACGGTGTCGCCGAAGACGACCGGAGCGCCCGGGCGAATGCCATCGTTGCGCCCCTTGCGGATCACGATGCGCTGCCACCACGAAGAGCTGTCGCGCGTGGCCACGCGGGCGACGACGGAAAGGTAATCGGCCGGCACGTTGTAGCGGGTGACCTCGCGGAGGCGGGTATTTTCCCGGCGGATGTCCTCCATCCCCTTGAGCTTGAGTTCCAAGGCGGCGTTGATGCGCGCAAGGTCACGGCCGGCGGCGACGAGCTCATCGGTGCTGCGGCTCTTCTTCTCCCAGAAGGTCGCCAGGTCACGAGACTTGCCGACGAGATGAAGGGCCGGGGCTTGGAACTCGACGAAAGCTTCCCGATTAAAACGACGCACGGCGCCAGGCAGCAGGATCCACGCCGCGACGAACACGGCGAGGGCTACGTAGGAGGCGCGGGCTCCTTGGCGATTCTGATCCATGGCGGGTTGGCCCGCGAGCGGGGCTTAGTCTCGACCGCTCCAGCGGGAGGAGTTGGCGAGGATTTTGCCGGTTCCGTTGACGACGGCGCAAAGAGGGTCTTCGGCGACGAAGACAGGCAGGCCAGTGGCCTCGGAGATGGCTCGGTCGATCTTGCGGATCAACGAACCGCCGCCGGCAAGCACGATGCCGCGATCGACAAGGTCGGAGGAGAGTTCCGGCGGGATGCGCTCGAGGGAACCCTTAACCGCCTCGATGATTTGATTGATATTATCAGCCATGGCCTCGCGGACTTCCTGGGAAGTGAGGTGCAGCTGGCGGGGCAGGCCGGTGACGTTATCGCGGCCCTTGACCTCGAAGGTGAGCTCCTGCTCGAGCGCGTAAGCCGAGCCGATCTTGATCTTGATCTCTTCCGCGGTGCGTTCGCCGATGATCAGGTTATACGAGTTACGGATGTACTTGATGATCGACATGTCGAACTCATCACCGCCGACGCGGATGGAGCGGGCGTGGACGATGCCGCCGAGGGAAAGGACAGCGACTTCGGTGGTGCCACCGCCGATGTCGACGATCATCGATCCCGTGGGTTCTTCGACCGGCAGACCGACACCGATGGCGGAAGCGACCGGCTCAGGAATAGTGATGACGTCATCAGCGCCGGCGCGATAAGCCGAATCCATGACGGCGCGACGCTCGACCGCGGTGATGCCATAAGGCACGGCCACGACGACGGTGAGGTTCGTGAAGAGGGATTTACGGGCGACCTTGCCGATGAAATAGCGGAGCATGTGCTCGCTGATCTCGAAGTCGGCGATCACGCCGTCCTTCATCGGACGCAGGGCCTGGATGTCGCCCGGGGTGCGTCCGAGCATCATGCGGGCCTCATTGCCGACGGCGATGGGCTTGCGGGTGCTGGTGCGGATGGCGACGACGGAAGGTTCACGAAGGACGACCCCGCGGTCCTTGAGGAACACGAGGGTGTTCGCGGTACCGAGGTCGATGCCGATGGCTTGGTTGAATAGCCCGGGGAAGCGCTTGAACATCAGGGTCGTGGTGGTTTCCTTTATGAACAGTTTATTCACAGCATAGTCAAACGAAACTTCGGCTACGGAAGGCCCACTGGGGCCGTCATAAGATTCATTCAGACAGCGACATAGGCCGCCCCTGACGGCCTGACCACCGGACCTGTTCACATCGGGGTTCATCGGGACGCGCCGACCTTCGCCAACCCCGACGAAACGCAGGCCGGCGACCTTTCGCATGGAACTTGCGACCCTTGAGCCGACTCATAAACCATCATTACCCCAACCCTATGACACCCCAGCTCGATCGTCGTTCCTTCCTTCGTCAGACCGGCCTGGCCGCCGCGGCCATCGCCGTCACCGGCTGCGCCACGAACTCGTCGCCCGGTCAGGCTCCGGCCGTCACTTCGACGCCCACGCCGAGCCGGAAGCTCAACATCGCCGCCATCGGTTTCGGCGGCGTCGGCGGCAGCAACGTGAAGAATTCCGCGGACGAGAACATCGTCGCGCTCTGCGACCTGGATCTCGGCCGCTGCGCCGGGACAATCAAGCAGTTCCCGAAGGCCGCGCTGTTCACCGACTTCCGTAAGATGCTCGACCAGCAGAAGGACATCGACGCGGTCATCATCGCCACGCCCGACCATTCGCACGCCTACATCGCCATGGAATGCATGCGCCGTGGCAAGCATGTCTACGTCCAGAAGCCGATCTCTCACTCCGTCTTCGAAGCCCGCATCCTCACCGAGTCGGCGCACAAATATAAGGTCGTGACCCAGATGGGCAACCAAGGCCATTCCGGCGAAGGCATCCGTCAGGTCACCGAGTGGATCGCCGCCGGACTCATCGGCAAGGTGCGCGAAGTGCACACCTGGACCAACCGTCCGATCTGGCCGCAGAGCAGCGAGATGGACCGTCCGTCCGAAGCGCAGAAAGCCCCGCAAGGCATGGACTGGGATCAGTGGTGCGGCCCGGCGCCCCTGCGTCCTTTCCACGCCTCCTACCACCCGGGCAAGTGGCGCGCCTGGTGGGATTTCGGCACCGGTTCGCTCGGCGACATGGGCTGCCACATCATCGACCCTGCTTTCATGGCGCTCGACCTGCGCTACCCGATCAGCGTCGAAGGCAACGTCTCCACCGTCTTCGAGACCTTCGGCAAGAAGACCTCCGGCAAGTTCGAATCCTATCCGCGCTCCTCGGTGGTGCGCTTCAAGTTCCCGGCCCGTGGCGACATGCCGCCCGTGACCCTCACCTGGTGGGACGGAGGCCTGATGCCTCAGCGCCCCGACGAGCTCGAGGACGACATGCCCTTCGGCGATCCCAACGGCGGCTGCCTCTTCATCGGCGACAAGGCCAAGCTCGTGTGCGGCTGCTACGGTCTCAACCCACGTATCCTGAATCCGGATCTCCGTGAAGAATCCAAGAAGCTCGCGAAGACGCTGGCCCGCATCCCTGGCAATTCCTCCGGCCACGAGAAGGACTGGATCCGCGCCTGCAAGGGCGGACCGGCCGCGTCTTCGAACTTCGACTATTCGGGCCCGCTCTCCGAGATGGTGCTGATGGGTAACCTCGCCTCGCGTTATCCCGACCGCAAACTGCTCTGGGACGGTCCGCAGATGCGCGTGACGAACGACAAGGACGCCGATGCCTACGTCCGCCGCGTATACCGCAAGGGTTTCGAACTGGGCACCTAAGCCGGCTTAGCGCAGCGCGAGGAACGCCAGGATCGCACCGCCGAGCGCGATGCGGTACCAGGCGAACACGCCTAGTCCGTTGCGGGACACATAACCTACGAGCCACTTCACGGACACGAAGGCCGTGACGGCGGCCACGAGGAGGCCGACGCTCGCCGGACCGGCAGGGTAGACCTGGGTGAGGGCAGGGCCCAGCGACCACATCTTATAGATAGAGGCGGCGGAAAGGGTGAGCAATCCGACCAGGAAGGAGAACTCCGTGGCGGCGGTATGTGAAAGGCCGGCGAGGCGTCCGCCGAGGATGGTGGCGAGCGAACGGCTCGTGCCGGGGATCAGCGCAAAGCACTGGCAGAGGCCTACGGTGAGCGCCGGGCGCCAGCCGATCGCAGCGACTTCGTCGGAAGACTCGGCGGCCTTCTTCGGCAGCAGGTATTCGGCGACCAAGATGACCAGTCCGCCGACGACCAAGGCCGCGGCGACGACTTCGACCGAGAACAAATAAGCAGAGATGGCGTCCTTGAACAGGAATCCGAGCAAGGCCGCGGGGAGGAACGCGACCAGGATCGATGAGGCGAGGGAGACGGACTGGCCGTCGCCGCGGCAGAGCCCCGTCAGCACGCCGCGTACTCGTCCGAAGAACGCCACGAGCACGGCGAGGATCGCACCAAGCTGGATGATGACGATGTAATCGTCGGCGACCCGTTCCATCGAGACCGCCCGGCCTTTGCGGTCGGTGACTCCCGCCACGGTAACATCAGGGTATTTCTGGACGCCGAGCAGGCTGTCGCTGAGGATCATGTGACCGGTCGAACTCACCGGCAGATATTCCGTGACGCCTTCGACCGTGCCCGTGACGACGGCGCGAGAGTAGGTGAACTCGCGTCGAATCTCTTCAGGCGTCACCGTCGGACCATAACCCGCAAAAGAGGGCAGGGAGGACAGCAGCCACAGACCGAAGGCGAGACGAAGCATGGGCGACCTTTAGGCTCGTGGCCGTGCCGTGGCAAGGAAAGCCGTCAAAAGCCCTTGTCGCTTGCCCTCAGGTAAGGTTCTCGCTTTATGCAGGCATCACCATGTCGGCCTCCAGCCTCATCCCGACCACCGAACCTCGCTTCCAAGTACCCGACGCCCGCGGTCGCTTCGGTCAGTTCGGCGGCATGTATGTCCCGGAGACGCTGATGACCCCGCTCCTGGACCTGACCAAGGCCTACGACGAGGCCCGGCGCGACCCGGCGTATCAGCAGGCTTTCGCCGACATGCTCCGGGACTACGCCGGACGTCCCACCGGACTTTACCACGCCGAATCGCTGACCAAGCACGTCGGCGGCGCCCGCATCTACCTCAAGCGAGAGGACATGCTCCACACCGGAGCGCATAAGATCAACAACGTCATCGGCCAGGCCTTGCTCGCCGTGCGCATGGGGAAGAAGCGCATCATCGCCGAAACCGGCGCCGGCCAGCACGGCACCGCGACCGCCGCGGTCTGCGCCCGTTTCGGCCTCAAGTGCGTCATCTACATGGGCGCGACCGACATGGAGCGCCAGGCCCTCAACGTCTACCGCATGCGTCTCATGGGCGCCGAGGTCCGCGGCGTCGAAGCCGGCCAGCGTACGCTCAAGGAGGCCGTCAATGAGGCCATGCGTGACTGGGTGACCAACGTCCGCGAGACCCATTACATCCTGGGCACCGCCTACGGTTCTCATCCTTACCCGATGATGGTCCGCGATTTCCATCGGATCATCTCGATCGAGTCCAAGCAGCAGATCCTGCGCGCCGAAGGCCGTCTGCCTGACGCCATCGTCGCCTGCGTCGGCGGCGGCTCCAACGCCATCGGCGCCTTCTTCGAATTCTTGGACGAACCCGGCGTTCGTCTCATCGGCGTCGAAGCCGGTGGCCGCGGCATCGCCCGCGGTGAGCATGCAGCTCGTTTCGCCGGCGGGCGCCTCGGCGTGCTGCAAGGCTGCATGACGAACATCCTCATGGATGGGGAAGGGCAGATCGAAGGCACCCACTCGGTCTCCGCCGGCCTGGATTATGCCGCCGTCGGCCCGGAGCATGCTTTCTACCGGGACAAGGGGCGCCTCGAGTTCGCCTACGCGACCGACGACGAATGCCTCGAAGGCTTCCAGCTGCTCTCCCGCACCGAAGGAATCATTCCGGCCCTCGAATCCAGCCACGCCGTCGCGCATGGCGTGAAACTCGCCGCGAAGCTGCCCAAGGAGCAGGTGGTCATCATCAATCTTTCCGGCCGCGGCGACAAGGACGTGTGGAGCGCGGCGCGCGCGATGGGCACGGAGATCAAGCTCTGACCATGGCGGCGTCTTCGATGACGGGTTTCGGACGGGCGGAGATCGATCTCCCCGGCGTCCGTCTTTCGGTCGAAATCGCCTCGGTGAACCAGAAGAATCTGCAGGTCTCGGTCTTCGGTCCCGAAGCCTGGCCGGCGCTCGAATCCACCGCCTCCGCTTGGATCCGCGCCCGCTTGCAGCGCGGGAAAGTGACCGCCCGCGTGACGCAGGCCGCGGCTTCCGTGCAGCAACGCCAATGGGATGCGGAGTCCGTGGCAAGCAGCCTCGAGGAGCTCGGTAAGATCGCCGCTCGTTGTGGCGTCGCGTTCGCTCCGGACGCCGACCTGCTTCACCGTCTCGCCGAGAGCAGTCGCCGCCCGTCAGTCGTGCTGCCACCGCTGGCCGAAGTCGAGGCGACCGTCCAGAAGGCCTTCGACGAAGCCCTCCGCCATCTTATCACCATGCGTCAGGCCGAAGGCGCCGCGTTGGCGAAGGACCTCGAGTGTCGTCTCGGCAAAATCTCCGCGATGGTCGCCGACATGGAGCACGCCGAGAAGGCGGCCCCGGTCAGGCATCGGGACGCGCTGCTCAAGCGTCTGAAGGAAGCGGGGCTAGCCTTGGACGTGTCTGATGACCGCGTGCTCAAGGAACTGGCCCTGTTCGCGGACCGTTCGGACATCACCGAAGAGGTCGTCCGCCTCCGCAGCCATGTCGCCCAATTTTCAGCCGAACTCAGCCAGCCGAACAGCGGACGGAAGCTGGATTTCCTCATCCAGGAGCTCCTCCGGGAAGTGAACACCATCGGCAGCAAGGCGGCGGAAATCGCCACGACCAAGCAGGTTTTGGAGGCGAAAACCGAGATCGAGCGCATCCGGGAGCAGGTCCAGAACCTGGAGTGAGGTTTTTTAGGGTGTGGTATTGCCACGACCGCTTTCCCATGCCTTTGTCTATCAACACTTACGCAACGTCATGTCCAACAACCTCACCAAGCGCGACATCGTCCTGAAGATTTTCACGGACAAGGGTTACCCCCAGAAGCATATCCGCGACTCGGTCCAGATGACCTTGGACGCCATCAGCGAGGCTTTGCTCGCGGGCCGTGATGTCGAGCTCCGTAACTTCGGTGTCTTTCAGGTCCAGGTCCGCAAGAGCCGCATCGGTCGCAACCCGAACCGTCCGGAGACGGACGTGGTCATCCCGAAGCGCGCGGTCATCAAGTTCAAGGCCGGCAAGGAACTGAAGGCCAAGCTCAAGTCGATCGACATCGATAAGCCCGCTCAGCAGTAATCCGCGCCGCGATGTCCGACATTCGAACGCTCCCCGGTTTCCGGGAGTTCTATCCCGAAGACCGTG
>Ga0208164_1000475_pt1 | contig 9278 bp, 10 predicted proteins | sample Colrivmet1449C02_FD_187634 | JGI IMG/M metagenome (GOLD analysis project Ga0208164, IMG submission 187634) | Estuarine microbial communities from the Columbia River estuary - metaG 1449C-02 (SPAdes) (version 2) | ecosystem: Environmental > Aquatic > Marine > Intertidal zone > Estuary | place... | reverse complement strand
CAAAGTGTTGGTATTGAAATTTTGAGCCATGTTGTATCGATAGGAAAGGTAAGTGTTGCCGAAGATTACCAATTGCCATCTATAAATGATCGTCAGCGAATTGATGAAGATCCAGTTCGATGCGCAGACAAGAAAGTGAGCGATGAGATAGTTAAAGAGATTGAACAAGCCCACAAAGACGGCGATACATTAGGTGGAGTAGTTGAAGTGTTGGCTTACAACTTGCCGCCTGGCTTAGGTTCTCATACTCATTGGGATAAACGTTTAGACGCTCGGTTGGCTGGAGCGATGATGGGTATTCAGGCGATTAAAGGCGTTGAGTTAGGTGATGGTTTTGCAACTGCCAAACGAAGAGGCTCAGTTGCTCATGACGAGATTGAAAAAAATGCAAAAGGTGAAATTGTTCGTCGAACAGATCGCGCTGGTGGTACTGAAGGCGGTATGAGTAACGGTGAAATTCTAAGAGTAAAAGTAGCTATGAAACCAATCTCAACAGTTCCTAAAGCCTTAGACACAATTGATGTTGCTACCGGTGAAGCAGCAAAAGCGATTAATCAAAGATCAGATGTATGCGCAGTTCCAGCATCGGGAATAGTTGCTGAAGCTATGGCTGCATTAGTACTTGCAGATGCAGTATTAGAAAAATTTGGTGGCGACAGTGTTCAAGAGACTAAGCGCAATTTTGAGCATTACATAAAGAGCTTAGAAATAAAGTAATGCTCGAAAAAATCGTGTTAATAGGTCCGCCCGGCGCTGGCAAATCAAGCATTGGTAGGGCATTAGCTAAAGAATTGTTATTACCGTTTATAGACAGCGATGGTGAAATTGAAAAATCTGCAGGCAAAAAGATTTCTGAAATATTTGTTGATGATGGAGAACCGCATTTTCGTGCTTTAGAGGTGGAGAAGGTAAAGGAATTGCTGCAAGAATTTGAAGGAGTTATTTCACTAGGTGGAGGAGCGCCAATAAATTCAGAAATTTCACAAATCCTAGGAGCGGCCAGCTATCCAGTAATTTTCATTGATGTATCAATTGCCCAAGCAGCAACTCGAATTGGATTCAATAAAGACAGACCCCTGTTGCTAATTAACCCAAGGCAGCAATGGATGAACTTAATGAGTGAACGTCGTCCGATCTATGAAAAATTGGCAACCGATACGGTTTCATCCGATAGTAAGAAACCCCATGAGGTAGCAAAAATAATCGTAGAGAAAATCAAAGCAAAGATATGAAAATCATCAATGTAAAGGGTGAACACCGATATGAAGTTAAGATTGGTGTGAATTGGACCGGTGAGATCAAATCCATATCAAACACACACAAAAAAACATTAATTCTTGCACCAAAATCGATTGCTTCGAAATATAGATTAAAGGAAAGTTCAAGTGTTAAGGTTTTCATAACTCCTGAAGGAGAGAATCAGAAAAGTTTAAATGTATTGGATAAAGTGTGGAGTAAATGTGCAGCAGAGGGGATTGCCCGTGCTGATGCAATCATCGGTATAGGTGGTGGTGCTACTACTGATCTTGCTGGCTTTGCAGCATCATCTTGGTTAAGGGGAATAACTTGGTATGCGTTCCCAACCTCGTTGGCAGGAATGGTTGATGCTGCGATTGGTGGCAAAACTGGAATCAATGCTAGAAGCGGTAAAAATTTGATTGGATCTTTTTATTCCCCAGCTGGGGTTTTCATCGATCTAGCATTTCTAAACACGCTACCAAAGCGAGATATATCAGCAGGAATGGCAGAAGTTATTAAATGTGGTTTTATTGCAGATTACAAGATTCTAAATCTTGCCCAAGATGATGATTTGGATTACCAACAACTCATTTCGCGTTCTATTAAAGTTAAAACAGATGTGGTTTCTAAAGATTTTAAGGAGAATAAATTACGGGAGATACTTAATTACGGTCATACCTTAGGGCATGCAATTGAGAAGAATAGTAGTTACAAACTAAGACATGGTGAAGCTGTCAGTATTGGAATGGTATTCGCTGCAGAATTAAGTAGGCAATTAGCCGGACTCTCAGATGATGCTGTTCTGTTACATAGAGAGTTGCTTAGAAATTTTGATTTACCTATTTCTTACCCAAGCAATAAATTTAAGCCTTTGCTTGCCCTATTAGCGAGCGATAAAAAGGTAAAGAACTCAAAGCTGCGGTTCATTGGAATTAGTAAAATAGGCAAACCTGTTTGGTTTGATGATGTTTCGCCAGGCACGCTAAGTAAGGTTTATGAGAGAATAGCCAAATGAAAATACTTGTATTAAATGGTCCGAATCTTTCCAGGCTGGATCTTCGTGAGCAAAAGCATTATGGCGATCTTGATTACAGTCAATTAAAGAAAGCAATTGAAGAAAAAGCTAAAGAATTGTCCATAGATATTGAGATTAAGCAGAGTGATAGCGAGAGTGAAATAATCTCTTGGCTTCACGAGGCCGCAGATAAGAAGCAACCCGTAATTTTTAATCCAGCTGCTTTTACTCATTATTCATATGCAATCAGAGATGCAGTAACTATGCTCTCTGCGCCAGTTATTGAAGTTCACCTATCAAACCCATTATCGCGGGAAGAGTTTCGGCATACTTCAGTAATTAGTGGGGTAGTCAAAGGTTCGATTGCAGGATTTGGTGTAGATAGCTACCACTTAGCCTTAATTGCGATGCAAAAGCTTGTTGGCTGACAAGGTAGGCTTGGAGAATAGTTTTTAAGAAATACTTAAAGATTTTCAGATATTAGATAGGGCAGACGTGGCTACCACTAACGATTTAAAAAATGGAATGACCTTGAATCTAGATGGTCAATTATGGAACGTAATCGAATTTCAACATGTTAAGCCTGGTAAAGGTGGAGCTTTCGTCCGGACCAAAATGCGTTCAGTTCTATCCGGCAAGGTTGTTGAAAAAACATTTAACGCGGGCGTTAAAGTAGAGGTTGCTCAAGTTGATAAACGCGATATGCAATTTCTTTACAAAGATGGTGAAGATTTCATGTTTATGGACTCTACTAATTACGATCAGATCTCAATTAGTAAACAGACCGTCGGAGATGCGGTTGATTATTTATTAGAAAATGCCGATGCAATTGTGGCAATGCACGAAGGTAATCCTTTATTCATTGAACTTCCTGCATCTGTGGAATTGAAAATTACTTATACAGAGCCAGGTTTACAAGGTGATAGATCATCTGGTGGAACAAAGCCAGCAACAGTTGAAACAGGAATTACGGTTCAGGTTCCACTTTTCATTAAGCAAGATGAGAAGGTATTAGTTGATACAAGAACTGGCGCGTACCTCGGGCGAGCTAACTAAAAGATGTCTGCCCGTAGTAAAGCTCGCAAACGGGCGTTAGATTTTCTGTATGAAGCAGATATCAAGAAGGTTTTAGCTGCCGACCTATTTACTGCACGTGGTGCTAATGAACTATCGCAGGAACCATATGTTTTGGTGTTGATAACTGGTGTAGCTGAGCACTTGTCGAAAATTGATGAATTGATTATTACTTACGCACAAGGCTGGGATATGGATCGCATGCCACCGATCGATCGTAATATTTTGAGAATAGCCATATTTGAAATTCTATGGGCCGCAGAGATAGATAACCAAGTAGCCTGTGATGAAGCTGTTGAGCTTGCTAAATCACTTTCAACCGATGAATCCTCAAGCTATATCAATGGTGTCCTAGGAAGGATTATTAAGCTCAAGGATTCAATCGCCATTTAGGCAGTTAGTAACTCTGCCTCAGTTAAGTAATCGAGCGTTGCTGCATCAGTTAAACCCAGCAACAGTGATAAGAATTGAAGATCATTTGCTCTAATTGTTAACAACTGACCATTCCAATCTTTTCGACGATCACTAACCAATCTTGTAAACCTTCTTATCTGTTCAGTGTTGGCATCTGTGCCACTTGAAATCCTCACCAAATCCAAGGTTAAGCTTCGAGCGGAAACTATTGGCGCAATCTCTGGGAAAAGTTCACTGACCGGTACCTGATAAAACTCCATCAAAGAAATCGCCTTCTTCAGTGAAATTGCTCGATCTCCTCGTTCGTAGGAACCGATCACAACTGCCTTCCACTTGCCATTTGAGTGGTTTTCTACATCTTGCAAACTCCACCCTTTTGATTTTCTGATTACTCTTAAGCGTTCTGCTTGGTTATTTTTATTCATAGCAGCAGATTAGCCACACGCGGATTTTCATGATTTTCAATATCCACAGCCCCTCTGCTAACATACGGCGATTCCTTTAACGATCCGTCCAGAGAGGCGGCGAAGGAGAAGTAAATGGGTATTTTGTTATCTGGCTCCGACATCGATCGGGCAATTAAACGCATTTCACATGAAATCATTGAACATAATCAAGGGATTTCAAATCTAGTTTTAATGGGCATCCCTACTCGCGGGGCTTACTTAGCCGATCGCATTGCTGCTTTTATCAGCGAGATTGAAGGAGATGTGGCCTGTGGTGTTTTAGATATCACCCTACATCGCGATGATTTAAGGCTGCGTCCACCAAAACCGATTCTTCCAACCAAATTACCGGCCGGTGGCATAGAGGGCAAAGATTTAGTCCTAGTTGATGATGTGTTGTTCTCTGGTCGGACCATTCGAGCAGCATTAGATGCAATAGGTGAGTTAGGGCGACCAAAAACGGTTCAACTAGCTGTACTTGTTGATCGTGGTCACAGGGAATTACCGATCAGAGCAGATTACGTTGGTAAAAATATCCCCACCTCAATTACTGAGAGCGTAAAGGTTCATCTCTCTGAGTTAGATGAAGAAGATTTAGTGGAGTTGATCAAATGATCAATGGACACCTGTTATCGGCTGCAGATTTAACCAAGGAAAGTGCCCTAAATTTGTTATCAACGGCAAAAGAGTTAGCTCAAATAACCGATGGTCCAAACAAGAAATTGCCTACCCTGCGGGGAAAAACTGTTGTGAATCTTTTCTTTGAAGACTCCACGCGCACGCGAATTAGCTTTGAGACTGCTGCAAAGAGATTATCCGCGGATGTAATCAATTTTTCAGCTAAAGGATCATCGGTAAGTAAGGGTGAGAGTTTGAAAGATACAGCTCAAACTTTGCAAGCGATGGGTGCCGATGCTGTAGTAATTCGTCATGGCAGCTCTGGTGCTGCTAAACGTTTGGCTGATACCCAATGGATTCAAGCTGCAGTTATAAACGCGGGGGATGGCACACATGAACATCCTACGCAAGCACTCTTGGATGCCTTCACAATTAAACAGCATCTAAGAAATAATGAGAAAGATCTATCTGGTGTAAAAGTGTTGATCGTTGGAGATATTCTGCACTCCAGAGTTGCAAGGAGCAATGTACTTTTGTTAACTAAATTAGGTGCGCAAGTTACATTAGTTGCACCACCAACTTTGTTGCCAGTAGGTGTAGCAGATTGGCCAGTAAAGATCTCATATGATCTTGATGAGGAAATACCAAAATGTGATGTGGTAATGATGCTTCGAATTCAACTAGAACGCATGAATGATTCATTCTTCCCATCATCACAGGAATACTCAAAACGTTTTGGTCTAAATTCAGTTCGACTAGCCAAACTATCCAAGAGCGCAATTGTTATGCACCCTGGTCCAATGAACCGCGGTCTTGAAATATCAGCAGAAAGTGCGGACGATTTGAAATCAGTAATTATTGATCAGGTGAAAAATGGCGTTGCGATCCGTATGGCAGTTTTATATGAGTTACTTGGTGGGGCGCCAATCGGGGAGAGTAAATAATGAAAATTTCTAATGCAAAATTAGTAAATGGCAACCTAGTTGATATCGAAATAATTAATGGACTAATTTCTAAAATTGACAAGGCAACTGGCAGTAAAGTTACTGACGGCATTGATGCGCAATCTAAGCTTTTAATCCCAGGTTTAGTTGATCTGCACACTCATCTTCGCGAACCAGGTAGGGAAGATGCCGAAACTGTATTAACAGGTTCAAGATCAGCAGTTGCGGGTGGTTACACCGCGATATCTGCAATGGCCAACACCAATCCAGTGGCAGATAATGCTGGAGTTGTTGAACAAATCTATCGACTTGGAAAGAGTGCAGGATTAGTTGATGTTAATCCAATTGGCGCAGTTACTAGAGGTTTACTTGGTGAGCAATTAGCTGAGATGGGCGCAATGGCTGATTCAATTGCAAAGGTTAGGATTTTTAGTGATGATGGAAAGTGTGTGTTCGATCCACTAATAATGCGCCGAGCACTTGAATATGTAAAAACATTTAATGGAATTATTGCCCAACATGCCCAAGAACCTAGGTTGACTGTTAATGCACAAATGAATGAAGGTGTTGTTTCAGCTCGAATTGGATTACCAGGTTGGCCAGCCATTGCAGAGGAAGCGATTATTGCTAGAGATATCCTGCTTGCCGAACATGTTCAATCTAGATTACATATTTGTCATGTCACAACTGCTGGTGGTGTTGAGTTAATAAGGTGGGCAAAGCAGCGTGGGATTCAGGTCACAGCTGAGGTTACGCCGCACCATCTTCTGCTTACGGATGAATTAGTAGAGAATTATGATCCAATCTATAAAGTGAACCCACCACTTAGAACACAGAAGGATGTGCAAGCTTTGCGAGAAGGTTTAGCTGAAGGAGTAATCGATATTGTGGCAACTGATCACGCTCCACATCCATCTGAAGATAAAGATTGTGAATTCCAAGCAGGCGCCTTTGGTATGGTCGGTCTAGAAACTGCTCTCTCTGTTGTAGTAAAAACAATGATTGAAACAAAATTAATGACATGGTCTGATTTGATTGATCGCATGTCAGCTGCCCCGGCTCGGATAGCTGGTTATAAGAATCAAGGTAATGAAATTGCTGTGGGTAAGTCTGCAAATCTAATCCTGGTTGATGTAGAAAAGAGCTGGAATGTAGATCGCGATAAATTGAAGTCAAAGAGCAAGAACACTCCGTTTAATGGGATGCAATTGCCAAGCGTGATTACTGATGTATTCCATAATGGTGATCATGTTCTACAAGCATCTCAAGTAGTAGAAATGAAATCAGAGAATAATGAGTAAATCAAAAACTGCTTACCTGGTTCTAGATGACGGGCGTATTTTTGAAGGAAGTGCATGGGCTAAAACAGGTGAGACATACGGGGAGGCAGTATTTTCAACTGGAATGACCGGCTACCAAGAAACTTTGACGGATCCTTCGTATCATAAACAAATCGTTGTTATGACAGCTCCACATATTGGCAATACCGGTATGAATAAGAGTGATCAAGAATCATCAAAAATTTGGGTAGCAGGCTTTGTTGTTCGTAACCCATCATCAATTGCTAGTAATTGGCGAAGTGAAAAGTCCTTAGAAGAGGAGTTGATTAATTCTGGGGTGGTTGGAATTCAAGGAGTTGATACACGAGCTATTACCAGACACCTTAGAGATCGCGGTGCGATGCGCGTAGGTATTTTCAGTGATACCGAGCTAAGTAGAGAAGAGATGGTTGTGAAGGTGCGCAAAACACAACCAATGAGTGGAGCATTTTTGGCATCAGATGTAACAACTTCAAAACCATACATAGTAAATCCGCCACAAGGAGTTTCAACCATTTTAAAGGTTGCTGCGATTGATCTTGGCATTAAAGGAGCAACTCCAAAAGCAATGGCTGAGTTAGGTATTCAAGTTCATGTTCTACCAATGAATACAACATATGAAGAGATAAAAGCCATTGCACCAGATGGAGTATTCCTATCAAATGGACCGGGTGATCCTGCTGCCATGACTGAGGTTGTAGAACTTGTAAGAAATGTTTTGTCGGATGAGATTCCATTTTTTGGAATCTGTTTTGGACATCAAATACTAGGACGAGCATTGGGTTTTGAAACTTATAAATTACCATTTGGGCACCGGGGTATAAACCAGCCAGTTATCGATTTAACAACTGGCAAAGTTGAGATCACCGCTCATAACCACGGGTTTGCAGTTGCTGCGCCAAAAGATCATGAGTTTAAGACTGTATATGGTGATGGCCGAGTTACTCATATGTCATTAAATGATTCTGTTGTAGAAGGCCTTGAGCTAATTTCTATACCTGCCTTCTCAGTGCAATATCATCCAGAATCAGCAGCTGGGCCGCACGATGCGTCGTATCTTTTCGAAAGATTTGTAAATTTAATGCAGAATCCCAAGATGGGCTTAAAGGGATTAAATGCCTAAAGATAATTCAATTAAAAGTGTCTTGGTTATCGGTAGTGGACCAATAGTTATAGGACAGGCTTGTGAATTTGATTATTCAGGCACTCAAGCATGTCGTGTACTTAGGGCCGAAGGAATTCGGGTAATCCTCATAAATTCTAATCCTGCAACAATTATGACCGATCCTGAATTTGCTGACGCTACATACATCGAGCCTATTACGCCAGAAGTTATTGAAATGATTTTGGATAAAGAACGCCCGGACGCAGTGCTTGCTACCTTGGGTGGTCAAACAGCTTTAAACGCTGCAATGGCTCTTCATGAGCGCGGTTCATTTGTTAAATACGAGACTAAGTTAATTGGTGCCGATGTGGATGCAATTAAACGGGGTGAAGACCGTGAAGTGTTTAAGAAGATTGTCGAAAGTATCGGGGGACAATCAGCGAAATCAAAGATCTGTCATTCGATGCAAGACTGTTTGGCAGCTGTTGTCGAACTTAAATATCCAGTTGTAGTGCGCCCTTCATTCACTATGGGTGGGTTAGGTTCTGGAATTGCTTATAACGAATCAGATTTACAGCAAATTGCTGGAGCCGGCTTGCGACATAGTCCAACAACTGAAGTATTGCTTGAAGAATCAATAATTGGCTGGAAAGAATACGAGTTAGAGGTAATGAGAGATAACAAGGACAACGTAGTCATTGTTTGCAGTATTGAAAATGTGGACCCTATGGGAGTCCATACGGGAGATTCAATAACAGTAGCTCCTACTATGACTTTAACTGATGTTGAGTATCAAAAATTGCGTGATCTTTCGATAAAGATTATTAGAGAAGTTGGGGTTGCTACTGGTGGGTGCAATATCCAATTTGCTGTTAATCCAAAAGATGGTCGAATTATTGTTATCGAGATGAATCCTCGAGTGTCTCGATCATCAGCACTTGCTTCGAAAGCAACTGGTTTTCCGATTGCGAAGATTGCAACTAAGTTAGCAATTGGTTATACATTAGATGAAATCGAAAATGACATAACGAAATCAACTCCAGCATCATTTGAACCAGCATTAGATTATGTAGTTGTAAAAGTGCCTAGATTTGCTTTTGAAAA
>Ga0208164_1000435_pt1 | contig 9898 bp, 10 predicted proteins | sample Colrivmet1449C02_FD_187634 | JGI IMG/M metagenome (GOLD analysis project Ga0208164, IMG submission 187634) | Estuarine microbial communities from the Columbia River estuary - metaG 1449C-02 (SPAdes) (version 2) | ecosystem: Environmental > Aquatic > Marine > Intertidal zone > Estuary | place... | reverse complement strand
TCAACCTCTTTGAAGTTTTCAAAAAAAACTATAACAGGCTTGTCTATCCCGGTTAAATTTTTTAGATTTGATTCGTAGTGTGGATTCGGAAGGCAGCGCACATCAAAGATAAAATCTGCATCAAGTGGGATGCCAAACTTATATCCGAATGAACTAAATTGTAAGGCAAGGCGATCCTCTTTTAGCTGAATTAATTCACTCAATGCTGTCTTCAATGCATTGACCGACATATTGCTAGTATCAATTTTGTAACCAATTTCAGCTAAAGGTGCGAGCATGGAACGCTCTTTTTCTATAGCTTCATCAAGGGATAGCTTTTCATTTGCTAATGGATGTCTCCGCCTAGTTTCGCCAAATCGTCTAACTATAGATTCTGTAGAGGATTCTAAATAAATAAGCTTCGTTTTGATAGATAAAGACTCGATTTCTTTAATAACATGAGGTAATTTTTCAATATCGATACTCCTAATATCAACACTTATAGCAACTTTATCCTGATGCTCATGATTAAGATGTTGAGAAATGCTAGATAAAAGCGTGACTGGTAAATTATCAATACAGTAAAAATTATTGTCTTCTAGAGCGTTTAGGGCAATGCTTTTACCCGAGCCTGACAATCCTGAAATAATAATGACTTCCATAATTAATGATCTAAACTTAATTGAAGATTAAGCTTCTGTGAAAGATTCTTTGTTGCATTAGATCCCTTATTAAGCAATATATAGTTTTTAACTACAGTTTCAATTAAAAGGCTTACATGTCTTGTTTTATCGATAGGGAGGTCTATCTTAGGAACAGTAATATCAAAAAGCTTAAAAGAACCCATATCCATATCTAGTCTCGGGTAGGGCAATTTTTTTTGGAATGATTTCAATTCAACCACTAAAAAAAGCTTTTCTTTTTTGATTATGCTTTTATCACCGAATAATTTTTTAATATCAAGTATGCCTAAGCTACGAACCTCCATTAAATTGGCAAGGAGTGATGGCGCTTGGCCTATGAGTGTATTTTCATCTTGTTTGAAAAATTCTACACTATCGTCAGCAATAAGCTGATTGCCTCTGTAAATTAAATCAAGTGCAACCTCACTTTTACCAATGCCTGATTTGCCAACGATTAAAATACCTTTACCTTTAATTACAACAAAAACACCATGTGCATGTTTTGTAGCTTGAGGGGCTTTAGATTTTAATGGGTTTAAATTAAAAATTTTTGATAAATACATTATTCTATCGACTGGTGTTTTAAGCCGCCTTCAATTCGGTGGTGATCCTTATGCAATTCTTTATATTTAATGACTTGGCGATCTAATTTACTCGATAGTAAATCAATGGCGGTGTACATACTTTCACCTCTGCATTCAGCATGAATATCGCTCTTTGGAAGATGAATAGTAGCCTCTGCAATATGTTCTAGTTTATTCACTGTGAGTGTGACCTTTGCATCAATTACATGATCAAAATGGTGGAAAATTTTAGCTAATTTAGTTTGAATATATTCCTTTAATGACGGAGTGATTTCTAAATGATGGCCAGTTAAATGAATATTCATATTATTTCCTTAAGGTTAGAGTTATAAAATTTTTCTAAGGTTGGTTGGAGCAATATTTAGTATTTCTCTATATTTCGCCACAGTTCTTCGTGCAATATTAATATCCTGATTCTTTAATAATAAAACAATCTCGCTATCTGAAAGTGGTTTTTTTGGATCTTCTTGTTTAATAACTTCTTTAATTTTAGCCCTAATTGCAGTAGATGCAAGTTCATTACCTGAGCTATTGTCAATTGAACTTCCAAAGAAAAATTTGAGCTCATAAATGCCCCGAGGCGTATTAATATATTTGTTTGATGTAACTCTAGAGATGGTGGATTCATGAAGACCAACTTCTTCAGCAATCTCTCTTAAAATAAGAGGCTTCATCATAGATTCACCATAATCTAAAAAATCTTTTTGATGTTTCATGATGGCTTCTGAAACTTTAAGAATTGTGACAAACCGCTGTTGTATGTTTTTCACAATCCATTTTGCTTCTTGTATTTGACTAGATAAATGATGAGCTGAGTCAGCTTGCGAATTTTTGATTAGGTCTCGATAAATATGATTTAAGCGAAGCTTTGGAATTGCTTGTTCGTTTAATGAAACTTGCCAATTAGCCTTTACTTTTTTTACATTAACTTCATGTTGAATGAAGTGATGACTTTCAATGGTAGAAAATATATTTCCAGGTTTTGGGTTAAGACTTTTAATTACCTTCTGAATTTCTCTTAGCACTTCATCTTCACAGCCTAATATTTTTTTTAGCTTAACAAAGTCACGAGAGGCCAGAAGGTTTAGATGAGATTTAATAACTTTAATGGAAAGTATGTGAATCGGACTTTCTTCCTTACTTTCAAGTTGAAGCGTCAAGCATTCAATAAGATCTCTTGCGCCAATTCCAGGTGGCGCTTGTTTTTGAAGTAATTTTAGTAAGGATTCTATTTCTTCAATACTTACTTCATACTCCTTTGGAATACTTGATAAGAAGTAATCTAGAGGCTCTTCCAAATAGCCATCTTCATTGATTGAATCTATTAGAAGAGAAATAATTGCTTGATCCTTCTCGCCAATTGGAATTAAATGAAAAATATCTTCAAGGTATTGTTTTAGAGTTTGTGTCGCAGACTCTCGATACTCATTTGAATCGATATAATTATTATCTTTTGCGTATTCTTCATCCCAATTAATTTCGTGCTCATAAATAGGCTCTTGGATTTCCTGATCGTTTAAAATTTCAAATGAAGTTTCTTCCTGAGGAGTTGTCGCAATATCTTTGCCGTCTTCCTCATCTTCCTCTAGCATTTCAATTAAGGGGTTCTGTTGAATGAGAATTTCAAGTTCTTGATTAAGCTCCACAGATGACATCTGGAGAAGCTTAATAGACTGTTGAAGTTGAGGAGTAAGCGATAAGTGTTGAGACGCTTTAAATTGAAGATTTTGTTTCATCGCTTAAATAGCGCTAATCTAAATAGTTATAGATAAAAATCCTTACCTAAATAAACATCTTTAACATTTTGATCGTTAGCAAGAGTTTTAGGTAGTCCAGATGCAAGAATTTTCCCTTGATTTACAATATACGCGCGATCACAAATGCCTAAAGTTTCACGAACATTATGATCTGTAATGAGAATGCCAATTTTTTGTTCGGCGAGATATTTAATGATTTTTTGAATATCAATGACCGCAATTGGATCAATGCCTGCAAAAGGTTCATCTAATAGAATAAATGCGGGATCAGAGGCAAGGCATCTGGCAATTTCAACACGACGTCTTTCGCCCCCGGAAAGGCTGATTGCAGGATTGTTTCTAATATGACTAATACCTAATTCCTGAAGAAGCCCTTCAAGTCTTGCATTCATTTTTTCGCGAGTTAAGTCTTGCAATTCTAAAATAGCTAAAATATTTTCAGCCACCGTCATTTTTCTAAAGATCGAAGGTTCTTGAGGAAGGTAAGAGAGACCTAATTTTGCGCGACTATGAATAGGCATTTTTGATATATTTGCACCATCGAGTGAGATACGTCCTCGATCGCTTGGAATAAGCCCTACGATCATATAAAAACTTGTTGTTTTACCAGCGCCATTGGGCCCTAGCAATCCTACGATTTCACCACTCTTGATAGTTAAAGATACATCTTGAACGACAGTTCTTTTTTTAAAAGTTTTTTTAAGATTTTCAATGACTAATTCACTCATAGCGACTTGTTATTCCTGTGGTTTTTTCTTGGGCTGAATAATTGCACGCGTTCTGCCGCCCGGTACAGTCTCGCCTGCTTTATTTTTAGTGTTACCTGACATTGCTTTTGCAAATTCAGCATTTGCGTCATACATGATGTAATCACCCTGAACAATATCCCCACCTTTTTTTACCCACGCTTTACTATATAAATGAACTTTGTCCATACGGCCATCATATTCAATTCTCTGAGCGCTGCCTTCAATATATTCATTTTTACCTTCTTGTTTTTGTTTGAAGGTTGTGGGATTACCAATACTTGTACTATGTTGAAAGCCTTGATTGTCCTCTCGGATGGTAAGTTCATCGGCTTTAATAAGCAGTGTGCCTTGTGTCAAAATGACATTACCAGAATAAACACTTGTGTTCTTCGAGTCATCAGATGTCATTGTGTCAGATTCAAGCTCGATAGGCTTATCTCGGTCTGCCTTTTCTGCAAAGACATAAGATGAACTGATGCTAAAAATGCATAAGCAAGTAAAGAAAATTTTCAGTGACGATATTGTAAAAAAAGATAAGCGCATTATTTTTTTAATTTTTTATTTTGAGTAATAGGATGCACGTTTAAATTATTTTTTTTAACGGGCTTTTCATAATGCACACGAACTCTCGCTAATAACTTCATTATTCCATTCTTTTTGTCATAATTCATGCCAATTGCATTAACGACTGTTTTGGGGTCTTGAGTGATGCGAACAGGCCTTTTTGTAAATGCTTGGTCTTTGTTTGGCAATATAGTCAATTGATCTGTAAAAAGCTCCATTTTTGGCTTTGTTTCAGTTTCGAGGCGAGCCACTTTTACATTGTCAATTATTTGCACTTCTTCGCCGTCAGTCGAAACAAGACCAATGCCACCTTCAATTTTTGAGCTAGGCACATTATTTTTATATCTAATAAAAAGAGGTTTTTTAAGTCGCGTCGTGTCATCTTGCGGGTAATGGGTCATTTCATTTGCAGATAAAATGAAATGAATAGACCCATTTGATTCAGTTTGCGTTGTTTTGAAATTTGTTAAAAAATAATCGGGGCTGTTGCTTAGTTTATTTCCTCTTTTTTCACTTTCATTTTCAACAGAAACTTGAACCCAGTAAGAAATAAAAGCTAAGATTGCAGCAAAAAAAATAGGAAATAAAACAGAGAAACGATTGATCATTTAAAGTAAGGTGCAACGATTTCATCATAAGTGCCTTGAGCCTTCATAATAAAATCACAGGCCTCTCGAACGGCACCATAGCCGGCAATCTTTTCTGTAACAAAATGCGCAATTTTTTTTACTTCATCGTGACCTGCAGGAACAGAAATAGCGAGACCCGATTGCAACATAGGAGGCAAATCTACAATGTCATCTCCCATAAATGCACATTCTTCAGACCTGAATCCTGTTTTCTTAATGAGATCAGCAAACGCTTCTTTTTTGTCTGAAATGCCTTGGTAAAAGTAATCTACCTCTAAATTTTCAGCGCGAATAAGAACACTATTTGAATTGCGGCCGGTAATAATTGCAAGTTTAACCCCACTTTTTTTAAGTAATCGCATACCTAAACCATCTTGTGTATTAAACATTTTATACTCTTGACCATCATCTCCAATGAATAGTGAACCATCTGTCATTACACCATCAACATCAAAAATCATAAGCTTGATTTTTTGTGCACGTTCTTTAAGGGTTGAATCCATCAAATGACTTTCGCTTTAAAGAGATCATGCATATTAAAAGCACCTACTAATTTATTCTCTCTATTAACCACAAGAATGCCATTAATTTTATTGAAATCCATTAAGTTGATTGCATCAATAATGATTTGATCATCAAATATTGTCTTAGGATTTTTGTTCATAATTTCTCTAATGGACTGTTTTTCGTAATCTATTTTTTTAGAAAGCTGTCTTCTTAAATCACCATCAGTAAATATGCCAATGGGCTCGGAATGAGCGTTAACTATTGCTGTAAAGCCTAAGCCCTTAAGAGATATCTCAAGCACTGCATCAGAAAGTAATGCATCTTCTTTGATGGAAGGCACTTTATCAACGTCTCTCATAATGTCTCGTACCCGCACAACTTGTCTTTTGCCTAAACTGCCGCCTGGATGTGATCGAGCAAAATCTTCAGCGGTAAATGCTCTTTGATCAAGAACACAAATGGCTAATGCATCTCCTAAAGCAAGAGATGCTGTTGAGCTAGCGGTAGGGGAAAGCCCTAAAGGGCAGGCCTCTTGAGATACATGAGCGCTTAAATGAATTTTGGATTCCCTTGCAAGCTCAGAATCACTATTGCCTGTAATTGAAATAATTTTTGCGCCGATTCTTTTTATGACTGGCAGGATAGATAAAAGCTCATCGCTCTTACCAGAATTTGATAGAAAAATGACTACATCATTAGATGTAATCATGCCTAAATCACCATGACTTGCCTCTGCAGGATGCATAAAGAAGCTTGGGGTGCCAGTGCTTGCGAAAGTAGAGGCTAATTTTCTTCCGATATGCCCCGATTTGCCCATCCCACTCACCACAACTCTGCCATCACAATGTAAAATGAGTTGAACGGCGTTGACGAAATGATCATCAAGCCTATTCGCTAAAGATAAGATTTCTTGTGCTTCAATTTCAAGGACTTGGCGAGCGCGTTCAAGAGTATTTTTTGATGATGTCTTAGTCATAATGACATTGTAGAGGGTAATGGATACTCGTGTAAAAGGGTTTATAAATGCTTTAAGCCTAAAAATTATTGATTAATCTTGGATAAATGAATGTTTGATTCCCTACCCTTAGTTCTTATTTTACTAATAAGCTCAGTTTTATTAGTTGGCCTATTCCGATACTTGAAATTGCCCGCGATGATTGCCTATTTTGTCGTGGGTATAATTTTAGGACCTCATTTGATTGGGGTGCTTCCTGATTCAGAGTCTAGTCGGCATTTTGCTGAATTCGGTATTGTATTTCTAATGTTCAGTATTGGACTTGAGTTTAGCCTGCCTAAACTTTATTCGATGAGAAACATCCTTTTTGGTTTAGGTGGTGCACAGGTACTTATTACTTTATTTGCTTCAATTAGTCTTGCGTGGTGGTTTGGACTTCATTTAACTTCAGCTTTTGTCATTGGCAGCGCATTTACTATGTCATCAACAGCTATAGTTTCTAAGATTCTAATGGAGCGTGTTGATTTAAATTCAAGACATGGCCGATTAGCCATTGGTATTCTACTCTTTCAAGATATAGCCGTTATTCCCATTTTAATATTGATTCCAGCACTTGGCGCTTCATCAGGCGATATTGGCAGTATATTTTTGATGTCACTTTTAAAGGCTATTTTTTTATTTTCTATCCTTTTTAAATTTGGTAGGCCTTTAATGAATTCTTGGTTTGCTGTCGTAGCGAACCAAAGGTCGCGTGAATTATTCATCATGAATGTGTTGATGATTACACTTCTATTTTCTTTCGCCACAAAAATGGCGGGATTGTCTTATGGTATTGGAGCATTTTTAGCCGGTATGCTCATTTCTGAAACCCGCTATCGCTATCAGGTTGAATCAGATATTGCGGCTTTTAGAGATATTTTATTGGGCCTTTTCTTTATTAGTATCGGGATGTTACTTAACCTTCACCAAATAGCTTCGAATATTGGCTATGTGATTTTAATTACCTTAGGCTTTATTTTATTTAAAGCTTTTGTGATTACGTTTCTTACACGATTATTTAATTATGAGATTGGGGTGGGTATTAGAACAGGCCTTATTTTGGCACAAGCAGGGGAGTTTAGTTTTGTGATTTTAGCTCTTGCTAGAGAAGAGCATGTTATAGGAGCTCACGCATTTCAAATTATTTTGGCTTCATCATTATTTTCAATGATATTGGCCCCTTTTATTATTAAGTATAACGGGCGCATAGCGCGTTATTTATCAAAAAGTTATAACCGTAACAGTGAAGATACAGTTCAAGCAATTCAATCTATAGGACGCACCTTGAAAGACCATGTAATTTTGTGCGGTTATGGAAGAAGCGGACAATATTTAGGGCGTTTTCTAAAAGAAGAAAATATTCCTTTTATTGCCATTGATATAGATTCAAGCCGGGTAAATGATGCGGCTTCAGGGGGCGAGCACGTTATGTATGGTGACGCAAGTCGAAGAGTCGTGTTAGAGGCTGCTGGAATTAAAACAGCAAAAGCGCTTGTTATTACTTATGCAGATTTTCGAGGGGCTATGAAAGTACTTCATATAACTCAAGAAACGTACAAGAATATACCCGTCATTGTTAGAACGCGAGACGATATCCATATGGATGAAATTAGGAATGCAGGAGCAAGTGAAGTTGTTCCAGAAATTTTAGAAGGAAGTCTAATGCTAGCTTCTCACGCACTTGTTGTTTTAGGCGTGCCTTTGAATCGCGTTGTAAAAAGAATTCGCTTGTTTAGAGAAGAGCGTTACAAAATGTTTAAGGGTTATTTTGGCGGTGTATCTGACGCCGAGGCTGAAGTTACTGAGCCACAAACAAGACTTCATGCGATTGAGATCAACGAAAAGTCACATGTGCTTTCATGGCGACTTGGCCAAATTCCTTTTGCTATGCTTAATACAGAGGTTAAATATTTAAGACGTCCTAATATGCTAGAAGATATAGAGCCCAGAGACGATATTGTTTTATCTTCAAGAGATATTCTTGTGGTAATAGGTACAGCAGACAAACTCAATGCTTTAGAAAAATATATACTGACTGGCAAATAGAGTATGACAAAAAAAGTTGCTGTCATTGGCGGTGGTATCGTCGGCTGTATAACTTCATTTTTTCTTATTAAAAAAGGATATGAAGTCACTTTGATCGATCAGAGCGCTATAGGCCAAGAAGCTTCATGGGCGGGAGCTGGCATTCTTTCGCCTTTACTTCCTTGGAACTACCAAGATAGTGTAAATAATCTTTGTTTTGGAAGTGCTGATTTTTATCATTCTCTTTCTGAAACTCTAAAACAAGATACAGGCATTGACCCTGAATGGATTGAGTCAGGTATGTTGGTATACGATGAATATGATAAAGATCTTGGGATGAACTGGTGTCAAAAAAATAATATTGAAATTAAACAAATTCAAATAGAAAAAAAATCATGCTTGCTTTTGCCACATGTTGCTCAAATAAGAAATCCTCGCTTATTAAAAGCCTTAAAAATATATTTAATTAAAAATAATGTTGTAATGATAGAGCATAAAAAAGTTAACCCCATTTCTGATTCAAATAATTTCATTCATCATCTTCAAGTCGAAAATAACATTAATCTAGAAGCAGATTTTTATGTTGTGGCTTCAGGGGCATGGAGCTCGAACGTTCTAAATGAAATTGAGACGCCAAAAATTAGACCTATTAGAGGGCAGCTTATTCAATATCCTGCCATTAAAGAAAAGTTGCCATATATTCTTTATAAGGATGATTTTTACTTGGTGCAAAGACAAGATGGCGTTGTTCTTGGGGGAAGCACAAAAGAAGACGTTGGCTTTGATAAAAGCATTACAGAAGAAGCTAGAAATTCTCTTCAACAAAAAGCTGAATCTTTACTGCCTATTTTAAAAAATTACAAAATTGAAAATCAATGGAGTGGTCTGAGGCCTGGCTCGGATGGCAATGTGCCTATGATAGAAAAGCATCATAAATATAATAATGTGTACTTAAATGTAGGTCACTATCGATATGGATTGACGATGGCTCCAAAAGCAGCAAGAATAATTACTGATTTAATAACTTTAAATGGATAAGCATAATGCGGTTAAATATTTTTACATTTTTACTTCTATTAATCACAAGCTTTAATACTATGGCGATTGAAGAACCAGAATTTATTAGCATTGAAAAAAAAGATGCATTTGAGGTTAGAGAGTACCAGCCAAAATTAATTGCTCAAGTTCTAGTTACAGGGACATTCGATACAGCATCAAGTAAAGGATTTCGTTTGCTGGCTGATTTTATTTTTGGAAATAATAAAACAAATGAAGGATCAAAAAAAATTGACATGACAGCTCCGGTAATTACTCGAGATGCCTCAGAAAAGATTGAAATGACAGCGCCAGTTATTTCTGAAGAAACTGAGAGGGGTTGGTATGTTAGTTTTAATATGCCAAAGCAATTTACGAAAGAGACTCTTCCT
>Ga0208164_1000414_pt1 | contig 10387 bp, 5 predicted proteins | sample Colrivmet1449C02_FD_187634 | JGI IMG/M metagenome (GOLD analysis project Ga0208164, IMG submission 187634) | Estuarine microbial communities from the Columbia River estuary - metaG 1449C-02 (SPAdes) (version 2) | ecosystem: Environmental > Aquatic > Marine > Intertidal zone > Estuary | place... | reverse complement strand
AACCCCTTTGACCAACCGGCCATTGAAGCGGGGAAACAAAAAACCCTTGATAAATTAAGGCTTTCCTAGGAAGTGCTCTCGAAAATGAGCATTCTGGGTGGATCAAAAAAGCAGGTTATTCCTTGCTTTTACAACATTTACGGGTAGTCTAATTAATCTTGCCGAGCCGAGGTTCGCGGGTTTTAGGCGTGTGCCTGTAAGCGTCTTTGATAACCAGATAGTGATGGATAGAAAAACCTTTGAGTCACCTAATTTTAGGATTAGGTGAGTCTTTTATTTTTTAAATTAAGAAACACAACCAGCTTTCAAACTTCAAAAATTTGAGAGATGAGTTATGGAATTAAACATGAGAGTTTGATCCTGGCTCAGAATGAACGCTGGCGGCGTGCCTTACACATGCAAGTCGGATGTGTCGCAAGACACATGGCAGACGGGTGAGTAACACGTGGGAAACTTACCTCTTAGTGGGGAATAACGCTCCGAAAGGAGCGGTAATACCGCATGAGACCTATCGCTGGGATGCGATAGATGAAAGCTGGGGATCGTAAGACCTAGCGCTGAGAGAGAGTCCTGCGTCTGATTAGTTAGTTGGTGAGGTAACGGCTCACCAAGACTTCGATCAGTAGCCGGCCTGAGAGGGCGATCGGCCACACTGGAACTGAGACACGGTCCAGACTCCTACGGGAGGCAGCAGTGGGGAATCTTGCGCAATGGGCGAAAGCCTGACGCAGCAACGCCGCGTGGGTGATGAAGGTCTTCGGATTGTAAAACCCTGTCGTTAGGGACGAAGGTATGAATCCTAATACGGTTCATGCTTGACGGTACCTAGAAAGGAAGCCCCGGCTAACTCTGTGCCAGCAGCCGCGGTAATACAGAGGGGGCAAGCGTTATTCGGAATTATTGGGCGTAAAGGGTGCGTAGGCGGTTTTTTAAGTCAGATGTGTAATCCCCGAGCTCAACTTGGGAACTGCATCTGAAACTGGAAGACTAGAGTGCTGGAGAGGATGGTGGAATTCCACGTGTAGCGGTGAAATGCGTAGAGATGTGGAGGAACACCAGTGGCGAAGGCGGCCATCTGGACAGTAACTGACGCTGAAGCACGAAAGTGTGGGTAGCAAACAGGATTAGATACCCTGGTAGTCCACACCGTAAACGATGAACACTTGGTGTAGTGGGCGTTGACCCCCACTGTGCCGTAGCTAACGCGATAAGTGTTCCGCCTGGGGAGTACGGTCGCAAGGCTGAAACTCAAAGGAATTGACGGGGGCCCGCACAAGCGGTGGAGCATGTGGTTCAATTCGACGCAACGCGAAGAACCTTACCTGGGCTTGAACTGTAATAGACCGTGGCAGAGATGTCACTTTTCGCAAGAACTGTTATAGAGGTGCTGCATGGCTGTCGTCAGCTCGTGTCGTGAGATGTTGGGTTAAGTCCCGCAACGAGCGCAACCCTTACCTATAGTTGCCAGCGAGTAATGTCGGGAACTCTATAGGGACTGCCCGGGTTAACCGGGAGGAAGGTGGGGATGATGTCAAGTCCTCATGGCCCTTATGTCCAGGGCTACACACGTGCTACAATGGCCGATACAAACCGCTGCAGAATCGTGAGATGAAGCTAATCGGATAAAATCGGCCTCAGTTCGGATTGAGGTCTGCAACTCGACCTCATGAAGTTGGAATCGCTAGTAATCGTATATCAGAACGATACGGTGAATACGTTCCCGGGCCTTGTACACACCGCCCGTCACATCACGAAAGCCGGAAGCACTTGAAGAGGCTGTGGTAACCGCAAGGAGCTAGGTCTCAATGGTGAATTTGGTGATTGGGGTGAAGTCGTAACAAGGTAGCTGTAGGAGAACCTGCGGCTGGATCACCTCCTTTCTAAGGAGAGCCTATTTTTATAGGCATATGGTCAACTTTCTATCCGCTCTACTTCGGTAGGGCAACTATCTGGTTTTCAAAGCCGCTTATTGAGATCTTTGAATCATGTTTGAGACAACATATATATTGGTGTTCCATAGCGTTTGGGCCCGTAGCTCAGCTGGGAGAGCGCCTGGTTTGCATCCAGGAGGTCGTCGGTTCGATCCCGGTCGGGTCCACCACACACTCCTGTGAACTATCCAGGGCCTATAGCTCAGTTGGTTAGAGCAATCGCTTGATAAGCGATAGGTCGGTGGTTCGAGTCCACCTAGGCCCACCAAAAAAATATGTTGATCGTTGAGTTGAGTTGAAAAGCGTTGGCTTTTGACCTCAGCTCAAATCATGAGACTGAGAAGGTTCTTTGACAACTCAATAGGAAAATAAATAAGGGTGATCTGACATGCTTTAGGGCATTTGAGAAGCTAAGGCGAGTTTACTTCGATGATGTGAAAAGTCATCGAGGAGCTGAGTGAATACAAATCACTTAATTAATATGAAATGCATTTTGTCTTTAATTGATGAAATGTCAAGTTACTAAGGGTTAACGGCGGATGCCTTGGCTGATGGCTGCGATGAAGGACGTGGTAAGCTGCGAAAAGTCTCGGGGAGTTGCACGCGAATTTTGATCCGAGAATGTCCGAATGGGGAAACCCACTTTAGTGAAAGCTAAAGTATCTTGGTGCTGAATACATAGGCACCTTGAAGCGAACCTAGGGAAGTGAACCATCTCAGTACCTAGAGGAAAAGAAAACAATAGTGATTCCGGCAGTAGCGGCGAGCGAAATCGGAACAGCCCAAACCATTAACGTGTAAGCGGCAGGCGTTGCGTTAGTGGTGTCGTGGGACCTACCGTTGGAACTGCCTTCCAACATAGAGTTACAAAATGATGTGTTAGTCGAACAGTCTGGAAAGTCTGGCGAAACAGGGTGATAGCCCCGTAAGCGAAAACATATTGTCTCTAGTAGCGTTCCCAAGTACAGCGGGACACGAGAAATCTTGCTGGAATTCACCGCGACCATGCGGTAAGGCTAAATAAGACCATCAGACCGATAGTGAACCAGTACCGTGAGGGAAAGGCGAAAAGAACCCCGATGAGGGGAGTGAAATAGAACCTGAAACCGTTAATCTACAAGCAGTGGAAGCTCTATGGTTTACCAGAGCAACCGCGTGCCTTTTGCATAATGAGCCGGCTAGTTATTTTCAGTGGCAAGGCGAAGTCGATAAGACGAAGCCGCAGGGAAACCGAGTCTGAATAGGGCGCCAGTCGCTGGAAATAGACGCGAAACGGGATGATCTATCCTTGACCAGGATGAAGTTCGGGTAACACCGAATGGAGGTCCGAACCAGTGTGGGTTGAAAACCGCTTGGATGAGTTGAGGATAGGGGTGAAAGGCCAATCAAATTCCGTGATAGCTCGTTCTCCCCGAAATAGCTTTAGGGCTAGCGTCGGATGATTCGTCGTGGAGGTAGAGAACTGAATGGACTAGGGGGCTTACCAGCTTACTGAATCCAACCAATCTTCGAATACCACGCCGACCAGTCCGGCAGTCAGACTGCGGGTGATAAGATCCGTAGTCGAGAGGGAAAGAACCCAGATCGCCAGCTAAGGTCCCAAAATCGATACTAAGTGGAAAAGGTTGTGAATGTGCTTTGACAGCCAGGAGGTTAGCTTAGAAGCAGCTATCCTTTAAAGAAAGCGTAATAGCTCACTGGTCAAGCGGGTTCGCGCCGACAATTCAACGGGGCTAAGTATCGTACCGAAGCTGCGAACGAAAGTGGTAGGGGAGCATTCCCTAAGTCTGTGAAGGTTAACCGCGAGGATAGCTGGAGACATGGGAAGAGACTCTGTCGGCATAAGTAGCGTAAAGACGGGCGAGAACCCCGTCCACCGTAAGACTAAGGTTTCCAACGCAAGGTCAATCCGCGTTGGGTTAGTCGGACCCTAAGCCGAGGCCGAAAGGCGTAGGCGATGGAAGGCTGGTTAATATTCCAGCACTATGAATAGTTCGTTACCAGCAATGCGGGGACACAGAAAGGTAGTCATGTACGGCTATGGAATGTCGTGCGCAAGGCTTCAAGGACGTGACCTAGGTAAGTCCGGGTCACACAAGTCTAAGTTGTCTAACGAAAAATGATGATCCTACGCTGTCGAGAAAAGCCGCTAGCGAGAATTATTTGTATCCGTACCGCAAACCGACACAGGTAGTCGAGGAGAAAATCCTAAGGTGTTTGAGTGATGTCTGTTGAAGGAACTCGGCAAATTAACCCCGTAACTTCGGGAGAAGGGGTACCACGGTAGGGTTCATAGCCCGAGGTGGTGACACAAAATTGTCCCAGGCGACTGTTTAACAAAAACACAGGTCTCTGCAAACTCCTAAGAGGAGGTATAGGGGCTGACGCCTGCCCGGTGCCGGAAGGTCAAGAGGAGCGGTTAGCCGCAAGGCAAAGCTGCAAATTTAAGCCCCGGTGAACGGCGGCCGTAACTATAACGGTCCTAAGGTAGCGAAATTCCTTGTCGGGTAAGTTCCGACCTGCACGAATGGCGTAACGATCTGGGAACTGTCTCCAACAGACGCTCAGCGAACTTGTAGCACCGGTGAAGATGCCGGTTACCCGCACTTAGACGAAAAGACCCCGTGCACCTTTACTACACCTTGATATTGAGGTTGGCATTGAACCGTGCAGGATAGGTGGGAGACTTTGATACCGGATCGTTAGGTTCGGTGGAGTCGTCGGTGAGATACCACCCTGTGCAATGCTGATCTCTAACTCGCATCCATTATCTGGATGGAAGACAATGTCAGGCGGGTAGTTTGACTGGGGCGGTCGCCTCCTAAAGAGTAACGGAGGCGTACAAAGGTTCCCTCAGGTTGTTTGGAAATCAACCGCAGAGCGCAATAGTATAAGGGAGCTTGACTGCGAGACATACAAGTCGAGCAGGTACGAAAGTAGGTTATAGTGATCCGGTGGTCCCGTATGGAAGGGCCATCGCTCAACGGATAAAAGGTACGCCGGGGATAACAGGCTGATCTTGCCCAAGAGTTCATATCGACGGCAAGGTTTGGCACCTCGATGTCGACTCATCGCATCCTGGGGCTGAAGCAGGTCCCAAGGGTTCGGCTGTTCGCCGATCAATAGCGGTACGTGAGTTGGGTTCAGAACGTCGCGAGACAGTTCGGTCTCTATCTAGTGTGGGCGTAGGAAATTTGCGAGGACCTGTCCTTAGTACGAGAGGACCGGGATGGACGAACCTCTGGTGTTCCAGTTGTGTTTCCAAATGCAATGCTGGGTAGCTATGTTCGGAAGTGAGAAGCGCTGAAAGCATCTAAGCGCGAAACACCCCTCAAGATTAGATTTCCCCATAGGCTCGTGGAAGACTACCACGTTGATAGGTCGCATGTGTACGCACAGTGATGTGCTCAGCTAAGCGATACTAATGGCCAATTGGCTTGACGTTTCATCAATTAACGACAAGTACATTTCATGTCTTCGGACATTAAGTGACAAGTGCACTCTGCTCTTTTTAAATTCACCTTAGCTTTCCCAAATAAAATTTTGGGTCACCCCATTTTCCTATTTCGTCGTGACTTTACCCTAGGGGTCACACCCGTTCCCATACCGAACACGGCAGTTAAGCCCTAGAGGGCCGATGATACTTCCCCAGACAGGGGCGGAAAAGTAGGTCGTTGCGACGTTTCATCACGAAGCCCCTTGCCAAGTTGGCAAGGGGCTTTTTGTTGTGGGTATGTTTTCTAGAGGGCTTATCGTTAAACTGAGAATTATTCATCCTGAGAGTTTATGTCGCTCGCCATCCATTTACCTGATCAATCCATTAAAGAGTTGCCCGAAGGCGCAACCGGGGAAACTTTGGCTGCTAGCATCGGACCAAGGTTAGCGCAGGCTGCTTTAGCTATTAAGGTGGAAGGTCGTTTGATGGATCTTTCCACTCCGTTAGCGACCGGCACGCACGTTGAAATTATCACCAGCAAATCCCCTGAAAGTTTAGACCTGCTTCGCCATTCGACGGCGCACTTGTTAGCCCACGCAGTGAAACGCTTATTCCCGCAGACTCAAGTAGGGATTGGCCCTGTCATAGAAGACGGATTTTATTATGACTTCAAAGTGGATCGACCCTTCACGGCAGAGGATCTCGTTCTGATTGAAGCAGAAATGAAAAAAGTTGTAAAAGAAGACATTGTCGTCACCCGTGAGGTTTTATCTCGATCCGAAGCTATGGAGCGATTCAAAAAAATGGGTGAGCATTTCAAGGTCGATATCTTGGCTGAGATTCCTACGAGTGAAGCCATCTCTGGCTATCACCAAGGTGATTTTTATGATCTCTGCCGCGGCCCCCATATTCCTAGAACCGGCAAAGCGGGCGCCTTCAAGTTAACCCATGTAGCCGGCGCTTATTGGAAAGGCGATGAGAAGAATCCCATGCTTTCTCGCATCTATGGAACCGCTTTTCATACGGCCAAAGAACTTGAAGAGCATTTAGCTTTAATCGAAGAAGCCAAGCGTCGGGATCACCGAAAACTGGGGAAAGAATTAGATCTGTTTTCTTTTCACCCCGAAGCTCCGGCTTCGCCCTTTTTTCATCCTAAAGGCACCACCGTCTATAACGAACTCGTTAAATATATGCGCGAACTGTACTTCAAATACGGTTACCAAGAAGTCATCACGCCCCAGATTCTCGATACGAATCTTTGGAGAACTTCGGGTCACATGGATAACTATTCGGACAATATGTATTTCACCGAAGCGGAAGAGCGAGATTTTGCGGTAAAGCCCATGAATTGCCCCACGCATTGTCTGATGTTCGCAAGTACCAAACATAGCTATCGTGAACTTCCGAAGCGCATCGCCGATTTTGGTCGCCTGCATCGCCTCGAGCGCAGTGGCGTGACCCACGGCCTGACACGTGTTCGAAGTTTCTGCCAAGATGACGCCCATATTTTCTGTACAGAAGCTCAAATTAAACAAGAAAGCGTGGCGTTCCTAGATTTGCTCAAAGAAGTCTATGCCACCTTTGGTTTCCACGAAGTCAAAGTGGCGCTCTCAACCCGTCCGGCCAAACGTTTAGGTTCGGATGAGACCTGGGATCAAGCGGAGAAAGCGTTAGCGGATGCACTCATTGATCGCGGCTATGCATTCACCATGAATCCCGGAGAAGGAGCTTTTTATGGACCTAAAATTGAATTCCAAGTTTCCGATGCCCTCAAACGTCCATGGCAACTCGGAACCCTTCAACTAGATTTCTTACTTCCTCAGCGTTTTCATTTGAAATATATTCAGTCTGACGGCACCGAAGCACATCCTGTGATGTTGCATCGAGCGATTCTTGGAAGTCTCGAGCGATTCTTTGGAATTCTCGTTGAACATTGTGGCGGCGCTTTCCCTGTTTGGTTAGCCCCCGTACAAATGATTCTTTTACCCATCACCGATCGAGCCAATGCGATGGCCGAGAAGATCGCGGCTCAAGCTCAAGATTTGGGTATTCGAGCTGAATTAGATCTCCGTAATGAGAAAGTGAATGCCAAAATCCGAGACGCCCAGCTCCAAAAAATACCCTACATGGTTGTTTTGGGGGACCGAGAAGTGGAGACGGGACAGGTTGCTGTAAGGCACCGAACCCAAGGAGACTTGGGCCAAAAGCCTCTAGAAGCCTTCTTGGCTCAGATATCCCAAGAAATTAAGGCTCGCGCCTAGTATCCCCTCTGTAAATTAGGGCTTTGTGCTTGGAAAAAGCCTTGATAAACTTAACTTTCTGCTTTTTGGAGGAATCTATCCCACCAACTGAAACCCGTATTAATGAAGGCATCCGTGCCCCCGAAGTCCGAGTGATCGGACAAGACGGGGAACAACTTGGTGTCATGGCCCCCGAGAAGGCTCGAGTCATCGCTGAGGAACGCGGATTAGATTTGGTCGAGATTGCACCTAATGCAACCCCTCCGGTCTGTCGCATCATGGACTACGGAAAATTTAAGTTTCAGGAAGCAAAACGGGAACACGCCGCTCGCGCTAAGCAGAAAAATATTGTGGTTAAAGAAGTCAAATTCCGACCTCGCACCGATGACCACGATTTCGATTTCAAAGTTCGTCATATCATCAAATTCTTAGAAGAAGGAGACAAAGTCAAAGTCGTCGTCATGTTCCGCGGACGCGAGACCCAGCATCGTGATATTGGTTACCAAATCATTCAAGATGTGATCGCTCGAGTGGCTGAATATGGAGATGTCGAAAAGGGAACCAGCATCGAAGGTCGCGACATGCACGCCATCCTCAATGCCAAACCCAAGGCCGCGTCTAAACCTAAAAAACCGAAAACCGAAACCCCTCAAACCCCTGCGCCCAGCGCTGAATAACAAGGATCACCCATGAGCTACAAGATCAAAACCCACAAAGGTGCCGCCAAGCGTTTTAAGAAAACAGGCACAGGAAAATTCAAACGCGGATGCTCGCATCAGCGCCATCTTCTTACCAGCAAGTCCCCTAAGCGTAAACGTCAACTCGACATGGGTTCTTCCGTCAGCAAAGCGGATCAAGCCACCGTCAATAAGTTGTTGCCCTACGCGTAAACTTTTAACCGGCATCTGAGGATGCCCCCAACTGGGCTTTTAAAGTTCATCCGAACTGCCCCGAGGAAAGGAAAACATGACAAGAGTCAAACGAGGACCGAAACGAGCGCAACGTCGTCGACGTATGCTCAAGTTTGCCAAAGGATACTACGGGGCCAAATCCCGTCTGTATCGTTCAGCGAAAGAAGCGATCGAAAAAGCTCTAGCTTATGGCTACCGTGATCGTAAGGTCCGAAAAAGAGATTTCAGAAAACTTTGGATTGTTCGTATTGGTGCGGCCTGTAAACAACAAGGCACGTCTTACTCCCGTTTTATGGGGGGCTTAAAGAAAGCCAGCATCGACTTAGATCGCAAGGTTTTAGCCGATCTCGCGGTGCATCAACCCGAAGCGTTTAGTCAATTGGTGGAAACCTCCAAGAAGCACTAAGCGGTGGGGGTGCATTCTTCTTACAAAGGCCGCGTTAAGCGGCCTTTGTTTTTTGTTAGAGTTAAGGAAACCATGAGCCTACGATTCGACCTTCTTCCCCTAGCCATTGCCGAGGCCCATCAGCAATTTGAGGTTTGGGTCAGTGGCGCCCAAGATCTCAATGAAATCAATCGCCTGAAGGGTGTCTTCACCGGTCGGAAGGCCAGTCACTTAACGACGTTGACCGAATTACTGAAGCAAACGCCCAAAGAATCCAAAGCAGACTTAGGCGCTCTGATCAATCATTTGAAAACGACTTGGGAAACATCCTTGTCTCAACGTCTCGAGCAGTTGACCTCCGTTACTTCTTCCTCGTCCATGGATCTCACACTGACGCCGCCGATGTCGCCTCAGGGCGCCGTCCATCCTATTCAGCGTCTCGAAGTACAAATTGTTTCGGTCTTTCGCAGCTTGGGTTACCACGTCGAAGAAGGGCCTGAAGTAGAAACGGAAGAAAACAACTTTGATGGACTTAATATCGCTCCGACCCATCCAGCCCGGCGCAGCAGCGATACGTTTTATCTCGAGGCTCACCCCCATCTATTACTTCGTACTCATACCAGCCCCGTTCAGGTACGCGTGCTCAAAAGACTGAGTCAGGAACATAGTCAAGGAGTCTCGTTACTCGAATCTCTTGGCGGCATTCGTTTTCTATCACCGGGCCGGGTCTATCGCAAAGATGAAATCGACCCCACTCATTCTCCGATGTTCCATCAAGTAGAAGGCATGTTGATCGGAAAAAATATTGGCTTGCATCATCTCAAAGGAACTCTCAGTTATGCCATGAAGGCCCTTCTGGGTTCCGAAACCGATATTCGTTTCCGCCCCGGCTATTTTCCTTTTGTCGAACCCGGTTGCGAAGTCGATGTGAAATGTCCCCTGTGCAAGGGCCAAGGTTGTCGCGTTTGTAAATCCAGCGGATGGATTGAAATCCTCGGAGCCGGTTTGGTTCACCCCCAAGTCTTAAGCCATGCAGGTATTGATCCAGCCATTTGGTCAGGTTTTGCTTTTGGCATGGGCATTGAACGGATCGCGATGATCATCAGCGAGTGTCCGGACTTGAGGCTGTTCTTTGAAAATGATGTCCGGTTCCTTCAGTCCATGAGAGAGGTGCGATGATGCGCGTGCCTTTGAGTGTGCTCCAAAAAGAAATTACAGGTCGCGCCCTAAGTCTTGAACAAGCGCGGCAATATTTACCGATGCTTGGTTTTCCTATTGAAAGTATGGAATCGCTATCGGGCGATACGCTTTTAGAAATTGAAACAACGGCCAATCGAAGTGATGTCTTGTCGATACGAGGTATCGCTCGAGATTTGGCCGCTAAACTGGGAACGACCCTAGGTCCGATTCCCAGCTCTTCCGTTACGGAAGGTTCCTCGGCTTTTCCTATTCGCCTTGAAAGCGCCTTGTGTTCTTTTTATGCA
>Ga0208164_1000409_pt1 | contig 10465 bp, 9 predicted proteins | sample Colrivmet1449C02_FD_187634 | JGI IMG/M metagenome (GOLD analysis project Ga0208164, IMG submission 187634) | Estuarine microbial communities from the Columbia River estuary - metaG 1449C-02 (SPAdes) (version 2) | ecosystem: Environmental > Aquatic > Marine > Intertidal zone > Estuary | place... | reverse complement strand
ATTATTAAAAGATTTTGGAGAACAGTGTGTCTTTCCAAATCTGCTCAATGAACTATTTAATAAATTTTTTAATGAAGTTTTTCCACAGCTACCAGTTATAGCTAAAATCTTAGCTTTACTTCTCTGTCGCGCATAGGATGCTAAATTTCTTAAACCTTCTAAAGTGTTTTGTGTTCTTATTAATCTTTTGTTTTTAAAATTTTTACTTATGACCGCTAAATTATTTTTATTTGTTATTACTTTTTTAACATATCGATGACCGTCATCATTATTTCCTTTGATTGCAAAAAAAATTGCTCGATTTTTGACTTCTCTACTATCTATTGAAACTTTATTAAAAAATAACCTATTATTTATATTAGAATTAAAAACCGCATTAAGTTCTTCGCCTAAATAAAGTTTCGTTCTCATTTTATTTTAAAAAAAATTTAGATACTTTCTGATCAGAAAAATATTTCTTTTGGTTATTTATAATCTGATAATTTTCATGTCCTTTTCCCGCAATCAATAAAATACTATCGTTATTTAGATTATTAATGGCAGTTTTAATTGCAATTTTTCTATCTAATATAATCTTCGATCTTGAGCATCCTTTTTTAATTTGTTTGATAATAGAATTGGGATTTTCAGATCGAGGATTGTCATTTGTTAAATATATTTTAGATGCGAATTGATTTGCTATTTTGCCCATTTTATATCTTTTTCCCCTATCACGATCGCCACCACACCCAAATACAACGTCTACTTTTTTATTAAACTGCTTTGCTAATGTTTGAAGACTCTTTTTTAAAGCATCAGGCGTATGAGCGTAATCTACTACTACAGCCGATTTCCCTTTAATGCCCACAGACTGCATTCGACCATCTGCAGATTTTATTTTTGATAAAGTTTTAACAATTTTATCTGAATTTTTCACAGATAAATAAGACGCTAACATTGAAGCAAATAAATTTTTAATTTGAAAGTCTCCTATCAGATCTACTTTAATATTATATATTTTATTTAAAAAATTAATTTTTATTATTTGTTTCTTTCCAAAATAATAATGAGAAATTAATTTAATAGCATTTCCTCTAGATCCGAAAGATAGAATATTTATTTTTCTTTTCTTACAAATTTTATTTATTATAGGAAATTCAGGAATATTTGTGTCGACGATAGCGAAGGAATTTTTTTTTAACAGAGAACTAAAAAGATAAAGCTTAGCTCGTAAATAGTTTTTTAAATTTTTATGATAGTCTAAATGATCTTGTGTAAAATTTGTAAAAATTCCTGCTGTAAAATTAATGCCATCTAATCTATTTTGATGAAGTCCATGACTAGAAGCCTCTAAACATACGTTATCAATTTTCTTCTTTTTAAAAAAATTTAATTCTTTATGAATTGTAATAATATCTGGAGTTGTAAGATTTGTTCTTTTAACTTTATTTTTATAAAAAATACCAAGCGTACCAATCGCTGCTGAATTTATTTTAAGATTTTTTAAAATCTGAAAATAAAAATTAGCTACTGACGATTTGCCATTTGTTCCTGTAACTGCAATTATATTCTTCGGTTTTTCTTTATATTTTACAGAACAGGCTTCTACTAAAAATTTTTTAACGTTTTTTACTATTAAATAATTTTTGTTTCTAATATTTTTACTTGTAATGACTTTGTAAGCGCCCTTTGATAAAGCTTCTGATGAATATAAACTTCCAGACTGTTTAGAACCTTCTATTGCAAAAAAAATGTCGTTTTTGTTTACTTTTTTTGAATTGATAGAAAAGTTTCTATTTTGATATTTTAAATGTTTAATTTTTTTACTTAACATTAAGTGCAATATTATAATTTTTTGAAACTAAAATAGGTCCAATTCTTTTTATAATAGTTCCCGCTGTAGGAACAGCATTCCACCCTGAATCTGATTTAAAATAACCCTTACTAGGAATGGCTTTTGGCTCATCAATCATAACTAATAATAAATACTCTGGTTTTTCCTCAGGATATGCTGAAACAAAAACAGTCATAACATCTTTGGAATATCCTTTAGATGTTTTAGAAACTTTAACTGCAGTCCCTGTTTTTCCTATAACTGAATAACCATTAATATCAGCTGTTCTTGCCGTACCTTGCATAGGATCATTTTTGTCGACTACTTTTCTAAGCATTTTAACCATTTTTTTACTTGTTTCTTCGCTAATAATTCTTTCTTTTTTTATATTCTGATTTTGTTTTACTAGAGTTGGATAAATTTTATATCCTCCATTTACTAAAGATGCGTAAGCTGATGCTAATTGAATTGGTGTTGTGCTAATTCCATGACCATAAGAGGCTGTTGCCAAAGTACAATTATCCCATTTCATGGGTAAAGATTTTCCTTTTTCTGGAAGTTCAACGGATGCTTTATCAAATATTCCTAATTTAGTTAAAAAGTTTTTATGGTTCTCAATCCCAATTTTTTCTATAATTTTTACTGTTCCTATATTTGATGATTTTACCAAAATTTCTGTAGTAGTAAGATCTCTTTTTAAATTTTTATCGTGTTCATTAATAGGCTGAGAGGTACCACAATTATATATTTGCTTTTCTAGATTTTTAAATAAAGTGTTCTCATCAATAAGTTTTAACTCCAATGCATTAGCAATTGTCAAAGCCTTAAATACCGAACCTAATTCGTAAATACCAAGAGTAATCTTATTTAAGAACTTCTCATCATTTACTAATGTGCGTCTATTAATGTCAAAATCTGGCAAAGAGACTAATGATATTATTTCTCCAGAATTAACGTTCATGAGCAGTGATGCCGCTCCTCTTGCTGAGTAATCAGCAATAGCTTTTTCTAAAGTCTCTCTTACTTGCGATTGTATAACTGTATCTAGTGTAATTTGAAAAGAAGTGTCAGAAAATTTTGTATTTAAAATCTGATTGTTAAAATGGCTTTCAACTCCAGAGATTCCTTTGTTGTCTTCATCTGTTTGACCCAGTATATGACTAAATAAATTTCTCTGAGGATAAATTCTAACCTGTCTTCTGCTTAATTCTATTGCAGGCTCCCCTAACATAATCGCTTTTTTATATTCAATATGATCAAGTTTTTTTTTAAGGACTAATCTTTTTTTATCTACACTTTCTTTTTGAATATCGTTTATATTTAATCCTGGAAATTGTGTTTTTAATTTAATTAAAAGTTGAGGTAAATTATTTGTCTTATCGACTTTTAAAACAAGATCATAAATATCAATATTTTTTGCTATTAATAAACTAGACCTATCAATGATATCTCTTCTTTCATTGTAATCTTTATCAGTAATAAAATCGTCAAAATTAATCTCATTACTTCTATTAATGCCAAGATATAAAAGTTTTAATAAAATTATTAAAAATACAAAGAAAAAAAATTTAAATACAAAATTTGCTCTAGAATTGAATAATGAATAACTACTATTTATGTTATTTTTATTATCTTCATTAATGAAGTTCTGAAAATAAAAACTTTTTTGTTTATTATTATCAAATTTATTTTTCATTTAAATATTTGAAATTAGTTTTATCCATTTCAATATAGTCTTGTGATAAGTGAATTTTTGCTAATTTTTTTACTCTTTCTGGAGCAGAAAGATAATTATTTTCTAACTTTTCATTCTTTAACTTTTCAACTAAATCTGTCTGTTCTTGCTTTAATTTTAGTATTTCTTTTTCAAGATCACGAGTTTTGTTCTTAATATAAGACACACATATTGTTCCAAAAATAATGATAAATAACACAATTGATATCTTTTTACGCATGCATGACCTCTTCTAATTGAAAATATTTTTCAAGATTTAGATAGGATCTTTTAAATTCAAAAGAATGATCTTGAACTTTAGTTGCGCATCTTAATTTTGCAGATCTTGCTCTATTGTTATTTTTTATTTCCTTCTCAGAGGCAATAGTCGGTTTTCTATCTTTAATTTCTAATATATTAAAATTTTCATTTTCATTATTTTGTGGCAAATAGCGTGAGGTTCCTTTTTTTTTATTTGAAAAAAAATCAAATACTTTTTTAACAATTTTATCCTCTAAAGAGTGAAAAGTAATAACAACTATTTTTCCGTCTATAGATAAATTATTTATGGCAGAAATTAAGCCTTCATAAAGTTCTGTTAACTCCTGATTTACAATCATTCTGATTGCTTGAAAAATTTTTGCACAGGAATCTACTTTATTGTATTTACTATTTTTATATCTTTTCGCTCTTAAAATAATCTCTGCTAATTCTTTTGTTGAGTTTATTTCTTTGTCTTGTCTTTTTTGGACAATTAGTTTTGCAATTAATCCGGAATCTTTATCCTCTCCAAATAAATTAAAAATATTTCTCAAGTCTTTTAGATCAAGTTTGTTAACAATATCATGCGCTGTAACATTATTTTTTCCCATAGTCATTTTTAACAAACCATCTTGTCGATAAGAAAAACCTCTTTCGGGATTATCAATTTGAAAGGAAGAAAGCCCAAGATCAAAAATTATTGCAACAGGAACTTTTTGTAAATTTCTTTCTTTTAAAATATTTTCTAAATTACTGAACCTGTCAATAATAAATTCGAACCTATTATTATATTCTTTGCCTATTTCTTTTGAAAATGTTTCTACAAAATTATCTCGGTCGATAGAAATTACTTTTGTATTTTTTTTAGATAATATCTCTCTAGTAATGCTTCCTCCGCCAAAAGTGCAGTCAATGTAAACGCCAGATTTATAAGGCGTTAATATCTTATCAATGTCTTCCGACATCACTGGAATGTGTTTAAATTCCAGTGACATGGGAAAATTTTATCTTTAATTATTCTCTAATTAGTTTGACGTCTTAAAAAGGCAGGAATTTCTAAATCTGCTTTTTCTGCGTCTGTAAGATCATGTCCCAAATCTTTGAAGAATTGAGAAGAACCTTCTTTATCATCAGAAATATTTTTTAAATTTTCATCTTCAGAAAATAGTTTCGGAAAAGATGTTACCTCATCAACTATTTGCGTATTTTCTTTTTCATTTAATGCGCTTAAATTCTGAGAAGAAATATTCTGTTCTTGAGCAACGTTAGAGCTCACCGCCTCCTCTTGAACATGCATATGATTCAATGCTTGATTATTTATTTCAGCGACATGTGAAGTTTCCTTGTACATATCAAGAGCTGTTGCCCCATTAGTCATTGCTTGGGGAGCTGATTGAGTTACATAATTTGGAACAAAGGATTGTTGTGGTTTGTTGTAAACGGTGCTGTACCCACTGTTTCTATTATTAATATGTCTCATCATGCTAACAACTGGCTTATTATTATTAATGGTTGCTTCTCCGCCTAGACCAGTTGCAACAATTGATACTCTCATTTTTCCATCTAAAGCATCTTCGAAAGTAGAGCCTACCAAAATTTCGGCTGAAGGATCAACCTCTGCTCTTATTTTGTTAGCGGCTTCATCTACTTCGAATAAAGTGATGTCATTACCACCGGTAATATTAATAAGAAGACCTCTTGCTCCTTTTAATGAATACTCGTCAATTAAAGGATTGGCTAAAGCTGCTTCAGCAGACATTATTGCTCTCTTATCTCCTTCTGCTTCTCCAGTTCCCATCATAGCTTTGCCCATACCTTTCATTACTGTTTCGATATCAGCAAAATCTAGATTGATAAGACCTGGCTTAACAATTAAATCTGTTATTCCTCTAACGCCTTGCATTAAAACATTATCGGCCATTTTAAATGCTTGAGGAAAAGTAGTTTTCTCATTAGCAACTTTAAATAAATTTTGATTTGGAATTATAATGCTAGTATCAACATATTTTTTTAATTCCTCTAAACCTCTTTCAGCAGCTTTTAATCTACCAGGACCTTCAAAAATAAAAGGCTTTGTTACCACCGCTACTGTTAATAAATTTAAATCTTTAGCTGCTCGGGCAATTACAGGTGCAGCGCCTGTTCCTGTTCCACCACCCATTCCAGCAGTAATGAAAACCATGTTGGCACCTTGCAAAAGATTTATTAATTCATTTAAAGATTCTTCTGCTGCTGCTTGTCCGATATCAGATTTTGCTCCAGCCCCAAGTCCTCTAGTTAAATTTGTGCCAAGTTGCATTTTGCATGAAGCTTTATTATGCTTTAAAGCTTGCGCATCAGTATTTGCTGCAACAAATTCAACACCCTGAACTCCACAATCTATCATGTTGTTAATAGCATTACCGCCTGCTCCTCCAACTCCTAGAACAACTATTCTAGGTTTTAATTCTCTTAATTCTGGTACGTTTATTTTTATTGTCATTTTTTTCTCCCTTTGTTGTTATTTATTAATATTCATTAAGACCATTTTAAATCTGATCTTAATGTCTTAGCTTTTTTTCTTGCCTCTTCTCTAAATTTTGAGAACTTTTGAGGTTCCCACATTTGAAATGTCTTTCCTTGTCCTACAAAGACTACTGTTTCTTTAATTCCAGAATGATCTAAAAGTTTTTTTGGAAGAACTACTCTTCCATCAGAGTCAAAATTTAATTGAAAACTATCTGCAAGTATTGAAGTTGCAAATGTGTCTCTATTTTCTTCAAAGGGACTAAGACTGTCTATGCTGTCACTTAATTTTTCAATTCTACTTTGAGGACAAAATTCAATTGATGAGTTTGTAAATGAGGGGTAACAAACAACACTATTATATCCTAATGATGATAAATGAGATCTAAAGCTAGCTGGCACTGACACTCTGCCTTTCTTGTCTAACTTGTTTTCGTAAGTCGATATAAACATTTGTTTTTTTTAAAAAAAAATTCCCTATAAATTTATTCATAAAATATTTAATATTTAGCATTTATGGGTTATCATGGGATAACATGGTATATAATAGTAAGTCAATGGAGAAGTGCTTTAAAAGTATAATTAATTTAATATTTTTGTTCTTATTTTGTTCTAATAAAAATTATTAAATATCCATTAAAATAATTAGATAAAATTTAGGAAAGATAATTTAATTGCCAGTTAGTCTGTAAGCTGGGTTCTGTCATTGAAAACGGTAATTTATCTAGGTCTATTGTCACCAATAGACTCGAGCAACCAACCCAAACAACTCACCCAAGATTAGGCTAGATTTAAATAAATTTAAATCATGTTGCTTCTATTTGGTCTTGCTCCCAGTGGGGTTTTCCATGCGGTTTTTGTTACCAAAAACCCGGTGTGCTCTTACCACACCTTTTCACCCTTGCCTTGATAAGGCGGTTTATTTTCTGTGGCACTATCCCTGAGGTCACCCTCGCCAGCTATTAGCTGGCACTGTTATCTTGTGGAGCCCAGACTTTCCTCTTTGAAAATATCAAAGCTACCATTCAACTAACTGGCACTAAAAATTATATATTAGGCAAAATTAAAATTCAACTATTAAATGAATTTTTGTAAACTATTTAAGATTAAATAACATTCTTGATCAAAAATGCCATTAATCAACTGTTGTCTATGTCTTCTTTGAAAAGCTTTTGTAAAATCTTTGTCTAAGTGACCAGCCTTTAAAACCCTTGAATATCCTAGCTTTTTTATCATCTTTACCATATTTTTTTTGTTAATATTTATTAATTTTTTTAATCTAAAATTGTTAATAAATTTTTCATCTAGCGAATGCCAAATTGCTAAATCATTTTTGTAAAGTTTTTTCCACGGAAACTTTTCTCCAGGATCTGTTTTTCTATGCGGAGCAATATCTGAATGACCAGTAATATTAATATTTTGTATCTTAAATTTTTTTTTTAGTCTTTTTAAGATTTTGATAAGTTCTGTAATCTGTTTATTTGGAAAATCTTGGTATCCATATTGATGACCTTTGTTTTCAAGCTCAATCCCAATAGAATTCTTATTTAAATTTTTAAAATTAAACCAATTTGAGATACCTGCGTGCCAAGCAATATTATTATCTTTAACTAATTGCATAATTTTTCCTGCTCTGCTTACAAGGTAATGACTACTTACCTCGTATTTTTTTGAAATAAGTCTCTCTACCGCAGATTGCAAAGATCTCATTCCTGTATAATGGATAACGATTGACTGAATATTTCGTCTTTTCTTGTAAGATATATAATTAGGTGATTTTAAATGTATAATTTTCATCATTAAACTCTAAAAATACACTAAAAAACTTTAAATTTCTTGGTTGTTTTTAATATTTAATTATGAAAAATCTGTATATAAGGACAACTTTACGATTATGAAAAAAATAATTCTAGTTATAGCTTTTTTAACAATATTTAACTCAAAAACCATTTACGCTGCAGATCTTCCTGATTGCAACGAAGGTATCAATAGAGCTGTATTTAGTTTTAATATGACAGTTGATAAATATTTTTTTAAACCAATTGCTGAAGTTTACAATGTTCTACCAGTTGAAATTAGAGTCGGAATAAATAATGCTTTGATAAATATAGATTCTACTCTTTCTGTTCCCAACCAAATTTTACAAGGAAACTTTAGTGAAGCAGCGATATCTGTTTCGCGATTTGCAATAAATTCATCGGTTGGAATTCTTGGCTTGTTTGATCCAGCAACAGCACTTGGTATTGAAAAAACAAACAGAGAAGACTTTGGTCAAACTCTAGCAGTTTGGGGTGTTGATCATGGGTGTTATGCTGTGGCTCCGTTCCTTGGACCTATAAGTCCTAGAGATGCTGTTGGAAGAATTCTTGGAGTTTATGGAGATTACTTCTATATGGTGTCAGCTGGCGATAGAACAGCTTTTGGAGAAAATCTTGGTGACACAGTTTACTGGGCAACAAAAGGTACAGAGATAACTAATTTTAGATCACAAAATATTAAAAGCTCAGAAAATTTAGAAAAAAATTCTTTAGATCTTTATTCTGCTTATAAAAGTTTATATTTACAAAGAAGAGAGAACTTAGTTAAAAACGTTAAAAGATCAGAAAGTCAGTACGGAGCAAGTGACGAAGAGTGGAAAAAAATTAAATAATATTTCTACTTAATAATTAAAGAATGTTTACTTTCATTAAAAAAATTTTTTTTTTTATAAGCTTTGTCTTATTAATATCTTCAAATTCTAATTCAGCAGAAAGCAATGCTGAAGCTTTTGTTCTTAAATTAACGGATGAAGCAAAAATTATATTTAACGACAAATCACTTAATAAAGATTCAAGACTAAAAAAACTCAATGATCTTTCTTCAAAATATTTAGATTTGGATGCTCTTGCTAGTTATACGCTTGGTGATTATAGAGAAAAAGCCACAAATTCCGAGAGAGAAAATTTTAATAAATTGTTTAGAGAATATTTCATAAAAAATATGTCTTCAAAATTAAACGATTTTGCCGATCAAGATCTTAAAATTATAGATTCAAAAAAAATTAATGATAATAATATTATTGTAAGTACTAAAGTCTTTTCAAAAAAAGATGCTCAAGAGATTGCTGTTGAGTGGAGAATTTACATAAAAGACTCAAAACTTCTTGCAAGAGACCTGGTTGTTGAAGGATTAAGTTTAGCAAGAACACAAAAGGAAGAATTTTCTTCAATAATAGTAAGCAAAGGTTTTGTTGGCGTAATTACCGCCCTAGAAAATTTTAATAAATCAAATTAAACTAAATTGGTGGGCCCGCAGGGATTTGAACCCCGGACAACCCCGTTATGAGCGGGGGGCTCTAACCAGCTGAGCTACAGGCCCGTTTGAAACGGATATAACATTAAAAATATAGTTTATTAACTAAATTCTAACTATCAAAGAAGCTTTTTAATTGTCTAGATCTACTAGGATGTTTTAATTTTCTTAAAGCTTTAGCTTCAATTTGCCTTATCCTTTCACGAGTAACTGAGAACTGCTGACCAACTTCTTCTAAAGTGTGATCTGTATTCATTCCAATTCCAAAACGCATTCTCAAAACTCTTTCTTCTCTTGGAGTTAATGTGGCCAAAATTTTTGTAGTTGTATTTCTTAGTCCACTTTGAATTGCCGCATCAACTGGTATTAACGCATTCTTATCTTCTATAAAATCTCCAAGACTACTATCTTCTTCATCTCCAACTGGTGTCTCAAGTGAAACTGGTTCTTTAGCAATTTTTAATACTTTTCTAACTTTATCTAAAGGCATAGCTAATTTTTTAGCTAACTCTTCTGGTGTAGGCTCTCTTCCAAATTCACTAAGCATTTGTCTTGATGTTCTAACAATCTTATTAATTGTTTCGATCATGTGCACTGGTATTCTAATAGTTCTCGCCTGATCAGCTATTGATCTTGTGATTGCTTGTCTAATCCACCAAGTTGCGTAAGTTGAAAATTTGTAACCTCTTCTATATTCAAATTTATCAACGGCCTTCATAAGACCAATGTTACCTTCTTGAATTAAATCTAAGAACTGCAATCCTCTATTTGTATATTTTTTAGCAATCGAAATAACTAATCTTAAATTAGCTTCAATCATTTCTTTCTTAGCAATTCTAGATTCTCTTTCCCCTTTTTTTATTTTGTTAACTAAGATTTTA
>Ga0208164_1000394_pt1 | contig 10700 bp, 14 predicted proteins | sample Colrivmet1449C02_FD_187634 | JGI IMG/M metagenome (GOLD analysis project Ga0208164, IMG submission 187634) | Estuarine microbial communities from the Columbia River estuary - metaG 1449C-02 (SPAdes) (version 2) | ecosystem: Environmental > Aquatic > Marine > Intertidal zone > Estuary | place... | reverse complement strand
TGACTTTCCCGCACGCCCCGCACCTCCACCGCCGCGAGCTGACGATCATGGCCAGCCGCAACGCGCTCTCGAAGGACTTCGCTCGCATCATCCAGCTGATCGAAGACGGGGTGATCGACACGAAGCCGTGGATCACGCACCACGCGAAGTTCGATGACCTGATCGCGACTTTCCCGACCTGGCTCAAGCCGGAGTCCGGCGTGATCAAGGCGATCGTCGACATGGTCTGACGCCATGCGCCTCGACGCCCACCAGCATTTCTGGTCGTACGACGCGGCACAATACCCGTGGATTCCTCCGGGTTCGCCCCTGCATCGCAGCTGGCTGCCCGACGACCTCGCCGCCTTGCAGAAGCCGCTCGGCTTCGACGGTTCGATCGCCGTACAGGCCCGGCAGGTCGTCGGCGAATCCGACTGGCTTCTCGGCCTTGCGGATAAGCATGCGAACGTCAAAGGCGTCGTCGGCTGGGTCGACCTCCGTTCCGATCGCGTCGAGGCCGACCTCGTCCGTCTCGCCGCGCACCCGAAGTTCGTCGGCGTCCGTCACGTCGTCCAGGAAGAGCCCGACGTGGACTTCATGCTCGGGAAGGATTTCCAGCGGGGTATCTCGAAGCTCCACGCCCACGGTCTGACCTACGATATCCTGATCTACCCGAAGCAGCTCGAGGCCGCGATCCGGCTCGCGGAGGCCTTCCCGCTCCAGCCCTTCGTCCTCGATCACATCGCCAAGCCGCACATTAAAGACGGTACGATCGAGCCTTGGAAGTCACAGCTCCGCCGTCTGGCGAAGCTCCCGAACGTCCACTGCAAGGTGTCAGGTATGCTCACCGAAGCCGACCACCAGAACTGGCAGGCGGAACAGTTCCGTCCTTACCTCGACACGGTCTTCGAAGCCTTCGGTCCTTCGCGCCTGATGTATGGCTCCGACTGGCCGGTCTGCCTTTTCGCCGGCAGCTACGAGCAGGCCTTCCGCTTGATCGACGATTACGCCCGCGGACTGACCGACGCCGATCGCGCCGGCCTCTTCGGCGGCAACGGCGCGCGTTTCTACGGCGTGCGTTGAAGTCGTCCGATCACCGGAGACTCTTGACCGGCGTGAAGATCCACCCGTTCGCTTCCATGTCTATCTTCGCGCCGATGGCTCGCGGGTTCTGGATTTCCTTGGGAAGCGGCTGGTTCGTGAAACGAAGGAGTTTCATGCCGCTGCCCTTGCCGTCGGCGCCCATGACTTCGATGCATAAAACCCCGTAGAAGTTGCCGCCAGGCATCTCTCCGAGGGCGATTTCGATCGGGATTTCGGCGCCGGCGGTCATCTGGATCCACGGCCCGCAGCGGAGCGGCCGACCCGTGGTCGATCGGTGGGTCTCGTCGCACTTCACCCCGTCGAAATCTTTGTAGATGTTGGAAGCTCCGACTACCGGTTGGTAAAAGCCCGAGTCCAATGCGACCTTCCGGCCCCATCGGATGACCAGGAGATCGTCACCGGACCCCACGAAACGGACTTTCCCTGTCTGCGGCACCTTCACCGTGCCTTTGTAATGGGCCAGCCAGCGCGAGGGCTTCACCGTTTTCTCCACCCCATAGGCCTTCGGGCAGATCGTCGCAGAGCTGGCTGGGATGAAGATCTGGGACGCGTAGAGGGAGTCCGGGGCCCGGAACTTATCTGCCAGGGAAGCCGCGCCCCAGTTTTTATCCACCAGGAACTCCTTCACTTCCCTGGCGTAAAGGCTGTTGGGTTTGGCGTTCACCGGGTCCTTGTGACTGGCGGCGTCGGGGTTCCCGAACATCTCCGACGGCTTGCCCGCCCGGGTCTGCTTGAAGTCATAGAAATTCCCGACGACGCCATAGTTGACCCCCATTCCCTTCATGCCGAACAACGAGACGAAGTTGCGGCCGCCGCCTGAGCCGATGCCTTTGCCGGCGCCGATGCCGCCGCCGGAACCGCCGCCGAAACCTTTCGAAGCACCGCCGCCGATCGCGCCGGCGCTGAGCAGCGGATTGGACATGCTCGGGAGGCTGCTTATGGCCACCGCAGAATTCGTGTTCTTGCTGGTAATGCGGGTGTTCGTCTTGGCCAGCGACTTGATGTTCTTGGGCTGGAGCTTGGTCTTGAACTCCTTGGCCTTGGGGCCGCCCGCGCCGCCGCCCGCGCCGGTGGCGAAACTGTTCGGGTCCTTCTTGCCGGCGCCGTCGGTGACGGTCGAGACGACCCAGACGATCGCGATCAGCACTAGGACGATGTGCACGAGCACGGACAGGGCGAGGCCCTCGCCCCCGAGGCGTTGCCAAAGGGTGCGACGGGGACGGGCCAAGGGCTCCGCTCCGGTTTCCACGGGGGGTTTGTCCTGGGGTTCGGACATAGGCGTATTCCATTAGAAGCGAGAGGCGGCTTCAACCCCCAAACCTCTGCTCCTCCACGACCTCACTCTCGGAAATATCCTAGCCTCAGCGAAGGGCAGGGCGGATCGGCTTGAAGACCCAACCCTTGGCTTCCATGTCCACGTTGGGAATACGCGGATGACCGTTCGCGATCTGCGGCGGGAGCGCTCCTTCGGCGAAGCGCAGCAACTTGAGTCCTTCGCCCTTGCCGTTGGCGCCCCTCGGTTCGATCAGCAGGAACGCGTAGAAATTACCGCCCGGCGTCTCGCCCAGTACGATGTCGAGCGGCACCTCCTGCCCGGCGGTGGCCTCGATCCATGGTCCGCAGCGCAGGGGCTTACCCAGCGCGGACGGGTGGGTCTCACCGCATTTCTGGCCGTTGAAATGGCGGTAGATGTTTCCCTCGCCGACGACATGCTGCTGGAAGCCGGAATCGAGGGCGACGCGGCCGTTGAACCGCACCACCATCCAGTCGTCGCCCGAACCCACGAAACGGAACTGGCCGGAGCGCGGTACGCGGACCGCGCCTCGGTAATGCACGACCCAGCGCGATGGCTTGACCTGTTTCTCCACGCCGTAGGCCTTCGGCGCTTCCGCCGCGGACACCGGTGGGATGAAGATCTGCTGGGCGTAGAGGACGTCCGGCGCCTTGAATTTGTCCGTCAGCGTGCCCACGCCGAAGTTCTTCTCGACGAGGAACTCCCGGACCTCGCGGTTGTATGCGCCGACCGCCGCGGCGTTGGAAGGATCCCCGAAGACCTCCGGTTTGCCGCCCATCGCCGCCGTCGGTTTGCCCGCCCGGGTTTGCTTGAAATCGTAGAAAGTTCCGACGATGCCAAAGTTCTCGCGGCTGGTCCCTTTGGCGCCGAACATGGAGACGAAGTTCCGCCCGCCGCCGACGCCGGTGCCCTTGCCGGCGCCGATGCCGCCGCCGGAGCCGCCGCCGAAACCTTTTGAGGCGCCGCCGCCGATCGCGCCGGCGCTGAGCAGGGGATTGGACATGCTCGGCAGGCTGGCGACCGCCAGCGAGGCGTTGGCGTTCTTGCTGGTGATACGGGTGTTCGTCTTGGCCAGCGACTTGATGTTCTTGGGCTGAAGCTTGGTCTTGAACTCCTTGGCCTTCGGGCCGCCTGCGCCGCCGCCCGCGCCGGTGGCGAAGGCGTTCGGGTCCTTCTTACCGGCGCCGTCGGTGACGGTGGAAACGACCCAGACGATCGCGATCAGCACCAGGACGATGTGCACCAATACGGACAGAGCGAGGCCCTCGCCCCCGAGGCGTTGCCAAAGGGTGCGGCGGGGGCGGGCCAAAGGCTCCGCACCGGTTTCCACGGGGGGTTTGTCCTGAGGTTCGGACATAGGAGTATTCCACTAGGTCTGTCCCAGTGGTTCAACCCCCAAACCTAGACCCCGGCCACCCACTGTCGGAATTATCATAGCGTCTTGCCCTGCCGGGACCCGCCTCCATCTTGCCGACATGGATGAACACCAGCGCGCCCTCGAGGAACGCCTCACTTTCTTGCAACGCCATGTCGAACAGCAGGACCGCATCATCCTCGAGCTCTCCCGCGAGGTCTCGAAGCTGGCGGACCGGCTCGTCCGGGCCGAGGCGAAGCTGACCCAGTCCGCCGACGCCGGTGACCAGGCTGCGCCCGCCGACGAACGTCCGCCTCACTGGTAAATCCCGGATATGTGCGGACGCGTCACCCAGTTTTCTCGCTGGGCCGAAATCGTGAAAAGCCTGGGTGCCCCGTCGGCCGACGTCGCGCCCCGCTATAACATCTCGCCCGGCACGCCGCTCCTCAGCGTCCGTCGCGAGCAGGGCGTGCTCCGCACCGAGGCGCTGCCGTGGGGCTTCGTCCCCGCCTGGGCGCCGGCTGATGAGCCGGCCGGTCACGCCAACGCCCGGGTCGAAGGGATCTTCGACCGACCGACCTTCCGCGACGCCGCCCGCCTGCGCCGCTGCGTCGTCCCGCTCGACGGCTACTACGAATGGAAGACCGAAGGGAAGCTGAAGGTGCCGTATTATTTCCGCGCGACGGACGGCGGCCCGCTCGCGGTCGGTGGCCTCTGGTCGCTTCACCTCGCCGCGGACGGGTCGTCGCGCCGCACGCTCTGCCTCGTCACGGTCGCGCCGAACCGCGAAGCGGGCGAGGTCCACTCGCGCATGCCGGTCGTGCTCACGGGCGTCGCCCGGCAGGCCTGGCTTTCTGAGCGGGCGATGACGCCCGCCGATTTCGCCGCCCTCGCCGTCACCGCGCCCGATCGCACGCTTTCGCTTCATCGTGTCACGCCCGACGTCAACCGCGTCGCGGTCGACGCCGAGCACCTTGTCCGTCCCTTGGTCGGCGCGATGGATCAGCCGGACTTCTTCGGGGATTTGCTTGGCTAACGGGGTGTTTTTCGACAGACCAGAGCCATGGCCGAGCCCACGCATACCCCGAAGATCGTGGAGAAGCCGTGGGGTCGTGAGATCTGGTATGCCGACCAGGCCGCCTATGCCGGCAAGGTGCTCGAAGTGAAGAAGGGCCGCCGCCTCAGCCTCCAATACCACGAACGTAAGACTGAGACGCTGCATCTTCTTTCCGGCAAGGTCCTCCTGACGCTCCGGCCGATCGCCCCGGGCGAGACGCCCGCGGCCGCGCTCGTCACTTCCGCCGACCAGAGCCTCTGGCTGCCCGGACAGTCCGTTCATATCCCGGCCCGTACGATCCACCGCTTCGAAGCCCTTGAAGACAGCGTCCTGCTCGAAGTCTCCACGCCCGACCTGACCGACATCGTCCGCCTGCAGGATGACTTCTCCCGGCCGGCGCGCGACTGACCCATCCCTTCCCACATGCGCAAAGTATTGGCCTTTGATCTCGGCGGCACGAAGTTCGCCTTCGGCGTCGTCAACCAGGACGGCACCGTGCTCGGTTCCGGCCGCGTCGAGACGTTCGCCGAGAAAGGTCCGCAGCAAGCCTGCGAACGCGTCGCCGAAGCCGCCCACCAGCTGCTCGCCGAACTGAAGCTCAAGCCGGTAGACTTCGTCGCCATCGGCGTCGCCTCGCCCGGCCCGCTCGATATCGCCCGCGGCTGCGTCGACGGCTCCCCGAATCTCCCCGGCTGGACGGGCTTCTCGATCACCGACTTCCTGAGCAACTCCTTCGGCGGACTGCCCGCCCGCATCGACAACGACTGCAACGCGGCCGCGCTCGGCGAATACCGCTTCGGCGCCGGCAAGGGCAAGAAGAACGTCGTCTACATCACGGTCTCCACCGGCATCGGCGGCGGCGCGGTCATCGACGGCCGTCTGATGCGCGGCTCCAACGGTAACGCGGCCGAACTCGGCCACATCCCGCTTACGATGGACGGCCCCCGCTGCGGTTGCGGCAATCCGGGCTGCTGGGAAGTCTACGCCTCCGGCACGGCCATCGCGCGCCGTACCCGCGAAGCCCTCGCGGCCGGTCGTCCGTCGAGCATCGTCAAGTTCGCCGGCAGCATCGACCAGGTCACGACGCACCACCTCTTCCAGGCGATGGCCGAAGGGGACGCGCTCGCCAACGAGATCTGGGCGGAGTCGATCAACTACCTCGGTCGCGGCCTCGGCGCGGTGATCAACACTTTCAATCCCGACGTGATCGTGGTCGGCGGCGGCGTCACCGCGGCCGGCGACGCGCTCTTCGTCCCGATGCGCAAGAGCGCCAACAATTACGCCTTCCCGCGCCTTTCGGCGGTCTGCTCCATCGTCCCCGCCGGCCTCGGCGGCAATGTCGGCGTGGTCGGCGCCGCGGCCTGCGCCTTCGAGCACGTCAGCTGACGCGCCCCGCCGGTGATGCGCGTCTCCGTCGTCCTGCCGGCTTTCAACGAAGAGAAACTCCTTCCGGCCGCGCTCGCGGCGGTGAAGGCAGCGTCGTCGGCGTTCACGGCGCGCGGCTGGGAATGGGAATGCGTGGTCTGCGATAATAACTCGACCGACGCTACGCCCGCGGTCGCCCGCGCGGCGGGCGCGACGGTGGTCTTCGAACCGGTCAACCAGATCGGCCGGGCCCGCGATGCCGGGGCGCGTGCCGCGAACGGCGACTGGCTCGTCTTCATCGACGCGGACTCCACGCCCTCGGCGGAGCTCTTCGCGTCCATCGCGACCCGTATCGCCGAAGGCCGCGTGCTCGGCGGCGGGAGCACGGTCGAACTCGAGCCAGGCACGCCGCGCTACGCCCGCTTCGTCTGCGGGCTCTGGAATCTCTGGAGCCGCCTCGCGGGCTGGGCCGCAGGCTCGTGCGTCTGGGTCGAGGCGGAAGCCTTCCGCACCGTGGGCGGTTTCGGGACGGAATACTACGCGGGCGAAGAGGTCTTCCTCAGCCGCCGATTGAAGTCCCTGGCCCGCCGCTCCGGCCGGCGCTTCGTCATTCTCGCCGGCCACCCGCTGCGGACGTCTGCGCGCAAGCTGAAGCTCTACACGCTCACGGAGGGTGGCCGCTTCTTCTTCCGCATGCTGTTCACCGCGGGTCGCGCGGCGAAACGGCCGGAGAACTGCGAGATCTGGTATGACGGCCGGCGCTGAGGCTCAGAGCCGTTGACGCTTCCACTTCGGGATCGGGAATACGGTCACCTTATCGGAGCGCACTTCGACGTCGTCGCGGTGCCGTAGGCGCTTGGCCTCGGCCGCGGTGACGATCTCGTAATGCGGCGCGGCGGTGATGAGGTCGGCGATCTCCCAGCAGTCCTTCGGATTGTTGACCCACTTCTCGGCCGGCAGGCGGCTGAGGTCGTACGGCTTGGAATAGCTCCGCAGGGTCTTACGCGGGCCCTTGGCGTATTCGTGGAAGTAGGACATCGCGAGCTCGCGTACGCTGCGGTAGACCGGGTCGCGCCAGCGCAGGCAGACGTAATTAGTCTTGGAAATAGCGCCCCACTTGCCGTTCACGCGGAAGGGCGCGATGACGTGGTCCATGTCCTGATGCGCGCTGAAGTCCAGCAGCAGGGGAGGGTGGCCCTGTAACCAGAGCGCGAAGGCGGCCACCATGGCGCCCTCGATGCAATGGGCGTGGCGATGCTTGAGGGTCTGCTCGACCGAACGGGCGGTATCGCCCTCGGGTTCGAAGTTCTGCGGGAAATCGACGAGGAAGTCCTGGATGGCCTGCGGGGTGGCGAGCCGGGCCAGCGTGCGCGCCGCTTTCAGGCTGAGGCCCCTCTGTTGGGCGAGTCGGGTGCGGGCGGCGTACGACATGGCTGCAGGTCTATCCGCCCGCAGGGATTGCTCAAGGAGCGAGTGCGGCGGTGCTTTCGGATTGGCTAACTTCCGCCCCGGCGTTTGCTCATCGACGTCCGCCATGCCGATCATCGATACCACCTGCGCCGATTGCGGTCAGCCCTGCGGAACCCACTGAGATGGACCTCGAGCACTTCCGCTGGGGCGCCCTCCAGCTCATCCTCCTGATCATCTCGATCGGGCTCCATGAGTTCGGCCATGCCTGGATGGCGGACCTCCTGGGCGATCCGCTCCCGCGCCTCCAGGGCCGCGTGACGCTCAATCCCTTCGCCCACACCGACCCCATCGGTACCATCGCCCTCCCCGCGATCATGATTTTCCTCAGCCCTGGCTTCGGCCTCATCGGCTGGGGTAAGCCCGTCCAGATCTCACTGCCTAATCCCAAGACCCGCCGGATGGATGATATCTATATCACCCTGGCTGGTCCGGCGATGAACCTGGTGCTCTGCTTCGTCTTCGCCGTGATCGGCGGTCTGGGTGACTTCGACCCCCGCTCCCAGGAGGTGATCATCGACTTCCTGAAGATGGGGATCTTCCTCAACGCCGGCCTGGTGGTCTTCAACCTCATCCCCATCCCGCCGCTCGACGGCTCGCGCGTCGCCGTCCGGTTGGGGCTCTACTCCGAGGAGACCTTCCTGATGCTTGCCCGCTGGGGCTTCATCATCCTGCTTGTCGCGGTGAACCTGCCGTTCTTCCGGGAGTTCATGCATACGGCGATCGGGCTGGTCGCCACGCCCTGGTTCTGGCTCTGGGGCTTCCTCGCCTGAGCCGGCCGGCCACGAGAGGCTTGCCTATTTCCCGCCCGCGGGCGAAAGTCGGGCCATGCAAACCCTCGGCGAACGTCTTCAAGAAGCCCGTCAGCGACTGGGCGTGACCCTCCGCGAAGCCGCGGAGTTCACCAAGATCCGCACCGATTACCTCCAGTCGATGGAGGCCAACCAGTTCGAGTCCATCCCGCTCGCCGACGTCTACAAGCGCGGTTTCGTGAAGGTCTACGCGAAGTATCTCCGCCTCGACGACGAGAAGGCCGGCGCTGATTTCAACACGCACCATTCCGCCAAGGCTTCCCGCCGTCCGCTCGAAGCCGGCGCCGAGGAGGACGCGGCCTTCGAGCCCGAGACCGGCGGCGCGTCGCTCACGATCAGCCGCGACATGCTGATCTACGGCATCATGGGCATCGCGGGCATCGCGATCCTGATCGCCCTGTTTTTTTCCTAAGCTCGCCGTCGCCGGCCCGGCGACCAGAGCCATCGGCTCCCGCGGTCGTCAAGCCAGTCGCGCCGACGAGCCGTCCCCATCAGATCACGCTGCGGTCCACCAAGGCCGGCGTCCAATACCAGGTCATCGAACAGAACACGGGTGAAGTCCCGGGGCGCGGCGTGCTGTCGCCCCGCGACAAGCCTGTGGTCATCAACGTGAAAGGGCCGAGCGAACTACGTTCCTCGGCGGTCGAGAGTCTGCGCGTCCAGATTGACGGCATCCCGTTCCCGCTCCCGGCCAACGTGACCGGAGCGATGATCGTGGGCTTGCCTGACACCTTCACGTCCCCGCCCGTGCCTAAGCCGGTGCCGGCTACGAAGGGCCGTTGAGCCGAGGGGGTTGACCCTTCCGACTTCCCGGCTTATCTCTGGGACGCAGTGCCCCCGCGCCTCGAACAACGTGTCCTCGTCCTCAACCGTCTCTGGCAGCCGGTGAACATCGTCGGCGTGCTCCGAGCGATGAGCCTGCTCTTCCGCGGACGTGCGTCGGCCATCTATTCCGACCCCGTCGCCGGCCACCGCGTCCTCAGCTCTGCGGAGTGGCTGAAGTTCTCGGTGGAGGCCCCGCCGCCCGCGGCCGAATCCGTCCGCTCACCTTGCATCGTCCTGCGCGTCCCGCGCGTCCTCCTGCTCGGCGAATACGACCGCGTCCCGCGCCGCGAGATCCGCTTCTCCCGTCGCAACGTCTACCTGCGCGACGCCAACACCTGCCAGTATTGCGGCCGGACCTTCCGTGACGAGGAGCTCAACCTCGACCACGTCGTCCCGCGCGACGTCGGCGGGAAGACCAACTGGGAGAATATCGTGACCGCCTGCGTACGTTGTAATTCGCGTAAGGCCAACCGCCTGCCCGAGCAGGCCGGCATGACCCTGCGCCGCGCTCCGGCCAAGCCGAAGTGGCGCCTGGTGGTGGCGTCGTCGCTCTCGGCGGACGAAGTCGAGGCCTGGAAGGAATTCCTCGAGGTCACGCCCGCGGGTCAGCTGCCTTGGCGGAACTGAGCGTCGTGGTCCTTGGTGCGGGTAACCAGATTCGAACTGGTGTATCCACTTTGGAAGAGTGGTGTCCTACCACTGAACGATACCCGCGTGGCCAAGGACGCTCACTATCCCGAGCCTGCCCGCCGGGGTCAAGCCTCGGCCAATGGGCGGGCGAGGGGCTCGCGGCCGAGGGAAAACCCGGTCCTACCCGATCTATCAGGCCGCGGGGCGGTGGATGACGCTGATGGTGCCATTGGTCTCGAGGATCACGTCCTTGGCCTGCTCGATGTTCGCAAGTCCCGACTGCCGGAGGGCCGACATGAGCTCATGATGCGTGATGCGCTCCCGCTGCATGACCTTCTCCTGGACATCTCCGTCCCGGACGAGGAAGACGGGCCGGCCGACCAGCGCCCAATGCACGAGGCGGTAGTGCCGCGAGAGCAGGAGCATCATCCAGTTGATGGCGATGAGCGTGCCGGCGAGGAAGAGCCCGCCGCCGAGGCTGTTATCGCCGCCGTTCATGGCATTCTGGACGGTGTTGCTGAGGATGAGCAGCAGGATGAAGTCGAACGGGGTCATCATCCCGGTCTGCCTCCGCCCGGTGATCCGGATAAGGCAGAGGAGGAAGGCGTAGACGATGATGCCGCGCAGCAGGAGTTCCCACCAGGGCAGCACGGGGACGAGCAGGGCGCCGAGGTCGAAGGGCTGGCTGGCGGCCAATAGGATGAGGGGCATGGCGTCCACGATGACCGGACCCGCCCCCGGGGCGATGCCGTTTGCGCTTCACGGGGAGCCGACTTCCGTCATCCTGCGCCCATGGCTCGTTCCTCCGCTTCC
>Ga0208164_1000393_pt1 | contig 10751 bp, 9 predicted proteins | sample Colrivmet1449C02_FD_187634 | JGI IMG/M metagenome (GOLD analysis project Ga0208164, IMG submission 187634) | Estuarine microbial communities from the Columbia River estuary - metaG 1449C-02 (SPAdes) (version 2) | ecosystem: Environmental > Aquatic > Marine > Intertidal zone > Estuary | place... | reverse complement strand
ACCAATACACGCTCATTAGTGACAGCTCTGAAGACAGCCTATTATCTCTTGAAGCGGTAATTGCTAGTAATGACGAAGCTATCGACTTAAGTTCTCTGTATGCTGTTAAAAAAGATCTTCTACAAGTGCACAAAGATGCACGCGTTTCTAGTGAAATAATTGAGGCAATAATTACGTCTGAATTTTTTGCTATTTCTGGCTTTGTAACCAAACTATTCACTTCCATATCGCATAACGCAAGACATATTACAGATTCTCTTAATAGGCAGCTAGAACTCGTAAACTCCTTATCGGATTTATACTTCGCAAAACAGAATAATCGCCTGAATGAGATGATAAAACTGCTAACCATTATGTCTGCCATTTTTATACCTATTACCTTTATTGCAGGATTTTACGGTATGAATTTTATCTATATGCCAGAAACCAAATTAGCTTGGACATACCCTGCCATTATTGGTTTAATGATTTTAGTGGTAACCTTTCTTATTAAGTTCTTTAAAAAGAAAAAGTGGTTATAATTTATGGAAGCATCATCCCTAAGTATAATTGGCATGCACGAGGAGATAAATTTACCTCAAGTGGGTATTTTTAAACTCAAATCAAAAACGGATACTGGAGCGTACAATAGTGCCATAGACTGTTGCTATAGTGAAGAAAGAGTGACGCCTGATGGAGAGCACATTTTAGTTTTTAACAAAACACACCCACAATACACAGGGCAAGAACACACAACCACTTCATTTAAAACTAAAAAAGTGCGTAGTTCAAATGGTATTGTAACCAACAGATACCAGATAAAAATGGATGTGGAAATAAATGGTCACAGTTTTCGGACCACATTTAACTTAAGTAATCGTTACAAAATGCGTTTCCCAACGCTATTAGGCAGAAAACTGCTTGGCAATAGATTTATAGTAGACGTAACTAAAAATAGAAACCCAAAAAGAATTAACACTACAAAATCAGTATAATTTATTTTGTTTAATGACTTTTAAATAATGAAATGATATTTCTGTTACACTTGGATAAGTTGTCCGTTTTTGAGTGTGTACACCGTATCGCAGAACTGTAATTCATCCTCTTTGTGCGTAATAAGAATAGCTGTTTTTCCTTCTTTCTTTAGATCTCTTATGGCTATTAAAGTTTGTTCTTTTGAGTAAGTATCAAGGTTATTTGAAACCTCGTCAAAAATAAATACTTCCGCATCCTTATATAGCGATCTTGCGATAGCGATTCGCTGTTTTTGACCGCCACTTATATGATTACCTAATTCTCCCACTTTCGTATCCCAGCCAATTGGCAATCCATCTAACCAAGTGGTTAAATTTACCTTCTCTATGCATTCCCTTGCCTTATCTAAGTCTGGATTTGGATCTAAAAATGCCACATTACGAAGCACAGAGTCATTCAGCATGAACACCTCTTGTTCTACATATGAAAATAGAAAACGGTAGGCTACATAATTTTCTGGCTCTAACTTTTTACCGTCTATCATAATACAACCGCTCGTTGGTAATATCAGAGATGATAAAATATTGACCGCTGTTGATTTCCCTGAACCGCTGGCACCAATTAGCCCAATAAAGCTGCCTTTTGGTATATCAATGTTAATATTATTTAGTACACTTGTTCCATCCGGGTAAGAAAAGCTAACTGCATTTAAACTTATAACCGTGTTCAAGCTAAGCTTTGTTGGAGAAACGACTAATATTTCTTCAGATTGTTCATCTACCATGACCATATCCAAGATAAAACTACTAACGGACAAACTGTTAGAAGCCATAACTATTCTGTTAATACTTGGCAAAAGTCTGAAAGAGACCCCAGCATAGATTGAAATATAAGTGGCGATTTTGGAAAAGTTATGGTCCGCTAGCATCGCATAAAGCACCACACATAATATCCCTGAAATAGCGATAACCTCAAATATGCGTATTGGAATAAATTGTGAACTTACATAAATGTTGGTTTTGAGTGCGTAAGCCTCCTTTTTTAGTTTTTCATATCTATCATAAAAATAATCGGCTCCATTCCATAGTTTTATGTTCGCTATTCCTGAGGCTAATTCACCCGCATTTTCGTATATCAAAGGACTAATATTACTTAGCCTAGCGCCTGCACGTCGTAATTTTCTGCGATTGATGTACATAAGTATTCCCGCTGTCGGTATTAAGGTGAGAAAGGAAAATACAAAAAGCAATGGGTTATAAATCAATACGCCACACAATGCCAGTATAATTAACATTAATTCTGAGATGACCACGATACTTGAAAGCAATATTCCCTCAGCAAAACTTAGACTTGTCATGCCTATCTCATGCATAATTTCTGAAGATTTCTTTTGCGTGAAATAAAGTAAATCTTGCTTTGCTATAAACCGATAAAAACTACTAGAAACCTCGTCTGTGATCTCAAAAGCATACCTAACCTGAAGCTTATTAAGCTGAACTAAAATTACATTTTTAACAACATAAAACAGAAAAAGAAAGGTGGAAATAACGAGAATGAATGTTTTAGAATCACGAATACCTAGACCATTGTAAACAAAAGAAGTAAAAAAATTACTTCGCAAAAACTCGGGCTTCAGGATAGAAAGTACGGTATGTAACAGTACAGAAATACCTGCAATTTCCAATAGTGCTGCACATAAACTTATGGCAACCATAATCGAGAATTTCCTTTTCTGCGAAACACTTAAAATATCACTCAACTTTTGCTGAACCGCAGATAACTCCTTTACACTTTTCATTTCAATATAGCCAACACCTCTATCTCAACTAGTATAGGAGTATAACCTGGGATTTTTGTATTGCCGTCAGAACCAAATGCTTGATCAGATGGAAGTAGAGCTCTTGCGCTTTCTCCAACCGCTAAATTGGCCATTAAAAAATGAATTCCTGGGAGAAGGTTTAAGTCTTTAGGATTATAAATGTACGGTTTACCCTCCTGTGTGCCTGCCAATTCATAATCGTTTAAAGACTTTATTACGAATGAGATCTCAGTTTTCTCCGACGTCCCACGAGGTTTTTTATTGATTTTTAGCCGTTCAAAGTAGATAAGTGTATTGCTATCTCTTATTGCATTCCACTTATTTTGTTCCATGTACCTGTTTATGATCTCGCTTTCAAATAATTTTTTGTAAGCAATGTGGTCTAAATCGTCTAGCATATCCCTCATCCATATTTTAATATTTAAAACGTCATTTACGCCCATGTTTTCAGGCACAGCACCACCCAAACCAGTATAAAAATCATTAGCTGATAGCTTCAGTTCTAAACTATCTCCTTTGCATGTTTGGCTAAGTAATTTATAAAAAACAGTAGTGCTATCCAGCATTAATCTGTGTAGCTCTAGTTTTCGATGCATTGTATTTGTGTTAAGATACACGCTATCTGAAACATTCGCGGCTTCTACATCAAGTAACCAGTGGTTTTTAACCCTCTCGGCGCACGGCTCACCTCCCCTCCAATACTCTATATTTCCTTCTCTTTCGTAGGTCTTTCCGCAACTGCTTATTATGAAGCTCAGAAACACAAGGATTATTGCATTCTTCATCCTAGGTGTTGTCTGTAATTTTTTATAGACTCTTTAAACTTCTCTATTGTTTTTTTCAAACCTTCCTCACTTGCCCCTCCCGCTGCATTTTTATGACCACCCCCATTAAAATACTTGGCACTAAACTCGTTACAAGGAAATACATCGGTACTTCTAAAACTCATTTTTACTAAATATCCTCTATCAATAATCAGTGCACTTAATTGAACTCCTTTAATACCCAAACCATAGTTTACAAAACCCTCAGTATCGCCAGTTACCACGTTATATTGAGCAAGTTCATCTTTTGTTAAATGCGCAAGAGCTACAGTGCCGTCCTCAATGAGCTCTATTTTATTGGCTAAAAAGTATCCTAATAATTGCAGTCGGTCTAGCCTATTTTGGTCAAAAAGGTTGTTGTATATTTTAGCAGGGACTACTCCTAAATCCATCAGGTCGGCAGCTGTTCGTATAGTATTACTTGTGGTGCTACCATATCTAAAAGAACCGGTATCGGTAATTAACCCGGTATAAATACACTCCCCCATTTCCTTTGTCATAAAGGATATATCTAAATGTTTTTTGACGTAATTTATAATTAATTCGCAAGTAGAACTTGCCCCTATTTCTATATAACGCTCGTCGTCGAAATCTTGCGGGTCTTGGTGATGGTCTATCATCACCTTTTTAGCTGTACTAGCCGCAACATTCTCTCCCATCTCGTTTATTCTGCCTAATGCATTAAAATCAAGGCAAAAAATGTACGCGGCATCTTTGATATATCCTTGGCACAGTTCCTTTTGTTCCTGGTAAATTAAGACACTTTCATTTGCGGGTAACCAATGTAAAAAATCTGCATAATCCGTTGGTGTAATAACCTTAGATTCTATTCCTGCTGCTTTTAAATAATGATACAAACCCAAGCTAGATCCCATGGCGTCACCATCAGGTTTGTGGTGAGTGGTTATAATGATTTTACCTGATTGTCTTTTTAAATCTTGTAAAGAGTGGCTGATGGTATCTTGCACGTTTTAATTTTGTGACAAAACTCGTGAAAAGAAAAGGATAATTCTATTTTTGCCGCTGTAAATCAATAAAAAACATGTCAAACATCACGTTTACAATGATCAAACCAGATGCCGTAGCAAACGGGCACACTGGAAAAGTAATTAACGATATCATAGAAGGAGGTTTCTCTATCAAAGCTATGAAATATCTTCACTTGTCTAAAGAAAAAGCAGAAGCTTTTTACGGTATTCACCGTGAGCGTCCATTTTTTAACGACCTAGTTAGCTTTATGACCTCTGGTCCTATCGTAGCGGCTGTGTTAACTAAAGAAAATGCAGTAGCAGACTTCAGAACTTTAATTGGAGCTACCAACCCAGCAGATGCTGCTGAGGGTACTATTAGAGCTAAGTACGCGGTTTCTATAGACGCAAATGCGATACATGGAAGCGATAGCGATGAGAACGCAGCAGGGGAAGCATCTTTCTTCTTCTCTGCTTTCGAAATGTTCTAAAAAAACCAAATCAAGTCAATAACCCGATCAATTAAGTTGGTCGGGTTATTTTTATTTTTGATGGTGAAATAAAAACCGCCACACAATAATTCATTACTTTAGTGCCTTGATATGAATAGTTTATTTTTTGATATAAATTGATTATACCATTTACAAAACTTTTATTCCACAGACTTATACCATGAAATTAAAAAATATTTTTTTTGTTGTAGCTCCATTCATTTTTGTAGCCACCGGATTTTACATGAAGGCTCAAGACGAAGGTGAGTCTATATTATTACAAGCTATAAATATGAGTTTGCAAGGTGCGCACTATGATCCACCTGTTGTAGATGATGCTTTCTCTCAAAAAGCTTTTGATTTATACCTTAAAAATATTGATGGAAATAAGCGTCTACTTCTAGCCTCAGATACTGTTCAGTTAGTTAATTACCGCAACGAAATAGACAATGAGATAAATGATGGAACGTATAAACTTTTTGATCTTTCATTGGAATTAATCGAAAAACAAACCAAGGCAACTGAAGTGTATTTTGAAGAAATTTTAGCACAACCTTTTAGCTTTATCGAAAATGAAGAGGTAAATCTAGGAGAAGATATGCCTTTTGCCAAAGATGAAACTGAATTACGAGACCGTTGGAGAAAGTACCTTAAATACAGTGTGCTTTCGCGCCTGCATGATGATATTATTGCGCAAGAAAAGACCTTAGAAAAAGGCGATACCATCTTTACTCCAAAGTCATATGATTCACTAGAGTACCTTGCCCGTAAGAATGTACTAAAAACGCACAGAGATTGGTATAAAAGACTAAATCGACTAGATCGCAAGGACCGTCTTGCACTTTATATAAACAGTATAACTGCGGTATACGATCCGCATACCAACTATTTCCCACCTGAGCAGAAAGAGGATTTTGACATTCAAATGAGTGGTCAATTAGAAGGTATTGGTGCTCAGTTACAAGAAAAAGACGGCTACATTAAAATCACCAACATTATCCCAGGCGGACCGTCCTCACTTCAAGGTGAACTCATGGCCAATGACCTCATTTTAAAAGTAAAACAAGAAGGAGGCGAACCAATAGAGATAATAGACTGGAGAATAAATGATGCCGTAAAAATTATACGTGGTAAAAAAGGAACCAAAGTAACACTTACCGTGCGCAAACCCGATGGTTCTGTAAAAAACATAACTATTACCCGTGATGTGGTAGTATTGGAAGAAACCTACGCCAAATCACTTGTCTTACACGATCAAGATAATATAAAAACGGGTTATATTTACTTACCTACATTCTATGCTGATTTTCAAAACCCTAGAGGACGATTTAGCTGGAAAGATGTAAAAGTAGAAGTAGAAAAACTAAAAGCGACGGGTATAAAAGGAATAATACTAGACCTACGAAATAACGGTGGTGGATCCTTAGATGATGTGGTCAAAATGGGTGGTCTTTTTATAGACCAAGGCCCTATTGTACAAGTAAAAGAAAAAGGAAGACAAGCTCAAGTTCTCGAAGATAGATATCCTGGCGCAGAGTGGGACGGTGCTCTCGTAATCATCATTAATGAATTCAGCGCATCAGCCTCTGAAATTATGGCTGCTGCGATGCAAGACTATGATAGAGCCGTTATTGTAGGCTCGTCATCATCACATGGCAAAGGAACTGTTCAGCGTTTCCTTAATCTAAATCAAACACTTCGGAATAAAAACCTACCAGACTTAGGTAGCGTCAAACTAACTATTCAAAAATTTTATAGAATAAATGGTGATGCAACTCAACTTAAGGGCGTAAGTTCTGACGTGGTATTGCCAGACAACTATATGTATATAAAAACGGGTGAAAATGAAAATGACTACGCCATGGCTTGGGACCAAATTTCAAGTTCTAAATATGAAACAAAGCCGCTTGATGCACATAACAAAGCCATTAAGAAAAGTCAAGTAAGGGTAAAGAAAAATGAAACTTTTAATTTGATCGAGGAAAATGCTCGTCGTTGGGAGCTGCAACGCGAAACAAATACCTTTCCACTGAGTCTCGAAGCCTATAAGGCTCAAGAAGTAAAAGAGAAAAAAGAAGGAGAGAAATATGAAGCACTTAATAAAATCGTTATAAACGGCTTTGTAGTTAAAAATATACCTTCTGATTTGGCATTAATCAATAGTGAGGAATCACGGGTAAAGCGCAATGAAGAATGGATTAAAGGCATAGCAAAAGATCCATATGTATACGAGGCATTGCAAATTATTGAAGATTTGAATTAAACTTCAGCAAATTCAAAAAAAACCCAAATTTAAACTTGGGTTTTTTTTGAATCATTTTTATGTAACTAATATGCTTCGCGCAAAAACCTTTCTATAGACTATCTTGTTTTTTACCTATGATTAAAAGAGTACTAATAATAGGTGGAAATACAGGGATAGGAGCTGCATTAAATTCGTTGTTACAAGTAGAAGGAATAGAAACCATTATCGCCAGTAAGTCAACTGGACTAGATGTAACCGAAGCAGAACCGAATTTTCCTTTGATAGAGGGCAGTATAGATGCCTTGGTATATTGCCCAGGAAGTATAAACTTAAAGCCATTCAAATCACTCAAAGTGTCTGATTTTGAAAATGATCTTGCCATAAATTACCTAGGAGCTGTGAAAGCTATTCAGCACTACCTAGATCATTTAAAAGAAGCTGAAAACCCATCTATTCTAATGTTTAGCACCGTTGCAGTTCAAAAAGGAATGCCTTTTCATAGCAGCATAAGTGGCGCAAAAGGAGCTGTAGAAGGTCTAACTAAAGCCCTAGCAGCGGAGTTTGCACCCACCATTCGTGTAAACTGCATAGCGCCCAGTCTTACCAACACCCCGTTGGCCATAAAATTACTTCGAAATGAAAAGCAAATTGAAGGAGCAGAGGCTAGGCACCCGCTTAAAAAAATAGGCGAAGCAAACGATATAGCCGCAATGGCCAAGTTTCTTATTTCCGATTCAGCTAAGTGGATTACTGGTCAAATAATTGGTATAGACGGTGGTATGAGCACACTAGCTAGCTCGTAACTAGTAGCAAAATACATTGTTGAATTGGCACATCATAAGTTAAATCTTCCAAGCAAAATTTGTGTGGCATGTAATCTTCCTTTTGTGTGGCGTAAGAAATGGGAGAAAAATTGGACTGAAGTAAAGTACTGTAGTGAGCGTTGTAGAAGAACTAAAAAATAAAAACATTGTCCATTGGTTTAGAAAAGACCAACGGGTAAATGATCATGCCATTTTCTCAAATCTTGGCTTATTTTCAACGGTCACTGCATTTTATGTGCATGATACAGAAATAGAATCGGTGTTCAACTTGGGATTTCCAAAAATCGGAAATCACCGTAAATTATTTTTGGAGCAATCACTCAATGAACTGCGGGATTCTTTAGCATCTTTAAATGTACAACTTCATATATTTCAAAGTGCGGAAGAATTAATAGCGAGCACTATGTTAAATACCGAAGTACTAAGTTACCAAAAACTTTATGGCACTGAGGAACTGAGTATTGAGCAAACGATAACATCCATTTTTAACGGAAGAACCTACGTATTTGATGATTTTACTCTGGTAGATAAAAACAACTTGCCATTTACCCTGGATAATATGCCGTCCCTATTTACGCAATTTAAAAATGCTGTAGGTGCTGAAGGAGCGTATCAAGAAACCATACAATTACCCTTGCTTCCAACTGAAAGTACAACATATAAACTAGTTGGCGGCGAGACTCAAGCTTTAAACAGGTTAACATACTACTTTACGGAATCTCAACTTCTATCTACTTACGAATTAACTAGAAACGGAATGTTGGGCACAGACTTCTCTAGTAGATTTTCTCCTTGGCTCGCTATTGGTAACATAACACCACGTACTATTTTTGATTATATAGTAAGGTACGAAGAAGAAATAGAATCTAATAAATCAACGTATTGGCTTATTTATGAATTACTGTGGAGAGATTTTTTTCAATTACAACTGCAATTATGGGGATCGTTATTTTTTCAAGTAGGTGGTATTCAGCAAAAACAAATACGGTACACCAGCAACACGGCAGCATTTGAAAAATGGATGCAAGGTAATACCGGTGATGACTTAGTTGATGCTAATATGCGTGAGTTAAATACTACAGGCTGGATGAGTAATAGAGGAAGACAGAATACTGCCAGCTTTCTGATACACGATTTAAAACAAGATTGGAGATGGGGTGCAGCTTATTTTGAAAGCTTATTGGTTGATTATGATCCCGCAAGTAACTGGGGAAATTGGATGTATATCGCTGGAGTTGGTCACGATGCTAGACCATTCAGAAAGTTCAACACAAAATTACAAGCTGAACGCTATGATAGCGAAGGTAACTATAGAAAACTATGGCTAAAATAGTTGGCATAGACTATGGAGCTAAAATGAGCGGTAATACTGTACTAGCTCATTACACTAATGACCAAGTCACTTTTCGTCAAGTAGATAAAAAAAAAGATGCTGATACCTGGCTCAGAAAAGAATTGATATCTATACAAGCGGATATAGTCTATTTAGATGCTCCTTTAAGTTTACCAGCAGCCTATTATAATAACGGGGACAGCTATCATTATCGAGAAGTAGATAAATTAACACGTGCTATGTCACCTATGTTTTTAGGAGGATTAACTGCTAGAGCGATGAGTCTTAAACACGCTTTAAAACCATTAACCTTTCACGAGATATACCCTGCTTTCTTCCAATCTGAAATAGTGCAAAGTATTCATTATAAAGTAGATATACATTTATTCATAGCTGAATTACACCATAAAGAACGTTTTGTACTAGCCCAACAACCTCAAAATTGGCATCAAGTAGACGCGCTTATAGCCCTGCTTATCGGGACTCGACACCAAGAGAACAGACATCAAGAAATAGGCAACCCTGCTGAAGGTATTATTATAATATGAACAAAGTAGGTCTCGTATTTCCACATCAGCTGTTTAAAGAATCTAAGGTAGTAAATAACTGTGATGTTGTTTACCTAATTGAGGACCACCTTTACTTTACACACTATAAATTTCACAAACAGAAGCTGCTCCTCCACAGAGCCAGTATGAAATACTATGCGGATTTAATTTCGAGTAGTACCATCGTAAAATATATTCAAGTTACAGATTATCAAGGAATTGAGAAATTAATCACCGAATTAAAAGACCATGAAATTCATTGCTACCTTACCGATGACTATCTGCTAGAACGAAGACTTAACCGTTATGCGAAAAAGCTTAATATTTCCCTATGTCGATACACTAATCCCAACTTTTTAAATACTGAATCAGAAGTAGCAGAAATGCTCAATAAGCAGAAAAGTTATTTTTTGGCCAACTTCTATACAGAATCACGGAAGAAGCATAACATCTTGTTGGAGGAAAACGAAAAACCATTAGGAGGCAAATGGAGTTTTGATACCGAAAACAGAAAGAAGGTGCCTAAGGGTACACCCATTCCAAACATAAAACTTCCCAATTCCAACACCTACGTCAACGAAGCTACAATATACGTTGAAAAACATTTCAAAGATAACTATGGAGAATTAGATGATTCATACTATGCTATCACGCATGCTGACGCAGAAGAACATTTACATCTATTTATACAAGAACGATTTGAGCATTTTGGAGACTACGAGGATGCTATGATTAAAGAGGAACA
>Ga0208164_1000390_pt1 | contig 10794 bp, 18 predicted proteins | sample Colrivmet1449C02_FD_187634 | JGI IMG/M metagenome (GOLD analysis project Ga0208164, IMG submission 187634) | Estuarine microbial communities from the Columbia River estuary - metaG 1449C-02 (SPAdes) (version 2) | ecosystem: Environmental > Aquatic > Marine > Intertidal zone > Estuary | place... | reverse complement strand
ATTATCCATATAAAATTGACGATTGCCAAATGAATCCTCGTATTTCAGTTAAGTTAGATTACGATGATTTTAATAAGAAAATGGATTATGTTTGTTTTCAGAATCTGAAATATCAAGCAATAGTTTATTTTGCGCCTGACTCATGGAATTGCAGCAGAAACTCTAAGAAAATTAAATTTTAAAATTATGCCCTCTGGATATACAGCAGACATATATAATGGTGAAAAAGTAACATTCAAGGACTTCGCTCTAGGTTGTGCTAGAGCGTTTGGTGCTTGCGTAATGCAACGCGATGATCCTGCTGACATAAAGCCAAAGATTCAACCAGAAAAGTCTTATCATACAAAAGAACTAAGGAAGCTAAAGAAATTCAAAAAGCCTACTGAAGCTCAATTTAAATCTTATGTTAAGAAAACAATAGCTGATAATAAAAAGAGTATCAAAGAAAAAAACGAACTAAAAAAGCGTTACTCTGATATTCTTGAAAAAGTTAATAATTGGCAACCGCCCACTAAAGAACATGAGGGGCTAAAAAAGTTCATGATTGAACAGTTGACTGATTCAAGGAGTTTTGATTGTGGTGGACTTGATCATTACGAGCATGAACTTAAAGTTATTTCCGCTATGACTTACGAAGATTATGTGGCAAAAAAGCTCGCAGAACACAGTAGATCTATCGAACGTCATAAAGAATACGAAGCTAGAGATATTAATAATATTAAACAGCGTAACAAGTGGATAAAAGATTTATACGATAGCCTATGAAGAATATCCTTTTAATGATACTTGTAGAAATACTTATAAATTTTATTTCCATGTTAGGCGTTTATTATTTGTGGAATTGGCTTATGCCGCAGTTAATAATGGCAAAAGAAATATCCCTGCTCCAAGCATGGGGTATTAGAACTTTGGTTCAATTTTGTGTGTGGTTTAGGAGTCCTGATAAAAAATGAAAGCGACATTCGATTCAGACGGTTATCCAACAGATGAAACGCTGGCTTTAATCAGTTATTGGTATAGAAATAATAACTGGGAGCCTGAATCATTCTTGGCCTTTGCTGAGACTGCTTTTAATAAACATTATGGAAGATGGGAGATTATTAATGATTATAATAAACTCTCGGCTTTCAAAGACAAAGAATTCAAAGCGTTAGAAATTGCTACTGGCGGCTGGAGCGGCAATGAACAAGTGATTAACGCTATGGAAAAGACTCCTTTCTGGAGCGTCTTTTGGAGAGCTTCTTTTTCTGGAGGTTTATATGTCTTAAAATTACAATAGTGTATGAACATCTCAGAGTTTGAAAGACACAAGCCCGTGGTGACAATGCACAAAATAAACGATCTCATTAAAAGAATTGAAGATGAGAAATATAAGACAGAGCAGCTTTACAAAGACAGAATTATGTCTTTAAATACTATACATGAGCTTCTCCTGAGTGTCAAAGACAGCTTTAAAAAGGGAGAATAAATTTACATTCTGCCCGTTGGAGGTTATAATTTTTTATGACTTACCAACAGGCAATGTATGTTAAGCAACTCATTAAAGAGAGAAACCCGCTGCACAAGGTGGCGGAGCTATTTGTTAATAGATTTGGAGCTACTGACGAGATTCCCGTAAAGGGGACTCGTCATAAGTTTTCTAATCTTGATGGTAATGATTTAAAAATGTCCGCTGAATCCACTCTCAAAGAGAAACTATAATGGAAAAAGAATTGTATCTTAAAGATAAATATCCTGTTGTATCGGATGATTTGAAGTTTGATGGCAAGAATATTATCATGCCTTCTTACTATGCTGGTCTTATTTCTGAATACCTTGCAAATGTAGATTTAAAAAGCGCAAATTTTAATGATGCGGATATGCATGATTATTTAGCGTTTTGTAGCTTCTTTGAAGCTGTTGTGGATTACAAGAATTCTGGGAATTAAACATGAAGATTCTTGTTACAGGGGGATTTGGCTTCATTGGCTCTTCTCTTATTAAATATTTAAATTTTAAAAATCAGACAGATATTGACATCTGTGAACCTAGAGGAGCGTATGAATCCAAATGGCAAAATGTGGTTGATCTTAAATACAATAGAGTACTTGATGTAGACTATTTTAATAATTCTGTAGTATTTGATCAATATGATGCAGTAATTCATCTTGGTGCCAACTCTGCTACTACTCAGTCAGCCGATGCATTTAACTGGGAGAATAATATATCTTTCTCCACAAGATTAATAAAAAGAATAAATAATTCCAGCAAAAAGCCAGTAATAATATTTGCTTCTTCTGCTGCTGTTTATGGAAATGAAACTGTTAACTTCGCTGAATCAAATGAAGTTAAGCCTACTAACTTTTATGGCTTCACTAAGTTAAGAGTCGAAAAGGAATTGCAGGAATTAAATAGTATTTTTTCTAATATTTACTTTTTAAGGTTCTTTAATGTATATGGAGGACGAGAGCAGCACAAGGGCGGTATGGCAAGTCCTATTTATAGGTGGCTAACTTCTTCAGATTCATCTATTGAACTGTTTGAAAGCTTAAATCCTAACTTTCCACAGGGTCAAATGAAACGTGATTTTATCCACGTTATTGACGTTTGTAAAGTTATATGCCATTGTATTGATAACAGAAGAAAAGGAGACATTTACAACGTTGGTACGGGAGTAGCAACCAGTTGGGAAGATGTAGCTCAAGCAGTATTTAAGGCAAAAGGTATTGCAGATGGGAAAATCTTATACAAGAAGATGCCTGTTAATTTAATAAATAATTATCAATACTATACCTGTGCCAATATTGATAAACTAAGAAACCAACTTAAATACGAACATCAATTCTTAAACATAGAAGAAGGCGTTAAAATGACATACGATAGAATAAAGGAAATTTATGGGAATGTATGATAGTATAGATTGTCAATATCCACTGCCAATGCCAGAAGACCCCAAAGGGTACGCTGGCTCATACGGCTTTCAAACTAAAGACTTTGAGTGCGCTTTAGATATTTACATTATCGATAAAGATGGTCAACTATCCATTGAGTGTCGAGATACAGAATGGGTACAAGGAAATCCAAATGGCAAAAGCTTTTTGGAGAAATCAGGCTATCTTAAAACTAAAAAGACTTGGCTTGAGCCTTTAAAAGATACTTGCACTATTCAATTTTATGATTACTGTCACTCTAATAATACTGATTATGATTATTGGATTCAGTACGTTGCTACCTTTGTCGGCGGCAAGTTAACTGATATCAAATTGCTTAATTTTGAAGCCACTTCCAATACTGAAAGAAAGAAGAGCGACAAAGAATTCTTCCTTAGACTAGAACAAAGGCGTGAATTTACCCAAACTTGGCGTTATAAATACATCTATGGACCTTATAATACTGTAGTAAGAGCAGTAGTAAGAGGGTCTACTAAATGCCTAACAAAGCTAAACAGCCTAATCCAAAAGCTAGAATCAAAGATAAAGATCTAAATACTAATTATAATTGCCAATCTTGTAACGAAATAGTTAATGGTAAATATACTACTTGTCCAAGATGCGGCAATTTTAAATCAGATGGTAAAGCTAGGATAGACTGGACTCCTACAAAGCCTCCCAAAACAGATAAAGAATTAAAAACACATTAATGAGCAAAGGAATAATACTATCAGGAGGAACAGGTTCTAGACTGCATCCTCTTACCATTGTTGTTAATAAACAATTACTTCCTGTTTATGACAAGCCAATGATTTATTATCCCTTGTCTACTCTAATCTCTTGTGGCATTACTGAAATCTGTATCATCTCTAGTCCAGACTATCTTCCTTTGTATGAGAAATTACTAGGAGATGGTTCTAATTTAGGATTAAAGATTTGTTATAAAGAACAACTCGCGCCTAAAGGTATTGCAGAGTCTTTTATCATTGCTGAAGATTTTATTGGTGATGATGGAGTTTCATTAGTTCTTGGTGATAATATCTTTCATGGCAATATTAAAGGTAAAAACCCTCAACAAGGCGCACTTGTCTTTGCTTATGAAGTGGGAGATCCTTCTGCTTATGCTGTAGTTGAATTTGATGATGATGGTAAAGTGCTATCACTAGAAGAAAAGCCAAAGCAACCCAAGAGCAAGTATTGCGTTCCCGGCCTGTATTTCTTTGATAATCAAGTAGTTAATCATGCTAAGAGTTTGCGCCCATCAGCCAGAGGAGAATTAGAAGTTACAGATTTGATTAATATATACTTAAATAATAATCAATTATCTGTTGTTAAATTCCCAAGAGGCACTGCTTGGCTAGATGCAGGTACTCCAGATACACTCTTCCAAAGTGCTGCTTATATCCAGTCTATTCAAGAGCGTCAAGGCGTAAAGATTGGTTGCATTGAAGAAGAATGCTACCGCAAGAAAACAATAACAAAGACTCAACTAAGGAAAATTGCTGAGTCTCTCAAGCCTTCTGAATACAAGAATTATTTATTAAAGCTATGAATGTTTTAGTTACTGGTGGATGTGGCTTCATTGGAAGCCATTTCATTGAAGAGATTCTTAATAATAAAGAACTTAAGACTCTAATCAATGTCGATAAACTAACTTACGCAGCAAATGGAAACCTGCCCTTCGGCGGCGATCCAAGATATAATTTAATTATTGAAGATATCAATAGTCCAGCTATCCTTGATATACTAATTAATAATCAAATAGAATACGTCGTTCACTTTGCGGCAGAGAGTCATGTTGATAATTCTATTGACAATTCTGATCCTTTCATCCATACTAACATCAATGGTACTCATAACTTATTAAAGTGTTCAGTAAAGTATGGTAAGTTAAAGAAATTTGTACACGTTTCTACGGACGAGGTATTTGGTTCACTGAGCTTCGATGCTCCAGCATTCAACCTAGACAGCCAATACAGCCCAAACAACCCCTATTCAGCCTCCAAAGCTGCCAGTGACCTATTGGTCAGGTCGTTTGTCAAGACCCACAAACTACCAGCAGTAATTACTAATTGTAGTAATAACTTTGGCCCTCGCCAGTTCTCTGAGAAGCTAATTCCAGTAGCAATCAATAAATTAATCAAAAGAGAACCTATTCCTTTGTATGGAAATGGTAAGAATATTAGGGATTGGATCTACGTCAAAGACCATGCAAGAGCTTTGATGGGCATAATGATTCAATCAAATCAAGAAAGATACTTAATCGGCGGCGAGAATGAATTGTCTAATTTTGAATTACTAAATCACATTGCTAACTTATTTTGCGAAATTTCTAGTACAAAACTAGATTGGCAATGGTTTAATTATGTAACAGATAGAAAAGGCCACGACTTACGTTACAGTATTAGTAATGATCATCTAATTAAATATTATCCAGATTTTCGGTTAACTAAATTCAATACCTCAATGACAGACACAATCAAATACTATATTAACAAACTATGACTATAGAGTGCTGCGGTTGCAATAAGAAAGAAACATTCAAAGATACTAAAGAAGCGTGGATGAAAGGTTGGGACTTTGTTAATGATAAATTTAATAAGTCTCAGGTAGTTTGTGACACTTGTATACCTTCTGAAGCTCTTCAAGTGGTATATAATAAAGCTCGCGGGGGAGATTTATTTAATATAGTTTTAAAGGATTAAACGTCTTTGTTAAGATAAGGGTGAAATAGTATAGTATAGATAGAAATAAGAGACAGAAAGTGTTTAATAGTGGAGAGAATAGTGGTCATGGTATTTACTGTATTTTCTATGAGAAAACAGTAGCAAAACTAGGCAGATCCACTCTCTGAAAACAAGGCAAAAACTCTGGTTTTACTGGGGTTTTTGTCTTTTTTATTGACTTTATAAGAATACTAAGGATAGATAGAGATAAGATAGGCAAGATATATAGAGAGTAATAGAATAATAGAGTAATATAGAGGAAGATTATGTAATATTGTATGGTAATGATGGGTTTGCCAAAAATATAATTACTAAATAATACTAATTGGCCCCGAAAATCACAAAAAAACGCACTTAAATGGCAATTTTGTCAGATTTTTCGCTCAATAATCATTATTTTTTTTTAATAATCATTAAATTTTGCCCTCTCCCTCGCGAAATAACAATAAATTTGTATTTACCCCTAGGCAAAAGTTCATTTTTATATAAACCCCTAGGGAAAAGTAAACAAAACTCCCTATCAAATTAGAAAATATGCAAAAACCCCAGCAAAATGGCACTTTCCGAAATAATGATTATTATTTGGGATAGTTTTTGGCGAATTAAATTGTATTTTACCCTAGGGAAAAGTAAATAATAACTCATAAGGTTATATAAACCCCTAGGAAATAATAAACAATTTTGCCCGATTTGAGACTAAATAACTAAATGATAGCGGATTTTGCGCGATTTCAGACTAAATAATTAAATCAAATGAAGCCAAATAATGCCAATGACAGAGTAAATAATACACTTGAGTTTGTTTATGAGAATAAAAATATTACCAAGTGGCGAACAATTAATGCCATCAAAGAAGATAACGAGTACATCTATGGGTTTGATTTGGAGGATGATAATGATTACAAAGCCTTCAAGAAAAGCAAAATACTCGGCGGAAAAATTTTCTCTTTTCGTGGTTGACTGGGTATGATGTATGGTGTAGGGTGTCCGTGTTCTAGGGTGGCGCAATGGTAGCGCAGCGCACTGTTAATGCGTTGGTTGGGGGTTCGAATCCCTCCCCTAGAGCCAAAAAAAAGTTTCGAAAAAGGGTTGACGAAAGTGTAGGGCAGTGTAAATTGTCCCTGTTCTTTAGATGCGTTCGTAGCTCAACGGTAGAGCATCGGCCTTTTAAGCCGGTGGTTGTGGATTCGAATTCCACCGGACGCACCATTTTCGTTCTTTATAAGCTTTGAGCGGTTGATGATTTATATCTAATGTGTGTTAGATATATTTGAGGAATTATTCCTTCCCGCTCAATTAATTTGAGTAAAGAAGTAGATTTTATCTTAGAGTGATATAAGATAAATTTCGAAGTGATTGGAATTACACTTTACTCTATTTTTAAGTAAGATAGTAGAAGATATTATGAATCGCATAATAACTTTGAAAGTAATTGGAATTACAGTCTTACTTATTCGGGCCAGTAGCTCAATTGGTTAGAGCAGGGAACTCATAATTCCTTGGTTATCGGTTCAAGTCCGGTTTGGCCCACCAGCTTTTGTTCTTTTAAATTTGATGGTCTCGTAGCTCAGTGGTTAGAGCAGTCTGTTTATAACGGTCAGGTCGTGGGTTCAAGTCCCACCGAGACTACCAAATACGCCACGGTGGTGAAATGGCAGACACAAGAGACTTAAAATCTCTAGATCCTAACAGGTCGTGCCGGTTCAAGTCCGGCCCGTGGCACCAAATTTGCAGCAATGAGGACAGTCGTTCAAGCGAGACGTAGCTTGGGGTGCTGGAAGTTTCCGGTATATCAAGCGTCTGAGTGACCTGATCTGCAAACAAACAGTGCGCCCAAGGGATAATGTTTCAAGTCCCCTTACACTGCGACAACAATGGGTTGATTTAACGTCCTCGTAGCTCAGTTGGATAGAGCATCCGCCTTCTAAGCGGATGGTCGCAGGTTCAAATCCTGCCGAGGACGCCAACTTTAACAAACACTTAGTAAATATGCAAAAAGAGCAGATATTCATTGTGCAGGAGTTCATTAATCGCCATGCTACTAAAAACTTGTGGAATATTAGTGACAAACTTTATGATCTAATCGGCGAAATAATTGAAATCGAAAAAAAATCAAATGCAACTCTACCCGCCGCACAGCATGATTCTCATTAAGAAAGAGGGGGAAGAATATTCCCTATCGTATTTCCGATATGAGGAGCTTGACATAGAGCAATTCGTCAAGTATGGTTTGGAGAGTTGGGAGATAGCCCAGCTATTCGGTGGCAATTAACCCCTTTTAAATAAGTAGAAGTAAATTAAAGGTAAAGAGTATATTCTAGATTGTCTGCTTGAATAGGTCTTGTTGTTGTTATTCATACTGATACCTGCGCCGTAACTCATAAAATCGGGGCCTTCTACTTATTTTTTCTTTCTTATATGCAAATCGAAACTGAGCAGTCTTATTCTTTTATCTTGCTATTATTCTTATTTGGATTGATGATGATTAAGATTCCCGCCGGTTTTGCATTGATTGGAATTTCTTTATTTTTTCTGTATAAAAAGCTCTCCGGTAGCTAGTATATAGTGTATGTCATTAACTGATACACTAAATAATACTGCCGGTCGTTTCACTACTCTAGTCGTTGGTTCTAAGAAGGAGAACACCACGTTCTGCGCTCAGATCCTATCTGCATCTAATAAGACTGTTTCTTTCTATGATGTGAATGCTGACGCTGATCGTCGCGTTCCTGTTAGTAAGATTCTTTCTGTTAAGTCTGGTAAGGTTAAGTACGTTAAGGCGTAATAAGCCAAATAATAACAGCCCATTAGTTAAATAACTAGTGGGTTTTTTTGTAATTGGGGATTTGCATAATGGTAGTGCAGGAGTCTTTGAAGCTCTTTGTGGTGGTTCGATTCCACCATCCCCAACCAAATAATAAACACTAGCCTCCTAAATAAAGGGGGCTTTTTTATTGCAAATATTAAAAACATTACCAGCAAATAAGCCAAATAATACCAGTTATTGATTGAAATATATAAGGAGATAGATAGTAGATGAGATAGTTTGTCAAGGATTATTTTTTTGATAATGATAGTTTTTGGATTTGGGCACCCCGGCACAGGAAACTATGGGTCCGAAAGATTCTGAAAAAAAGTGCGAAAAGGACTTGCGGCTGATTTGATTGCCGTCTAACCTCTGGTCCGTCAGTTAACACTTAACATCAACACTGCACTTATGACCGAGATCAACGTCACCCCCGCCACTGCCACCACTCGCGCCGATAGCTTGCTCGACTACACGGTCGAGACTATCCCGCTCCTCACCCCTGATGGCGAAGCCTCTGGCTGGCTCGCCAATCGCCGCACCGACAGCAAGCAGGTGCTTGGGGTTTGCACTGAACGCTACACCCTCGTTCAGAACCGCTCCCTGATGGATACCGTCGAGAACGCCTTCGCCGACAACAAGTTGGGCGAGTTCACCCGCAAGGAGTACTCCATGCGCGACGGTGCGCGGGTGTACGTCCAGTATGACTTCAAGAACCAACTGGTGAAGCTGCCCAAGGTTGGGGATGACCTTGGCTTGCGCCTGATCCTCAACAACTCGTTCGACCGCACCTGTCGCGTCTCTTTCGAGATGGGCATCCTTCGCCTCGTTTGCACCAACGGCCTGAAGACCCTTCAGGATGAGTTCAGCCTCACCCAGAAGCACTCCGACAAGCTCGACGTTTCCCGCCTTGTGGACGTTGTGGCTGGCGCGGTCGAGGGCTTCAAGGAAAGCACCAGCGTGTTTAGCCGCTTGGCTGACCGCTCCATCAAGCAGGATCAGGGGCACACTATCCTCGACAAGCTCACCAAGGCCAAGGTGATCGCTGACCGCAACACGGACAAAATCAAAATCATCTGGAACGACCCCTCGCACCGCGAGGACAAGAACCGGAGTCTCTGGAGCCTGTACAACGCCGTCACCCAATTCACCTCGCATCAGGTCGAGCCTACCTCATACGAACTGGCGCAACGCATCAACCGGGGCACGTTGGTCGCCCTCAACAAGGCCAGCCTGATCGAAGCCGAGTTCAAGAAACTCGCCAGCAACTAACGCCAGATCGCCAAATAGAAGCAGCACGGGGCATCCTACGGGGTGCCCCTTTTCGCTGCCCACGATAGTTTTCGGGTCTGGGGTGCCAGAATAAAAAAACTATGAAAAACCCTTGCAATCTCATGCCCACGAATTACTATTTCCCCGATGACAAAACGTAAAACGGTTAGCCTTGAATCAGTCAAACTGAAAGCCAATCACTTCTTTTGCACCAGCAAAAACGAAGCAATCATTCAACGCAGAACTCTCCAGTTCTTCGTGACGGACCTGCTGATGGAAGCAAAGCAATACAAGGGTTTCAATTATTTACATAAACATCATGTCGAAGAAGGTTTGACATACGGTATCGAATGGGACGAAACTGGCAAAGAGAAAACATTCAAAGACGAATCACGAATCTTCTTTCACTAATATGCAATTAAATATGTACAAAAGGTTTTTAACTTATCTGATTCCTGCTATTCTTTTAATTACTTTGGCTATCTATTTATCAGAATTACCTAAATAATAACAATATTAAAGACAAATAAGCGAAATAAGCCCCGATTTGATAGATCGGGGTTTATTATTACATTCTGATAGTTTTTGAAACTGGACACCCCGGCGCGAAAAACTATTGAAAAACGCAACAAAAACGTTGCGCTGGTTTGCCCTTTGCGTTAACCTTTCCATGATGAATCTTGACCTTGCCCTTGACCTCGTTGGTGGACTCTCTGCGCCCTCAAAAATGCCGTGCCGTTCCTATTCAATCCCGGCGCAGTATTGTAAAACAGGCGCAAAACTAGTATCCGTCAAGAATAGCGTTTGCTCTAAGTGTTATGCATTAAAGGGTTTTTATAATATGCCCAATGTCAGAAACGCTTTACAAAAACGATTTAACTCTATTAACAAACCCGAGTGGGTTGACGCTATGACTATTGCTATTGCTGGAAAAGAAACTAGTGGCTATTTCCGGTGGCATGATAGTGGAGATATTCAATCTGTGGAGCATTTGAGAAAGATTTGTCAGATTGCTATTAATCTTCCTAGTATTAAATTCTGGTTACCCACTAGGGAATATTCATTTGTTACTCAATACAAG
>Ga0208164_1000386_pt1 | contig 10801 bp, 7 predicted proteins | sample Colrivmet1449C02_FD_187634 | JGI IMG/M metagenome (GOLD analysis project Ga0208164, IMG submission 187634) | Estuarine microbial communities from the Columbia River estuary - metaG 1449C-02 (SPAdes) (version 2) | ecosystem: Environmental > Aquatic > Marine > Intertidal zone > Estuary | place... | reverse complement strand
TTTTTCAGCAATACGGTAGATATTATCGCCTTTTTCAACTACATGGTATTCGGGTATTTTAATATCTATTTTTTTAGGAGCGTCAGGTATTTTGGTGCTCGGGGTAGATTCAGTTTTTTTAGGAATTGAGTGCGGATTTACAAATACTTCTTTCTCTTCTTTTTCCCACAAAGGATCTTTTCTAGCTGTCTCCACTTCGTCATCGCTATCTCGCTTTTTTTGCATAAAAATAACTTCCCCTGCTTTGGGTTCTGCCCCGGTTTCCATGCGGTTTTTTCTATATAGTTGCTTTAGTTTTACGCCATATTTTTGAGAAATGTAGTGCATGTCTTCTCCTTTTGCTACAATATGTTTTTCTTCAGATCCTGATCTGCGTTTAGGCTTTAAGTAGACAATATCACCGGCTTTTATTTCCTCTCCGTCTTCAAGGTCATTCCATTTGCGGATATGTCTATCTCTTACATAATTATCATCTGCAATTGTGGTAACGGTTTCACCAGGCTTAGCAATTTTGACGGGCACTCCATTAATGGTTTCGCCTGCAGTTATTTTGGGTAATCCAGTTCCAGGCATTGAAGCGTCATCGTATTGATTTAGCTTGTATCGCTCTATTAAGCTTATTAATATAGCATCATATTGTGGGTTGGTAGCATAGCCTGCTTTACGTAAACCTTGACACCATCCTTGATAATCCGTTGTTTTTAGTTCAAAAAGGGGTTGATATCTCCAGTTTTTACGCAAAAAATCTGAATGGTCTTGATACGAAAGAAGCACACTTTCATAGGCCCTAAAACATTCATCTGGAGCATCGTCATTGGCATAAATCACATTGCCTTCCCAACTGCCCTTGCATTTTATCCCAAAATGGTTGTTGGCAAATTTAGCCAATCTACTATTACCACTGTTGCTTTCTAGTATTCCTTGAGCGAGCGTTATACTGGCAGGCACGCCGCTTCGATGCATTTCTATAATGGACAAATCTTTGTATAACTCAATGTATTCTTGAGGTGTTTGTTTCTGAGCAAAAACAGATTGTACTAAACCAAGTACTACTAGAATTACGGTATATCTCATTTTTTTTAAGTGTGTAACGACTTTCAAAGGTAAATCGCCTAAATTCAGTAAAAAGTAAGTTTTATACACTTATCTACATCTATTGCAATGAAATGTATTTGAAAGCGTTTTATTTGAAGTGATTAAACTAAAATTTATGAAGAAGTACTTAATCTTAGGGCTAACCTTATGTATATCCGCACTCGTATTTGGTCAAAAAATACCCGCTGCGAAATGGGGGAATACAATAAGCAAAACAGTAGTTAACGTTGGAGATGTAGTAGAGGTTATTTTTAAAACCGATGTACCCAAAGGATATCATATTTACTCTAATGATTATGGAGACTGTCCACCTCAAAAAGCAAAATTTAGTTGGGATAAAAATGCGTCATATACACTTTTGGGTGAGGCGAAACCGGTGGGTTCTCATCATTATACGGATGATGTTTTTGATTGCGAAGTAGCAGATTTTGAAGGGAAAGCAGAATTTCGTCAAAAACTAAAAATACTCACAGCGAGCCCCAAAATTTCGGGTATACTGGAGTATCAGATGTGTACAAATGAAGGAATGTGTGTGCTTTTTGAATATGAGTATAATGTAAAGGGATTAACGGTAAGTGGAGGGAATACATCAGCACCAGAGAAAACAGATGTGAAGGATAAGCAGGAAGCAGCTCAAGAGACTGCTAATGAAACAGAATTAGAAAATCAGCCAGCAGAGGAAGATGGGCCGAATAGCGGAAAAGAGACGACGATAGCGTCAGAACATGGATATACGACCGGATTTACGAAATACGCGGGTATTATTCCCGCTAATTCAGTTAACTATTCTACCTACAAAGCAGCGTCCGAAAACGATACAACAACCTGTGAAATAAAGACATACGGCGGACAAGAAGGTCAAGAAAGGCAAAGTTTCTGGGGCCTATTTGTGGTTGCGTTTATATCAGGATTAGTAGCGTTGCTTACTCCTTGTGTGTTCCCAATGATACCTATGACGGTATCATTTTTTATGAAGGATGGGAGCAAGGCAATTGCCAGAAGAAATGGTATAATTTACGGCTTAAGCATTGTAGGTATATACGTTTTAATTGGTACGCTGGTAGCCGTTTTACTAGGACCGGCGTTTGCCAATTTATTGGCTACCCATTGGCTTCCTAATGTCTTATTCTTTTTGATATTTGTTGTTTTTGCCGCTTCCTTTTTAGGTGCGTTTGAAATTGTGTTACCCAGTTGGATTGTAAATAAGGCAGACCAACAGGCAGATAAAGGAGGGCTTACCGGTATTTTCTTCATGGCATTCACTATTGTTTTGGTATCGTTTTCATGCACAGGGCCTATAGTGGGAAGTATACTTGTAGAATCTGCAGGAGGAGCTTTTGTAAAACCCATGGTTGGAATGCTGGGGTTCTCTCTGGCGTTTGCTATTCCCTTCGCGTTGTTTGCCATTTTTCCTAGTTGGTTAAATGGACTACCAAAATCTGGCGGATGGTTAAACTCTGTTAAAGTAGTCTTAGGCTTTTTAGAATTGGCCTTCGGACTAAAATTCTTAAGTGTTGCAGATCAAACCTATCACTGGGGGATTTTAGATAGAGAAATATACATAGGCCTGTGGATTGTCATCTTCTTGCTCATGGGGCTATATCTTTTAGGTAAATTAAAATTCAGCCACGATAGCGATATGCCCTATTTGGGAGTACCCAGACTTATGCTGGCTATTGTAACTTTTGCGTTTGTTTCTTATTTAGTTCCTGGACTATTTGGAGCTCCATTGAAAGCGTTGGCTGGCTATATGCCACCTATGAGCACACTTGATTTCAACTTATCAGCTAGCGGCAACAAGGATCATTCTTCCGAATACTTTGCCGGTGTAAAACCAAGGTATAATTATAAACTACACATGCCTCACGGCTTAAGAGGATATTATGATTACGAGCAAGGTATGGAAGTTGCAAGACGCACGGGTCGTCCTGTATTTCTAGATTTTACAGGTCATGGATGTGTAAACTGTAGAGAAATGGAAGCTGTAGTTTGGTCTGATAAACGTGTTCTAACTCTTATGGAGGAAGAGTTTATTGTGATATCACTTTATGTAGATGATAAAACGATTGAGTTGCCCAAAAGCGAACATTTCTACCCTAAAACTGGAGGTAGAATGGTGACCAACTTAGCCAAGAAAAATAGTTGGATACAAGAATGTTTCTTTAATGCCAATGCACAGCCGCAATATGCCTTATTAGACAATGAAGGAAATTTATTGCAGCCTACCCGTAGTTATGACAAGAATACAGAAGAGTATGTGTCTTTTTTAAAGGCTGGAGTAGCAGAATATAAGTTGAGAATGGAAGCTAAACTAGCGGCTAACTAATATGAGTATAAAACAACATTTTACAGAAGCACAAGAAGTACTGACCGCATTTTTAGCTGATGATAAAAACTTTGAAAACATTGAAGCCGCAGGAAAACTGCTGGTAGAGAGTTTTAGAAATGAAGGCAAGGTGCTTAGTTGCGGAAATGGCGGAAGCTTGTGCGATGCGATGCATTTTGCAGAAGAATTAACTGGCAGGTACCGCAATAATAGACCTGCACTCGGAGCAATTGCTATTTCTGATGTGAGTCATATGGCTTGCGTTGGGAATGACTATGGCTACGACTTTGTTTTCTCTCGCTATGTAGAAGGCGTAGGTCGCAAAGGTGATGTTTTACTGGGCATTAGCACAAGCGGTAACAGTCAAAACGTAATCAATGCCATAACTGCTGCCAAAGAAAAGGGTATGAAGGTAATCGGTCTTACTGGCAAAGACGGCGGTAAAATGGCTGGATTATGCGATGTAGAGATACGTGCCCCAAAAACAGAATATGCAGATAGAGCTCAAGAAATTCATATTAAGGTTATACATTCCTTAATTGATTACATTGAGCGAAACTTATAATACGTATTGCAAATACTTTATTTTCTTGCCTTCAGCTAGCCACATTTGCTCATAAAAAGTTTGGATGTTGGCCAAGTATTCAGGAATTTCTTCCCACGCATAGATGTCATCTGAGTCTTTGAGTATCGTCAAGTTTTGTTCTTCTATGGTTTCTTTTGTGTATCCATAAAAACGCGTTGAGTCACTTTTTAAATTCATAATTGCGCCATCCTTGCTTATTGCGCGGTATCGGTCTAAGAACATAGCGTTGGTCAGTCTTTTACGCTTTCGAACGTGTTGCGGGTCGGGAAATGTGATCCAAAACTCATCTATTTCGCCTTTGTCAAAATACTCTTCTATGTTGCCTATCATTAGTCTGTGAAAAGCAACATTGGTCAGTCCTTTTTCTATAGCGTACTGAGCACCTTTCCAAATCCTATTTCCTTTAACATCTATCCCAATAAAATTTCTATCCGGAAAACGTTCGGCTAAACCCACGGTATATTCCCCTTTCCCACACGCTAATTCCACAGTGATAGGATTGTCATTTTTAAAGTAATCTGTCTTCCATTTTCCTTTCATTGCTTTGCTATATTCAAAACAATTATCAAACGATGTTACCTCCGCAAATTTCTGAAGTTTACCCACTTTTCCCACGTTGCAAAGTTAGAAAAATAGGTCAATCCCGCTTTATGCATTAAAACTTCATAATGAGCAATAAAACCTATACAAAATCAAACTCTTCGTTGACTTTTCCTCAGGATGATGTGCGATGACTAACTTGATGGCGCTTTAGGAGATGCTTTTTCGGATTACCTTACCTGTTTCCGTAAATTGAATCTGGTCTACAAATACTAACTCTTTGGGGTGCATATATGCTGGGATATCACGTTTTAGTAATTCTAGAAGATACGAACTGTCTTGTATAGCTTCCCCTTCTAGTACCAATACAGTAATTTCGCCAAATACGGTATTGGGTTTTTTACTAAGGTAGAAAGCACGATTAATACCTGCAGATGCTAAGGAAACAGCGATTAACGGTTCTATGAGCACGGGATGGATTTTGACGCCTCCACTATTGATAACGTCATCAGAGCGCCCCAATAATTTAAACCGATGATTAGTAAATTCTACTATATCATGGGTGAGTACGTTTAGTCCTAATTCCGGAATGGATACGGATAAGCAATCTTCAATAACCGAAAGTACAACCCCGTCTTGCGCTTTAAATAAAGAATCCTTTCCCACTTCTCGCAAGGCAATATGACTGGCGGTTTCGGTCATACCATAAGTCTCGATAAAACGCAATCCTGTGGTGCTAAGTTTTTCTTCTAAGCGTGGTGAAATGGGGGCTCCACCCACCAGAATAGTTATAGATGATGAAGGTGTGAAGTCTTGGGTAAGTATATTTTCGAGCTGGGTGGGAGTGAGAGATGTGAGCGAGTAATGGGAGCTGTTTAAATGGGTACTAGGGTCGTTGGTAGGTTTTACAAAATGAATAGGACAATCCCAGACCAAGGCTCTAATGAGCTGCATAAATCCGCCCGTTTTTTCAATAGGTAAACAGCATAAAATAGAGATATCATCGCCCAAGTTTAGTGCACTTTTGGTGCCCATAGCACTCCATTGCAACAAGGACCTATCTAGTTTTATTTCCTTGGGATTTCCAGTACTTCCAGAAGAATACAGCGTAAATGAAAGTGAGTTGTTGACCCACTTTTTTACCGTTGCTTCTACTAAGGGTATTGCTGTAAAATCGTTTGCATAAGTAGCGATGAAATGTGTCAATTTGCGGCTATTTTAAGTCAAAAATATGCAAGTTTGTAGAGCGTTGCCAAATTACGTATGAATATTTACCTTGAGGCACAAGCTAAAGGGTATAATTTACTAAATTCGCAACCTATTTTGTAATCAGAATCAAGTAACAATGAGAAAATCAATTTATTTTTTAGCATTAATTATTTTTACCATTACGGCAGCTCCAGTCAGTGCACAAGTTAAGTTAGAAGCGGTAAACGCAACCAAAGTTAGTGATCAATTTCCTGTTTTTAGTTTTGGAGATAAAATGGTGTACAACGATGAGTTTATGCGTGTTTTTAACAAGAATAAACGAGATAAAGCAGCGCCTTCACAACTGGAGATTGAAGAGTACTTAGACTTATACGTTAAGTTTAAGCTCAAGGTAGAAGAGGCCTATCGTTTACAAATGGATACAGTTCCCAGTTTTATAAATGAATTAGCAGGTTACCGCACGCAATTAGCACAGCCATACCTTACCGATAAGAATGTTACGGAAATGCTGATTAAAGAGGCCTACGCAAGAAGTAATGAAGAGGTAAATGCGAGCCATTTATTGATAAATTGTGCTTTAGATGCTAAGCCAGCAGACACCATGCTTGCTTACGAAAAAGCATTGAGCATGAGAAGCAGAGTAGTAAGTAGAGGCGAGAGTTTCGCTTCGGTTGCTAAAGAATTTTCTGAAGATCCGTCAGCAAAAACCAATGAGGGTAATTTGGGCTACTTTACAGCTTTTCAAATGATCTATCCTTTTGAAAATGCAGCTTATACTATGAAAGTGGGTGAAGTTAGTATGCCAATCAGAACCCAATTTGGGTATCATTTAGTGTATCTTCAAGATCGCCGTAAATCATTTGGCGATGTAAAAGTGGCTCACCTGATGATTAAGTATTACAACGAAGGTCAAATAGACAGTGCCAGACAGCGAGCTGAGGGTGTATATGCTAAATTGCAAGCAGGGGGAGATTGGAATAAATTAGTGGAAGAATTTTCAGAGGATTTTAATACCAATGCAAACGGTGGAGAGTTAAGTTGGTTCAACAGAACAACAACCAACATACCTACCGAGTTTAAAGATATTGCATATACCCTAAAAAATAATGGAGATTATTCTGCTCCTGTTCAAACTAAATTTGGTTGGCACATCGTAAAGCGAGTAGATCTAAAAGAAATCGCGACCTATGATGAAGTGAAGGATGCTATACGACGCAAAGTGGAGCGAGATAGCCGCAGCGAATTGAATAAAGATGTAGTAGTAAGTCGTGTAAAGGTGGAAAATAAATTCAAAGAATTCGCAGGTTTAAGCGCGGTGAAAGGAAACTTTACTGAAGAGTTGTTAAAAGGGAAATACGAGAAACTGCCGGGTAAAGGAATGGTGCTGTTTACGATTAATGAGAAAAAGTATACTGATTCAGATTTTTACGACTTTGTAGTCGTTAACCAATCCCGAAGCAGTAAGGCTTTAGATAATGCAGTTGCAGATTTGTATACAGACTTTGTTAGACGAAGTAACCTAGATTATGAGTTAAGTGTCTTGGAAGGGAAATACGATGATTTTAAATACATTATGCAAGAGTATAAAGATGGGATATTGTTGTTTGAATTAACCGATAAGGAAGTGTGGAGCAAGGCAGTACAAGACAGTGCTGGTTTGGCAGCTTATTATGCAGCTAATAGTGATAAATACATGTGGAAAGAGCGTGCTAACGCTATCATATTCAGCTGTAAAGATGCTAAAACTGCGGCTACTGCTATGAAGTTGGCTAAAAAAGGAAAATCATCAAGTGAAATATTGACTAAGTGTAATGCCAAAGATCCACTTGCTGTTAAAATAGAAGAAAAGAAATACGAAAAAGGAACCAATTCTTTGTTGGATAAAATAGCATGGACTCCGGGTATTTACGCTTTAGAAAGTGAGAATGATAGAAATAAATTTGTTCAAATAAAAGAAATAATAGCGCCTAGCACTAAACCTATTTCTGAGAATATGGGACAAGCTACCTCAGATTATCAAACTAAATTGGAGCGAGATTGGATAGAGAATTTAAAATCTAAATATCCTGTAAAAGTCTACGAACAAAACGTTAAAAGATTATATAATTAGTGGCTAGTTCATTCCATATAGCATTTGTAACCGCACTGTTAGCCCTAATAGGTTGTAGTGCACCAGAAACCAATGTTCTAGCGGAGGCTTATGGCAATAAACTATATGCGGATGATCTTAAAGATTTAATCGGTGAATCTGTTAGTCAAGAGGATAGTGTTTTTATAACGCAAGAATATATCAACCAGTGGCTGAGTAAACAGGTGCTTTTGCACCAAGCGGAAGAAGTATTAAGCGAAGTAGAAAAGAATAAGGAGAAGCAACTAGAAAATTACAAAGCAGACTTGCTAACCTTTGAAGTGCTCAATAAACTCGCAATGCAATTGGTAGACACTAGCTTTGAGGAGTCAGAACTTGAAGAATATTACGATGAGAATGAAGAAGATTTTGAGTTGGCTCAGAACATATTAAGGATCAACTTCTTCAAAATCCCAGAACAGACCAATGGCGTTAGTAAGCTTTGGGTTAAATTTAAAAAAGACGATAAGGAAGCTTATGCGCAGCTAAAGGCAATAAGTGAAAAACGTGGGAATTATTATGAAGATAAAACCAATTGGGTGTATTTTGATGACATTCTAAAGGAAATTCCTATTACAACTTATAACCAAGAAAATTACCTAAATAACAATAAGTATATACGGTTTAACGATAACGGATATACCTATTTCATTAAGATAATTGATTTTAAGATAAGAAGCGATATGTCTCCTTTTTCATTAGAAAAAAATAATATTAAGGAGTTATTAATCATGAAACGTCAGCAAGAAATGGTAAAAGAAATTGAAACTAAATTGATAGACGAAGCGTATAACAACAAAGAGATTAAAAGATTTTGAGACAAATAATAGTAGCCATAGTATTCGTGGCAAGCCTTACCGTATCAGCACAAAATATAAGAGTGTTAGATGAGATAGTGGCAGTAGTAGGAGAAAATATCGTTATGAGTTCTGACTTAGAAGCAGAGTATGCGCAAGCCAAAAAGGATATGGACGTATACGAAGGCGATCTTAAATGTGAAATTCTAAATCAGTTGATCATACAAAAACTATATCTGCATAAGGCGGCAGTAGACAGTGTTTATGCTTCTGAAGATAGAGTAAACGATGAGGTGGAACGCAGAATTCAGTATTACGCAAGTCAAATTGGGGGTGAAAAAAAGCTCGAACAATATCTTGGAAAAACCATAGCCGAATACAAAGCGCAGATGCGTCCTAAAATTGAAGATCAAATTGTATCTCAGCAAATACAGCAAGGACTTACCACTGCAGTGAAGGTGTCACCAACAGACGTACGCAACTTTTTTGCCAATATTCCGGAGGATAGTTTGCCTGATTTTGGAACAGAAGTAGAGCTGGCCTTGGTTACCATGAAACCTAAACCAAGTCTTTATGCCAAAGAATATGCCTTGGAGCAAATTACCAAAATAAAAGCTGATATAGAAAAAGGAACTTACTCTTTTGAATATGCGGCCAAGTCAAATAGTGACGATAAGGGCTCGGCTATCAATGGAGGCGAACTGGGTTATTTTGCCCGTGGTCAAATGGTAGGGGCTTTTGAGCGAGCCGCATATAAGCTAGAGCCTGGTAAAGTTTCGGATATTGTAGAAACAGAATATGGGTATCACATATTACAACTGATAGATCGGAAAGGTGAAAAGGTGAATGCTAGACATATTCTTATAAAGCCACTTATTGTAAATAGTGATTTGGTCTCTCTTAAGGAAACAATGACTTCCTTAATCAAGGATGTCAAAAACAATAAATTGACTATGTGCCAAGTCTCATCTGAGTTTAGCACCAATGCAGCGACGAAAGATAATTGCGGTTTCTATGCAGATCCAAGCACAGGTTCCCAGCAAGTACCGGCAGATGCTTTAGATCCGCAAACAAAATCTAAAATGGAGCAAATGAAAGAAGGAGACTTTTCCGCTCCTGAACAATTTTTGGATGTCGACGGTACGGTAGGATATAAGTTTTATTACTTGCGTAAAATAGTGCCGGCGCATCAAGCTAATCTAAAAGATGATTATCAAAAAGTACAGACCTTAGCAACGGAACAAAAACAAGCCGACGCTATCGAAAACTGGGTTGCAGACTATAAAAAAGGAGTTTATATTTGGATAGACAATAAATACGTTCTGTGTCAAGAGTTAGCCGGTTGGAAAGGGCTAGATAAATAATATGATAGATTTTTCTGACGATAAAAAAGCAGCAGATGCTCTGGCACTAAAGGTACAAGAGCTCAAAGCCGAAATAGGTAAGGTTATCATTGGACAACATGATGTTATAAATGGGGTAATTACGAGCATTATTAGTAATGGTCACGCGTTACTTATTGGCGTACCTGGACTGGCTAAAACTTTGCTCGTAAAGACCATTAGTGAGGCGTTGGATATGAGTTTTAACCGTATTCAATTTACGCCTGATCTTATGCCAAGCGACATAGTAGGCTCTGAAATATTGGATGACAGTCGTAACTTTAAGTTTAACAAAGGTCCCGTGTTTGCAAATATTATTTTGGCTGATGAGATAAATCGTACCCCTCCTAAAACACAAGCGGCCTTGCTTGAAGCCATGCAAGAAAAAACCGTAACCGTATCGGGGACAGAGTATCGTTTGCCGAAGCCGTTCTTCGTATTAGCTACACAAAATCCTATTGAGCAAGAAGGAACATACCCGCTTCCAGAAGCGCAGTTGGACCGTTTTATGTTCAATATGATATTAGACTATCCGACTTTTGAGGAGGAAATAAGCATTGTAAAGGCAACTACTAGCTCACAATCCATAAACGTAAATAAGATTGTTTCTCAAGAGGAAATAATCGGTTTTCAGAATCTAGTAAGAAAAGTGCCTGTTTCAGATAATGTGTATGAATATGCGGTGAATTTAGTTGCAAAAACAAGAGCTGGAAGAAGTCTAGCGTCTCCTTTAGTAAA
>Ga0208164_1000376_pt1 | contig 10979 bp, 7 predicted proteins | sample Colrivmet1449C02_FD_187634 | JGI IMG/M metagenome (GOLD analysis project Ga0208164, IMG submission 187634) | Estuarine microbial communities from the Columbia River estuary - metaG 1449C-02 (SPAdes) (version 2) | ecosystem: Environmental > Aquatic > Marine > Intertidal zone > Estuary | place... | reverse complement strand
CGGGATCGGGGTCGAGAGGAAGTTGATGACACCACCCGTGGTGTGCGGGCCATACATCACCTGGCTCGAGCCCTTGAGGAACTCGATGCCCGCCATGCGGCCGGACTTCGGCGCGTAGTAGGCGTTCGGGGAAGAGTAGGGCGAGGGCGCGGTCAGGATGCCGTCTTCCATCAGGGTGACCTTGGCGCTGCGCGTGCCGTCGACGCCGCGGATCGAGATGTTGGGGAAGTTGCCGAAGCCGTCTTCGTCGCGCACGAACACGCCCGGGGTGTTGGCGGCGATCTGTTTGATGTTGGTATAGCCCTTGGCGCGGAACTCGTCGCCTTCGATGATGGCGGCCGAGCCTGGGAGGATGAAGGCGTCCGGCGCGATGCCCGTCACGGTCAGGGGGGCGAGCTCGCTGGGCTTGACGGTCCCAGGCGCGGTCTGGGCCAAGGTCATCTGACTGGCGGCGAGCAGGAAGAGGAGGTACGGGCGCATGATGAAATGGGCTGGTCACCAAAAATTGAGATTCAGTCTCAACAGTCAAATATGAAACTGAGTCTCAGTCTCATCTCAATCGCATCGAGCCTAGGTAAGTGTTGAGTTATTTAGGTAAATGAAGGATTTTACCTGTCCGCGATGCCCCTCCTAATCGTCATTCCGGTCCGCAATGAGGAGCGCCGTCTGGGGCCGGGCTTGGCCCGTCTGGCGGAGAGCCTGCAGGCTAACGGCTGCGCGGACGCCCTGATCGTGGTTTCGGACAACGGCTCGACGGACTGGACCCGCTCGGTCGCCATCGAAGCGTCCGCGAAGATCCCGTATCGCGTCGTCTATCATCGGGCGTGCGACCATGGCGACAAGGGTGTCGCGATCTGTTCCGCCTGGGAGTCGGCGCCGGAGGGCTATGATGTCCTCGCCTATTGCGACGCCGACATGGCCACGGATCCCGAAGCGCTCGTGCGTGGCTATCGTCTTATCGCGGAAGGGAAGGCTGACCTCATCGCCGGCTCCCGCTGGCATCGCGACTCGCAGGTCGTCGGTCGCTCGTGGAAACGTTCGCTCATCTCCGCGACGCTTTCGTTTTTCTGGCGGATGCTGCCCGGCGCGCGCCTGACCGATCCCGGCTGCGGCCTGAAGCTCGTGCGTCGTTCCGTCTTCGCGCAGTTGCAGATGCCGGCCGACGCCCGTGGTTTCTCCTTCGGCGCCGAAGCCTTCGTCCGTCTTGCGCGCGCCGGTGCCAAGCTCATCGAGATCTCCGTCAAATGGACCGACGACGACGCCGGTCGCATCCGCCTCGGCAAAGCCGCCGGCGATTACGCCCGCGCGTGGGGGAGGCTTGTTTGGAAGAATTGAGGACTGAATAGAGGACAGCGTTGAGGGCTGAATGGAGGACTGAGTCGATGACTGCATCGAGGACAGATGACGGATGGCAGAATGCCCGACACCTGAACCTGTACCTGAGAACCCGTACCAGATACCTGATGGCCGAGACCCGGGACCCGAAAGTGTTTCTAATTGCCCAGCCAACTATCCGGTCCCCGGTTTCCCCTAGAGTGATGTCTCTCTGTCTTGGGTAGGGTTGAGCGCCCTCGCTCAACCGCGGCTGACCATGGGTGGTCAGCCCTACCATGAAATAAGGTCCGCACGCAGTGCTGCCCCTACCAATATTACCTAGCCCTAGCCCAGGCCCTAGCTCTAGCCCTTACTTTGCCTTATCTCTGTCCCTTCCGCCGTTCCGGTCCCCTCGGCTTCTGGGCCTGACGATCATCATAGAGACGGAAATCGACCTGGCGTTTGAACCGGTCCACGCGGTCGACGGTCACGGTGATGACGCCGCCCGGCATGAACTTCCGGCCGGTGCGGCTGCCGACGAGCATGTTGCCGCGGTCGTTGAGGCGGTAGTAGTCGTCGGTGAGCGTCGACATGTGCACGAGGCCGTACGCCTGCGAGGCGTTGAGCTCGACCATGAGGCCGTGCGGCTTCACGTCGGTGATCGTGGCTTCGAACGGACGTTTGTCCGGGCGGGCGGCCTCGCGTTCGAAGAGCTCGAGCAGCTTGATCTTCACCGAGTCGCGCTCGGCTTCGGAGCTGTTGCGCTCGGTGATCGAGATATGCTCGCAGGAGCGCGTCAGCTCGCTGAGGCCCGGCGAACGGAGCGGCTCCTTCGGCGCGGAGCGCACGCCCTGCTTCTGGATGAACGCGTCGAAGATGCGGTGCTCGAGCAAGTCGGAGTAACGGCGGATCGGCGACGTGAAGTGCGAGTAATGCAGCTTGGCCAGGCCGAAGTGTCCGTCGGGCGACGGGCGGTAGCAGGCCTGCTTGAGCGAACGCAGGAGCTGGATGCGGATGGTGTAGCCGTCCTCGCGCTCCTTGAGGCTGGAGAGCAGCTTGACCATCTCGGAACGGTGCGTGAGGTCGCCGACCTTGAAGCCATTGCCGGCGAGCTCTTCGCGGAGAGCCGCGAGCTTCTCGGGGTCGGGATCGTCGTGCACGCGGTTGACGTGCGGGATCGATGCCTTGTCGAGGGCCGTGGCGACAGACTCGTTGGCGAGGAGCATGAACTCCTCGATCAGCTGGTGCGATTCGTCGTGCTGCACGACCTCGGTGCGGTCGGCCCAGCCGTCCTTGTCGCAGTAGATCTTGATCTCCTTCATCTCCAGGTCGAGCGACCCGGCGCGGAAACGTTCGGCGCGGAGCACCTTGGCGATGTTCCAGAGGTCGTCGATCATGCCCTGGACCAGGTCCAGCTCGGCGTCGGTGAGTTCGGCGAGCGGGCGTCCCGGCGAGCCGGTCTGGTGGGGCGGCGGCGCGGGCAGGGCGCGGAGCTGGTCCTTCGTCAGGTGCTGCAGGAAGCCGTAAGCCTGCTTGTAGGTCAGGCGTTTGACGCTGCGGATGACCGAGTTGGCGAACTCCGTCTTCACGAGGCGGGCTTCCGGCGTGAACTCGCAGATGACCGTCTTCACCAGTCGGTCTTCGGCCTCTACGAGCGAGCACAGTCCGCTCGAGAGCGCGTGCGGGAGCATCGGGATGACTGTGCCCACGAGGTAGGTGGAATTGCCGCGTTCGCGCGCCTCGACGTCGAGGGGCGAGCCGGTCTTCACGTAGGAAGACACATCGGCGATGTGGATACCCACGCGGACGTTGCCGCTAGGCATGCGCTGGACGGACAGGGCGTCGTCGAAGTCCTTCGCGTCGTCCGGATCGATGGTGATCGTCGGGATCGGGCGGAAGTCCTCGCGGCCGACGCAGTCGGCCTTGGTGACGACCTTGCCGAAGGCGTTGGCCTCGGCGGCGACCGCGGGCGGGAATTCCGGGCGGAGGCCGTAGCGGCGCAGGATGGCCAGGTATTCGGCCATCGGCGTGTGGGTGACGCCGAGGACTTCGGTCACCGTGCCCGTGGGGCTGAGGTTGCGGCGTTCCCAGGCGTCGAGGCGCACGACGACCTTGTCGCCGGGCTTGGGCGCGGGCGTCAGGCCGGCGCGGGCCGGATCGCGCACGATGATCTCGCGGGAGACGCGGGGATCGTCAGGGACGACGAACCACTGGAGGCGATTGTTGCCGATCGTGCCCGTGAGCTGGGTGAGCGCGCGCTTGACGATGCTGACCACCGTGCCCGTGCCCCAGTCGTCGCCATTGCGGTCGCGGCGGTTGGCGTTGAGCTTCACCTGGACGCGGTCGCCGTGGAGGGCGACGTGCGTGTCGTCGGCGTCGATGTGCAGCTGCTCGCGCGGGGGCGAGCCGGGGACGGCGTCGAAGACCACGCGGGCCGAGCCGCTCGGGCGGAAGAGGATGGTGCCTTCGAGGAGCTGGGCGTCGGGCTTGCGGGCGCCGGATCCCTGTCCGGCGAAGGGCAGGGCGAGCAGGTGGCCTTTGACGGTCACGACGGCGCCGGCCTTGATGAGGCGCGGGATCGTCTTGCTGAGGCGGCGGAGGTCTTCGCGCGTGCCGCCGAGGGCCTGCACGATGGCTTCGAGGCGCATCGGCTTGTAGCCGGGCCGGGCGAGGAACTTCAGCAGGACTTCTTCGGCGCTCATGCGCTTTCGTTCGTGCCTCCGAGCAGGCTGCCCAGGTAGGGCATGAGCTGCTTCTTACGGCTGACGATGCCGGGCAGGTCGAAGATGTCCGGCGGGCGTTTCTGCGGGTAGGTGATGGCCTGCACGACCTCGGCGTCGCCGCGGATCAGGAAGAGCGAGCTCTGGGTGTCGATGTCGGTCACGAGGAGGCAGGAGAAGTTCAGGCCGTTCTCCTTGCGGTAGGTCTCGAGGGCTTCGAGGAGGGCGTCCTCGCATTTCCAGAAGTTCGTGAAGCCGAGTTCCTCGACCTGCGAGACCGAGAAGCGACGTTCGCCTTCCCGGTATTGCTTGCAATCGGCGCGCACGGCGGCGGCGGGGCTGAGGGTCGAGAGCACCGAGCCGGCGTTGAAGATCATGTCGGCCAGCTGGCGCGGATCCGCGTCGGCGATGCGCGCCAGCCACTGGAGCAGGTCGGCGTCGAGCGGCGTGGTCGTCGGGCTCTGGAGGAGGAGCGTGTCGGAGATGATGCCGCACATCATCAGGCCGGCGATCTGCGGCGTGGGCTTCAGGTCGGCGGTGCGGAACATATCCGCCACGATCGAGCACGTGGAGCCGAGCGGGCGGTTGATGAACAGGATGGGCTGATGCGTCGGCGCGTTGCCGAGGCGGTGGTGGTCGACGACCTCGGCGATCTCGACTTCGGCGGCGCCGTCGACGGCCTGGGAGAGCTCGTTGTGGTCGACGAGCACGAGCTTGGCGCGCGGCGGGTTGATGATGTCCGACTTGGTGAAGACGCCGAGCAGGCGGCCGTCCTCGTCGACGACATGACAGATCAGCGCCGGGTTCTGGACGATGCGGCGGCGGGCCACGGAGAGCTTCTCCTGCGGCTTGAAGGTGAAGGCGTCACGCTGCACGAGGCCGCCCACGAGCGTGGAGGCGCGCACGGCCCAGGCGGTCGTGGCGCTGTCGGTGTCGGCGTAGGCGACGGAGACCTTGGCGGCCTTGGCCCGCTCGAGGACCTCGGGGCGCATGCGGTGGCCGCCGGTGACGATGATGATGCGCACGCCCATCTCGATGGCGCGCAGGTGGACGTCCGAGCGGTCGCCGACGACGATGACGCTCTTGTTCGTCGGGATGCCTTCGACGGTCGCGGACTTGCCGAAGGAATCGAGTTCCATGGCGGCGACGCGCACGTAGAGCTCTTCGACGCTAGCGGCGTCGTAGGCGACGACCTCGGTGCCGCCGATGGAGCGGATGATGGCGTTGATCGAGCTGGTGACCTTGCGCATCGAGGTCGCGCGCTTGGGCTTCGGGATGAAGTAGTCGCCGAGGCTGAAGATGGAGACGTAGCCTTCGAGGCGGCCGTCCTTGCCGACGACCGGGAGGGCGCGCACGTCATGCAGGTCGAGGAGCTCGAGCGCGCGGGCGCACGTGTCGTCGACGCTGACCTTGAACGGGTCGCGGTGCATGATATCCTCGATGCGCGGGATGACGTCGCCCACGAATTCAGGAAGCGCCGCGCCGAAACGGCCGAGGATCGCATCGATACGTGCGTTGGAGTTGCCGCAGCGGGCGGGCTTGAAGCCGGTCTGGCCGGAGGCCGTCTTGAAGGCGGCGTAGGCGAGGGCGGAGCAGATGGCGTCGGCGTCCGGGTTCTTGTGGCCGATGATGTAGGTCGGTTGCACGGAACGAAGCGAAGGGAGCGGGGGAGGGACGGACATGGCAGACGGCGCGAAGGCGTAGGGCGTTTGTAAGGGCGGGACGCTGGGGAGGGAAGATTAATGGGGTAATGAGCGAGAACGACGTGGGTAGGGCTAGGGCTCGTGCTCGATGTCGCTGTATCGTGGTAGGGTCGGCACTGCGTGCCGACCTAGGTGTTATTTGTTTCCAGGTGGCAGGTGGCGGGTGACAGACAAGATGAACTCAAGGGGAGATCGGAGACCGGATAGTTGGCTGGGGGCAGAAACACTTTCGGGTCCCAGGTCTCGGCCGTCGGGGGCCTGGTGCGGGTATTCGGGTTCAGGTGCAGGCTCAGGTGTCGGGTATTCTGCCATCTGTCCTCTGTCATCGATTCAGCCCTCTACTCAGTCCTCAACGCAGCCCTCCATTCAGTCCTCCCCCTTGCCTTTCCTACCCCCACCCCTATCCCTACCCCTACTCCCATCCCTTCCTCTCACATGTCCTCCCTCTTCACTCCTCTCCAAGTCGGCGCCCTGACGCTGCCGAACCGTATCCTGATGGCTCCGCTCACCCGTTGTCGCGCCGAGGGCGCCAATGTCCCGACGGACCTGATGGCGGAATACTACGCCCAGCGCGCCGGCGCGGGCCTGATCATCGCCGAGGCCACCACGGTCTCGCCTCGCGGCCATGGTTACCCGAACACCCCGGGTATCTATACTGACGAACAGGTCGCCGGCTGGAAGAAGGTCACGTCCGCCGTCCACGCCAAGGGCGGCCGCATCTTCCTGCAGCTCTGGCACGTGGGTCGCATTTCGCACCCGGATTACCAGCCGAACGGCGAACTCCCCGTCGCCCCCTCCGCCATCAAGCCCAAGGGCCAGGTCTGGACCGGCAAGGAGATGGCCGACTACGTCACGCCCCGCGCCCTGCACCTCGAAGAGATCCCCGGCATCGTCGCCGAATACGTCCGCGGCGCCCGCCTGGCCAAGGAAGCCGGCTTCGACGGCGTCGAGATCCACAACGCCAACGGTTACATCCTCGATCAGTTCCTCCGCAGCGGCACCAACACGCGCGAAGACGGCTACGGCAACTCCCTCGCCGCCCGCGCCCGCCTGACGCTCGAAGTCGCCAACGCCTGCATCTCCATCTGGGGCTCGGACCGCGTGGGCATCCGCCTTTCGCCCGGCGGCGTGTTCAATGACATGTCCGATGCTAACCCGACCGAGACCTTTGGCTACGTCCTCCGCGAACTGTCCAAGCTCGAGCTCGCCTACGCGCACGTCACGCGCGTCACCGCCCAGGACATCGCGCATGGCGCGACGACCGGCGTCGGCCCCAAGGAACTGCGCAAGGATTTCAAGGGCGTGCTCATCACCGCCGGTGGTTTCGACCGCGCGCAGGCCGAGCAAGCCATCGCCGAAGGCTGGGCCGATGCGATCGCCTATGGCGTGCCGTATCTCGCCAATCCGGATCTCCCGCGTCGCCTGCAGGAAAATCTCCCGCTCAATACTCCCGACGAAAGCACCTTCTACGCCTCCGGCCCGAAGGGGTATACGGATTATCCGACCGCGGGCTGAAGCCTGCGGAGGGCTAGGGCCAGAGCTAGGGCTAGGGCCAGAGCTAGGGCTAGGGCTAGTTGATTAAGGTAGGGGCAGCACTGCGTGCTGCCCTAGTTGTATCGGGATGACACTTCGCTCAAAGGGAGACCGGAAACCGGATAGGATGCTGCGGGCCTGACTTAGGTAGGGCGGTCATTGCCATGACCGCCGTTCGCATCGGCATCTTTATCGAACCGGGCAAGATCACCGATTGTTCCGACGACCGTCCACCCACTGACGTGATGGTGATCACGTCCATACTTAAAACCCCAGCCAATCATCCGGTTTCCGGCCCCCCTTTGAGTGTCCTTCCGTTGTCTTGGGTAGGGTTGAGCGCCCTCGCTCAACCGCGGCTGACCAAGGGTGGTCAGCCCTACCTCGATGCAAGAGACAGGCCGAGACCTGGGACCCGAAAGTATTTTCACCCCAGCCAATCAACCGGTTTCCGGTCTCCCCTTGAGATTATAAAAACAAAAAAGGACAGCACGTGGTGCTGTCCCTACCAATTTTACCTAGCCCTAGCTCTAGCTCTAGCCCTGGCCCTAGCACTGCTCTCAGTGATGTCCGCCGGCCTGCTTCTCCGCCTCTTCCTTCTTCTTGTCCCACTTGTGGTGGCCGTCGGGAAGGGTGCCGCCGAGTTCGTAGAGCTTCACCTTGTTGTTGACCATCGATTCGCGCGAGGTGCCGGTCATTGAATACTGACTCTGGAGCCAGATGGCTTCTTCCGGGCAGACTTCCTGGCACAGGCCGCAGTAGATGCAGCGGAGCATGTTGATCTCGAATTCCTTCGGCGCCTTCTCGACGTGCGCGTTCGTGGCGTCTTCGGAGATCTCGCCCGGGGTGATGCGGATGGCCTTGGGCGGACAGACGAATTCGCAGAGCTGGCAGGACACGCACTTCTCGCGTCCATTGGGGTCCATGACGAGCGTGGGCACGCCGCGGTAGTTCTGCGGGATGGCCGGACGTTCTTCCGGATACTGCAGCGTCACCGAGGGACGCACCATGTTGTCCCAGGTGACCTTGAGGCCCGCGAGGATCTGCGGGAGATAAGTGCGCTCGGCGAGGGTGAGCGGACGGCGTTCGACGACTTTGATGGCCATGGGGGTGGGGGTTATCCGTTGATCGCGTACCAGGCGAAATAGACGAGGAGGTTGAGGACGGCGATGGGCAGGAGCACGCGCCAGCCGATGCGCATCACCTGGTCATACCGGAAGCGCGGGATGGTCCAGCGCACCCAGACGAAGAAGAACAGGAAGAAGCACAGTTTGAGGAAGAACGTGCCCACGCCGATGAGCGAGGCGACCCAGCCCGAGCCGATGGTCGGCATCCAGGGCAGGACGTGCCAGCCGCCGAGGAACATCAGGATGAAGAGCGCCGAGCCGATGACCATGTGGCTGTATTCGGCGACGAAGAAGATGCCGAATTTGAACGCGCCGTATTCGGTGTGGAAGCCGCCGACGAGGTCGGTCTCGGATTCCGGCATGTCGAACGGATGGCGGTTGGTCTCGGCGAACACGCAGATCAGGAAGACCAGCGCGGCGACCGGGTGGCAGAGGATGTTCCAGGCGCCGTCCTGGGCGTCGACCATCGCGACCAGGCTGAGGCCGTGGTCCTGCCCCGGGACGGAGGTCGCGAGGAAGACGGTGAGCACCGACAGGCCCATCGCGAGTTCGTAGGAGATCAGCTGCGCGGCGCCGCGGACGGCTCCGAGGAAGGGGAACTTCGAGTTGGCGGACCAGCCGGCGAGGGCGATGCCGTAGACGCCGAGGGAGCTTACGGCGAACATCAGGAGCACGCCGACGTCGGCGCCCTGGGTGAGCGAGACGGCGTAACGCTTTCCTTCGTGGAAGAACTCGCCGAATGGCAGCATGACGAGCACCGCGAGCGCCGGCGCGAGGGCTACGATCGGAGCGAGGACGTAGTAGGTCTTACGGACGTGGCCGGGCAGGGCGTCTTCCTTGAAGAGGAACTTGCCGCCGTCGGCCGCGGGCTGGATGAAGCCGCCCTTCATCAGGAAGGTCCCGAGGAACGGGATCCAGCCGATGAGCGGGTGCATGGTGCGGTTGGGGCCTTTGCGGCCCTGGATCCAAGCGGAGGCCTTGCGCTCGAGGAGCACGCTGTAGCCGGCGATCGTCATCACGATCAGGATGAGCGTCAGCCCGCGCGCGGCGGTGTAATACCAGGCCGGCGAGAGGATGAGGTCGTGGAGGAGCTGTTCCATGTTCGTCTGGGCTTAGGCGACGGCGACCGGGGCGAACTTCAGCAGCTTGCCTTCAGGGAACTTGTGGGCAGCGAACGCGGCGCCGTCGAGCTGCACGCCCTCGGCGGGGAGCAGGCGGCCGTCGAGGCCGGCGAGCATCGGGACGTCGGCGGAGAGCTCAGCCCAGACCGCGCCGGCGTCGGCGCGGGCGAGACGGGCGAGCACGAGCGCGTCGGGCAGCACGCCGGTCGGGCCGGGGACGGCTTGGGCGAACGACTGCAGACGGAACTGGCAGTTGATGAACGTACCGCTGCGCTCGAAGACCGTCAGCGCAGGCAGCACGACTTCGGCGGCCGCGGTGGTGACGTTGTGATGCGTGGCGAGGACGACGCTGCGGACTTTGGCGAGCGCCGAGGCGGGTAGGTCGAGCATCGCGGCGTCTTCGCGCACGATGAGGACGGACTTAACCTTGCCGGCTTCGATGTCGGCCGCGAGGGCCTTCAAGTCGGCGACCGGCGCGCGGTCGGTGAGACCGGTGACGAGGGCGCCGCGGAAATTCGGGGTGCGGTCTTCGGAGACCAGGAGGCCGTCGCCCTTGCCCACGTGGGCCGGGATGTAAACGGAAGCGTTCTTGGACTTGGCGAGACGGGCGAGGAGGCGCTGCTCTTCGACGGACATGTGCGCAGAACCGACAATCGCCAACGCGCCAGCGGACAGGGCTTCGGACGCAGCGGCGAAGGCGGCTTCGACCGTCGCATTCTCGTTCTTCACCGTCGCATTCGTCACGCGGTTCGGCGCGTCGACCGTTTTGAAAAGTTCGCGGCCGGAGTCGGCCATCCACGTGTCGTTCACGGCGTCGTTCTGGCGCGGCGTGATGCGGTAGATCTTGCCTTCGCGGGACCAGACGACCGTGTTCGCGCCGGCGGAGGATTCGGTGTCGATGCTCGGCGTCTGCTTCAAGAACCAGACGCGCATCTTGAAGCGGAAGTCGGTGCTCGTGAGCGCGCCGACGGGGCAGATGTCGACGGTGTTGAGCGAGTAGTTGTTATCCAGCTCGCGGCCCGGGAAGCAGGTCAGCGTGTTGAACGAACCGCGGTTGACGAAGCCCAGGACGGGGTCCTTGGCGATCTCGGCGGAGAAGCGCACGCAGCGCGAGCAGAGGATGCAGCGTTCGTCGTCGAGCGTGACGCGGGGCCCGAGGCGGGTCTTCTTCGGCTTGGCGTTCTTCTCGTCGACGTAGCGCGAATAGCCGCGGCCGTATTCGGCGGAGAATTCCTGCAGCTTGCACTCGCCGGCCTGGTCGCAGATCGGGCAGTCGAGCGGGTGGTTGAGGAGGAGCATCTCCGTCACGCCTTCGCGGCAGGCCTTGACGCCGGGCGACTCGAGGCGGACGTGCAGACCGGGGGTGACGTTGGTGGCGCAGGCGATCGCCGGCTTGGGCTGCCAGCCGATCTTCGGCTGGCCGTTCTCCATCACCAGCTCATTGGTGGCGCGGTCGCGCATCGG
>Ga0208164_1000374_pt1 | contig 10999 bp, 11 predicted proteins | sample Colrivmet1449C02_FD_187634 | JGI IMG/M metagenome (GOLD analysis project Ga0208164, IMG submission 187634) | Estuarine microbial communities from the Columbia River estuary - metaG 1449C-02 (SPAdes) (version 2) | ecosystem: Environmental > Aquatic > Marine > Intertidal zone > Estuary | place... | reverse complement strand
GAAAGCGGGCGGCGTTCGCCTTCGCCTTGCCCTCGGGACCAAACCCGGCTTCCTTCCGCGCATGGATCGCTTAGCCCAGACGTTCGCCCGCTGCAAAGCCGAAGGCCGCCCGGCCTTCGTGAGCTACGTCTGCGCCGGCGACCCCGACGTCGAGACGTCCAAGGCCGTGCTCCTCTCCCTGGCGCAGAACGGAGCCGACGTGCTCGAAGTGGGCGTGCCCTTCTCCGATCCGCTCGCCGACGGGCTGACCAACCAGCTCGCGGCCCAGCGCGCCCTCGAAGGCGGCATGACCTACGACGGCCTGCTCGACGTCCTCCGCGCGGTGCGCGCCGGCACGGACAAGCCGATCGTGCTCTATTGCTATTATAACCTGCTGTTCTCGTTCGGCCTCGACAGCTACTGCGCCAAGGTCCGCGAAGCGGGCGCCGACGGCCTGCTCGTCCTCGACTGCCCGCCCGAAGAAGCCGACGAACTGATCGCGGCCTCGAAGAAGCACGGTCTCGCCAACATCTTCATCGTGGCCCCGACCACGCCGCCCGCGCGCATCGGCCTCATCGCGAAGCATGCCTCCGGCTTCATCTACTACGTCTCGCGCGAAGGCGTGACCGGCGAGCGCTCCGAACTGGCGGCCAACCTTTCGTCCGCCGTCGCCGAGATCCGGAAGCACACTGCCCTGCCGATCTGCGTCGGCTTCGGTGTCTCCACCGCCGCCCACGTCCAGGCCATCGCCAAGGTCGCCGACGGCGTGGTCGTCGGCAGCGCCCTCGTGAACGTCGTCGCCGCCCATAAGGACAAGAAGGGCGAAGCCGCCGCCGCCATCGGCGCGAAGGTCCGGGAGCTGTTGGCGAAGTAAACGTACACAAGGGGCTAGGGACAGGGCTTGGGCTAGGGCTGGTCATTCAAACAGGACAAATCTTCTGACACGGTGCTTTTGCTTGGCATTCACCTATCCCCAGCCCTGCCCCTGGCTCTGGCCCTATCTCCGCCCTTGACCAAGGCCCTTCCCTCCCCACTTTCCCCATGGTCCTAACCTCGTTAGGGCCACCGGAACCGCACCGCATGGCCCAACAAGACACCTGGACGAAAAAAGACCTGACCGGCATCGAAGAGCTTTCCCGCTCCGAGATCGAACTGCTCTTCCGCCAAGCCGACCAGTTCCTGCCCGCCCTCGCGCCGGGCAAGGGCCTCGACCTGATGAAGGGCCGCACGGTGGTGAACCTCTTCCTCGAGCCGAGCACCCGCACCCGCACGGCCTTCGAGATTTCGGCCAAGAAGCTCGGCGCCGAAGTGGTCTCGATCAACACGACGGCCTCCTCCCTGGTGAAGGGCGAGACCCTCCGCGACACGGCCGAGAATATCCGCGCGATGGGCGTCGACGCCATCGTGATGCGCCACTCCTCCGCCGGCTCGGCCCGCTACCTGGGCTCGGTCCTCGACATCTCGGTGGTCAACGCCGGCGACGGCGCCCACGAACACCCGACGCAGGCCCTGCTCGACGCCTTCACGCTCCGCCAGCGCTTCGGCAAGGTCGAAGGCCTCAAGGTCACGATCCTCGGCGACATCCTCTTCAGCCGCGTCGCCCGCTCGAACATCCTCTGCCTCTCGAAGCTCGGCGCGCAGGTCACCCTCGCGGGCCCCGCGACACTCGTCCCGGCCGCGCTGAAGGAAGCCTTCCCGCAGGTCCGCATCGTCCATGACCTCAAGGAAGCCCTCAAGGACTGCGACGCGGTCATGCTCCTGCGCATCCAGCACGAGCGCCAGACGACCACCCACTTCCCCTCGCTCGGCGAATACACCTCGCAGTTCGGACTCAACGCCGAACGCGCCGCCTGGCTCAAGCCCGAGGCGATCGTGATGCACCCGGGCCCCATCAACCGCGGCGTCGAAGTCGAAAGCGAAGTCGCCGACGGCCCGCGCTCGGTCATCCTTGAACAAGTCCGGAACGGCGTCGCCGTCCGCATGGCCGTCCTTCACCTCTGCACCGGAGCCATCAGCCGATGAATCCCGCCGACAACTCCCCCCTCTGGATCCGCGGCGCCCGCGTGATCGATCCCTCTGCGAAGCGCGACGAAGCCAAGGGCGACGTCTTCGCCCTCGACGGCAAGATCGTCGACCAGCTCTCCGCCGCCGACCAGGCCAAGGCCCGCGTCATCGACGGCACGGGTCTCGTGGTCGCGCCGGGCTTCATCGACCTGAACTGCCGCCTCGGCGAACCGGGTCGCACGGCCAGCGAGACGATCCGCACGGGCACCCGCGCGGCCGCGGCCGGTGGTTTCACGACGGTGGTCACGATGCCCGACTCGCTCCCCGCGGCGGACAACGTCGGCACGATCCAACTCCTCCGCGAGATCTGCTCCCGCGACGCCGCCGTGCGCGTGCTCCCGACCGGCACCCTCACCAAAGGCCATGAAGGCAAGGCCCTCGCCCCGCTGGGCACGATGAAGAAAGCCGGCGTGGTCGCGGTCACGGACACGACCTCGGGCGTGCAGAACAACGAGATCATGCGCCGCGCGCTGGAATACGCCGCGATGTTCGACCTGGTGGTCCTCGACCATTGCCAGGACAGCAGCATGACCGACGGCGGCCAGATGCATGAAGGCGCCTGGTCCCTCCGCCTCGGCCTCCGCGGCCTGCCCCGCGCGGCCGAAGAGATCGTGGTCTCGAGCGACTGCCTGCTCGCCGAACTCACCAAGGCCCGCATCCACCTGCAGCACCTTTCGTCCGGCGGCTCCGCCGAGATCGTCCGCCGCGCCAAGGCGAAGCAGCTCTCGGTCACGGCCGAAGTCTCCGCCCTCCACCTGCTCCTCACCGACGCCGCGCTGGCCAATTACGCGACGAGCCTGAAGACGAATCCTCCTCTCCGCGAAGAGGCCGACCGCCTGGCGCTCATCGCCGCGCTCGTCGACGGCACGATCGACGCGGTCTGCTCCGACCACTCGCCCTGCACGGCCACCGAGAAGGACTGCGAGTTCGACCTGGCTCCGTTCGGCGCCGCGACCTTCGAGACGGCCTTCGCGGCCGCCCACACGGCGCTCGTCGCCGCCGGCCACGCCGACCTCTCCGTCCTGATCGCCCGCCTCACGCACGGTCCGGCCAAGGCCCTCGGTCTCGCCGCTGGTACGCTCAAGGCCGGCTCCCTCGCCGACCTGGTCATCCTCGACGCGAAGGCGGCCTGGACCCCCGCGAAGAGCGACCTCGTCTCGAAGTCGGGCAACAACCCGCTCGTCGGTCGCGCCCTCACGGGTCGCGTCCGCGCCACGTTCGTCGGCGGTCGTCAGGTCTTCGGCGCCTAAGCCCGCATGGACGAGCTCACTCAGTCCCTCGAAGCCTTCGGGCCGTGGGACTGGGCGTGCGTCGGCGCCAACCTCACGGCGGCCGCCCTAGGGGTCTTCGCGATCCGCTGCTGGCGCGGGATGCCCGGCGTCCTGCCACCCTTGCCGGTCTCCGCCTCGAACGCCGCCCTCGGCGTGGTCACGGGAGTGATGTCCTTCGGCCTGATTTTAGGATTAATATACGCTGCCGTAGCCCAGGCTTTCTCCACGCACTTCGGCATATCGCAGGCCCACGAATTCACCGCACAGTTCATCGGCCAGTCCGCCGCCGCGCTTTCGATGGTCGCGATGGGCGCGCTCGTCCCGGAGACGTTGCGGTGGGCGCCCGACGTGGCTGCGGACGAGTCTTCCGACGGACCGCTGCGACGGAGCGTCCGTGCCTTCACCTTCCCCCGCTTGCTGCTGGCGCTACTGATCCTCTTCGCCGTCGGCCTCGCCCTGACGGCACTCTGGAAAGGCGTGCACGTCGGCTGGACACAGCTCTTCCAGGACGGCCTGCTCGGTGAACCACCCGCCGATGAGCCACAGGGCGTCGTGGACTCGGTGCTCAAGACGGACGTCGATAGCTGGCGCTTCGGAACCATCGTGCTCGCGGTGACGATCGGGGCGCCGATCATGGAGGAACTCGCCTTCCGCGGCATGCTCTATCCCGGCCTGCGCCGAATTTTATCTGACTCAAATCAGTGGTGCCGCGGCATCCTATGGTTGACCATAGTCCTCCCGATAACAGCGTGGATTTGTTCGGGTTTAAACTTGGATGTATTCGCCATTCCAGATCTTGACCCGAAATCTCTGATGCCTGCCGACGGAAGCACTGGGAAAAGACGGGAGGTACTTATTTTGATTAACTTCGTTATCAAGTCTGCAGCTTTACTGCTTCTCTCCAGTCCGGTTGCCGTTGCGATGGTCAAGCTAGCCTCCGAACGCCACGCCCGCTGGATCGCGGTCTGCCTCACGGGTGCGATCTTCAGCGCGGCCCATCAGAGCCCTTCCGCCGCCCTGCCGCTCTTCGGCTTCGGCGCCTTCATGTGCTTGGTGCGCGACCGCTACGGCCTGCTGACCTGCATGGCCGCCCACGCATGTTTCAACGGCTGGAACTTAGTCTGGTTGAAACTGGCGCCCGCCGCCTCCACGCTCTGACCCCATGGGCGCCCTCACGACTCTGGCCGACCGCTCGGTCGCGAAGCTGACCGAGGAGGAGATCATCCGCCGCGTAGTGCAGTCGCTCTCCGACGCCGCGCCGGCTTTCCCCGAAGGTCCCGGCGGTGATTGTGCTCACCTCCCGACGACGGGCGGACGCTCCATCCGCGCCAGCACGATCGATTCGGTGATTCTCGGCCGCCACTTCGACGCGGCCTGCGACGGCATCCGCGCCGGCGCCAAGCTGGTGAACCGCAACCTGAGCGACCTGGCCGCGGCCGGCGCCACCCCCTCTGATGCCCTGCTCTCGCTGGTCATCGGACCCGACGTCGATGCGACGTGGCTGACCGACTTCGCCCATGGCGCCGGCCGCGCCGCCGCCAAGGCGGGCCTCCGCATCGTCGGCGGCGACATCTGCCGTGGCGCCCAGGGCTCGTTCCTCGGCACGCTCGCGGTCCAAGGGTTCGCCCACCGTATCCTGACGCGCAAGACCGCTGCTCCGGGCGACGTGCTCTTCGTGACCGGCCAGCTGGGTGGCTCACTCTACGGCAAACACCTTGATTTCGCCCCGCGCCTCGCCGAGGGCGAGTGGCTCTGTGGCCACGGTGAAGTGACCGCCTGCACCGATCTTTCCGACGGACTCGCCAAAGACCTGCCCGGACTGCTGGGACCGAAGCTCGACGCGCGCGTCGACGTGGCCGCCCTGCCGGTCTCCGACGCCGCGAAGTCGCTCGCGAAGTCCGACGGTAAGCCGGACCTCGAACACGCCCTGCAGGACGGTGAGGACTACGAACTGCTCTTCGCGGTCAGCGCCGACCGCGCCGACCTGCTCGAAGCCTCCTTCCGCAAAGCCTTCCCGCTCACGCCGCTCACGCGCCTAGGCACGGTCGAAGCGGGCACGGGTCTCGCCCGCGATCTGGCGGACGGCGAACCGATCAAGGTCCGCGGTTTCGGTCACTTCGCCTGAGCCGCCAGTCCGCTTACATGCGGAAGCGGCGGATGGCTACGAAGAGCGCGAAGATGAAAGCCGACGCCCCGAAGGTGACCGTCACGGTCTCGTAAGTGGCGAGCAGTTCGATCACCTGGTCCAGCAGCTTGACGGATTCCTTCGTGTCGCGTTCGGCGAGTACCAAGGCGGAGGTCGCGGCGGTCGCGGTGACCTCGACGTTCTTGTTGTCGGACTTCGTACCTTGGTCGGTGAACAGCACGACGGAGGTCTCGGCCGACTTCATGGCCGTCTTATAAGCCTCGACGGAGGCCTGCACGCTCAGGGTCGTCGTGCGGACGCGCTCGGTCGTGCCCTTGAGCTCGTGGCTGAACCAGAGGCCGGCCAGCGAGACGAGGAGCGTCACGACGGCCATGCCGACGATGCCGATCTCGGCTTGGATGAGGTTGTTCTTGGCGGATCGACCGCGGCTACGCTGGGCGCACATGACGTTTTTTGTTTAAAGGTTGAGGGTGGCTTGGCCGTCGTCCGGCTTCTTGGCCTTGGGTTGCTTCTCCGCTGGTTTCTTGGCGCCCGGCTTCTTGGCGGGAGCCTTCTTGGCCGGCGTCTGCTTGGCGACGGGCTTCTTCGCGCCCTTCTTGGGTACGGCCTTGGCCGGGGCGGCCTTCTTAGCGGCGCCGGCTCGGCGACGACGCTTCGGCTTCTTCTTGCGCGAGAAGAGGTTCTTCCAAGCGGGGGTCTTCTGCTTGTCCTTGTAACCCAGCTTGCGGCGGATGTTCGAGGTGATCCAGTCGACGAGTTCCGGGGCGACGGCGCCGCAGAGGCCTTGGACGATCGCCTTGTTGAGCGAGGACAGTTCCCACTGGAACATCACGAAGTAGGCGATGACCGCGAAGATCGCGGCGGCGAGCACGTGCCGGAGCGAACGCTGCCAGCTGGCGTCGGCGGCTTCGTCGACGAGGAGACGTCCGACCATCGCGGCGGCGCCGATGAGGGCGACGATCCAGCCGCCGGCCTTGAACGCCATCAGGGCGACCTGGAAATTATTGGCGACCGCCGCCACGCCCTTGACCGGGGCGGCCTGCGCCGCGGCTTCCGCGAGGACCAAGGCCAAGGTCATACGCGTCCCTCCCCGGCCCGGAGGCCGTTCCCCGCGGAACGGGGCGATGATGTGAGGAGTCGACGCAAGGCGAAGGAGTACCCCGAAGGATACGGTTCGTAAAAAGGGGAGGTTCAGCCTTGGGCCGGCCGCCTCCCCTCTCAACCCCTAATTATAAGGTTAATCTGACAAACCCGCCTTAAAGCGCCGCTTTTCGGGCCGGGCGTCCTTCATCGACCTCGATGTAGTCGAACATCGTGTCCACGCCGGCATCGGTGGTCAGGCCGTTCTCCTTGAGGCGACGGACGAGCACTTCGTTGGCCTCGTCGCGCCAGCCGCGCTTGGTCATGAAGCCGTTCCAGATCTCGATGTCGTTCGTGGAAAGCTTACGACCCTTGGCTTCGGCCCAGGCGAGGACCTCGTCCTGCGTCGCCGTGGGATTCTGCAGCACCCAGACACGGAGGTCGTCATACTTGATGCCGAGATACTGGCAGCAGCGGTCGTCGAAGGCCTTGCCGAGATTATTCACGAAGTCGGCATGTAGCTGACCGGCCGCGTGCAGGCGGATCTTCGAGACCAGGCGAGGAAGGTAGACGAAACCGCGGACGGCTTCATAGGGGCTGAGGAGACCAGGAACGATGGGCATGGGTGTGCGGTTAGATGAAAGATGACGGATGACAGATGACAGAGAAAAGCCAAAACCCGCACAAATTCCGCTTCCCGATCTCACTTGTGTCCATGCCCCTTCCTGCCACCTGCCACCCGAGGCCGCCACCCGCCACCGCATCGGCTTTTGTATCTTCCACTTTTGCACCTTTGCACGCGGCGAAGCCGTATTTGCACTTGTTGCCCGCTTGCCCTCCTCCCCTCCCTGCCTTTCCTACCCCTACCCCGACCCCTACCCCTTCAAAAAATGAAACTCCTTCTCGCCCTCCTCCTCGCTGCCACCGGCTTCGCGGCCGACATCGCCAAGCCAGCGTTCTCGTCGGCTAAATACGACAAGGACATCGCGGCCTACGAATCCGCGGACAAGGCTACGCCTCCGCCTCAGGGCGCGTTGCTCCTCTCGGGCGCCAGCACGCTGCGCCTGTGGAAGACGGCCGCTCGCGATTTCGCGCCCTATCCGCTGATCAACCGTGGCTTCGGCGGCTCGAAGACCACGGAAGTCCTCGGCTACATGGATCGCATCGTGCTGCCTTATCATCCTCGCGTGGTCATCTTCCACTGCGGCAGCAACGACATCAACGCCGGCGACACCGCCGAGGCCGTGGTCGCGCGCGTGACCGAATACCATCGTCGCCTCCGGGCGGAAAACCCGCACGCCCAGCTCGTGCTCCTTTCGACCACCCAAGCCCCCTCCCGTCGGACGAAGTGGGCCGAGATGAAGAAAGCCGACGAAGGTTTCCGCGCCCTCGCCGCCGCCCATCCGGAGGTCCGGTTCGTGGATATCAACCCGGCGCTCAACCTCCCCGACGGCGAGCCCCGCCCCGACGTCTACCTCAAGGACAACCTGCACCCCTCCGAAGCCGGCTACGCCGCGATGCTCAAGGTCATCCGCCCCGCCGTCGACGCTGCCTGGCAGGCGACGGAGGCGGCGCATAAGAAGTAGGCCGAAAACGAGAGTCTGGAGTATCGAGTATAGAGTTTCGGGGCAAATTACCCCGCATTCTTTTCCTATACTCCATACTCGATACTCCATACTCTCAGCCGCCCGATGCACGAACCCGCCTCCAGTCCTACCGCTGAACGTTTCCCGAACGGGCCGTTCACGCGTTACATGGTCGGCGAAGGAATCTCGATGACGGGCACCTGGATGCAGGGCATGGCGCTCGGCTGGGTGATGACCGAAGTCGTGGTCCGCGACGGATTGCAAAGCTACGAAGGCCTGCTGCAGGCCGCGCCGCACCTCGCGAGCGGCCTCGTGATGCTGCTGCTCTTCCGCCTCGGCGGCGCCTACGCCGACCGCCATGACAAACGTTTCATCCTGCAGGTCTGCCAGGTCGCGCAGATCGGCTTCGCCTTAGCGATCGGACAGCTCATCGCGCACGGCGCCCTGCACACCTGGCATCTCATCGTCGCCGCCGCGCTGCTCGGCATCTCCAGCTCGTTCGAGATGCCCGCCGCCGCGGCGATCGTCCCGGAACTCGTGGCCAAGGAGAATGTCGCCAAGGCCATCTCCGTCGACCGCGCGGTCTTCCACGCCACCCGCCTTGTCGGGCCGGCCGCCGCCGGTTATCTCGTGGGCCGCTACGGGGCCGAATGGGCCTTCTACCTGAACGCGGCCTCTTTCGTGGCACTGATGATCGCCTTGGCCACGCTACCGCGACGTCCGCAGGGCACGGCCGAAGAAGAGCAGAAACGTCAGGGCGGCGCCGGCGAAGGCTTCCGGCACGTCAGCCAGGACAAGCCGAGCTCGCGATGGTGGCGCTCCTCGCCACCAACACGCTCTTCGTCTTCCCGGTCATCATCGTGCTGCTCCCGCTGTATGCGAAGAACGACCTCCACGCCTCGCCCGAGCAGATGGGCCTGCTCATGCTCTGCTCCGGCGCGGGCTCGGTCTCCGGCTCGCTCCTCATCATGGCGCTCAAGCCGGCCATGCGTCGTCTGGCGATCCTGGCCGGCATGGTGCTCGCGTGCGGCGCCCTCGTGAGCCTCAGCCAAGCCACCGGACTGGTCTGGGCCGGCATCTCGCTCGTCAGCCTCGCGGTCGGCGTCTCCACGCTCGTCGGCCTCGCCAATACCATCGTCCAGGAACGCTCGCCGGCCGAACTCCGCGGACGCGTCTCGGCCGTCGCCGGACTGAGCTTCTTCGGCTTCCTGCCCTTCGCCGCGATCATCATGGGCTGGATGACCGACGTGTTCAAATTGCGCAACGTGCTCCTCGGTTCGTCGATCTGCTACGCCGTCATCGGCTTCATCGTCATGCTCACGGTCGGCAGCAAGGTGACGGGTGAGCGGGAAGAGAAGGCCTGAACCCGCTGCTCACGCCCTCGCCATGACGGCATCCCGCAGCACCCGCTATCGTCGATTACAAGAAGGAGGTGATCTCGACGTGCTGGTGGTGGGCGGCGGCATCTCCGGAGCGCCGGTCTATCAGAAAATGCGTCTGGCCGGATACCGGGTAGGATTGGTCGACCAGGGAGATTTTTCCTCCGGAACGAGCCAGACCTCAGGCATGCTGATCTGGGGCGGCCTGCTTTATCTGACAAAACTTGATTTCAAGACCGTCCTGAAACTGTGCAAAGCGCGCAGTGATCTGATGCGGGACTTTCCCGAGGACGTGACGTCGCTCGATCTTGATTACCGGGTAGGGATAGGGGGAAATCACGGGGCGGTCAGGGCATGGTTGGCGCTACAACTGTACTGGCTGATGGGCGGGTGCAAACTGCGGAGACCTCGGATGGTGAAGGATCCAAGCGCGGTCCGCTATCAAGAGGCGATGCTCCGCGAGTCGGACAGCCGTTTCGTGATCGACCGTATCCGCGGATTGGATTCTGAGCATGGCATCGCGCTGAATCACTGCAGGCTGGTTCATGCCGACTTTGATCCCGGACGTCGGGTCTGGAATATCGGATTGCGCGATGAATTGGATGGCCGTGAGCATGTGGTGCGTGCCCGGGCGATCGTGAACGCAGCGGGCGTCTGGGCGGATTCCGTCAACCGCACGCTCGGCGTGGATTCACCCTATAAACATGTGTTCAGCAAGGGTGTCTATCTGGCTTTTTCAAATGAGGGCTCAGAGCGCGGAGCGGATGTCTATCCCATGCGGCAAGGCGCCGATGTGATCACCCGTGTGCCGTGGGGACCGGTGTTGATGTGGGGACCGACGGAGACCGGAGTGGATGACCTCGCACGCGGCCTGGCACCGGACCAACAGGATGTGAGATTCCTCCTTGAGGAGGCGAAGCGCAATCTGCCCGGCCACAGGATGGGAGCCGAAGATGTCGTATCGGTGCGTTGTGGCGTCAGGCCGCTTGCCGTGCCTGCTAATTTCCGCAAGGATGTCTATCCCCTAACCCTGTCCAGACGTCATCGGTTGGTAACCGATGAAACCAGACGCGCGATGGTGATCTATGGAGGCAAGCTCACCGGCAGCCTGCAGATGGCAGAGGTCGTGGAAGCCCGCCTCCGCGACTGGCTGGAACCGCGGTTTCCCTGTGAACCGCCAGTCTTGGTAGCTCCCGAGAGAGCGGGCAGCCATGGTTTCGTCACTCCCGAGTGGGCACGCGATCATGAGTTCTGCGTGACCCTTGATGATTACGTGCGCCGGAGGACGTCGATCGCGCAATGGACGCCGCGCATGGGGCTGGGTCCCCAGGGGGACGGGCGGACGGCGCTTTTGGATGTGGCGAAAAAACTCCTGATGAGCGGTGATGACACCGCCGCGGAGACGATGGTGCGCGCCTACGAGGAACGCGTGCGTTCGACCTATGATCCGCTGCTGAACCTTTGAAAAAACCGCCCCATGACCACGAAACCGTC
>Ga0208164_1000360_pt1 | contig 11196 bp, 10 predicted proteins | sample Colrivmet1449C02_FD_187634 | JGI IMG/M metagenome (GOLD analysis project Ga0208164, IMG submission 187634) | Estuarine microbial communities from the Columbia River estuary - metaG 1449C-02 (SPAdes) (version 2) | ecosystem: Environmental > Aquatic > Marine > Intertidal zone > Estuary | place... | reverse complement strand
TAAAATACGCAGAGAGTAAAGGTGTATTACTGGTACATGCAGCAGGAAACAGCAATCAAAACAATGACATCACTGACAACTTCCCGAAAAATTTTGATGCCAGCAATAACTGGATTGAAGTGGGCGCACTAAGTTGGAAGAAAAAGCCAAATAAAATTGCAGAATTTTCTAACTACGGTCAAAAGGAAGTGGATCTTTTTGCCCCAGGCGTTGCTATTTATTCTACCACGCCCGAAAATAACTATGAAGCATTTGACGGAACAAGTATGGCGAGTCCTGTGGTGGCAGGTGTAGCAGGTTTTGTTTGGAGCTACTATCCAAATCTTACCGCAGCCGAGTTAAGAGAAATATTATTGCAAAGTGCTATCCCGATTAAAGGCCGTCAACGTGTACCTGGACAAAAAAAGAAAGTTAACGTACGTACTTTATCCAAAACAGGAGCAGAAATCAATCTTCCTGCAGCATTAAAACTTGCCGAAACTAGATCTAAATAAACCATGAAAACGCTATTTTACTTCCTCACGATAGGTATTGTTTTTATAAGTTCTTGTGGAGAACCAAAAATAGCCGTAGACCGAATCCTCATTGCAGATAAGATTTATATCTGCAATGAGGAATTTGATATGGCACAAGCGCTTGCGATTAGTGATGGTAAGATTGTAGCCTTTGGCACGGCGAAAGAAATTCAATCTAAGTACACTGGTGAAATTCAAGAGGTTGATGGCACTGTTTATCCTGGATTTATTGATGCTCATTCACATTTTTACGGATATAGCTTGACCTTACAAAAAGTTGATTTAATCAACGTTAGTAGCTTAGACGAACTTATAGAAAGAACTATAACATTTGCCAAAATGTCCAATGAAGCTTGGATTACAGGCCGAGGCTGGGATCAAACAACCTGGGAAGAAAAAGGTACATTAACCAATAATTTACTAAATGCCTACTTCCCAAACACACCCGTTTTTCTGAAACGGATAGACGGACATGCAGGATTGGCCAACGCTAAAGCACTAGAGCTCGCGGGCATATCTGTAAATACTAACGTGGCAGGAGGAACTATAGAAGTACAAAATGGACGATTGACAGGTATCATAACCGATAATGCTATGGATCTCATTGATAATATTATTCCGGCTCCTTCAAGATCAAGTGAAATTAAAGCTTTATTAATGGGCCAACAAGCTTGTTTTGATGCTGGACTTACCACCGTAACAGATGCTGGCCTAGATCTGAGTACTATACTACTCATTGATAGTTTACAAAAAACGGGGGATTTAACTATCCGAGTATACGCAATGGCTAACCCAACCGTTGAAAATTTTGAATATTTCAAAAAGAATGGGCCAATCGCTAACGATAAGTTGCAAGTGTCCGCGTTTAAGTTGTATGCTGACGGAGCTTTAGGTTCTCGAGGAGCAAAACTCAAACAACCCTATTGCGACCACGCCGGGCATAGCGGCGTATGGGTTACTGAGCCCAACCAGCTGGTAAAACTCTGCCAACAAGTATATGATCTTAACTTCCAAGCTAACACGCATTGTATAGGTGACAGTGCCAATAAACGAGTATTGGAGATTTACGGCGAATTCCTTAAAGGAAAGAATGACAAACGTTGGCGAATTGAACATGCTCAAGTGGTAACTCCCGAAGACAGAGCCTTATTTTCAAAATACTCGATAATACCTTCTGTGCAGCCCACTCATGCCACCAGTGATATGCGTTGGGCAGACAAACGCTTATGTAATACGCGCATGAATGGCGCTTACGCGTATAACAGTTTACTAGCGCTAAATGGGTGGATGCCGTTGGGTACCGATTTCCCGGTAGAGGATATCTCGCCTCTAAAGACTTTTTTTGCGGCTGTTTATCGCCAAGACACTAAAAATCAACCGATGGGTGGCTTCCAAATGGAAGAAGCCCTAAGTCCAAAAGAAGCCTTACTCGGCATGACCTTGTGGGCAGCACGAGGTAATACTATGGAACAAAAAATAGGTTCGCTTGAAAAAGGCAAACTTGCCGACTTTGTTATTTTAGCCGAGGACATCTACCCTGAAAAATATATGCTGAAAACAAAAGTAACAGGCACTTATTTGGAAGGCATTAAAAAGTAAATCCTACTTTATAAACCTCTTTTAGGTTTATAAAGTAGGATTTATTTAGACAGTAAAATTGATTTAACCTTCTTTTTGATGCAAAAAAATGTGAGCGATACGCTGTAAATTCCAACCGTATCGCTCACATTTTAAATTTCATAAACTCACTCGACTAGAGTGAGATGTATATTACCCTCTCTCGTTTAAAGGAGTAAAGGAACGAGACACCGGACCTGTATATATTTGTCTCGGTCTTCCGATAGGCTGTTTGTCATCCATCATCTCTCTCCATTGTGCAATCCATCCTGGTAGACGGCCAAGTGCAAATAGTACTGTAAACATTTCCACGGGGAAGCCCATAGCTCGGTAAATGATACCAGAATAGAAATCTACGTTAGGGAACAATTTACGTTCAATAAAATAAGGATCTGAAAGTGCAGCTTGTTCTAGTTTCTTAGCAATCTCTAATGTAGGATCATTAACACCTAATTTCTCCAACACTTCATCTGCTGATTTCTTAATAATAATCGCTCGTGGGTCAAAGTTTTTATACACTCTGTGGCCAAAACCCATTAAACGGAACGGGTCATTTTTATCTTTAGCCTTATCAATATATTTTTGAGCATCGCCGCCATCTGCTGCTATTGCCTCTAACATTTCTATTACTTGCTGATTAGCTCCGCCGTGCAATGGACCCCACAGAGCCGCAACACCTGCAGATATAGAAGCATATAAATTTGCATGACTAGAACCCACCAATCTTACCGTAGATGCAGAGCAGTTTTGCTCATGATCTGCGTGCAAAATCAGCAACTTATTCATCGCGCGCACAAATACTGGATCTAATTCATAATCCTCCGTTACGTGCTTGAATGTCATATTCAAGTAGTTCTCTACGTAGCTTAGGTTATTTTTAGGGTAGATAATCGGGTGACCAATTCTATTTTTAGAGATCATAGCACAAAGCGTTGGCATTTTAGCCAATAATCTGGTAATGGTTCTCATGCGTGCTTCTTCTCCAGAATTCGGATTCAAACTTTCAGGATAAAAAGAAGATAAAGAAGAAATCATCGCAATAAGCTGTCCCATTGGATGAGATCCTGTAGGCCATGCATCAAACATATTTTGTATGTCTGTATTTACGAGGGTATGTCTTCTTATCTCATTATCCCAAGCGTCATATTGCTCTTTGGTAGGTAACTCTCCGTTTATCAGTAAATAAGCTACTTCTAAAAACTCTGCTTTATCCGCTAATTCTTCAATAGAATAGCCACGATGTCTTAATATTCCAGCTTCTCCATCCAAATACGTAATACTACTTGTAGTACTTCCTGTATTTTTATATCCAAAATCCAAGGTAACAGCTCCAGTAGCCGCTCTTAGCCCACTAATATCTATTCCTACCTCATTCTCGGTACCTACCAATAAAGGAAGTTCCGTTTCTACTCCTTGAATACTGATTTTTGCTGTTTCTGACATTTTATTCTAATTGTCTTTAATTGGATGTTGCGAAAGTACCTTAATTTATACTTATTTAATAGTCTAACAGTCATATTTTTAGTATGTTTTTGTAAAGAATTAGATTTGTAATAAATAACAAAAAAATGTCTGAAGATATAGTACGAATTATAAGTGGATTAAACACGAAAGCGGGCTTAAAACAACATATTTACAGAAACACGCTTACGGTGTTTGAAGAACTAAAAAGATGTGCTAAAGATATAGCTGAAAAACTTACTCCTGAGGTTATCAAAAAAGATCCATCCTTAGAGGTTCAGTTTTTTGAAAAAGGCGAGTTCGAATTTCACCTTAAATTTAGTGGTGACACTATTGCGTTTATTATGCATACAAACGTATTTGCTTTCCCCCCAGAGCATGAAGTGAGTAAAATGGAGTACGTAACAGAGGCCCAAGACAGAGGATACTGCGGTATGATTATGGCCTACAATTTTCTTTCAGATTCCTTAAAGTATCAAAGACTAGGGGATATAGGCTACCTTCTTGCTCGACTATTTATAAATTCCGAAGGACATTTTTATGTAGATGGACAGCGACAGTTAGGCTTTTTATTCAAAAATTTTAGCCAACAAGAAATTGACGAAACTGCCATCATCAAAATCATAGAGCAAACTATGCTGTACGCACTCGATTTTGACCTCTATGTGCCTCCTATGGAAGCCATGAGCGATATGACACTAGAACAAAAAAACTATGTAAATAATCCGAGTGGTTTTGCTACAGGAAAACGGCTTGGTTTCAAGAAAGAATAATTCAGATATTCAACTCCATCCACTCCACTCCATTGGCTGTGGCTTTGAAGGAGCTCTCTCGCATTTTATCGCTATCGTACACCCACGATAAAGTATTAAAATCGTTAGCTGCAACCAGTAATTTATAATGGATTAGATTTTTGACCGCATCTGCTATTACACTGGCTTTTTTTTCGGTTTGAACCTCCGAAACGATACTTTCAAAACTCTCCGAAAAAATACACAACCGAAGCACTTCCATCTCCAACTCGGGGAGCTCTATCATTTTACTTTTCTTTCTTTCCATTGGTATTTTATAACTTGTGATAATGGTGGCAAAATGGCCATGTACAGAATATGAAACGGCTGACCCAGCAGTATGGTTTTAAACCAACCGGATAAACTAAAAAACGTGCTAAAAGAACGATAAAACTTATTTTCCGCTAATACCTTTAGTACCACCAAAAATGCTACTACGGTATACCCCACACTGTTAAGTGACAAAAACGAGAGAACTATTACCACGTTATAGAACCATACGAAAGCAAGTATTCCCGTATTTTGTTTTAGGTCATAATCGCCATTTTTGCTCGCCCATCTTATTCGTTGATTCCAAAATTCCCGAAAATGCTGAGGCCCCGATGTCATTACTATAGCATCTTGTGTTTGATTAAAACAAATACCCTCTGGGGCTGATAAGTGCACATGTTGCATCAAGTAGATATCGTCTCCGCTTGCTTTATTCTCTTTATACTTAAAAGATTCCAAAACTGTTTTGCGGTACGCCAGATTCGCACCGTTACATAGCATAGGTTTTTTCCAAGTTATATGTGCCGCTCCTATGGCTATAAGTGCATTAAAGTCTAACCTTACCATCTTTGACCAAAAATTAGTCGTTGCATAAAAATCTACCGGACCGCTTACCAACTGCACTTTTTCATTCGCAAAAGGATGAAGCATAGATACCAACCAAGTTGACGGTAATACACAATCAGCATCTGTTTGCAGTACAATATCCCCAGAAGCGTGCTGCCACGCCAGTTTTAAGGCTTCTTTTTTACCCGTTAATGGGTTATTCAACACGTTATACTTAAGGGAAATAGCGTTCTCCGCAATCACATTTACACTGTTATCCGTACTATGGTCGTTTATAAAAAGCACTTCTACTTGGTGATGTCCTAATTCTAAATCATTCAAAGATTTGATCAAAGCACCTAAATTTTGTGCTTCATTTCGAAATGGGATTACGATCGTCACAGAAGTAACAAACGAATCATCAATAGTCAACGGCATCATGCTGCTCCACAGCTCAGTATACTTGCTAAGCAATCTATAATAGCCTAATCCCATAACTAACACGACAACCATATAAACTATCATTTATTGCGTACAGTGCTGCTCACCAGGTATATAGTCCCTATTAAACCAGGCAAGATCAAGTTAATAAACCACAGGCAAGTCACAGCGTACAAGATAGCATTATCGGAAAGTAAACTCCCAAATAATAGAGTCGTCACAAATACACGAACTCCTATATCAGATATGGCAGGCACTGGTGCCACACTCTGCATCACATACGCTATTGGAATTAAAGCAATTGTATATACAGGCAATGAGAAATTAGAGAACAACTGCAACAGTAAAAAAAACTGTAGCGCAAAAACAGTGTATCGAATAAATGCAATCGCTACAACCTTGGCGAATAATTTACGATCGTACTTTTTTATTAACCTAAATGCTTTTGTAATTTGTTTTGGAATTCGTGGTTTTAACCAACGCAATAATGGCTTTATAAATAAAATGAGAAGGGTAATAAAAACCATGACCATGATCAACATCCAAACCTTATTAAACTCCTGCCAAACAGAGCCATAATCACCCAAAAAAGCCATACCTACCATGCACGATAAACCTATACCATAGGTCATCATTACCTGTGCAATATTACCTGTAACTGTGGCGATAACCACTTTGATAGGATGTAATTTTTTGAGTAACAGCCCCCGCCCTATATATTCTCCCGAACGTGCCGGAGTGAAATTACTTATTGCCATCCCTCCCAAAATAGTGAACAGCGCTCTAGTGTTAGTCAGTTTAATTTCTGATCGGATCAGCAGCTTAAATTTTTGTGCTTCAGCATTCCAATTTACCAGCGCGAGTATAAGCACTAAAGAGAATATTATTGGTTCTTCACGAAATTTAAGTACTATTTGCGTAAGAATACCATCGTCTATTTTGGATACTTGAATCACAAAAAAGTATATCGATACGATACTAAATATCCATTTTAGTATGGGATATACTCGTTTATAATCAAATGTTTGGGACGCGCGGCTCAAGAGTGTGTTATCTTTAGATGGCTATGGCTACATTTGCTCCTTAGCGTGGCGAAAGATAACAATTACGATAAGATAATCCTGGGAATAGACCCCGGAACCAATATTGCTGGCTACGGCATCATAGGAGTCACAAAAAATTCTATGAAGCTAATCAGTATGGGTATTTTTGATTTAAGAAAAGAAACAGATTACGCGAATAAATTAAAGGCCATATTCGAAAAATGTACGCAGTTAATAGACACATACTTACCAGACGAAGTAGCTCTGGAAGCTCCTTTTATGGGTAAAAACCCGCAGAGTATGCTCAAATTAGGTAGAGCTCAAGGTGTTAGTATGGCAGCCGCCCTTAATCGACAGATTCCCGTATTTGAATACGCCCCCTTAAGAGTGAAGCAAAGTGTAACCGGTAAAGGAACTGCCACCAAAGAACAAGTAGCTGCAATGGTAAACGTTTTACTAAAGTTAGAAACCCAACATTCTAAGTTAGACGCTTCTGACGCAGTAGCCGTAGCGATATGCCATCATTTTATGAATAGTGGCGGGCCAGCGAAACCTAAAGAAAACTACGGTAGTTGGGCTAGTTTTATCAGCCAAAACCCAGACAAAATAAAATAACTAGGAAACTTGAAATGCATCAGATATAGTCTTAGCTATTTCTGCCATTCTTTCTGGAGCTAATTTCAATTTCGGATTCGCAAAACTTACATCTCCTGCATCATGTATTGGAATAAGATGAATATGTGCATGTGGAACTTCTAAGCCTACTACAGCTACTCCCACTCTCTCACAAGGAATAGAGGCATCTATTGCTCTTGCTACCTTTTTAGCAAATAACGCTAACCTACTATACATGTCATCCTCTAAATCAAAAATATAATCTACCGCTACTTTGGGAATAACCAACACGTGTCCTTCTTTAACGGGGGATACGTCTAGAAAAGCTAAAAACTTATCCGTTTCAGCTACTTTATAACAAGGGATATCTCCCGCAACAATCTTTTCAAATACAGTCACTAAAGACCTATCTCTAAAATCTCGAAATGAATAATACCAGCTGGCACTTGAATCTCTGCTATTTCTCCGAGTTTCTTACCCATCAAGCCTTCACCAATTGGTGATTTTACCGATATTTTACCTGCCTTCAAATCCGCTTCACTTTCATCTACGATGGTATAGCTGACTTCTTTATTTACTTTCTTATTAAGCAACCTCACTTTACTCAGTATGTTCACCTTACTTAGATCTATATCTTTGGGATCAATTACACGGCAATTAGCCATCGTATTTTTTAATTGAGAAATTTTCATCTCCAATAGTCCTTGCTCCTCCTTAGCCGCGTCGTATTCGGCATTTTCAGACGTTTACGCTCTACCTTTTCCAAGTGCGCTATTTGTTCAATCAAAGAGTCATATCCTTGTTGGGTTACGTAGTTTATTGCCATTATTTATATTTCGTTGGTTGTATAAAAACACAATGTTGCGGCTCTAAATGAACCGCAACATTGCAAAGATAATTTTTATTCGTAGGTATAACCGATATTACTCGCCTATATTAAGTCGCACTCCAAAAGTGTGAGAACCTCCAAATGGATTAGAATGTCTGTATGCATAATCTAAACCAAAAGTTGTTTCAGAATCTTTACTCACAGGTACTTCAAACGTGAAGCCTCCCGTAATGCCCGTAAATGCATTCGTTCTGGTGTCATAATCCAATATTCCTTTTTCATAACCGTAACCTGCTCTCAACTGTAACATTTTCTTATAGCCATACTCCGCACCCAATGTAAATTGATTTGCAGAGAATGCGTTATTCGTAAATGTAAAGGCAGGCGTGAATCTATGAAAATAAGTATCATCATTTTTGTCTAATTTCACGTCATATGAAGCACTAATATTCATAAGGGTTGGTAAATTAAAACTAGCAGAACGTTGACTTACTGTTGCCTGCTGATCTGTTTCTGGATCTGTTCTTTTTACGGACAAACCATCGCCTGAGTATGCCGCATCAGGACCTATATTTTTTAGAGAAACACCAAACTTTACGTCATTTTTCTTCATCTTGTTGTAACCTTTATCTTTCGGGTTACTTCTCAATGTAGTGATATATTGGATACCTGCATCTAAACCTAAACCTTGTGCTTTCACATTGGTAATAGACTCTGAAAAAATCTTGAAGCCTACCCCTCCTGAAATCTCTCTAGTGAACTGCTTAGAGTAAGCGGCAGAAAGATTGGTAAACCTTGGTTTATAGGTTCCAATTCCTCCATCAGGTTGATCGTTTGTAGTTATAGGAATATCTCCCAAATCATAACTCATTACACTAAATCCGAGTACGCCATTCCCACCTAAGTTTTGTGCAAATCCAAACGTATTGATATTAATATCACTGCCCAATAACCATGCTGTTCTCGAAAAAATAATTTCTGTTTTCGGTGTATACGCTAAGCCGCCAATGTTGCTATACATGGCTTCTAATCCACTTACACTACTCACAGAAGCCCATCCCCAACCGGCACTTCTTCCCCAACCATTAATATTTAGTTGCGCAGCACCTGCTTGACCTATACGGTCTGGATTACCAGCCATAATAGCAGTTGTAGCTGACAATAAAATCGATAATATTATAATTTTCTTCATTATTCTTCTATTTTTTAATGATACAATGCCTAGAATGAATCCAAGTCTAACTCACGCATTACACCCATCCATTTTAGTATTTTCTCTCCAAGTTCACCTGCATCAATATGTATGATATACATACCACTTGCTATCGGAACACCCGCACCATTTTTCAGGTTCCAATCCGTTTCCGTCGATAAATCGTCTTTCTTAATTCTTCTAACAAGTGCCCCATCTAAGGTGTATATCGAGATATCACATTTAGGAGGTAAATTAGTAAATTTAACTCTATTGTCGATAGCACTGGTCTCATAAGTAGAATAAGCATAATAAGGGTTAGGAACTATGTTCGTTAAATCTAATAGTGCTTTTTTACCTGTCTCGTTATTTACGTTATTGTAAATGTCATCAGTGTTAAATTTATACTTAGGTAGACCACCATTGACGTCAGCAGTTTCTGGAGTTCTACCGTACGGCAATGCAACTCGAAGTTTGATAGTCACCTCATTCTGAGGTACTGGTATACCAGATGCATTCTCTTTCATATCTTTACCTAAGGCTAAATACGTAGGGATTACCCAATCACAGTTTTGATAAATTTTGGTTAACGCTTCATATCTCTTCTCCTCTGTCATATTAGGAACTATGGTATTAAAAATATCGTAGTATGAATTTCCTTTATCGTAAGCTATACCCGTTTCTGGAAGTTTAGGATGCTTACTTTTTACTACTCCTTGATGTGAACCCATTACATATATAAAATGACGTCCACCGAACTTAGGATACAAAGCGCCTCCTACGAAACCTGCATCATCAGTCGGATTCCACTTCATATCACGACCATTATCTGATCTCAAGTAAGAATCTTCACCGATAATGATGTTCATTCTTTCTCCAGTATTTAGGTTAATTGCATACCCTGGGAAGATGGTTCTACCTGGAGGCAAATCTGTACCATTATAGTTTAAGGTACCTTTTCTCATATCAAATTTCTGAGCACCGCCTTCGTTTAGTCCTGGATCTTCACCCATTTCGATCATGACACACTCAGTCCATTTACTCTCATCTGGCGTGATTACTATGTCTACATTACTCAAGTACTGTAAGTATATACTTGCAGGAAAATCATATCCAAAAGTAAACGGTTGTTCCAAAGTAACGGGTCTTGCAGGCGGTCTAGTAGGGTCTACTTTTGCCGTTCTAGAAACCAATCTATTCGGAGCTATTCTGCCATCCCAAATACGTTCATACGCAGCTCCTCTGTCTATACTACCAATATTGGCAGCATAATCATGCCAGGAAGGTTCATTAAAATTAGTATTTGCTCCTTGTAATCCAGATCTAATCCAATCGTAAGCACCGAATTGCCTTGCTTGAGTTACATCTTGATCTCTTACGGCAGTTAGCCATTCATTACTTGGGTCTGAGAAAGTAACTGACCAATCTATTAATCCATTTTGAGGATATAATGCAGAGTTTCTTCCAGGAGCAGCTATTTGTTCCACAGTAACCGCCAATCCCCAATCAAAAATAGACTTCCCGGTAGTTGACTCCAAAATAATTTGCTCGTTCTTATAACTAATCGAAGTATCTCCTTCAATTACATCACCAGTTCCCATTCGCTCTAATTTCCATGAAATTCTGCTTGCAGGAAGGGTATCTTCGCTTCCCGTAACGGTCTGACCTCTATAAGGAATTAAAGACAATTCAAAATCACCTTTTGGCACTTTAAGAGGATCGATCACTTTTATGTCTATCGGGCCATGTCCATTTTCGTATTTTGGATTTCCTGATTTGCCGTCTCTTAGTATTTCATCTTTGGTTTCTTGGGTCAGCTCTAAGCTATTAAAGCCATTTCCTTTACCAGAGAGTCTAATCAGTTCTGGACCATCTC
>Ga0208164_1000337_pt1 | contig 11699 bp, 9 predicted proteins | sample Colrivmet1449C02_FD_187634 | JGI IMG/M metagenome (GOLD analysis project Ga0208164, IMG submission 187634) | Estuarine microbial communities from the Columbia River estuary - metaG 1449C-02 (SPAdes) (version 2) | ecosystem: Environmental > Aquatic > Marine > Intertidal zone > Estuary | place... | reverse complement strand
GCCGGACCAGTATTTCGTCACGCGCGCCAAGGGCACCGAACGTCCGTTCTGCGGCACCCTGCTCGACAACAAGAAGACCGGCACCTACCACTGCGTCTGCTGCGACCTGCCTTTGTTCTCCTCCAACGCCAAGTTCAACTCCGGTACCGGCTGGCCGAGCTTCTTCCAAGGCGTATCGAAGGAGAACATCGCGACCATCACCGACAACAGCCACGGCATGAGCCGCACCGAGATCCTCTGCGCGCGCTGCGACTGCCACCTCGGCCACGTGTTCGAAGACGGCCCGGCTCCGACCGGCCTGCGCTACTGCCTCAACTCCGAGTCCCTCAAGTTCAAGGAACTCAAGGGAACGTCGGAGAAGAAGTAACTTACTTCTTCTTCGCCTTCGACTTCGAGGCCGCCTTCTTCACCGGGGCGGCCTTCTTCTTGGCCACGACCTTGACCGGCTTCTTCTTGGCCACGACCTTAACCGGCTTCTTCTTCGCGACCGGCTTGGCAGACTTCTTCGCGACGACCTTGGCGGACTTCTTCACGGCGGGCTTGGACTTTGGGGCGGCCTTCTTAGCCGGTACGACCTTCACGGCCTTCTTGGCGACGGGCTTGGCCGACTTCTTCGCGGCCGGCTTGGCCTTGGCCTGCGGGGTGACGACCTTGCCGGAATGCACCTTCGCCAGGCGCTTGGCCACGGCGGGTTCGACGTAAGGAGCGGGGGCCTTCGGGCGCTGGTCGACCGGGCCTTTGACCGCGGCCCAGAGCTTGTCGCGGAATTCCTGGATGCCTGCCTGCGAGTAGCAGGAGATCGGGATGACCATGTCCTTCACGCGCTCCTGGAATTTCTTCAACTTCGCGGCGGCTTCCGGGAGGTCCATCTTGTTGGCCACGATGATGCGCGGCTTGGACGCGAGGATCGGCGAGTAGAGGCGAAGTTCGCGCTCGAGGATGCGGTGGTCGTCCCACGGCTCACGGTTCTCGCTGCCGGCCATGTCGATGATGAAGACCAGGAGCGAGCAGCGCTCGACGTGGCGGAGGAACTGGTGGCCGAGGCCGCGGTTCTCGTGCGCGCCTTCGATGAGGCCGGGGATGTCGGCCATCACGATGCGGTCGAAACGGTCGGTGTAATCGATCACGCCCACGTTGACATGCAGGGTCGTGAACGGATACGGCGCCATCTTCGGACGGGCGGCCGTGAGGAGATTCGTCAGGGTCGACTTACCCGCGTTGGGGTAGCCCACGAGGCCGATGTCAGCGATCGTCTTGAGCACGATGCGGAACTTACCTTCTTCGCCCGGGTAGCCCGGGGTCGTGCGACGCGGGGCCTGATTGACCGAGCTCTTGAAGTTCATGTTACCGAGGCCGCCTTTACCGCCGGCGAGAAGCACGACGCGTTCGCCGTGCTCGGTGAGTTCGGCCACGAGGCGATTGGTGCCTTCCTCAAGGACCTGCGTGCCCGGAGGCACCGGCAGGATGAGGTCCCCGCCATCGGGACCCGCGCACTGGCGGCCTTGGCCCGGAGCGCCATTGCGGGCGCGACGGTGCGGCTGCCATCGGTAGGCCTGCAGGTCGCCTTCGTTCCGGTCGCAGACCAGGACGACGTCGCCGCCCTTGCCGCCGTTACCGCCGTCGGGTCCGCCCTTCGGGATGAATTTCTCGCGACGGAAGCTGACGCAGCCGTGGCCGCCGTCACCGGACTTCAGTTCAACCTTGGCTTCGTCGATAAACATTTGCCCCCAAGGTAGGGCGTCCCCGGCCCCGAGGGCGAGGAGGAAAGGCGACGGTTCAGCGTTCGAGCCCGCGGGAACGGCGCAGCCAGCTCTCGATCGGGGAGAAGAAGATGAGATCGGCCAAGAGTCCCACGATCATCACCACCGCCATCACGCCCATCACCTGGTCCATGCGGAGCAGCTCACGTCCGGCGTTGAGGAGCGAGCCCAGTCCAAAGCCGGTCACGATCACGACGAAGATCTCGGCCGCCATCAGGGAACGCCAGGCGAAGGCCCAGCCCTGCTTCATGCCGCTGAGGACGCCAGGCAGCGCGGCCGGGAAGATGACGCGAGACCAGAGGTGCCAGCCATTGGAGCCCATCGTCTGGGCGGCGCGGAGGTAGAGCGGAGGAACGTTGAGGACGGATTCCTGCACCGCGAGGACGACGGCCCAGAGCGTGCCCATCACCACGACGAAGAGCACGGCCTCCTCGCGGATGCCGAACCAGAGGAGCGCGAGCGGCACCCAGCAGACGGAAGGCAGGGTCTGCAGACCGAGGGCCAGCACGCCGAGCGTATCGCGGACCCAGCGCACGCGGGCGCAGAGGGCGCCGAGCGGGACGCCAAGGGCGGCGCCGATGGCGAAGCCGATGATCAGGCGACGCATCGTCACCCAAGTAGCCGCAAGCAGCTCACCGCTGAGCAGGGAGTCCCAGAACCACTGGAGGACGTGCGACGGAGCCGGGAAGAGGACTTCACTGACGCGTCCGCTGCGGACATACCATTCCCAACCACCGAGGAGCAGGATAGCGACGAGGGTCGGAATGACCGGGCGAGGAAGTTTCGAAGCCATGGTCACTTGGCGGGATGGGAGGTGAGCGCCTCGGTCACCTCGGCGGCGAGGTTGGCGAGGGACGGGTCATTCAGGCGGCGCGGACGCGGGAGGTTGACATCGAACACCTGCTGGACGCGGCCAGGATTGGGCGAGAAGAGCACGACGCGGTCGCCGAGGCAGACCGCTTCGCGGATGTTGTGCGTGACGAGGACGATGGTCTTCTTCCGCTTGGTGAAGATCTCCTGAAGATCGCCGTAGAGCTGCTCGCGGGTGAGCGCGTCGAGGGCCGAGAAAGGCTCGTCCATCAGCAGCACGCGCGGATTCGGAGCGAGCGAGCGAGCGAGGGCTACGCGCTGGCGCATGCCGCCGGAAAGCTCGTGCGGACGGGCCTTCTCCTTGTTGCCCAGGCCGACGAGATTAAGGTAATAACGGGCGGACTCGAGACGCTCGGCCTCGGTGAGGTCGGGCTTCAGGCGCAGGCCGAAGAGCACGTTCTCCAGGACATTGAGCCAAGGGAAGAGCGCGTCCTGCTGGAACATCACCAAGCGGTCGCGGCCGGGAGCCTCGACCGGCTGGTCGCCGAGGTTGATCGTGCCCTCGTTCGTGTGCTCAAGTCCGGCGAGCAGGCTGAGCAAGGTGGACTTTCCGCAGCCCGAGGGACCCACGATCGCCAAGAACTCCCCTTCCCTGACATCTAAAGTAATGTCCTCCAACGCCGTGACCCGGCCCGAAGCCCCGTCGAAACGCTTGGTCACGTTACGCAGAGTAAGAGCCGCGGTGGCGGGGGATGTTTCGGAGCGGTTGCCCATGGATTCCAGAGGCGAGAGATTGGCTAACCTGACCTTATCCTGTCAAGTTTACTTATGTTTAAAAGATTAGGCCCTGAATCTCCTATTTTGTCTCACTTTTTTGGGTCATCAACCAAGGACTCGAGCAATGGCGCCATCGGGGCCTGCCCTTTAAGCAGACGGGAATCCTGGGCGTCCTTCAGAGCACGGGCGAAGAGGCCGGACAGGCGTGTTCGACGAGATTCCAAGTCCTCCGGGACGGCAAAGCTGACGCGGGCCAGGGCCGGGCCGATCAGTTCGGCCTTAGGCGGCTGCGAACGCAGTTCGGCTCCGAGACCGGTCCGCACCAATTTCTCCTGCCAAGCTTGGTCGGCGCGGAGGCGCGCGCACAGGGCGTAATGCGAACGCACGAAGGCCTCGACCGCCGGCCGACGCTTCTCCAACGCGGCGCGGCTGGTGACGAGCACGGTGATCAGCGATTCCTTGTTCTCGTGCACGACGACCCCTCCGAACTCGCTGGTCAGCCGCGTCACCCAAGGTTCGACGGTCCAGACCGCATCGATCTCGCCGCGGGAGAAGAGAAGCAGGAGATCGGCGTTCTGAGCCGGCACCACGCGGGCGTCGCCGCCACCGAGGTGCACGTTGAGGCCGCCCTCACGCAGCCAGGTGCGGGCATCGATATCCTGCGTGTTACCGAGCTGCGGCGTGCCGAGATTACGGCCGATGAAGTCCTTCGGAGTCTTCAGTCCGGAACCCGCGCGGACGACGAGCGCGTTGCCGCCTTGCGCGACCGGCGCGAGGACACGGATCTCCGCACCCTTGGTGCGCACGTGGGCGTTGAGCGCCGGCGAAGCGCCGACGTAAGCGACATCGATGGCACCGGCCAACAAGGCCTCCATGGCCGAAGGACCGGCATTGAACGAACGCCATTCCAGTTTCACCCCGGCCGGCAGCGCGGGCTGATGGTGATCCTTGCCCTCGCGTTCCAGCTGACGGGCGGCGAGCGCCGGAGCATGCGTCAGGTTCGGAAAGAACCCCACGCGGAGCGTGTCCGCTTCGGCACACGCCAAGATCGGCGCGATCAGGGCGGCGGCGAACCAGCCGAGCGAGAGGAAGGAAGATGACGGACGCATGGACGAAAGAATCAGAAGGGTTTGAGCTGAAGCTCGAGGTAGGCGAAATCAGTATCGTCCGGGCGGACCAGACGGCGAGTCCACTCTCCGGCGACGAAATGAGCGTAACCGAGGGTGACTTCGGCCTGACGGGTCATCTGCCAGCGGAAGCGGATATCGAACTCATGTCCGACGTTGGTGCCACTCTGGCCGGTCTGGTCGCGGTTATTCGCCGCGTTGTAGAAGCGGTCCGTCGCGCTCTGGAGGGAGTACCAGCTGTAACCCGCGTCGAAGCGCAAGGTGGGCGAGACGGTCGCCTCATAGCGCACCTTGGGCGCCAGGATGTTCTCGAAGACGACGTAGTCGTTCGCGGACCATGGCCGGCCGAAACCGAAGAACCGCTCGAAGCGATTATCCTCGGCATCCGTCGGACTCCGGTCGCCGGACGCGGCGCCGTAGAAGAAACTCAGCCGGGATTTCCACGCATCCTCGAAACGATAACCGACCTCGGCATTGGCGGCCCAGGCGGAGATATACTTGGTACCGTTGTGACCGAACTGCGTCGTGGCGGACGCATCGAAATCAAAGCCCGACCGTCCGAAGACACCGTAGGCGCGCAGACCGGGCGAGTGCACGACCCGCCCGCCGTCGGCGATATTCCGTTCATCCAAGCGCAGGTAGAAAGGCTCGAGGGTGACGACGTCTGACCAGCCCCGCCAGTGACCGATCGCGCCCCACAGGCGTTTGCCCTCCGCCGGCCGGTCCGGATCGTAGAGCAATCGATCGAGCGGCTGGACGGAAAGCAGGTCGATCTGCCAGTCGTTGGCTTCCTGTCCGATGATGCCATGCCATCCGCGAAAAGCGTTCGCGGTGTTGCGCCACTGATTGTTGCCGATCAGGCGACGGTCGAGGAATTCGAAGTTATGATTACCGAAGCGAAGGGCCACCGGGCGCGCATTGCCGAGCGCGTCAGCGGAGAGCAGATCCTTGAAATGGAGCTCGGCGTAGAGACGGATGAACTCGAGTTCGTTCACATCGCGATTATCCAACGCGTAGTCGCCGTTGTAACGATGAGAGTCCTGAAGCTCTACGGCGAACCTGAGGGGATCGATGATCTCGCGGACGCCGAGATAGAGGCGGGTGCGGTGCAGAAACGGCTCGTCGACTCCGTCGTGGGCGCGCCGGATATCATCGTCGCGGTATTCGTAGCGGAAGCGGTAATCGAGACCGACGTCCAGCCACTTGAACTCGTTGAGCTGAGACCAGGAACTCGCGGACGCTGGCTCCACATACCGAGGCGGATCCGGATCACGCTTGGTGCTGTAACTCGCCGCTTCCCGATAGAAAGTCCCGGCCTCGGCGCCCGACCACGATACGCCTAGGCCGAGCAGAGCTCGGAGCAGCGAACGGGTGGATGGAAGAGACATGGCTAATTAAGATGATAAGTTTAGTAATGATAAAATGTATTAGGTCGAGTCCGTTCTTTCCTGAGCATGTCATTACCCAAGCAACTTACAAACAGTTACTTGTGACGATACCGTGAAAATCAGAAAACGCCCGCGACGAACCATAGGCTAGCACTCACGACCATGGCGGTCGCGATCCAGCCGAGGACAAGAATCCATCGCGGCGCGACGAACGCGCCCATGAGATTCTTATCGCCCGTCATCCGCACCAGCGGCCAGCAGGCGAAACCGAGCTGGAGGCTGAGGATGACCTGACTCCAGAGCAGCAGCGACTCCACCCTGCCCTCCCCGGCCAGGCCGATGACCAGCAAGGCCGGCGCCAGCGCGGCGAGGCGCGTGGCCACGCGGACGATCCATCCGGCCGTCTTGATCTTCAGGAAGCCCTCCAGAACGATCTGACCGGCCATGGTGCCGGTGATGGTCGCGTTCTGACCCGAAGCAAGGAGCGCGATAGCGAAGAGCGTCCCGGCGAAGGTCGCCCCGAGCACGCCATCCAAGAGGCGATGGGCCTCGCGGATGTCGGTCACAGCTTCCGGACGGCCGTGGAAGGCCGCTGCGCTGAGCACGAGCAGGCCGGCGTTGACGAAGAAGGCGAGGCTCAGCGCGAGCGTGGAATCCCAGGTGGCGAAGCGCATGGCCTCGCGGCGCTCTTCCTCGGTCCGACCGAAATCGCGGGAGCCCACGATCGACGAATGCAGATAGAGGTTATGCGGCATGACCGTCGCGCCGATGATGCCGAGCGCCACGAAGAGCATGCCGGGGCGGGTCAGCACGTCGGTCGTGGGAATAAAGCCCTTCACGAGTTCGGCGACGACGGGCTTGGCCAGCAGGAGCTCGACGCCGATGCAGGCCGCGATGGTCAGGACGAGCACGGCGACGAGCGATTCGAGCCAGCGGTAGCCAAGGCGCGTGAGCGCGAGCAGGACGAGTACGTCCAAGGCGGTGATGATGGCGCCGAAGAACAGCGGGATACCGAAGAGAATCTGCAACGCGATGGCCGAGCCGAGCAGTTCGGCGAGGTCCATCGCGACGATGCCGAGCTGGGCCGCGACCCACAGGAACTTGCCGACGAGCGGCGAATAGCGCTCGCGGCAGGCTTGGGCGAGGTCGAGTCCGGTCGCGACGTTGAGGCGCACGCACAGGTGCTGGAACAGGATCGCCATCAGGTTCGACAGCAGGATAACCCACAGCAGCGCATAACCGTACTGCGAACCACCGGCGAGATCGGTGGCCCAGTTACCCGGATCCATGTAACCGACGGAGACCAGGAAACCCGGACCGACGAAACCGAGGAAACGACGGAACGCGCTCAGTCGGGAGGCGTTACGGTCGGGATGCGGTTCGCCTGTCTTCATCAGCCTCGAGCATCACCACCGCCCGGACGCTGTCAATCCGCCGCCCGCCTGATGGCATCCATCGCCACCAGCGTCCAGAGGGCCGTCCGCCAGGCATGGGAGCGGATGAGGCTGGCGAGAGCGGGCGAGCCGGGGCCCTCGAACTGCAGGCGCCGGTGACACGGCACCGACCAGAGCCCCGTCAGGGCCCAGCAGGCGAGGACTAGCCCAAGGGCTGGCCACCCTTCCCCGACGCTGAAGACCAGCCATGCGTGGCCACCCAGCTGCAAAACCAACAAAGGACCGACGACCCGGCCGACCTTCCGCGTATAGTCCTCGTGGTGACGGGCAAATTCCGCGGCTTCCCAGCGGGCGAAATCCGGATACGTGCACAACAGGATCAGCCAGGACACCGCGGCCATGGCGACGTCGACGCAGGCTAGGCCGAGAGCGAGTAAACGAGGGTCCATGAGGGCACCGAAGTCGGTTTTACCCTTTGCACAAATCATCCGGACGCTAAAACCAAGGCATGCCCCGCCTCTTCCTCGGCCTGCTCCTCGCCGCGCTTTCCTGCTTCCTGCCGCTCGGTGCCCAGGAGACCCCGCCTAACATCGTGATCCTCTTCGCCGACGACCTCGGCATCAACGACCTCGGCTGCTTCGGTCGCCAGGACCAGCGCACGCCGAACCTCGATAAGCTCGCCGCCGACGGCGCCCGCTTCACGCAGGCTTACGCCGCGGCTTCGGTGTGCTCGCCTTCGCGGGCGGCCCTGATGACGGGCCAGAGCCCCGCCCGCCTGAAGATCACGACCTTCCTCACCGGACGCACCGACCGCTCCTCGCATCGCCTGCTCAGCGCGCCGATCAACCTACATCTGCCGGCCGGAGTCCCGACGATCGCCGAACTGCTCAAGCCCAAGGGCTACGTGTCCGCCGCCGTCGGCAAATGGCACCTCGGCGGCAAGGGCCATCAGCCGACCGACCACGGCTTCGACGAATACTTCCCTGGTCGGGCGAACCCCGGCGCGGAATCGCCGCAAGGCGGCAAAGGCGAGCTCGGTCAGGCGGACTTCGCCGCGAAGTTCATCGCGAAGAACAAGGCCAAGCCCTTCCTGCTCTATCTCGCCTTCGACAATCCGCACATCCCGCTCGCCGCGCCGGCCAAGGGCATCGCGGCCAACGCGCAGTCCTTCCATCCGACCTATGCCGCGCTCGTCGAGTCGCTCGACGCCGCCTGCGGCCGCGTGCTCAAGGCCCTCGACGAACATGGCCTTGCCCAGAACACGCTGGTGGTCTTCGCCTCCGACAACGGCGGCGTGCATATCTCCGAGCTCAAGGAAAGCCCCGCGACCTTCAACGCGCCGTCCCGCGCAGGCAAAGGCTACCTCTACGAAGGCGGCCTGCGCACGCCGCTGATCATCCGTTACCCCGGACGTCTCGCCGCGCGCGTGATTTCCGAACCCGTCGTGCTGGGTGACCTCGTCCCCACGATCTGTGCGCTGGCCAAGGTGCCGGCGCCGAAGACCTTGGATTTCCAGGACATCTCGCCGCTGCTCTTCGACAGCAAGCCGCCGGCCGACGCCGCCAAGCGCCCGCTTTTCTGGCACCAGCCCCACTACATGAACCAAGGCGGCCGGCCCGGCGGCGTGGTCCGCGAGGGCGATTGGAAACTCATCGAACAATACGAAGACGGCAGCCTCGAACTCTACGACCTCGCCAAGGATCCGAGCGAAAAGACCGACCTCGCCGCCGCCGAGCCGACCCGCGTCGCGGCCCTGCGCGGTAAGCTCGAAGCCTGGCGCCGGAGCGTCGGCGCCGAACCGACCAAGGCCAACCCGGACTTCGACCGCGCCGCCTGGGAGGCGTGCTTCGTCAAGACGGACGCGACCAAGCTCCAAGCCCTGCCGACCTCCGAAGCCATGCGCCCCGTCCTCGCCGATTGGCGCAAGGCCATGGACGCCCGCGCCACCGAAGGCCCCAACGCCTTGATCTTCCTCGAGGCCCGCGACGCCCAGGTGAAGGCGACGAAGATGAAATACGAGGAGCCTCCGCAGAAGGACACCCTCGGCTTCTGGGTCAACGTCGACGACACCGCGTCGTGGACGTTCCAGGCGCCCAAGGCCGGCACCTATCGCGTCACCGTGCTCCAGGGCTGCGGCAAGGGCAACGGTGGTTCCGTCGTCGCCCTCGACACCAAGCAGGGCTCGTGCGAGTTCACTGTCGAAGAGACCGGCCACTTCCAGCGCTTCGTCCCGCGCGAAATCGGCAAGCTGACGCTCGTCGCCGGCGAGAACACGCTCACCGTGCGCCCGGTCAAGAAGGCCAAGGCCGCGGTCATGGACCTCCGCCGCGTGATCCTCGAGCGCGTCGAGTAAGCCCTCAGAGGGTCGCGAGCAGGGGGCGCAGTTCCGCCTCAGGCTCCTCATGTCCCTGAGCCACGGCGAGAGCGAGCGCGTCCGTAAAGGCGGTCTTCGCACCGGCCCGATCGCCGACGGCGAGCAGGCTCTTACCCAGCAGGATACGCGGCATCATCCAGTCGGCCTTGGAGGCCGCGGCGAGGCGCAGGTGCTCGACGGCCCCGGCGGGGTCGCCTTCGGTGAAGAGGGCCTGGCCGAGGGAGAAACGGAACAGCGGATTCGCCGGATCGGCGGCGACGTGCCGGCGGAAGATTTCGGAGCGGCCCATGCTTACTTCTTCGGCTTGGCCGACGAGCGGCGGAAGATGACCATCGAGAGACCGGGCAAGCGGACCTCGATGGAATAGGGACGGCCCTGGCACGGGATCGCTTCAGCGACCACGCCGCCGAGATTGCCAAGCCCGTGGCCGGCGTAATGCTTTGAATCAGTATTAAGGGCCTCTTCCCAGCGACCGGGGAACGGCACGCCGAGACGGTAGGTCCGCTCGACAGGCGTGAAGTTGCCCGCGACCGTCCAGGCCTGTTCGCCCCCGCGTCGCTCGAAGGCCAGCACGCTCTGCGCGCCGTCGTCGGCCACCAGCCAGGCGAAGCTCTCAGGACTCAGCTCGTTGGCGGCGAGGTCGGTGTCGGTCACGTAAAGTTTGTTCAGGTCGGCGACGAGGCGCTGCACGCCGAGGTGGATCGGGTATTCCAGCAGGTGCCAGTCGAGCGAGGCATCGTATTTCCATTCGGCGAACTGGCCGAACTCACAGCCCATGAAGAGGGTCTTCTTGCCGGGCCAGGACCACTGCAAGGCCAGCAGGCAGCGGAGATTGGCGGCCTTCGTGGCGTCGTCGCCGCCGCTCATCTTCCCGATCAGCGAGCCTTTCCCGTGGACGACTTCGTCATGCGAGAACGACTGCACGAACGCTTCGCTCCACTGGTAGAGCATGCCGAAGGTCAGCTTGTCATGGTGGAACTTCCGGAACAGCGGGTCCTGCTTGAAGTAATCCAACGTGTCGTGCATCCAGCCCATGTTCCACTTGAAGTCGAAGCCCAGTCCGCCTTCGGGCACGGACTTCGTCACGCCCGGGAACGACGTGGACTCCTCAGCGATCATCGCCACGCCGGGCTGGTAGAGATGGACGAGCGAATTGACCTGACGGAGGAACTCGATCGCCTCGATGTTCTCGCGGCCGCCGAAACGGTTCGGGATCCACTCGCCGGCCTTGCGCGAGTAGTCGAGGTAGAGCATCGAGGCCACCGCGTCGACGCGCAGGCCGTCGACGTGGAAACGCTCCAGCCAGGACAACGCGGAGCAGACGAGGAAGCCGCGCACCTCGTGGCGGCCATAGTTGAAGATCAACGTACCCCAGTCCTGATGTTCGCCCAGCCGCGGGTCGGCATGCTCGTAGAGGTGCGTCCCGTCGAAACGGGCCAGCGCGAAGAAGTCGCGCGGGAAGTGGGCCGGCACCCAGTCGACGATCACCCCGACGTCCGCGCGATGCAGGGCGTCGACGAGCGTCATGAAGTCGAGGGGCGAACCGAAGCGGTGCGTCGGGGCGTAGAACCCCGTGACCTGATAACCCCAGGAACCGTCGAAGGGATGCTCCGACGGCGGCATCAGCTCCACGTGGGTGAAGCCCATCTGGACGCAGTAGGCGGCCAGCTGTTCGCCGAGCTCGCGGTAGTTCAGGACACGGCCGCCCTCTTCGGGGACGCGACGCCAGGAGGCCAGATGGACCTCGTAGACGGACATCGGCCGGGAACGCAGGTCGCGCTGGCGGCGGGCCTCCAGCCAGGCGGCGTCATGCCAGACGAAGCCCGAGAGGTCGCAGACGATCGCCGCGTGGTTCGGCGAGGGTTCGAAGTGCAACGCATACGGGTCCGTCTTCAGGAAAGGCGTGGTATCGTGCGGGCCGACGATCTCGTATTTATAACGGGCGCCTGCGGCCAGGCCCGGAATGAAGATCTCCCAGATGCCGGAAGCCCCGAGATTGCGCATCGGCTGGGCCCGGCCGTTCCAGAGATTATGGTCGCCCACGACGGAGACCCGCCGAGCGGACGGGG
>Ga0208164_1000293_pt1 | contig 12701 bp, 25 predicted proteins | sample Colrivmet1449C02_FD_187634 | JGI IMG/M metagenome (GOLD analysis project Ga0208164, IMG submission 187634) | Estuarine microbial communities from the Columbia River estuary - metaG 1449C-02 (SPAdes) (version 2) | ecosystem: Environmental > Aquatic > Marine > Intertidal zone > Estuary | place... | reverse complement strand
ACATTCAAAGAGTGACATTTCGAGAGAGTATTTATTCTTAAAGGTATCACCATAAGCTTTGTGATTTATCACATATTTCTCAAACTCCCACGAAGAACCGGGGAGTGATATGACACTAATGTCTGTTTTGTTTTGTGCAAAAGCGTCGTAGGCTTTGCAAACGAGGTGGCGGATAGCGTTTTTAACTGTGTTATTCATACGCCCCAACAGTAGCCCTTGAAAGTGCAAGCGTCAATGGAAATGATCACTTTTCTTGCAAGGGATAGTTTTTTCCTTCGGGGTGCCCGATTCCAGAAACTATGAAACCCGCCGAAGCGGGTGTGATTTAATTTCTTTGTATAATAGTCTTAAGGGCTTCTTTTCCTTTTTCTATCGCATGGATATCTAAATGATACAATTTATGCCAGTCTTCATGCTTTAACGCCATTAGCTCTTTGATACGGCGTTCTGCGTTATTTAATGCCACACGAAGATCTACTACTTCCTGTATTGTTATCTTTAGTTCTACGCTCATGCTGTTCTTAGGTTATTGTTGAATCTATAGTAATTGCCAACGCTTTTGAGATAGTAATCGAAGTCTTTAATCAATTTGTAATTGATAGAGTATTTATAATTCCTTTTCTTGGCTTCGTCAATGAAGATAGAAGCATCACAGTCTTCCTCTAAGTAAGCAAAGTCTCTTGTTCTATAACTATACTCTGATATTAAGATATCAATATTCCAGTCTTCAAGCAATTTATGAGGAACACGAAGCCAACCGTGGCCGGGGTCAGAAAGAAATGTGAGTTCCATTTTATTAAAAGATGATATTGTAAACCACAGTAACACTAACAACAGTAGCAATGGCGAGTAATGTAATTACAGTATTTATGATTCTATCAAAGGTTTTGTTGCTCATATTATTACAAGTGTTTTTTGATTTTATTCCAGTATTTATCAGTATCTTTTTTGCGCCAATTAGGACCGCCATTATGCAAGCGAGCCAAAGTCTCTATGTCATTATTGGCAAAGGCTTTAGGCTCATATCGCATAAAGTAACGCTCACAGACCTTACGGGCAACCGTAGGATCATAAACCTGAGTATGGTTCCCTTGAACGCCAGCGTCAAGAAAATACATTGGGCGAATTTGGTAAAGGCCAAGGGCAGTTTCTTTAGCGTTGACTGCCTTGGGGTTGTTGCTGCTTTCAACAGCAGCCATTGCGCGAAACAAGTCTTCTTTGGTGCCATAGTTTCGGCGCGAGGAACCAAGGGCGACAAGGGCGACGACAAATAGAGACAAAGTGATTTTGTTCATGTGAGAGAAAATATCAGATTCTTGGAGAGTGTCAAAGATTTTTTTTCGATTTGATAGTTTTTTGATTCGGGGAGGTCAATTTCGGAAACTATGAAAGCCCCGCCGGGGCGGGGTTACTGTTTATTTAAAGTTTACAATACTACGTCCACTCTGTAGTAGTATAATACAAATCGGTGGAACTTTTGCGCCTGTATCTAAAAGAGCCTTTATGTAAGTACGCTCTGCAAGTTTTCCGCTTCTGGTATCGGGCTTTATACTATCACCCATCCATTCTTTTAAGTTAGCTTGTATCTGTTGAAGTGTGAGGTCTTTCATGTTTATTTATTATTAAATGGCCGCGAGGGTTTCAAGTTCAGAGTAATTCACGCCTTCCTTGGGTTGCCAGTACAAGTCACGTTCAATGGTCATCCCAAGCGGTCCCTTGATTGCTTCCAATTCTTCCACAGAAGCGATCCCGCCCCATTCAACGCAACCCATGCCCAAGTCAGCGAACCCGTAAAGGATGCCACCTTCGATTCCAGTGATCAACCAAGTAGCAGCACCCCACGGGGTGAAAAGCTTGCAAATGGGGACCATGCCGTCAGAACCGGCCTTTTTGAGTTTTTCGGTGAGTTGTTTCGTCATCAATTTCATCGGGGACAAGTTAATGGAATCGGTGTTGATTGTCAAAAAGAAAAATCGTTTTTCATAGTTTTTTTGTTGGGGGTGCCCATTGCCCGAAACTATCGAAAGGATTCGCGTCTGTTTCATGAGGGTCAAAACCCAAAAGAGAACAAGTCTTATTCTCTTAGAAAAAACCCTGCCGCAGGATCTCCCTGCGTACCATTTGACGCGAACCCAATCTAAAAAGCGGTGTTTCTAAAGGTTCAACTAACCCGCCGCAGGGTCTCCCTGCGTACCATGCCGCTTGTGCCTTAACCCGCCCTCACTTCGACTTCGAAGGGGGCAAAATTTGTTTGAAGTGAATCAGACCACCGGAGAGGTCACGAATCAACTCGCGCTCCACACTAGTGATCGTTTTCTTTCCCGTCAAGCGGTAAATGATGTTTGCGTCACCCTCATTGGCAACGTACTCGCGCAGGTTGCCGTAGACTTCGCGGTTGTAAAATTCAATTGTTTTGCTCATGACCCCTACAGATTAAACTTTGGCCCGAAAGAGTCAAATAAAAAACCAAAAATCTTTTTCTTCGCGGGGCGCAGGGGATAGTTTTTGCGTCTGGGGTGCCTGAGTTTCAAAACTATGAAACCCACCAAAGACGGTGGGTTAATCATTAGATTGAATATATTAATTGTTTTCTTTGAATATTCAGATTGTGGATCTTTTCTTTTGCTTCATTGGACCAATTGTCAAGATTTTTAATGATATCGTATTCGATTCTGTCTATTTCTTTATTAGGGAGAGAATATTTATTATCACAATCCCATGAGAAATCAATAACTTCTAATTGATTATTAAACTTGACTGAAACAGAGACATTGATAGAACCAACTTGAAGATTATAAATTTCTGAAGCAAATAATCTGTTTTTCATGCGAAGAAGATAGCAGATTTGATTGAGAAGTCAAGGATTTGATAGTTTTTTCTTTCGGCCAGCCCAAATCGGGAAACTATAAAGCCCCGCCGAAGCGGGGCTGTGTTTTTTCAGTAAATCATCTTGACTTTTCCCCAAGCCGAGTCGTCAAGGACTTGGTTCAACTTGTCAATGGTTTTCTTCTTCTCTTCTTCGCCGATGATGCCGTTCATGAAGTAGCGAACGTCGGAGCGATAGGCCATAAGCTGGACGCGCATTTCCAGAAAAATGTCTTGACTGACTTGCACTTGGGTTGTGGGGACTTCGGCGACGGGAGTTTCCTCCGTGGGCGCAATGGCGATGAGGTCGCGGAGGTCGCTGGCGGTGTCGATGTGTTGGTGTTGATTCATGACGGGGACAAGTTATCAGATCGCTGGCGGTTGTCAAAAAATATTCCAATTTGACGCAAATAAAGTGCAAATAAAGTACTTGACAGGGTTTGTCGCCTATGCTCCACCATAGTTTTCGCTTCTGGGGTGCCAACAAAGAAAAACTATGAAATACAAAAAAAGTCATTGACTCTTTCTCGCTCTCTGCTACCTTGGCACCCTATGGATAAATCAAAATGGATTGAGCAACTGAAGCAACTGGCGGAAGATAATTATAATAAAGGATATGGTTATCAAGTCTATGTTGAATGTTATGGTAAAGAAGATTGGGATAGGTTTATTTCTAATTTGCCAACTTGGGAAGATGCTTTAGAAGTATTTCATTCTGTTGCTGATATCAGAACAGAACAAAATGATTCAGCTTGCAACGAAGTCTTTTAAATATTATTTAAATAAATAACAAATAAAGCCCCCGTTATACTACTATAGCGGGGGTTTTCATAGTTTTTGGATCTGGGGAGCCCAGATTGGGGAACTATGGTTTAGGTATGTAAATTGATCAAAAATAAATTTTGACATACTAAGTGGGTGTGCTAAGGTCTTATCGTAAGTTAATACTTATTTAAAAACAATATGATTGAAACTATCGAAAACGAAGAAACGGAAACTCCTTCCACAATGCTGTCATATGATGAAACATTCGCACTCTTCAGCGCGATAAGCCAAGACATTACTCTTATGACAGAACGGGTAGATTTTTATAAACAGCGTCATGATCATCTTTCAATAGAAAGTCTGGAGTTTTGGAGTGTGCGTTTGGACAAGCTGGTTAGTGTCAAACAAAAGCTAAAAACAGGATTTCAAATTAATCCGATGTTTACAAATATCTGGTGAAATAGTGCAAATACAATAGCCCTGTTGTAGTAATACAATAGGGTTTTTATAGTTTTCGGATTCGGGGAGCCCAAAACGGGAAACTATCGATTAGGTATCGAAAATGGTCAAAAATACTTATTTGACAGGCAATGGGGGTGTGCTAAGCTTCAGTGTCGGGTCATTCTCATTTATAAACACAACATGAGTACTAATACAAAAACCACAATCAAGTTTAGTGATTTAGAGGAAGTGATTATCACTAACTCTGGGACCGCCAATGCATATGTCGATTCCGCTTTTCATAAACAATTGAATCGCGATTTAACAGAAGCTGAGTGTGATAGTATCACTGATTTATACTTTCAGGAGTTGTACGAATTGCATCTCAGCCGCTTCTGATAAATCATATGCATCTCATTCCTATTGTAAACGGAACCCTTAAAAACAAAGGGAATCTCAGTGTTTGTAATTCCAAAATTAATGTTTTTGGTTCTGATATTAATGTTGAAGTGATATTCGATTATGATCTCGAAACTCGCCAACAGTATGTCAGTATCGTTGCTTATGATAAATCAGTGTTTGATGCTGATTCTATCACTGAGATTGACGAATACATTCTGACAAACGCTATTGATAAATGGAATCAATACATCAACGAACCATAATTCAATAACAATACGAGACCCGCTGTAGTAATACGGCGGGTTTTTTTGTGTCAAATATTAATCAAATGTTCTGCAAATAATAACCAAATATAAATAAAGAATAGTGATTTATCACTAATTTATCACTATTTCATAGTTTTGGCTTCTGGGGTGCCCGATTTCAGAAACTATCCCGAAGCAAATCTCATGCCAAAGCCAATTGTTAAATTCTGGTGACAAATCACTTTTGCCCTTGATTTGAGATGAAAAGTCAGTGACAATGTGCGCGACGGTAAAACCATAAAAAAACTATGTATCAAACCACTGCCGCCCAAAGCAAAGCCGAAACCGCCCTTGGCAAGAAAGGGTTCCGTTTCTCAACTTGGCTTCCGTTTGAACCGGATGCCAACAATCAACCGGCGCAAGGCACTGAACACCTTGGAACAATTGTAATGGTTAAACGTATTACTCGGTTCTCCACTGAGTATCGCGAAATCGAACCCGATGGTTCTATAAACTAAATCACTATCTAATAACAATATGGCTTGTGAAGATTATCCGTGTTGTGGGCATGAAGCTGGCGGTTGCCCCGTCATCGATGAAAACGGCGCAGAGCGTTTCCATTGCGCCCGTTGCAGCGTTTTGATGCCCCCGAAGGCACGGAGCGCGGTTTGCCAACCCTGCCATTCTGAGTGGCAGCGCGGGTGGGACGAAGACCCCACTGGGCAAGATTCTGATTGGTGAAATAGTGATAAATAAACAGCCCCGTTGTATTAGTACAGCGGGGTTTTTTCATAGTTTTCGCTTTTGGGCAGGTCAAAAAGAAAAACTATCAAATTGATTTGCAATCTCATTCCCGACAGCTACCCTTTGGGCACCATGAGTTCCTCCTCCTGCCCCGCCACTACCGCCGCCACCCTTGCGCTCGCGCATGAGGTAAAATGTGCAATTTTGGAGATAAATAATTGTGCTAATAACATAACAAACTCAAATTTCCACTCTGCTAGTGATATTGCAATAGAATTAGATAGGATCAATTGTAAATTGGCCTCCGTTTGTCACGCTCTAGGTTTAAAAGATTTAGAGTAAATAGTAATACAATAGCCCTATTGTAATACAATAGGGTTTTTCATAGTTTTTGCTTTCGGGGTGCCAAAATCGGAAAACTATGGTGAAGCAAGGACCATGCCAAGTGCGATTGTAAAATTCTAGTCACAAATCACTTTCGCCCTTGTTTTCCCTTGTGCGGGTGTTATGGTGTGGACGATGAAAACAACAATGCAGTCGCTGATCGAAAAAATCGAATCCCATCCTGACTTCAACGTGCCGCAAGGCGCGTGGGTCAGCGTGTACCGCCGAAGCCAAAACTACGGTGGACCGGAGGAGGGCGGATGGTGGTACGATAGGAATACGCTGGAGGGGTCAATTTACTTCCCCACCACGGAGGGTGCAGAGGCTTGGCTTGAAAAGGCCAAGGTGGAGGTAGAGCGTGAAAACCGCGAGGAAGCCCCTGCGCGGTATCGTGCGATGGCCGCGCTTCCGGGCGAGGAATGCGACACGGCGTACCACGATGAGGGCTACATCCCCACGGGGTGGAGCGATGGGGGCGAGCTATGGGTGACAATTGAGGATCAGAGGGGCGTGTCTGACAATAGCGCGGAGCCTCGCCCACATTATGAATAAACACTAAACAAATACAATGCCCCGCTGTGATAAACAGTGGGGTTTTTTTGTGCAAATATTAAATAAATATTAAACAAATAAATGCCAAATAATAGTAGTACTAGTGATTTATCACTGATTTGATAGTTTCTGGATTCGGGGTGTCCAAAATCAAAAACTATCGCTATTTATAAACAGCTATTTATAAACAAGAAACCCCCTGTATTACTACAGAGGGTTTGCTATTGTTATTTGCTAGACAGCATTCCTGCTGCTAGTAGTAGAAGCAATAGTATTACCATAACGGTTTGATAGTCAATTTGTCTAGTGATTTAGTGAGACGCTCCCGTTTATCAATCCAGACTTGTATTACGTCATTACCTAATTTCAAATGAGCGCAATCTTCAATCATAGTGTTGCAGGTATTAATATTGTTTTGGATTGCTATCCTAATATCAATAAGTTCTAGTATAGAGAAATGATCGGTGGCCTTGTCCATATATATAAGAGTTTATTATTAAATGCGCGTTTATAGTATTCGCGCCCCACTGTTTATATATTAGCCTTCTACGTTTACCACGTTATCAATAGACATAGTGAGGAACTTGGGTTTATCACTATCACTACGATATTGTTGAATAGCGTTGTACTCTTCTTCAGTAATAGGACGGCCATCAACAAACAAATCGAACTTGTTTTTGGGATTGTTGTGAGGAATCCCAGCCAAATACAATTGGCCGGTCTTTTTGTTTCTCACTAAACCGTCTTTGACAAACTCAAACCAAGTAGGTTTACCAACAGCGTCAGGGAATATATTATTATAAGTATCTTCTCCCGCAAGCGATATAGTAAAACGAAAGTCCCTAGTGACACGGCCTTTGTATATATTTAAGGGTATACCACTACGGCCACCAGTCTTCAATTCATATTCGCCTTGTAGTAGTATAGTGGCAATGTGACCAGCCTTAATTGTATTTATATTGATCATGATGTTGTATTTATATAGTGACGTTGTATTTATATAAGAACCAAACTGACTATGGCAATTTAACAGATACTTATATATATACAAGAATTAAATCTACTTTAATTTTCTACGTTAACGGACACTTGGCACGACTCTTGCTGGGGAGCAGGAACCATGCCAACTATGGGGATTTGATAGTTTTCGGAAATGGAGACCCCAGATTGAGAAACTATCGTTTGGGCGGACTTGGCATAGGACTTGCTGGGGAGCAGGAACCATGCCAACCTAGACTTGGCATGAAACGTGCTGGGGAGCATGGACTGTGCCAAACCCATTTGTTACTTTTGTGTGACAATTGCACTTTTCCGTTGCAATGCCCTTTGCCTTTAGTAACTTCAGGCCAAGCAAGCGAGACGCTTGTGATCACCAACAAAAAACGCATCACACTATGGGAATCAAAATTGGAGACATCCGGGCGGGACAACTGGCAACCATTCTGGTCACCGGAGCGCATGAAATGGCAACGGGCGGACGCAAGGGCGTCCCCCTTAACCCGCTCACGGGTCGAGTCACGCGGGATCACCGCATCACAGCACGGGTTTCGGGCGTTGAAACGTACAGCCGACGATTGGCTTCCCAAGGGCGTGAACCCGCAGGGGGCACTAGTTACTGGCAGTGGGTGCGGGACGAAGACGGTAAGGTGATTGACGGGCTGGCGGTTCACAAGACGAACGGGACGCTGTACCTCGTTTGCGACCCCACGACGGTAAAGCGGACTGTCCGCTATCTGGTTGACAATCGGGAAGCGACACCAGCGGAGCTTGCGACTATTCACGATTACCGCAAGGACAAGTCTGGCGGAGAGCCTGACATCCTCCTTTTCAAGCTTGACAGCGTGGGCAACCTAGAGTGACCAACGCGACCCCGCCCACACGGCGGGGTTTTTTGTGCCCTGATTCTGTCTTGACATCCCCCCCATTTTTGAAAATAATGCCCGACGTTTCTCAAATACGGGGGCGGGGGGGTCTAAAAATCATTCTGCCCTAATTTATTAAACCCTTTGTTTTTTAATATACCTATTAAAGAAGTCTATTCATTCTGCCCTTAATTTACTAATATACCTCTTGTTAATATATCCCCCTTATTTCTTAAAAAAATAAAACAAAAAAGAGAACCCAGAAACTTTGCAGGGTCAAAAAATCCCCGGAGCCTCCCCTAAAAAATACCTTTTTTAGATATAGCTTGTGTAGATATATCTAATGTTAATCAAATGTTCTGTCTGCGGGGCTGACAAAGAAGATACAGAGTTTAATAGAGTAAAAAGCAAGTGCAATACTTGTTGTTACTCCCAAGAATACAATAAAATTAAAGAAAAGATGGGAAATACAGATGGCGGTGAGATAGTCTATCTCAAAAAAGTCATCTTAAGCAAAGCAAAAAAGCGTTCAAAAAAGAAAAATCTGGAATTCAACCTTACGCTGGGGGATTTAATAAACATTAAAAATAATACCTGCCCCATTTTAGGCCACGAAATCCTATACAAATCAGGCATCGATCACAGGAGATCAGCATCATTAGATAGAGTAGACCCAAATAAAGGATACATAAAAGGCAATGTCAAGATAGTATCCTATGAAGGCAACTCATTAAAAAATAGAAACAATTATCATTCCGCCATTAAGATGCTGGAATATATAATACAAAACTCGCCGCCAGAAGATATGGCTCCCGAAAAGCGAGACGAATTACTTAATCTTCTTAAATACTTTAATTAACTCTTGCTCAAATTCGGGGTCTTTGCTGTATTCTATATTTATTTGTTTTGTATTTTCCTCTCCTTTAATTATAATACTAATATATGGTAAATCATATTTCGCACAAGTCATGGACGCGAGAGATACTAAACACGAATCGCAAATCTTTATTTGTTTACCGTCTTCTGCAAGCATATTAAAATAAACAAGCTTACGCACAGTGAAGAATAATAAATAATCTTGTTTACTATATGACAGTTCACAGCCCTCACAGCAAATCTTCTTTCTGCAAGTCTTAGGGTTTACAACTGTAACATTTAATTTATTCTTCATTCTATATAATACATGTAATTAAAATAATAAGGCCAATTAAAATGTCAAAAAAAGATAATTCCCCACATGTTGCTCAAAAAGACAAGGTAAAAGATGATTTCGAGATTCGTAAATTAAAATGGACCCCAAAACAAGAAGAGATTATACAAGCAGCTTTAGATAAGACTACTAATATTATTATTCTAGATGGGCTTCCCGGCACAGCTAAGACGCTATTGAGCGTTTATTGCTCGTTAGAATTATTAAAAGCCAAAAAGATTTCTGATATTGTATATATCCGATCTCTCATTCAAAGCACAGATGGTCAAACTGGTTTCTTAACTGGCGACTTAGATGAAAAGACTTTCTTTTATAATGTACCACTATTTGATAAGCTGGAAGAATTACTAAATAAGTCCAGTATCGAATTACTAAATAAGCAAGAAAGGATTAAAACCTATCCTGTTTCGCTCCTTCGTGGTTATACTTTTAACGTTAATTCTGTAATTCTTGATGAGGGTCAGAACATGATGTTCGATTCTCTCGTTACCGCTGCTACTCGCATGGGTAAATTCAGTAAACTATTTATTTGCGGCGATACTATCATGCAAAATGACTTGGGCAAGAGATCTGGGTTTAAGGAGTTTTGCGATATCTTTCAAGATCAAGATAGTCGTGATAATGGTATTCAATACTTTAAACTTGGGCCAGAAGATATTATGAGAAGCGGCATTACCCGCTTTATTGTTGATAAGATTACTAAATACAAGTCAATTATTCATTAAACTTTTGTTTCATCCTTTGATGAATAAGTCTTGATAAAGTATTCGCACATTTAGTTACTTTTGTTTCTGATTCTTGCCAGAAGAATGCGTGTAATACTTCATGTATTAGAATGTTGATCGTTTTTTGCTTGGTTAGAGTTGGGTCAATTTTAATCTTTGGGTTTTCCATCTCTGGAGAGTCGCATATGCCATAGCACCCTTTGGGCGGTTTAACCCAATTGATGAAATACTCAACTTTCTCATGATTTTTAAACGAATACTTCATTCTATTACAATTACACTTACTTTTTACTGTTATTAAACTATAATAAATTAATGAATTATGCAAAAAGTTTACTGCTCCCAATGTGGAAATCCTAATTTATACACACAAGCAAAACCAAAGTTCTGCTCTGCTTGTGGTACTGCATTCTACGGTGTTATCGTAGAAAAGAAAGAAGATAAAAAAGCAAAAGTAAATAAAGTTCGCGCTCAAGAGGAGTACGATGAGGAGGATGATGACGAAAGTGAAGATGGTCAAGAAGCCACTTCTATTCCTGAGTTAAAGGGCGGACTAGATGTTGATATTGAATTTGATGCACCAAGAAAAGAATCTCTCTCTAAGATTGCTGGCACTGTTCCAGATCAATTTGTTAAAGGCACAGAAAGAATTACTCAAGCTATATCTGCCAAAGAGATGATGAAAATATTTAAACAAGAAGCCGGTACATTAAGGCAAAAATAAAATGGCTCATAAAGTCCAAAAAGAATCATTTGAAAAGAACATTGCTATAATAGACGAAGAAATTCGTAAACGCAAGAATAAATGGAATCTTGCTGCACTGTCTTGGATTGATTTCGAGGACGTTGAGCAGATACTTAGAATTCATATTTATAAAAAATGGACTCTATATGATCCGAAAAAGCCTCTTGCCCCTTGGTTAAACATTATCATCTCTAATCAAATAAAGAACATTATAAGAAACAACTATGGCAATTATGCTAGACCTTGTTTGAAGTGTGCGGCGGCAGAATGGGATGACTCTTGTTCAATATATGGTGAGCAGTGTAAGAAATGCCCCTTGTATGCTCATTGGGAGAACAATAAAAAAGACGCTTTCAATACAAAAGTAACTCTTCCTCTTGAAAATCACATTAAAGAAGTTCATGACATGACAAATGAAGGTTTCGATCTCTTGAGAAGTACGCAGAGTTTATCATCAGCACTAAAGAAAGTATTAAAGCCAGCAGAGTGGGTTGTTTACGAGATGCTTTGCTTAAGAAATCAAAGAGAAGAAGAAGTGGCAAAGGTATTAGGATTTAAGACTACTGAAAAAAATCGCTCCCCCGGTTATAAGCAGATAAAGAATCTTAAGCGTTCTATTATTGTTAAAGCTAAGAAGTGCATTGTGAATGGAGAAGTAGAAATTTATGTCTGAAAACGGAAATCAGCCTCAAGAACTTAATGATCAACAAAGATTGGCAATTTTAAATGAGTGGAACAATCGTCCTACTAATCCTCCTTCTTTGCTTGAACTTGTCAGGGTTGCTTTTCCTAACGTTGATGGCGCAGACGGTAGAAGTTGGCACGGTAAGAAGGTCAAAGAGTTCTTGTCAACAAGACAAATTAAAGCAAGAGCCTCATACGAATACTTAGCAAAAGACAAGATCGAATTATCTCCAGACCAGAGAGAATTTATTGCTAATAATGCTGGTTCGATGGGCGCACTTGAGATTACTAAAAGTATTTTTAATAACCAAAACCTTACTAGTCTCAGTCAAGAGACTCGTACTGTTATTGAGTTCATTAAAACTCTTGATCCAAAAGTAATTCAAGCAGGTCCAGTATCTCAAAGAGAAGTAGAGAGCCTTACTGATTCTGAATATATGCCGCCAAAGACATTTGAGCGGATGTTGTTTCGCATAAATAAATATGTTCATGAAGGTATTGATAAAGACAAAGTAACTTCGCGTCAGAAGTCTGCTATTAATGCTATTATTGGCTACATGCACACTTACCGTTTCCTTCATCAGATAAATAGTTATAATTCTAATATTGATCGTGAACTATTCGAAAGCTCTTTTGTCCGTTATACATTTGATAAGCCAGATCTTACTCAAGAAGAAGTAGATCAATATATTGTGTTGGCTACTGAAGTAGTAATCTCAGCCAATATTCAAGAAACAATCCAAACCTTACAAAACCAGATTGATGCAGAAGTAGATGGCGGCGGAAAAATTCCAATGGGTCTTATTGAAGCTATCAGTGGAGCAAGAGACGAGTACAACCAATCTACTATTCGTCAGCAAAAGCTTCTCAATGACCTTAAAGTAAAGCGCAGTGATCGTCTTAGCAAGCAAATAAAAGAGAATGCAAGCATTCTTAATCTTGTTCAGATGTGGAAAGAAGAAGAGTCCCGCGCTCAACTACTGAAGCTTGCTGAAAGAAGAAAAGCAATGGTTAAAAATGAGATCGACAGGCTTTCTACAATGGATGAGATCAAATGTCGCATCTTGGGAATTTCAG
>Ga0208164_1000292_pt1 | contig 12711 bp, 15 predicted proteins | sample Colrivmet1449C02_FD_187634 | JGI IMG/M metagenome (GOLD analysis project Ga0208164, IMG submission 187634) | Estuarine microbial communities from the Columbia River estuary - metaG 1449C-02 (SPAdes) (version 2) | ecosystem: Environmental > Aquatic > Marine > Intertidal zone > Estuary | place... | reverse complement strand
AAATATTCCTTTGTGATTTTATGTCTCATTAATACTGCTGAATTATTTGCTCTACCTCTTTGTGGATTTGTCTCCCACCATGCACCACTCTTACAACTAATCATTTGTTCGTCATTTGCAGAGAACAAAGAAATTAATGCAGCTCTTCGAATACCACCTGCCAATACTGCATCTGCAATATGACAAACCATATCATGCACTTCCAATGGAGTTAATTTATCACCATCTTTTTTAGCATCTAAGATACCTTCTAATTTAATAAGACATTCTTTTAGAGGTTGAGGTCCTGGCGCTTTACCACCTGATGTAATTAATCTTGCACCCTTTGCTCTAATATCTCTAAAATCAAATGTTGGTTTTGAACCACCAAAGAAATATGCTTTAACTAATACTGAAATCGAATCTGCCCATCCTTCAATAGAATCTCCGATAAGGAATCTACGAGTTTTGTCTGCATTTGGTTTTCTAATTTCAGGTAATGCATCTACATGATGTTTTTGAACTGAATAACCTACACCTGTTCCACCTAATAGTAAAAACATAATTTCTGAAAACACTCTCCAATCATCAATCGGTGCGAATGCACAATTGTAAATTCTATTTGGACTTATTTCAATTGGTTTACCTGCGAACTGCATTGAACGCATAGATGGTAAACACTTCTTATCATATACGAATTTGTAATTATCTCTAATCTCTTGTTCTAATTGTGGATACTTTTTAATATGCATTTCCATATTTCTTGTAACCAATTCCTCCCACGTTTCTCTCCTTTGTAATTCGGGTCTGTACTTTGCATACTTCATATAAACCGTAATTTCTGAAAGGATTTTGTTTGAAATGTCCATTTTGTTTGTAAATTTTTAATTTTAGTTAGTAAATATTTTTCCCTAAAAAGTGGGAAATGTAAAGATATATATGGACTACACTACTGTTATACTCCATTTTCTTTAGTTAATTTTAGGTTTTTTCGAAAATATTTATTCACACTTTTTTTAATTTTTTAATACTTATCCCATATTCTCCACATACTTCTTATGTAGGAGTTTTTTCTCTAATCCTTCACCACTTTTACTATCTCTAGTTGATGCCATACCATCCACCGATGTTGCTGCAAATACATCCATTGTACCTGTAAAGGTGTCGATTTTTGCAGGGAATGTTAAACCATCAGGACCGAATCTATTTTTGACAATATGAATACGACCTGTGTTTGATAACTTATCCTTTGTTTTTCTACTAACCGACATAATGAAATCTGCAGTTTGAACTTTCTTATAAGAATCACCTACTGAATCTGCTCCAATAACTTCGTGGTCTATTGCTGCTCTATTGGTCTGTGTTGCTGTCCAAATCGGGATAAGTGTTTCACCACTCAAACCCCTTAACTCCTCATATATCCCACCTAATTCAGCATAAAGACCATCCCTGTTACCATTTCCACTCTTTAATAAATCTGCGTAGTCAATAATGATAAGTTTTGGTTTAAATCCGGTTTGCTTTATCTTTTCAATATGAGCTGCAATTGTTTTAGCAGATGCAAATTGTGGTGGATAATACTTAATACGAACTCTACCTGGGACTTGCTTTACCTTTCTGATAATTTCATCTTTCCTTTCCTTTTGGTCGGTTGTTGGAATACCTGTTAAGATTGTGATATATCTTTGTCCTACATAACTTTCTGATAATTCCAAAGTATAATGTATTACATCAATACCTCTTTCCAAAGCAGAACATGCTATTTTAGATAAGAACCAACTTTTACCGATACCCGATGGAGCCATTACTACACCTAATTCGCCGGGACCTAAACCACCATCCATAAGTTCATCAATTACTGACCAACCCGTAGGACACGAATCTCTTTTGACATTCTCTAATATACTTTCAAAATCTTCAATAAAATCCAAACCTAAATCAGACTCAACACCCACTTTGGATGCCTTCATCATTGTATCTATAATTTGTTCGTATTGTCCGTTTTTGAGTAAGTCTACCGATTTGAATAGAGCTTCTTTAACTTTTTGGTTTTTACAAAATGTTAGATACTCCTTTTTTACATAAGGCATATCCTCTGCACCAACTTGTAAATAAACATTCTTCAATTGTTCTATTACATTCAACTTTAATCCTTTATCCTCTATTCCACCAACTTTGATTTTAAACACTTCCATTGTCGGAACTGCTTTATACTCATCAAAGTAATGTTGGACTTCACCTATAATCCATTGGTTTGCTTGAGATTCAAAAAATGCAGGTTTAGTAATTTCACCGACTTGTTCTAAAAATTTAACATCCGTGATAAGTGCAGCTACAACTTTAGATTGATAACCCTGGCCATATTTGACTAGTGTATCTACTTCTTGCATTACTTATCTTTTTTCTTTTTGTTTAATTGCTTTTCTGCGATTGTTTGTTCTTGTACTTCTACAATAACTTCTTCTACTTTTTTAGCAGGCCTTCTATCCGCCTTCCACTCTGATTTTGGAATAAACTTCCATTCACTTGTTGCGTTGTAAGCTTCTTTATCACTTACTCTAATAATGTTTCCTGTTTTACTACTTTTAAGACACTTCATTGTTGGCCTCCATGTTTTTGTGTTATCTAATAACCATTAATAATTCTGATTCTCTAAGTAAGATGTATTTGTTACCACCTACTTTAATTTCTACTCCTTGATGATATGGTGGAAGGATTACTTCGTCACCTACTTTTACACTCATTGGAATTGCTACTCCTGATTGTGTGAATAAACCATCACCAACTGCGTCTACTCTTGCTCTCTTTACATCTTCCGATTTTGCACTATCTGGGATAATGATACCACCTGCGGTTTGAGAGGCCTCTCCTTCTAATTCCGTTAAAAGAACTCTGTCTCCTAATGGTTTTGCTAATTTGTCTGCTGTTTTTGTCATAACTTTTTGTTTTTAAAATTTTGCTATATGTGCGAATGTTGATTGTAACCAGTCCAACACATTTGGGAAACCTTCTAATATTCTATTCTTCAAACCATACTTTAAGAAAGTTTGTTTATCGAATTTGGTAGTAGGTTCGTTATATCTATCCATAATTTTCATACGAAGATTACCACTAAATGTTGGTTCTGCTAACTGCATCAATTTACGATTTCTTTCGCAAATTTCCAAATTATCTAAGAATAATTCGTGTGCTTTTGATTTTTTTGTTAATGTGTTTACATAATCTACCATATCGTTGGTGTCAACTAATTGGTGTTCCGATAACATTGGAAATGCTTTCATAATTGATTTAACACCCAATCCACTTATACCTTCAACATTGTCGGATTTGTCTCCGTCAATCATTCTGAAATTAATGAAATTATGTGGATGAATACCAAATTCCTCTACTACTTCTGGAATATTGTAAACTTTCTTTTTAGATGGTGAATATACACTCACATCTTTATTTACCAATTGAAGGAAATCCTTATCCGTACTCATTATCACAACCTTTTCGTTTTCTTGTTTCAAAGTTGTAGCAATATAAGCCATAACATCATCTGCTTCAATGCCATCATAAATCATAATGGAAACAGGTAATGATGAAAGTAGTTCACCCAATGCAGACATTTGTCTTTTCATTGATACACCTTCTTCTTCAGGGTTCATTTCAACGGATGCGGCACGATTCAATCTCATTTTGATTTTGTTCTTACCTCTTTCCGATTTGTAACCTGAATATATGTCTTTTCTACTTTGTGAACCACCTTTGCCGTCAAAAACAACGACAACTCTTGTGGGGTTAATTGTACGGATTGCAAAGCCGATACTTTTTAAAGTACCGACTATGCCTCCAATATGGTCTCCGTTATCATTAAGATTCGGAGCGGTTGACCAAGAACGAATGAAGGTATTAAGACCATCAATTACTAAAGTTTTAGAGTTGCGTTGCAAATCTCCAAATCCTTTATGTTCTTCATCTATTTCTTTTAGTATATCTAAATACTTTTTGTTAATCTGACTCATTTGCTTCGTCCGTTGTTACTTCAACTTCATCCGAATTGGAATTGTTCTTATATTGCAATATTGCAGTCTCACAGATTCTTAAATAAATCTGGTCTTTTAGTTTTTCATCTGAAAGCATTTTTGCAAAGTCTTTGGATTGAAACTTCATAACTTCTCCTGAATCGATATCAATATATTCGTACCAAGCTCCTGCTTGCTTAAGGATTTTAGCGTCTTTCATAACTGCTAACCATCCACCATAATTGTCAATACCTCTATCAAAGAAAATGTCAAAGTCTGCATGTCTCAATGGTGGGCCCATTCTATTTTTAATAACCTGACAACGAACTTTAATACCTACGATTCTATCACCTTGTTTCAATTGTCCCATATTCTTTAATCTCAATCTAACTGAACTATGAAATGCTAATGCTTTACCACCCGATGTTGTCCACGGGTCACCAAACATTGCGTTCATCTTTTGTCTTAATTGGTTTGTGAATACAAGTGCAATTGACTGACGACCAATCATATTAGTAATCTTTCTCATTGCTTTGGAAATAATAATAGCTTTGTCCGTTGCGTAACCATCTTTGTCGTAATCAGCTTCCATCTCTTTCTTTGAAGATGCTGCTGCTACTGAGTCAACTACGATTGTAACTAATCTATCTTTGTCTCCTGTTCTAACCTTTTCAATAATAGTTTCACATGCTTCAAAAATACCTTCAACAGTATCAACTGAAACATATAATAATTTTGAAATATCTACTCCGATTGCTTCTAAGTATTCTCTACTTACGGCAGTTTCGGTATCAATCAATACGGCTACTCCACCCTTGCGTTGTGTTTCTGCAAGAATATGGGCAGAGAGCAGAGATTTTCCACTCTGCTCTAAACCCGTAATCTCACATATACGTCCAACAGGGAAGCCGCCATAAGGTCTATTAGAGATTGCGACATCCAACATAGCATTACCAGTTGAAATCCAATCTTTAACATTGGTAGGAGCATCACCACCTTCATCATTTAGAAAGTAGGCAATCTTACCATCCTTATTTTGTTTGTTTAATGAATCAGCAAGAATACTTGCTAAATCCTCTTCTCTTTTGGCCATTGTAACCTTTTATTAATTGTTAAATAAATCATCAAATGCTGATGCTACATCGTCCTTTGCTTTTGGAGCTACTGGTTGTTCCAAAGGTAAGTGTTCCCAAGGTAAGTCACCACTAATGTCCGATGTTCCACCCAAGTCAACCGATACACTTTTTTGTGTTGCTACTGGTTGTGTTTTTGGTTTTGGTGCTTCTAATTCCTCAACAATTTCATCATTAACTGCTGCTGATGGATTTAACCAATTTTCTAAAACTGACTTTAATTCTGCGTAAGATAATTCCGAATATAATTCAGTAATTTCTTTTTGACCATCTAACAATTGTTGGATAGTTTCCGGAGAATCTGCTAATTTAGAAACTGCAGGTTTAACTCTGATTGTTGTTGTTGGATAAGATGCGTTAGACTCTTCTGCCGACATTACTTCCAATACGATATCTCTACCTGTATTTGGGTCTGTAATATCTCCGTAATCAGGGTCAGCAATATATCCTAAGATATCTTGATAAACTGTCTTACCGAATCCCCAGAATTTTACTCCTTCTGATTCTTTACCTCGTACGATAACTGGTACAAAAGTTCTTAACTTTGGTTCCATTTTCTTACCTGCTTTCCAATCATCGGTATCACCTGTTCTCTTAAGTTTTTCTGCAAACTCAACGATAGGGTCAGGTCGACCAAATGACATTGGACTTAAATAAGTCTTGTTGTTAATGTTGTAATGAAAGTAAAGTTCAATGAAAGGAATGTCTTTGTTGAACTTGTAAGGAACGATTCTCACTTGAGATTTTCCGTTTGCCGGTTTAAAAATTGAATCCGACTTTTTAGTGTTGTTTTGTAAAGAGCTAAATCTCTTTAGTGCCAATGAAATGTCCATTGTTTTGTTGTTTTTAGGGTTTAAAAATTTGTTTTTAAAGTTGAGGTTTATATCGCGATATTCCTATATCTAAATATAACTTTTTCATCTTTTATTACTATAAATATACGACTATTTTTTGATATTACCAAATCTATTTTTGAAGGTTTTCAACCTTGCGATTTAGGTAAAATATAGCTTTTTTGAGGTCTTCTAGTTCTTTTTGAGGGTCTTTTTTACCCGCTCTTGCAACATACTTAACTACATTGAATAGGTAAGCATCTTTGTCTAATCCCCATGCTTCACATACTTTAATTACTTCATATGGATTGTCTACTCCCCCATAGTGTTTCGGGCCGTTAACCATCTCCGTTTCTTTACGAATTGGTATTGCGTATTCGGGTGTTCCTGAAAATGAGTATTCTTCTTTACTAATCTTTGGTTTTGCTGGCATTACTATTTCTTTTGTTTTATTTTTTGACTGCCACTCTCCCATTCGTTTATTTGAAATAGCCGGCGGTTTTGGCATTTGTGTTGAATAATCTCCGAATCCAAACATAAGTTATTTATTATATAATACTATTTAAATTTGAAGGGCCTTCAATTCTTTGTAAAATTACAATTGAACCAACATTTCCTCTAATATTACTATATGAATAAAATCTATATTCATTATGATTTTTTAGAAATTCAAAAACTGCTAATTGCATATCTTTTAACATATAAAAATCATCAACCATTATAAATTTTGGTTTCATTTGTGCAGAGATTTTCATTTCATTATAAAGATACTCAAATGTATGTGTACTATCTAACCAAATTAAATCCCATTCGATACCAGACTGTTTACATTCATTCAAATGTTCTAAACTATGTATATTTCTATAAGTAACTTTATTATCATCATAATAATTATTTATAAATCCAACACATCTTGCAGAGTGGTTATCTTGATGGTTATCACATGTATATAATCTAAAATCATCTAAACTCTCATAACAAGTATAACTGAATGAACCATAGTTTGTTCCAGTTTCTAAAATGTTATATGGTTTTGCTTCCATCAAAAACTCTCTAATAAAAGCATTACCTTTTTTTGAATTTTCTAAATCAGTTTCGCTAACGCCATCTATGCTTCCTGCGTTCCCACCCCAACCCATTCTATTATTGAGTGATTCGTTTATTAAAAAATCATAAACAGGGCCATTGAATATATCTTTCATATTATTTATTTTTTCCATATTTGATACCATTTTCTTTTAGGTGCGGGTTTGCATAAACTAAATGGATTATCTCCAAATGATGTTGTGCCTACATATTTTGATGAAAACATATTTAAAAATACTTCGTGATATTTTTCAGGTATCTTACTAAAATCAGCTTTTATTTCTACGTTCAATTCAATTGCTCCGTCTGTAACTGTTATCAATTTTAATGAATTGTAAGTTTCAACATATTGTGATGATTGAATGTTTAAGTGTCCTCCACCTAAAAATAACTCCGAATCTTTTTTCTTTTCTGCCATAACTTATTTTTTACTTTCCCAATATAATTCTCTAACCTTTGCTCCTAATTCGGAATCGTTAGGTGTATCTATAATTGTTCTACTATTTACAGTAATTAAATTTCTATCTTCTTTTAGGTAACAATCTCTACATAATTGTCCGGCTCCATCTACATAACCATATCTAAAATCTATGTGAGTAGTTTTTAATACTGTAGTTTCTTCACCACACATAATACATTGTTCAAACATATCAAATTCATCTTTTTGTTTTTTACCTACCGATGTTACTAATCCGTTTTCATCAAATGTAAGTGGTACATGTTGTTCACCCATAATTTATTCTTTAATTGTTTCTAATTTGTTTTTCAATTTTACTGCAAGAGCACAAGTTTCATACTCTTCAAAATCGATGAGTATTTGTAATTGTTCGTCTAATAATTCTGTAAATTCTCTACTATCAATGGATAATGTAATAACTATAACCTCTTTAATTAAGACTTTTGCGAAATCAACTCTTTTCTTTTTATTTCTCAAACCGAATGAGATACCTTCTACGATTGCTTTTGCAAGTTCTCGTCTATTGTTTTCAAAAATGTCCGAAGGTTCGTTTGCGTGAATTTGAATTGGAGTGTATCTATTTCTCTTTGTCATGAACCAAATATAAGAAAAATATTTTAATTTTCCAAATTTTGGGTATTAAAAGATTTGAACACTTTTGTAGGTATCATTTTGTATCCTGTATTAGATGTTGTTAAGATACAATTTCTAAATTCTTCCCAATCAATCATATAAGAATTGTCCAATTGACCACCTGTTTTTGATTTAACTACTTCGTTTAAAGCATTAATAGTGTATATTGAATTGGATTGTTTCTTTCTATGTACAAGAATAGTTTTCCACTCCGAAGGGATTGCATTAGAACCCTTTTCGACATTAAAAGTAATAAATGCTTCTTCTGGTCTTATCTTACTTTCTAAAATGAAAACATTTGGGTTAGTTAGAGTATAGTTAGTCAATATGAAATCAACCGACTTATCCAATTCTTCCTTTGTCGTAAAAAGGCAAAGTAGTTGTGTATTCATTATTTTCTATTTTTTACACTATTTTTTAAACAACTTTGTAATTCAGGACCATATGCAGTTGCCACTTTTTTAGTGTTTGCTCCCGCCTGTCTCCAAGTATCACTAGCTATTCTAATATTATTTGCATTATTTCCAACTAAATATACTGCACCAGAACCCGCATCCACTTTAACACTTTTTATCAAATGTTCTTTTAATGCATTTCTTTCTTCGGGAGTATCTGTCTTACCTTTATATCCTGATAATTTTGCCATACATCCTCTTACATCACGTGGTGTTACACCAACTCCACCCATTTCAACTAATACCTTATCATCATAGTTTTCAACATATGTATCTATATGTAAAGATGATAAAGTTCCTGCAACATATGTTTGAACAGCAGGGCCATTCGGGCCTGTATGTCCCGGTTGTGTTCCGTCTACTTTATGTAAATCATTCATAAATCCAACGTGAACACCATTTAAACCCGCCGCATGTCTTTCTTTTACATCTCTCAATGCAGCCATCGTTTTTCCTAATGTAGTTTTTGGATTTAATATATTTTCAATATCTTTTGGAGTATATACACCACCCATAGATTGTGATATTTCTTTTGGGGTCATTGTTTGTGACTTCTCATATATACTTTGTGATAGAGTTCCAATTTTTAATATAAATTTACTATAATTTCCAGGTAATTTAGATTTATCAACCTTTGGGTCATTCCAAACTTCCAATGCATATTGTACGGTTTGTTCAGGTGTGATTTTATTTTGAGCAGCTTGGATTTGTTCTTTGGTTGCGTTTTTATTCTTTTTTAAAACCTCTTCTTTGATTTTTTCCTTAATATATTTATCTCCACTCAATGCAGTTAAGTATTCAGCTGATGCGTCATCTTTGCTTTTAATATTAGCTCTTCCTGGCAATCGTTGTCCTATGTATGCTATTGATTTTACATCATTTTTATTCATATCATCAAATCCACCCAATGCAATTGCATTCATATCTTCTGCACCTTTTTGTGCTTTTTGTTCTGCTTTTGCTAATTTTGTAACAGTTTCAGGTTTAATACCACGCTTTTTAGCTTCGACCATATAATTTTTCAATCTTTGTGCCGGAGTTGTATTATTTTGAGGGTCATTTAAATCTCTACTTTTTTTATTAGAAACATTAAATACTTCAACATGACCTTTATCGTTTGTATAAACTAAATATGTATCATGATATCCTTTAAATTTACTCCACATTTTAAGTTCTCTCTCATAATGTGATTTTTCTTCTGGTGTTTTTGCAGCTTTATATCTATTATTTAATAGTTCTTCCGTTGCACCATCGGTTACACCATTTGCTTTCATTACCGTTCCGTTTCCTTTCTTTCTATCCCAATTTGCAGGGCCATTCTTTTGTAATGATAGTGACCCCATATAAGCTGCACTTATCCAACTATGTCTTGATTCTTCGGCTTTAAATTTACTATCCTTTCCTACATTTGTTTTTTTGAATTCTGCGTCATATGCGACTACAAATGCTTCTCTTTCGTTATAAATTTGAATTGCAGCTTTTAAATCATCAGGATTTTTTAAGTCTAATTTTTGTGAAATTGAAATTGCTTCCAACTCAACGGCCAATTGTTTAAATTCCCTACCTTTTTGACTATCTAATATTTTTTGTGTATTCTTTTGATTAACTTGTAAAGCCTTTTGATACAATGGTGTTTTTTGAACATTAGATGTTCCATGTATTAAATCACTAGATAATCCTACATACATACTCTCACCAGTTGATGCAACCATACCACCTGCACCCGCCTTTTTATCTTTGAACATTTTTTGTTCTTCAATTGCATGTAAGTTAGTTAAAGCTTTTTGTAATTCTTCTGAAGTTTTAGCTTCTGCAATTGCTCTTTGATATTGGTTATTACTATCGTATTTAGGTGACTCATTTGCATCTTCATCTTCTTCACCATCAACTTTTTTAGTTGGTTGTGCTGGTGGTGTTTCAGGTTCTGCAGATGTTGTGAAATCCGAACCACTCAATTTTTTACCTTTATCTTTACCGAATGCATTTGGTTTTGCAACTGGAACTTCTTCGTCTCCAGGTGCCGTATCTACCATATCAATATCTTTCGTGCTATAACCGGCCGTTCCCATCATACCTTTTGCCATAGTATATGCTTTGGAAGTTTTCTTATATCCCAATGCAGATGCAACGGTTACTTGATTACCCGTATCCGGATTTTCAAATTTTTGAGCTAATACTTTTTCTAATGGTTGTTTTTTAGGAGCTTCATTTAAATAAGAAAAATACACTCTTGCTTTCTGTGCCATTTCGTTTGCATCAGAAACACCATTCTCTCTTAATATTTCTACTAATTTTGTAACTTGTTCCTCTTTTGTCAAATCAATAATACCATGTTCTACACGATATTCTAATTCTTTAAGGATTTCTTGGAAATTTATTGACATTTTTTATCTTTTATTTATCTTGCATTTCTAATTCTCTTCTATGTTTCTTTGCAACATCACCCATAAACTTTATAGCATCTTTTGGATTATCAAAACTCTTATCAATTTTACCTTGTAGTTTTTTAGGGTCATTACCATAGGTTGGTTCCAATGAAACACGATGTTTACCAAATTCTTTACCCATATATAAAGTATAGGTTGGCATATCACCATCACCCATATTATATGCAATTGCACCACCTTCATCTTTTTGTGTATATCCGTTACCACCAGATACTACATTTAAATGATTTTGAACAGCTGTTGTATAATCTTTTGATTTCGGTTTATTTAATGTAGATGTTCCGTTCAAACTTGCATCTGATTTTTTATCACCACCAAATACAGATGTTCCTTTAACTTTTGAAGCTTGACCTGCAGTTGTAGTTTTACCTGCAATCTTTACTTTTGTTGTAGGTCTTAACTTATGATTTTTACTATAAGCATCAAATGCCTTTTGTGATGCAAAGTCGATTTCTTTTAATGGTATTAAATCTATTAATTTCATATTGTTTTTTTTATTAGAATGAATTACTTACTAATGTGTAGTCTTTGTTAGTTAGAGTTTTTTTAGCTTGTTTTAACAAATCATCAACCATCTTATCTCTTTTCTTTGCAGCTTCTGGAGAAATACTACCATCTTTGTCGTGCTGCTTTTTGATTTGTTGTAACTTACGAACCGCTTCTTTGTCATCCATATAAATTGCTAATTCAACTGCCGCAGATGAATGGTCGTTATTATCGGTCATTCTACTTACCTTCTTATTAAAAGCATCGGCTGGGTCATACATTTCCTTTAATGGAATCAAATCTACTAATCTCATACTGATATAATTATATGATATAAATATAAAATTTTAACTTATAACCTCTAAATTGTTATAATTCTCACCTTCTTCAACTTTAACCGGGAAACCACCTTTCTCCATTATCTCTTTAATGTCGTTTAAAAGATTTTCTCTTTCAATAGGATGGGTGTCTATAAGAAAGGCATCGTAGGTATAAAGTATCATTTTTGACATTTTCCCACTCAAATACTCCAATACCTCACCAATCTTCATATAATTGATTTCAGTTTCCAATGATTGTAATAAATAGTTGAATACCTTTTGTTCGTTGGCACTCTCTATTCTATGGAATGGTATTTCTCTTTTATATAAGAGTGTCGTCAATTTTCCCGAAATGACGAACCTTTGGTATAATCCCTTAATATATTCGTCTACTTTTTGAAAGAATGGAATTTGACGTGCGTTCTCATCTAATCCCCCATATAGGTAAGTAAAAGTGATTTTCTTTGCCGTATCAATGTCACACTCATAAAGGTTTGCAAGATGTTGGTGAGCCGTTGTACCCGTTGGAAACTCATACCCAACCATTTTCGCAATCAAACGAATGTGATACGACTCATAGTCAAATTGAATTAGAGTACCATGTGGATGACGACTTATAAACATTTCTCTTGTTCCATCGGATTTATTTAAAGCAGAATAGTTTACGTTAAGGTGTCTATTGGATGGTCTACCCGTTGTGGTGTAAGGATTGTATTGTGTGAATACTCTATCGTTCTTTGGGAGATATTGCTCGTTAAAGTTAAAACTATCAATAAATTTTTCTCTAACGACTTTTACCCCAGCCCCTTCCAACCTTCCTAATGTATTGATTGCTGATGTATATTTTCTATACCAATCTGCTCTTGTACTGATAT
>Ga0208164_1000286_pt1 | contig 12944 bp, 9 predicted proteins | sample Colrivmet1449C02_FD_187634 | JGI IMG/M metagenome (GOLD analysis project Ga0208164, IMG submission 187634) | Estuarine microbial communities from the Columbia River estuary - metaG 1449C-02 (SPAdes) (version 2) | ecosystem: Environmental > Aquatic > Marine > Intertidal zone > Estuary | place... | reverse complement strand
CGGCATTTAACAAAATATCAAAAATAGAATCTAGATATCTTCCCGTATAGGAAGGTGTTTTTTTTACCCTGGCGAGCTCACCATCGGCTGCATCTAGGATAGACTTAAGAATCAAAAAAAGACCAGCTAGGTAGTATTGATTACTGAACATAAAGCCACAAGCTGCCAAACCAACAACCCCAAAAAGAAGGGTGACGTGAATGGGGGTAACTAACGTATCTTTGAGTGCATGGGCTATCCAACGAGCCGGTGTTCTGCCGTAGTCTGAAAAATCTAGAAACCGGTGGTTAGCGGGTAATTTACTCATTAATAATTAATTAGAACAACAGCGAAGGGGCGTTTGTTTTAAAATAAAAAAACAGTGTAAAAATAAGCTCATCAACATTTGTTTTATTTAAGCTCAATTTCAAAAGCTATGAGTTTCTGGTTATGATAGAAAAATAAGCGTTTTAATTTCTATAGTCTTGTTGTGCAAGGTTTAAGCGCAGGCCAATACGATAAATAGTGCTTTGCTTGTCTGGTCGAATACTATTAATTTGGGTGCGTGCAAATATTCCGGCATCTAAAAATAGATTATGCCACAACATATAACTAGCATTTACAGACAAAGCACTTACTTGATTTTTGACACCCTGAAACATAGGTGCTATATCTGAATTTCGGTCATTGTATACACGCGTAAAGTCTCCACCATAATTTCCGCTAGTCTTGCTAGAATCTACTCCTTGTTTGGAATACGAGTAGGTAGCATTCAGACTGAGTTTGGATATTGGTTGATACCTAACAATGGCTATAACCTCTCTAAAATTAGCTCCCAATGGATGTGCAAGAGCCTGATCATAATGTATCCAGTTTTGAGATTTCATGCGGTGTTGGTACATGTATGGTCTTACTTGATTAATTTCAATCTGCATATCGAGGTTGCTAATATTGGCCACGTTAATATACTTTAAGCCAGCTTGATATGCCCATTTATTTACCCAAGAATCACTACCCGAAAAGAATTCTTTCCCAATAAATTCATCTAAAATAAATTGTCCGTAAAACGAAAAATGATTTAAGAAATTCCACTTCCAATCCGTTCCTAGTATAACATTATCAGAGCTTACAAGTCCATGTTCTACCGCTCTGTAAAAAATGAGTGGATTAAGATAATCTACTTCAAATCTGCCCGTTTCTAAAGAGTCTTGTCTATCAAAAATAACATTCTCAAATAAGCCGAGCGTAAAGTTTTTCCCTAGGTTAATACTCAAATGATGAAGAGCAGAAAACTTGCGTGCACTTACTTCAGTTCCTTTAAATCTTCTGTAGTCGGTGTGAACCGAGTAAAGGTTCATATAATTTATCTTCCATACCTTCGTATTTAGCTTGAGAAAGGTGTTAGGCGCCGCCTGGTCTGACAAAATCAATGAGCGATATCCATTGCCAATAAAATTTTTATCGTGACCAAATTGTACCGTTATCTCATCAATAGGAGATGCGGTCACATGACCTGCAACATTATAAAAGTCTCTTGCCCCACCTTTGTATCCTTTTGCTAGCGTTGCGCCTGTTACAGTGCCATTATAGGCATATTGTTCATTTAAAAAAGTAGGGAAGCGTGACTGGTTCTCAAGCGCATAACTATAAAACCCCACTTTATTTCCGATGTTACCAAAGAGTTCAACTCCGCGGCTATTGCGGTAGGTAGTTGAACTATCATACTTGTCTTTTCCGCCAGCAAATCCAAGTAAAGGATTCATTACCAGTTTAAATCGATCTTCATTTACGTAAAATAAGGCGCGCTGATTAGGGTAAAAGTAGCGCAGAATAGATTTCTGACTAAACTGTTCGGGGTTGTTCGCAAAGATGATGTTGTCTAGCAACAGATAATTTTGGTTAAAGGAATCAGCCTTTTTATGAACGCTGAGCTTAGACGCAAATGCTGCAACATAGTCTCTGCGATACGGTTTTATCCCCGTAAAAAAATCAGTAGTCATACTGTCACTCAAGATCTCATACCGGTCCGTTAGCTGGTAATTAAAAAAACCTGAACTGAGCGGACTTTGCCCACGAGATAAAAAGGGTAAAAGCAACAAGAGAGCAGGTAGTATTTGTTTCATTTTGATTTGCAAATGTAGCATGACAAAGCTAACATTAGAATGATTTGAGATTTTTGAGGTAGTCAAGGTAACGCTCAGAGATTTATAGCCTACGTCCAGATTATTTAATGCTCAATGGTGCTTTAGGTAGGTAAGTGTGAAATTACATTAGCGTCAAGTTAGAAGTTCTTCTCTTCAGACTATGAAACAGATTGCCGATTTTATTGACTATGAAAACCTTACCTTAATCGGGTGAGTTAATTAAAAAACCGCGAAAGCGGTTTTTTTGTTATATTTAAATTATTTTCGTTTTTTCAAGGACATAGAAATATCTCCTAGTAAAAACAGACTATGAAAGTTTAACACTCCAAGAATATAAAAATTTTCTAGAATTCCGTTTAATACACGTACAGGTTTAAGGGTATTTATATCCATGGTCCCGAACTACGGATTAAAGGCTGATAAAAAGGGAAAAGTTATAATTGATTAATGAAAATGAATAAGATAAAGGCCATTCATATAGATGATGAGCAAGATAGCTTAGAGGTAATGAAACTACTATTGGACAGATATTGTCCAAATGTAGATTTAGTGGCATCGGCTGATACGGTGGATAAGGGGATTGAACTTGTAAAAATACATCATCCTCATCTTGTTTTTTTAGATGTTGAAATGCCAGGTAAAAATGGATTTGAATTACTAGAAGCAATACCAACAGTAAATTTTCACACTATAATGGTTACGGGATATTCTAATTACGCCCTACAGGCCATAAAATATTCAGCTATTGAATTTTTATTGAAACCAATAGACTCCGAAGAGTTAATAAATGCAATTAATAAGTTGGATCCTAAAAATTTACTGGAGGACCCCAGATTAGCAAATTTCTCTGGGCTTATTCAAAAATACGCAACCGACTATTCTTCTTTGATTATAGCATCATCATCTGGCTATAAAAAAATATTATTAGAAGACATTAGCCATATCATTTCTGAAACAGGGAATTATACTATTTTTTATATGCTAAATGGTCACAAAGAGGTCGTAACCAAGCCACTTAGTTATTTTGAAGATTTATTGCCCTCGCCTCAATTCTGCAGAATACATCGTTCACATATGGTTAATATGGCTAGAGTGTTAGGTTATAATATTACTTCTGGTGTGGTGATTTTGCCAAACGGGATTGAGCTAATAGTATCCTCCCGAAAACGAGGTGATTTCAGAAGAATATTAAACGTAAATTAGTAGTATAACTTAGAAATCCTTTGTTAAACACAAATGTGGTTTTTCTGATAATATCTTGCGGGTAATCTAGGTTCAATGTTCTACGTGAAATTGTACCTTCGCAACAGTGAGTACCCAAGCTAAAATACAAGAACTAACCGCAGCGCTCAAAGAGCATAATTACAACTACTACGTATTAGCCAATCCGAGCATATCTGACCGCGAGTTTGATATGAAGCTCAAAGAACTGGAAAAACTGGAAGCTGCGTTTCCTCAATTTGCAGATCCCAATAGCCCTACACAACAAGTAGGGGGTGATATCACCAAAAATTTTAATACTGTACCCCATAGTACGCGAATGCTAAGCTTGGGCAACACCTATAACAAAGAAGAATTACTTGATTTTGATACCCGAGTAGCTAAACTAATAGGTGGTATTGCCTATCAATATACGGCAGAGCTCAAGTTCGATGGTTTTGCTATTGCACTTCGCTATACCGACGGAAAACTAAGTCAAGCAATTACCCGTGGCGATGGCACACAAGGCGATGATGTAACCGCCAACGTGAAAACCATACGAAGTATTCCGCACCAGTTAAAAGGAAACTATCCGGCCCATCTGGAAGTGCGTGGCGAGATATTTATGCATAAAGCTGCCTTTCAAAGGTTAAACGAGGAACGTGCCAAAAATGGCGAAGAAATGTATAAAAACCCACGCAATACCGCCGCAGGAACCATCAAGCAGCAAGACAGTGCCGAAGTGGCCAAGCGGCCGCTAGACGGATTTTTGTATCAGCTGGCAGAGCACGGCAAAGAAGAGCTAGACCACTGGGATAGCCTGCAGCGTATGCGCGAGTATGGGCTGCCTACAAACGATGCTACTCAGTTGTGCAACAGCATAGAAGAGGTGTGGACGTTTATTGAGCATTGGGAAAGCGCACGTAAAAAACTCAGTTTTGAGATAGACGGGGTAGTCATAAAAGTGAATAGCCGCTTGCAGCAACAAGAAATGGGTTTTACCAGTAAGTTTCCCCGATGGGCGATGAGTTACAAGTTTGAAACTGAGCGTGCAGAAAGTAAATTACTCAGTATAAGCTATCAAGTAGGCAGAACAGGTGCGGTAACACCAGTAGCCAACCTAGAACCCATGCAGTTGCTGGGCACTACCGTAAAAAGAGCCAGTTTGCACAATGCAGATTTTATTGCGCAATTGGATGTGCGTGTAGGCGATACTGTTTTTGTAGAAAAGGGAGGTGAAATAATACCTAAAATAGTAGAAGTAGATACGAGCAATCGTAGTGATGAAAGTGTGCCAACCCATTTTGCAAGTGTATGCCCAGAATGTAGCACGGCATTGGTAAGAGAAGAAGGTGAAGCGGCCTACAGATGCCCTAACACGATCGGCTGCCCACCACAAATAAAAGGTAGAATAGAGCATTTTATAGGCCGAAAGGCTATGGATGTAGATAGCTTAGGTGAGGGAAAAATAGATGTGCTTTATCAAGCGGGATTGGTACGCAGAGTAGCTGATTTATACCAGTTAGACAAAGAGCAAATTCTAGGATTAAGTAAGGCTATCGTAAATGAAGCAACGGGCGATGAGAGAATAATTAGCTTTCAAGAGAAGACCGTAGATAATATTTTAACAGGCATAGCCTTATCAAAAAGTCAACCGTTTGAAAAAGTGCTGTTTGGATTAGGAATACGCTTTGTAGGGGAAACGGTAGCCAAAAAATTAGCCTTTCATTTTAAAACAATGGACGCAGTGATGGCAGCGGATTTTGAAACCTTAAATGCTGTGAGCGAAATTGGCGGTGTAATAGCAAAAAGTGTAATAGACTATTTTATGATCACTGAAAATAGAGAAGAAATAGAATTGCTTAAAAATGCGGGACTGGTGTTTGAAGTGGTCGAAAAACAGCTGGCTAGCAATGTGTTAAACGGAGCTAAAATTGTGGTGAGCGGTGTGTTTGCGCGTTTTAGTCGTGACGAACTAAAAAAGTGCATTGAAGACAATGGAGGAATAAATGTAAGTGCGATTTCTAAAGCAACGGATTTTGTGGTAGTAGGCGATAGCATGGGGCCTGCCAAAAAAGAAAAAGCAGAAAAACTGGGAGTGAAAATGATAAGCGAGGACGATTTTGCAGATATGATAAGCGTGTAGTGCAATAGAGAATACGATAGTCAAACCTTTTTTCACCCCTAAAATAAAACAGAATTTAAAAAAGCTACCTTTGTTCCATTGGCAAATTTTAGAGAAAAAATAGCACTCCGTATGCTTGTAAAATACAAGCAAATCACAAAGCCCGAAAGGCTGCAATCACTAGGCAATGCAAGAGAGATAGGAATTGTGTACGATGTAAAAAGCACCGAAATCCAGTCGTTAAATGCTATCGTTCACTACTTTGAGTCGTTGGGTAAAAATGTAATGTCTCTAGGTTTCTATAATGAGAAAGAGTCAAACAACTTAGTTTCAGATGCCAAAACCCTTTATTTTAACCAGAAGGATCTTAATTTTTGGAAGATTCCCAAACAAGAGCAGGTGTCCGTATTCACCAATAAAGAGTTTGATTTCTTGTTGAATTTAGACACCCTAGGCAGCATTTCCCTGCAAGCTATTTCTACGTTTTCGAAAGCGAGAACGCGCATGGGGAAGCACTTCGATCAGTATAATTTTGCACACGATTTTATGGTAAAAAGTGACGTAACCAGTACGGACGATCTTTTTGCCAGTATCCAAAAATACCTTAAATAATATGAACAAATTCAAAGGCTTGGGTGTAGCCATGATTACCCCTTTTCATGCGGACGGTTCGCCACAACGCATAGATTTTGAAAGTTTAGAAAGACTAACCAACCATCTTATAGACGGCGGTGTAAGCTACCTAGTGGTGATGGGAACAACGGGCGAAAACCCAACCATTAGTGGGGAAGAACAACAGCAAATACTTCAAAAAGTTAAGGAGGTAAATGCAGGCAGAAGACCCATTGTTTTTGGTATTGGGGGCAATAGCACCGAGGCTGTGGTATCGCGTCTTACTACCGAAAACCTAGATGGGATAGATGGTATACTTAGCGTGAGCCCGTATTACAATAAACCAAGCCAAGAGGGTATTTATCAGCACTTTAAAGCCATAAATGACGCGACCCCTCTGCCGGTAATTATGTATAATGTGCCTGGCAGAACAGGTTCTTTGATAAGCGCAGAAACCACCTTACGTATAGCACAACTGCCTAATATTGTTGCGACCAAAGAAGCAAGTGGGAGTTTTGACGTATGCATGGATGTGCTGAAAGATGCACCTGAAAATTTTGGGGTGATAAGCGGTGACGACAATTATACCCTAAGTTATATTGCGGCAGGCATGCAAGGAGTTATCTCCGTAATTGGAAATCTCTATCCGCGTGAGTGTAGCCAAATGGTAAACTATGCGTTAGATGGGGATTTTAAAAATGCTCGCCATCTTCATTATAAGCTATTGCCTATGATGAAAGCTATATTTATGGACGGTAACCCAGGAGGTGTGAAGTATGCTCTTGAAAAATTAGGTATCTGTGGTAATCATTTTAGACTTCCCGTAGTGCCAGTAAACGAGGCTACCCGAAAAGCGATAGATGCAGCTATGCTCTAAGGTAATTCTTAGTTTAGCGTGCTATATCGTTGCAATTACCTTGAGCTCAATGGCAATAGGTGTAGGCAAGCAATTTATTTCTAACGTGGTACGGCATGGCTGATTATCTTTAAAATATTCAGCATACAAGCGATTGTACGTTTTGAAATCATCTTTCATATTCGTTAAAAAAACAGTCACATCTACGATGTTTGCCCAGCTGCTTCCGGAGTCTTCCAGAATATTTTTGATATTGTTGAACACGGATCGACATTGCTTTTCTATATCGTAACTCACGATATTCCCTTCGGCATCTAGCTCTACTCCGGGTATTATTTTGGTTCCGCGCTCGCGGGGCCCTACACCACTCAGAAATAAAAGGTTTCCTACTTTACGGGCATGTGGATATGCGCCTACTGGTTCGGGTGCTTTGCTGCTGTTTAAAATCTCGTTACTCACTGTTTATCTTCTATGCGTATTTCTACTTGTTCTGTTTTTTGTATGACCTTACTATTTGTTTTTGCGGCAGGGGTAGTCTGTTTTACAGGAGACTTAGTTGGTGTGCTGCCTGTAACGGTTGTACTATTTTTAGTAGGTTTTTTGGTCTCTTTCTTTTTCTGTACGGTATACGGCGGTGGTAAGATAATCTTACGAGCAGGGATATAGGTTTGTATTTTGAAAAATCCTGCGGGGTTAGAAACGCCTGTCTTTTGTGCTGCAGCTACGATGCTAGTGTAATCAGGAGAAATAGCAACGGCATTTACTTTGTACCCGCTAAACTCTTGGGTACGAATTAACTTCCGTGTTTTTAAGTCATACAAATGCACCAAACCGTCAAGACCTCCGCTTACTAAGTATGTTCCGAATGGATCCATATCGATATCGGTAATTGCCCAGGTATGATCTTCAAACTTAATTTCTTCTTTACCTGTGGCGATATTCCAAATGCGAATGGTTTTATCCTTAGAGCTAGATATTAAATAGCTGCGATCTACGGTCGTTATCAAGTCTGTAATATCATTGGTGTGACCAGTAAAGGTCTTTTTTACCTTCCCAAATATATCGTATTGACTTATGATGGAGCTGCCCTCCGAAGCCAAAAAAATACTCATTTGATCCATAGATATTGCGGCAGCTGTTACCCCCGCACTTGTATTTATGGGCGTAGCTTTGTCTTTGGCAAGATCGTAAGCCATAAATTTCCCGCGTTTGTCCGCACTGTAAACAGATCTCATCCCTGGGCCATATAGCACTTTACTAATGGCGGCATTATTGATAGATAGTGTTGTATCTAAGTAGGCTACCTCAAAGTAATCGGAGTAAAATGCGTATTTCTTTAATTCTCCATCTTGACCACCAGCTATCATATAGGTGCCATCTCGACTGAACGCGATACTATTTACCGCACCCCTGTAATCCATGAGTACTTGTGCCACTTCTGAAGCAGAATCATTGCGCTGAATTACAATGGTTTCATCCCACCCCGCCGACACAATAAATTTAGCATCAGGGCTATACGTAATCGTTCGAATATCGTTGGTGTGATTATCGAAATATGAAATACTGTCTGTTTGAGCAATACTCCCTACAGACAGTAGGAGGAAGGCAATTATGGTGTATCTCATTATAACCGCTAAGGTACTTAATTTTTATAGAATAACCACTTTGCAAGTTCCTTATAGGTTGGTTTTTTACCGTACATGAGAATACCTGTTCGGTATATTTTACCCGCCATCCATGTAACACCTATGATTGAAAGTATTAGAATTAGCATAGATAATAGGACTTGCCATAGGTCTGGTTCAAATGGCATACGCACCATCATTACAATAGGGGAGGTGAGAGGAATCATACTCATCCAAGTAGCTAAAGTGCCATGCGGGTCGCCAGAAATAAGGGAAAATGAAATGGCAATAGAAAATACCAAAGGCATGGTAATGGGCAGCATAAATTGTTGTGTATCCGTTTCGTTATCTACGGCACTGCCAATGGCAGCAAATAATGCTCCGTAAAATAAGTAACCACCAACAAAATAAAAGAGGAAACTTAAAAATAGTTTGGCATAAGGGAGGGATTGAAGTGCAGTAAGCAATTCTAAATCTTCCAATTTCATCCCAGATAAATCAGGATTTTGAGCTGCATTTTTTAACTCGTTAATATCCATGAAATTAATCCCTACAATGACTCCAATGATGGCCATTAGTATACCGCTTAGCACAATCCAAATGGTAAGTTGAGTGAGGCCTACTAGCGCAATACCAATAACTTTGCCCATCATAAGCTGAAACGGTTTTACCGTACTTACAATAAGTTCTACTATTCTGTTGGTCTTTTCTTCAATCACACCTTTCATTACCTGTACGCCATACAGAAAAATAAAGAAGTAAATCATCATGCTGAGGATCATGCCAACTCCTGAATTAATCATAGCATTACTCGTTTTGGTATCGCCGTTTTCATCTACTTTTACTTGGCTTATTTCAACAGAACTTCTGAGGCTGTCTATAGCGCCTTGTTCTATGCCCATAGTACTGAGTTTTTGGTCTCTTATTACGGTGCCAAATGCGTCTTTTATGCTGGCATTGCTATTTACGCTTAAGCTACCCATACTTTTATAATTTAAGGTAAGGGGCTTATCGATAGTGTAGTTTTGGGCCACTGTAATTACGGCATCTATGCTATCGGCGTATATAAGATCCTCTATACTATAGGATTTTTGAGGTATAAAACGAATATTGTCTGGCGACACTATGCGTTCACTAAATACCCCAGATGGATCTACTAAGACGATGTTTTGCTGCTCCACGCTTCCGCTTTGGCCTATGTTTACCCAGATGATAATACCATAAAATGACGCTATCAGCAACGGCGTGAGTAACGTCATGAGTATAAAACTCTTCTTTTTTACACGAGTGAGGTACTCTCTAGAAGTTACTATTCCTATATTATTCATCGCTACTGTTATCGGTTAAGGTTAAAAATACATCTTGCATGCTCGGAATTACTTCTCGGTATTCGGTAATGTTAATACGAGGGTCATTAAAAAGTTGAATATCTGGTTTTCCCGTGTAACTGAACAATAAGGTGGCGTCAGTCTGACGTTGCGCTAGATTTTTCACCTCAATGTGTGCAATTTGCGTAGGATCAAGCTGGCCGGTGTACGTGAGTGAAAACGTGTTGTCTTTTAAGCTATTTCGTACATCCATAACACTACCTTGGGTTACCACTTTAGCCTTATTAAGCAATACGACGTTATCGCAAATGGCTTCCACATTTTCCATGCGATGGGTGCTAAGCATGATACTCGCTCCATTGGCTTTTAAATTCAGGATTTCATCTTTGATAAGTTGCGTGTTTTTAGGGTCAAATCCTGTAAAAGGTTCATCTAAAATAATAAAATCAGGATTATGCATGACCGTTACAATGAACTGAATTTTCTGTTGCATCCCTTTACTTAACTCTTCAATTTTTTTCTTTTTCCAAGTAGTAGCCTCAAATTTTTCTAGCCAATTATGTATGCGCTGGTGTGCATCTGTACGGTTCATTCCACGTAATCTGGCAAAGTACATGAGTTGGTCATAAACACTCATTTTTTTGTATAAACCGCGCTCTTCAGGTAAATAGCCTATTTGCTTTATGTGTTCTTTGGTTAATAGCTGACCGTTAAATAAAATTTCACCTTGGTCTGGCGCTGTTATTTGATTAATGATACGTATGAGCGATGTTTTCCCCGCCCCATTAGGGCCAAGTAAACCAAAAATCTTACCCTTGGGAACGTCAAAAGAAACGTTATTTAGGGCAGTATGGTTCGCATAAAACTTCGATACTTCCTTAACTTGAATTATTTCCATGAGCAAGCAAAAATAAGGTTAATAGTCTTGTGATTGGGCTAACTCGACAAAGGAATAGTGATATTGGAGGAAAGATGAACGATAAGAGTCTTTCGTTTGAAATGTCAAGAACAGAACGAAGCAATTTTTGTTTTATCTAAAACCATTAAGCACCTTTGCAAACAATGACAGAATCGCAATTAGATTTTAAAAAATTAATTTCTCAAGGGATACCCGATCAACTTCCTGAACTGACGCATGCCCCAGCAATGGCAAGTGCAAATCGAGCTCCTAAGCGCAAGGATATATTGAGCATAGAAGAAAAGAAGTTGGCGATACGCAATGCCCTTCGGTACTTCCCGGCAGAATGGCACGCAGAATTAGCGGTAGAGTTTGCAAATGAGCTAATCGAATACGGCAGAATCTACATGTACAGATTTAAGCCTACCTATAAAATGTATGCTCGTTCTATCAATGAGTATCCAGCACAATGTAAGCAAGCAGCGGGTATTATGTTAATGATTCAAAATAACTTAGATCCTGCCGTTGCACAACATCCATTTGAATTAATAACGTATGGGGGAAATGGTGCTGTGTTCCAGAATTGGGCACAATACCTATTGACCATGAAGTACTTAAGTGAGATGACGGAAGAACAAACACTGCACATGTATAGCGGTCATCCTATGGGACTTTTCCCAAGTAGCAAAGATGCTCCTAGGGTGGTGGTAACCAACGGAATGATGATTCCCAACTATTCTAAACCAGATGATTGGGAGAAATATAATGCACTTGGCGTTACTCAATATGGGCAAATGACTGCAGGAAGCTTTATGTATATCGGTCCTCAAGGTATCGTGCATGGCACTACCATTACAGTGATGAATGCTTTCCGCATGAAACTAAAAGAAGGAGAAACACCAGCCGGCAAAATATTCCTTACTGCGGGTCTGGGAGGAATGAGTGGCGCTCAACCTAAAGCAGGAAATATTGCAGGATGTATAACCATATGTGCAGAGGTAAACGCTGCCGCCGCACACAAAAGACATGCTCAAGGTTGGGTGGATGAGCTCATTAGTTCTATAGATGACTTGGTGGTCCGTATTTTAAAAGCGCAAGCGGCTAAAGAAGTGGTTTCAATAGCCTATGTGGGCAATGTGATAGATATATGGGAAACCTTTGCGGAAAAAGGAATTTATATACACCTAGGTAGTGATCAAACCTCACTGCATAATCCCTTTGCTGGAGGATATTACCCAGCAGGATTAAGCTATGAACAAAGCAATGAAATGATGGCCAATGAGCCAGAAAAGTTTAAAGACGAAGTTTACAAATCGCTCAGAAGACACGCTGCTGCGGTAGATCTTCACACCGCACAAGGCACCTATTTCTTTGATTACGGGAATGCATTTTTGTTAGAAAGTAGTAGGGCAGGTGCCGATATTATGGCCGAGAACGGGATTGATTTTAAATACCCAAGCTATGTTCAAGACATACTTGGACCCATGTGTTTTGATTATGGTTTTGGTCCGTTTAGATGGGTTTGCGCCAGTGGAAGCACAGAAGATTTAAGGAAGACAGATCAGATAGCGGCGAGGGTGTTACGGGAGATACAAGCTACCGCTCCTAAAGAAATTCAGCAGCAAATGGAGGATAATATTAAATGGATAGAAGAAGCTGAAAAAAACCAAATGGTGGTTGGGTCAAGAGCCAGAATTCTGTATGCAGATAGTGAAGGTAGAATTAAAATTGCCGAAGCATTTAATGCGGCTATCGCTAGTGGCGAACTATCCGAAGGAATAATCTTAGGTCGTGACCACCACGATGTAAGTGGCACAGATTCTCCGTACCGCGAAACGAGCAATATTTACGATGGGAGTAAGTTTACCGCTGATATGGCCATTCATAACGTGATAGGCGACAGTTTTAGAGGTGCAACTTGGGTTAGTATACACAACGGCGGTGGCGTTGGTTGGGGAGAAGTTATGAACGGTGGTTTTGGATTGTTTTTAGACGGTTCACCTGAAGCAGACGCTCGTCTCAAAAACATGTTGCTTTATGATGTAAATAATGGCATAGCCAGAAGAAGTTGGGCGAGAAATGAAAATGCTCAATTTGCTATAAAAAGAGAAATGGAGCGCAACGAAAAGCTGAAAATAACGCTTGCAAATAGCGTGGATGACGAATTGCTAGCGCAC
>Ga0208164_1000283_pt1 | contig 13013 bp, 22 predicted proteins | sample Colrivmet1449C02_FD_187634 | JGI IMG/M metagenome (GOLD analysis project Ga0208164, IMG submission 187634) | Estuarine microbial communities from the Columbia River estuary - metaG 1449C-02 (SPAdes) (version 2) | ecosystem: Environmental > Aquatic > Marine > Intertidal zone > Estuary | place... | reverse complement strand
TTGAGTAAAGGGCCCAATTGGGATAGGTTCTTTGGTAACGAAGATTGGAGTTGGTTTATAACTAACACAAATAGTGGTGGGTATGGCACGATTGTAAAATAATAAAATTAATTAGTATGAATAGAAAAAAACGAAACGATAGAAACCACATAGTATATGAAATAGTCAATACTGAAAATGGTAAGAGTTATATTGGTATTACTGCCGCAATAGGTAGACGCTTCCACTACTCTGCTAAATTAAGATTACAAAAACATTTCAGTCGAGCTCGTAAAGAGAATAAGAATTGGGCACTTTACAATGATATGAGAGAGTACGCACAAGAAGTATACGACTTATTCATCGTTAAAGTAATAAGAGGTAAAGCTGCCGCACACCAATACGAAACAAAGCAATTGCAAAAGTTTCATTATGAATTAAATAGTACACATTAATATGCAAAGGTCAATACCCTGGTATCCATTCAACGAAGTAATTAAAAACATTAAAAGATAATAGTATGAGTAAGAGTAAAGTAAAAGAAATTAAGTTAGGTAAGAGAGGTTATAAAGCCATAGTAAAGAATAAGAAATTCAACTTTGGTGATGGCAAGCACATCTATGAAGTGATTGAGTTATCAGGTCCCAAGATGGACAAGCCACGTATCTTTGTCGACGAGGAAAGTGTACGCAAGTATGTAGGTGATATCGAAGTGGAAATGAAAATGGATAAGTTAGAGAATAGCTTAATCAAAAATGTATTAAGTAAGAAGGATAAAAAAGAAGTCCTTGCGTCTAAAGAGTTAAGTGATATGATACCAGCATTAGAGGTATTAGTCGATGCTAACTTTAGAGACAATAACGCAAAGAGACCAGAAGATACGGATAAATAAAAACATTGTCGGCGTGGGGTATATATTTTTCATACTTTACCTCATGTCCGATACAATATTAGATTTGGTAATGTCAAAAATTTGTCGTATATTACATATAACAAAGACATTAACAATAAAGATACAAGCGAAGCTGAGGTAAAAGGAACCCGCCTCAATGGAGCTTGAACAATTAATAATTAAAGGGAACCAAAAAAACAACATGGCTAAGAAAATTAGTACAAAGGTGAATTATCAGGTAACAGAATTAGTAAACAACTTAAACGAAGCGGCAACGACTCAAAGTGAACAAAAGAGAGATTTCTTTACCACTAAGGCGTTATACAATGCTAAAAGATTATCATCAATCTTATCAACTGCGAAAGTAGGTGCTATGGCATTAGTGTTAACTATTGGTATGGTAGCATGTTCTGCTCCTGCAACTGAAGTTAAGGCTGATTCAACTGAAGCATCTGCTCCAGTAAGTGCTGATACAACTGCAACGCAAGTAGTAGATACTGCATCAGTAGTAAAATAATTTAGCACGAGGTTGTAAAGATTCCATAGCAATATGGTTGTAAAGATTCCTCGTCCTAATGAAGCGGTGAAGGTGTAATGGTATCCACACGGACGTAAAGCCCGCGGGTAGCACGATAGTCTTCCAGATTATAAGATGTAGTTCAATTCTACATCACCGCTCTATATATCAAAAGCATATTGGTTACTTTACAAATAGGTTATTCTCCGATTTACTTTACAAAGAAAGCTTTGATATTCTTTAAAGTGGCATCCCAATAGTGCCACTTTTTTTATAACCAAAACAATAGGATGATTTATTTAAACACAAAGGTTGAAAGTTTAGAGAGAAAGCATGCCGTAGCGATAGCAAATATGGCATTGCGATGGTGCCGGAAGCATATGGGTACAAATAAAAGAAAGAAGTACGAACCAATATGGTCAGTACGCATAGGGTGGGATAGTGATTGTGGTGAATATGATGCAACGGATAATGAAGTACATATATACTATAACAACTGTTACGATGTAAGAGAGTTGATAGGTACTTGCATACACGAATGGACACACCAACTACAACCGATATTAACAAAGTACGATAAGTACCCAGGTACATATAGTAGAAACCCATACGAGAGGCAAGCAAGACGAAACGAAGATAAATATTTAAGACCGTGCTGGTCACACATAAAACAAAAATCAAAATGGATTACGCAATACACAAACTTAAACAAGACGAGATAGTATTAATGAAGAAGATTAAATCATTGCAAGACGGTAAACCTAAATGGGCAGCGTCAAAGCAGTTAGATGAAATCAGGTCCGCTATATCTTTATTAGACAGATACAATGAGATGAGTGCAGAGGATATGGAAAACGAAGACGAGTATTTAAAACAAATCTTTGAACAGCATCCCGCTAAAGCAAAAGCATAGTCGGACAATCCTAAGTAAAATAAATTCAGTTAAATATAAAGTATGGATAGTAATAGTATACAAGACACAATACATAGTATAGACATAGAGAAGTATAATAGTATAGAGAGAGAAAGAGAAAAGATAATGGGTGATGAGAAATTCATTGCATGGTTACAAGAGTATAAGATAGGTAGCAGAATAGAAGTGAAAGATTATCGAGCTACCGAACTGATGCAACAATACACTAACTATCCTAAGTGGGTAGCGAGTAAGTATTAAATAGAATATGGTTTGTTTGATTCATAGGTTCGTTTATTTATTTTAATTACAAAGAGCTCCTAATCATAGGATGAGCCGATAGCGTAAATGCTATCGGTTTCTTTGTGCTCATTCGTGCCGCACCGAGTTTCATGTAGCTCAATGCAAACGAGTTGCTGAAAACCGGGTCGGATAGGTGCGAATACCGGGGACCAATTTTTTTCGTATAGGAGCAATTTTGACATGATATATGATATACACAAAGTGAAATTAAGTAGTTTTCTTTTACTTAACTGATACTTATTTATACGATATCGGAATTAGTTGACTTATTTTTTAACCAAACTAAATTAAATATGGAAGTATTAGATTTCGTTTTACACTATCCGTTTTGGGTGGGTGTATTAGTAGGGTGGAAAGTATTACCTTACGCAGTGACATTTTTCAAAAGGTTTATTAAATTATAAACTGAGACCCTCTACTTAAAACGTAGGGGGTTTTTTATTTGAATTTGAGATATTTATTAGTATGAAATTAAAAGAATTATTAGTAAAGATGTATGAGGGGCATTGTGAAAGATTACCAGACGAATCCGATGATGATTACTTGCAAAGATGTGGTAATGATATGTTTAATCAACAATTCGGAATAAGTCAGTTATCCAATATCCCCAATGTAATGAAATCGAAAATAGTAATACCTAACAAGATTAATCCTAAATAAGAATGTTAAAAGAGCATGTATATAATGATTCCGCAGATGACTTTGGTTGTTCAGTAGGAGTGGCTCATATTACAGGATATAAAAGTAAAAAAGATAATATAACAGAATACTCAAAAGAAGATTATAAGGAACTATCGGATGAATTAGATATTAACGATATAATAATTGAAGCGATAGACAGAGGCATATATCAAACCCTTATGAGAGGTGTTCTTAAAAGTGAGAAGGATGGCAGAAAATTAAAGCCTCTCACTATATATAAAAAACAATTAAACAATGGCATCGGTAAAGTTTTCAAATCATCCGGAAAGGTATTCTAAAAAAGATGGTAATTGGGTTATAAACGCAAGCACTGGTTCATACATAACCGAACCATATGTATTCTCTGCCAAAGAAAAGCAAGTAGAGTTTTTACCTATATTAAACAACGAGGTATTAGTTATTGTTAAGATAGAAGAAAGATATCTTTGTTCACCCCTTACACTACAAGACTTAAAGGACAATTCGGAAGAAAACCCGCATTGGTGGTATGATGTTCGACATGTTGTTCAAACTCCATCCCTTTCAGGTTCAGTAGAGATAGGAGCAACTGTCCCTATTATAGAATTAGATATGGAAACTATAATAGAACTAGCAGATATAGAAAGCACTCTTATACCCTACGCGGGAGTAAAGGATGTAACCTGGGTATTTGAAGGAGATTCCGTATTAACCCCCAAACTAATAGACCAATTAAATTATTGTCTAACTAATGTAACTAAAAGACCTGCCGATGAATGGCAGTTATGGGATTTAAATCTTTCTGCTGACTACTCTATCAACCAACTTAAAATAGAAGCTCCTACTACGGAGGGTGCATCGATTGATAAGGAAAAACTTGCTAATAACCTAATGGAGATAAATAAAAGAATCAAAGGATTAAGAATTGATTTTAATAATATCAAAAACATATTCTATAACGGAGAGAAAGGTAAAGATATGGTATCGTATTCCAATTATCAATCCGCTGCCGTTGGTTCTCTTGCTCCTGAAACGGCTATTAAACTTTCCGATGTTGCACCTGTTGTATTTAAAACAAGTGAGATTGTCGAAGTTAAGACACCACCTTTCCAAGCTCAAACTGAGGCCGCCATCAATGATATTACTACTGATATTACGGCTGCATCTACTGGTAGTTTTGCAACTCGTCTATTTCGTAATCGTCCAACCATTGAAAGATAACAAATACGTAAGATTTTTAATAGTATTGGCAACGTATTAGTTGTTATAATGATGTTACCTGTGTTTGTAGTGGGTATAGTTGGTTCATTTCTTTATTGGAGTATAAAGTTCCCCTTTTGGTATTTGAGTAGAAAATTGAGGAGATAACTATCAATAGGGGATATCCTAAAAATTTCTTAAAAAACGACCTTTCCCCCTACCCCCCAACCCTTTTATTTGGTAATGTAAAATATTTATTGTATATTGAATTAAAATAGATTATAATTATATTTATAGAGGAATATAAATAACAAAAACAATATGAGAACAGTATTAATAGGTTCGGACTTTATGTACGATAAAGATGGTAATTTAAAACCAATCGAAATAAATACAGCAGTAGGTTGGGATGGCCCCCAAAAGGTAGAAGATGATATAGATTGTTTAGATTTAACAAGTTTATACCAATTTGTTGAAACTAAAGGATTTACATCTATACATTATGTGGGAGAAATTGCATATTTTCATAAAACATTAGAAGCACATTACTCTGGAAGTTCGGTTACATATGAATTTCACGCTGTTGGTGGTTTTGCCATCACAATACCATTCATAGAGGATAATGACGAAACATTAATTATCAGAAGTGCATATGACACAACCGCATTAGTAGATGATACCTATTGTAGAGATAAGGTGGAATTTATGAAATTAATTGAATCCCAATCATTTGGTTCTCAATTTGCATATAAAAACGAATCAAACCAATTAGTATCAAACATTACAACTATACCAGATAATGGAGTGCACCCAAATTTTATTTTAAAATCAAGATATCCTGGTTACGATAAGGAAGTTTATCCTAAATTTTTTAAAGTATCAACACAAGAAGAATTAAACGTAATTTTAGAAAATGTAACATCTGATTATTTGTTAATGGAGAATTATTGTAACACTACTAATAATTTTGAAGGACATGTAAAAGTAATAAGAAGTTTGAATATGTTGTATCCAACAACACTAGAATCAATACAAATTGGACAATATACTAAATTTAATGAAAATATAACTTTTTCTGATGTAGAATATGATTCAGTAACTTATATGTTAAATTCGGAATATAGAGATAGTTATCTAACCGCAACAAGGACTAAAGGATTACCTAAATTGTTAGATACGGATATGGTAGAAATGGCTGATGGCACATTCAAAACCACATTAGAATTAAACGTTGGTGATTTAATTAAAACAATCGATATACCAAATCCAAATGGTGTTGATAATACATCTTATCTTACAAATTTTGAAATAACATACGAAACACTTGTATCGGGCACAACCTATTCAACAAATAGAATTACTAATAAAAAGAGAGTTAATATATTAACGTATATAAATAAATTAACTTTTGATGATAATAGCACATGGGAAGACACGGGTGGTTCTTCTTATTTAATTGAAAGAGATAATGTTATACAATTTGAACAATTATTTAATATAAGAATGGGGGATGTTGTTTTATTATTAGATACAACTGAAAGTTTAGTGGATTTTATTAGAAAAAATGTTGTAGAAAATATAGAAACCAAAAAAATATTTTCTGGATGGTTTATTTCAGTAGAAAATGCACACCTATTTTTAACTAAAACAACATCCACAAATAACGAATCATTTGTTTCAATTGAACACAATTATCACAATTTTTGTCCGAGTTGTTCTGGATATAGTCCTTCAGGTTACTGCCCTAAATCCGAACCAAAATGTAGTTCAGGTTACGAATGTACAAACGCCAATAGTGACTGTCCATAAACTTTTCTAAAAAATAAAATAAAATAAAATGGCAAATATTATAACAAATACCGAAATCAACACATTAAATACTACCTTAACAAGTATTGGTAATTTAATAGTGATTGCAAATAGCTAATCTTAATAATAAAAGGTTATGTCGTTTACCTATAAAACAATTCCAAATTTATTTACAAAAGAAGAATGCGACTTGGTATTAAAGTTTTCATTAGAAAATTTAACCTTAAACACTGCAGAAACCACAGGTAATAATCAATCAAACTATGATAAAATCAATCATAGAAAATCAAATGTGGCGTTTTATCCATACTATGAAAAATTCCCATTTCTATTAGAAAAAATATCTAAATTAATAAATGATAATATTGGTGTAAAGGGATTTGATTTAGATTATAACGATACTCGATTTCAATTTACCGAATATAAAATTGGTGATTATTTTGAATGGCATACCGATAGTAATGGAAAAGATTTTACACAATGTGATAGATATTGTTCTTTAGTCATACAATTAAATGATGATTACAAAAGTGGAAACTTAGAAATAAAATTATCTGAAGCTTCACCTATGATAGTAGAAAAAGGTGTAGGAAATACTATCATTTTTTTGTCAAATATAGAACATAGGGTAACACCTGTTGAAAAAGGTAATAGATATACATTAGTAAATTGGGTTGGGTTAAAAGAAAATAATAGTTTTAAAAAAACTTTATTATAATATGAAATTAGATTTTAAAGAAATATCAGTTGCGTGGTTTAATAAACTTATACATTCTAATGAATTAAAAAAATTAGCAGACGATAGATTTTTAATTTGTTTAGAATGTCCGTCTAAAAAAGAAATATTTAAAGGAAAAAAGTGGTCTCTCAGGTGTGGAGAATGTGGTTGTCCATTAGAAGGTAAAGTATATACACCCAATACATATTTGGATAAAAGTGGGTCATGTCCATTAGGAAAGTGGAAAAAAGTTGAAGATGAGTATTTAAAAGGTTTTAAAAAAACCAAAACCATCTTATAAAGTGTCTCACCTAATTAATAATGAACTTATTTGGATTTCTAATCCAAAATGTGCGAGTTTTTCTATTGAAACGGCATTAAGAAACTCAAAACTAAAATTAGAAATGTATGACCCAAGTAAGATGTCAGTACATTATCACACTCCATTAAACGAATGTTTATTAACGTGGGGAAATAAAGAAAGTATTTGTGTTATTAGAGATTGGGTATCTAAATGGTTAAGTGCATTAAATTTTATATGGGATAAAATAGAAATTTATACTGAATATACTCCCATTCGTAAATGGGAAGATATTGATAATGAATTTATATATAAAACATTTAATACTGACTTTTTAAATCATTTACATTTGATTGACCAACATGGTTATGGATATAAAACATGTTTTTTTAAATTAGTAAAAGAAAACTATGACCCACTAAAAGAGATACCAAATATAATGACATCACTAATTTCTCAAAAGTTTTTTAAATCCAATAAAAAATGTACATATGAGTTTGATATTAAAGAAATAGATAAATTTGTGGATTTTATTGAAAATAGATTTGGTGAAAGATTAATTATAAAAAATACAAATCAATCTACAAAAAGAGCAAATAAAATTATAATAAACGATGAATTAAAATCATTTATTTGGGAAAATTTTGAAAAAAGATTTGAAAAAAGAAACGAATTAATATAGTATATGATTCATCAACAACTATTATTTAATGAAGAAGAATGTAATTTAATAAAATCATATATAAAATTGCAACCTACTGAATTAAGTAAACATTTTAATATTGGAGATAATTATAATTTTACAGATGGTAATAAATTAGTAGCCACCAAATGTGATACTTCATATAGGGTATTTGTTATAGAAAATTCATCAGAGACGGAGTGGATGTTTAATAAATTATTAGAATGGTTTAGTGATGTTAATAATATTAAAATAAATTATGATAATAAGGTAAAAAAGTGTACACTACATCAATATAGTGTTGGTGACTCTTTTAATAAACATATAGATTTAAACCCCAACTTTCCAGATAGAAGATGGAATTTGGGAATACAATTAAATGATGAATATACTGGTGGAGAATATATTTGTTATGATAAGAACAATAATGAAATCATATTAAGTAAAGAAGTTGGAACAGCAGTTGCATATCATTGTAGAACTTTACATGAAATAAAAGAAATAACAAATGGTGAAAGATGGTCGATTGTGATGCCGATTGGAAAAAAACACATTATTGAAAAAATAAATTTAATATAATATATGGAAATTTATAAAAACATATTAACAAATGATTTTTGTGATACTTTAATAGAAAAAATTAAAAATGAATGTGTATTAAGTGAATCACATAAAACAAATTGGTTTGTTTGGTTAATTTGGGGTCAACAACCTAGTCAACCACTAGGTAGAGAAAAGTGGAATGAAGAAATTTATAATGTGGTAATAAATGAGTTGGTTAAATGTGATTTTCCTAAACATAAAATAATGTGGTTACAAATGACGGAATATAAAGATGGTAGGTGGTTACGAAGACACATGGATGGGGTAGGAAATAAAACATCAATAATTTTATTATCCAATGGATTTGTAGGTGGGGATACATATATAAATGATAGAGCTGTAAATTTTGAAAAAGGTGATGGTGTTGTATTTAATGGTGGTAACCAATATCACGAAATAAAACCAGTAACGGAAGGAACACGATATGCTTTAAATTTTTGGTTTCATTAATAATACAATATGGTAGATTTAAAAAATTACATATGTAGTGTTCCTTTTAATTCATTAGAAATACATAATAATGTGTGTTTTGTTTGTTGTCCATCTTGGTTACCCAATAAAGTGGAACTTCACAAAATCCCATTAAAAGATGTCTACAATAGTCAACCAATTATTGACATTAGAAATTCTATATTAGATGGTTCATTTAAGTATTGTAGTAAAGAACTTTGTCCTTATTTAAGTAAATTGGTAAACTATGGTGTGGCATCTGGTCCGGTTACACTAAAATCAAATTTAAATATTAATAATCCGATTGTAGAGAATAATACACCCAATTATTTGGTAATGAATTTTGATAGAACCTGTAATTATAAATGTCCATCATGTAGAGTAGATTTGATTGTTGAAAATAGTGAAGGTATAAAAAGAGTTGAAAAAACAATTGAAGATATTGATAACTATTATTCAAAACATGTAAAAACTTTATATATTACAGGTTCAGGTGACCCATTTGTTTCCGTTGGATTTAGAAATTATTTAAGAAATTTTAATCCTAAAAAATATCCAAACTTAAAATCCATTCATTTTCACACCAACGCAAGTATGTGGAATAAAGAAATGTGGGATAGTATGCCAAACGTTCACAAATACGTTCATACTTGTGAAATTAGTATAGATGCCGGTACTAAAGACACTTACGAAAACAAAACAAGATTAGGAGGTAATTGGGAAAATTTAATGAAAAATTTAAAGTTTATTAGTACCTTACCAAATATGAATGTAAAAACATCGTTTGTTGTACAAGATACAAACTATATGGAAATGGAAACATTTTATAATTTAATGTATTCTATTTTTGATAACAAGGTAAATGTGTTTTTTGGTAAGATAACTAATTGGGGAACATTCTCAGAAGGTGAGTTCAAATTAAAACAGATATGGGATACGGAACATCCGGAACACCATTTGTTTAAAAAAGAATTTAATAAAGTATGGAAAAACACAAATCTATTTCATAATCTATATGAGTTCATTGATTCCACACACACATCGTTAATATGATATTAAAACAAAAAATGTTATTTAGTAAAGAGGAGTGTGAATCTATAATATCATATAACAACACCCATATTACAAATTGGGTAATGGATGATAGAAAATATAATTCACAACCAATTAATTATTCATTAGATACTAAATGGTTATTTGATAAATTAAAAGAATTTGTTGAAGAAAATACTGATATTAAAATAAAGAAAATTAAAGAAACAATACATTTTCATAAATTTACAAAAGATGATTGGTTTGGAAAACATAACGATATTAGAGATAATAGATTATATGCAGTAGGTGTTTTATTAAATGATAACTTTCTGGGTGGTGATTTTAAACTACACAATCAAAATGAAATAATATTAGATAAGGTAATAGGAAATGCCTATATATTTGATGTAAGAATAGACCACGAAATAACACCAATTTTAGATGGTGAACGATTTTCATTATTGTGGTTTTTACAAAATGAACATATAGAAATAAAAACAAATAAGTTAATATAAATTTGGTAATGTCAAATATTTGTCGTATATTAGAGTATTATAAACAATTAAACTCTAAATTATGAAACAAAAGACAGAACAAGAATTAAAAGCAAATTATGACCGATTTATAGGTATAATTAAGAAGTATTTCAAAGGAGAAAGATTGGAGAAATTACTCCATATGTATTCCGAAGAAGAATTGGGTGTTAACCTTACATTATCCGCCGCATCTGGCTCAAAACACTATCATAACGCATATATAGGTGGGTATATAGACCACATCTTTAATGTATGTAAGAACGCTCTTAAAATGAGAGACCTGTTCGTAATGCAAGGTGGAAAGATTGATTTCACCGAAGAAGAATTAATATTTAGTTGTCTACATCACGACTTAGGAAAGTTAGGTGTTAAAGGTGAACTACATTATTTACCAAATCAGGAAGAATGGTCTCAAAAGAAATACGGAACTTTATTTATTCGTAATGAGAATATTCCATATATGACCTTAACTGATAGAACTTTTTTTACCCTGAACCACTATGGTATTCAGTATAATGAGAAAGAGTATTTTGCAATCAAACTTACTGATGGTATGTATGATGAAGATAATCAAAAGTATTTAGCAGGTCACGACTTAAAGAAACAATTAGTTTATAAGTTACAATTTATTATGCATTGGGCCGACCATATGTCGACAATCATTGAAAGACAAGATAACTTACTTTAATGACACAATTTCCGATTTGTAATAAAGTTAAGGTAGTTTTGTCATAACTTTGTAACAAAATAAGGGATGGTATAGTATTTGGACTATATAGAATATTATTAACAAAAAACATTTATATTATGATGATTAATGAATTTGACAGATTATTAAACAATTGGTTTGCAGAGGATGCATACCAAAACTGGACATCGGCTAGAAAAACAACAACCTATGTTCCAAACAAATTTGCAGTAGATATTAAAGATGAATCTGCAACAATTGCTTTATCGGTATTAGGGCACAACCCAAACGATATTGAAATTAATTGTTTTGAGGACAAAATTGAAATTAAAGCTAAAAAGACAAAAGAGGATATAGAACATCCTTTTAACCAATTAGTTTCGGACATTGAAGAAAGAATCCAAGTAGGTAAAAACTTTGATGGTAGAAACGCAAAAGCTGAGATTAAAAATGGTATTCTCTTAATTACTCTTGAAAGAAAAGAAGAGTCCAAACCAAAAAAATTAACCTTAAAAGTTGGTTAATTCAGTTATTTTTCGTATATTAGAAAGGTAGGAGATTAAACACTTCTACCTTTTTTATTATAAACAAATATTTATTACTATGATATACAACGAAAAAATACAAATGTTATTGGAATCTTTAGACGGAAAATTAAGGATTTTACAAAATGTTATTAACGGAGCTCAACAAATTACACCTTCTCAAGCAATTGAAGTTTTAGAAGATTCAAGGAAGATTGTAGAAAGAGTTACAGAATTAACACGAATCAATAGATAATATGAATTGGCTTAAATGGTTAGTCGGATTTTCTGCACTAATTATCGCCGGTTGTGCAGCGTTTTTCTCCGTAACAGGATTGGGTGTTCTATTTAGTGGAGCATCAACGGCAGTAATGATAATGGCGGGCGCATTAGAGTTTGCTAAATTAGTAGCAGCAACTTACCTAAAACAAAAATGGGATGACATTAGGGGATTTAATAAGTGGTATTTAGTCACTGCGGTCGGAGTTATTATGCTTATTACATCTGCAGGCATCTTTGGTTACCTTTCTAATGCATTTCAACAACAAAATTTAAAGTTAGGTCAAATTGAAAGAGAGATTTCTGTATTTCAAACTCAAATTACAACAAACGAAAGTGAAATTAATCGTTTTACTGCCCAAATAACCAATTTACAACAAATTCGTAACTCACAGGAAGCAAATATATCGAAAATAATTGAAAGGAATGGTTCAACATCTCGTTTAAGTACTATGGTTCGTAATGCTGATAAGGAAATTAGTGCGATATCAGTAAAAATTAACACTCTAACAGAAAAAAACAACAAAAATTACGAAGAAATCAATAAAATCAAAAATAACAACATAGAAACCGAAAGAGAAGTGGGTGGTTTTAGGTTTGTTGCAGAAATGTTTGGTGTTGAACTGAAAAAAGTTGTAAAATTCTTCATATTTTTGATTGTAGTGGTATTTGACCCTTTAGCAATCGCACTTATTATCGCATTCAATGGTATGATTGGTGATACAAAGAGAAAACAAAGACAACTTTTAGGTGAAATTATAGAAAATGACGAAAAATTGGGTTTATATGATAATTTAGATGATTTAATGGAAGAAAATTATAAAAATTATGAAGTTTATGGTGATAGTAGAAAAAATGAGGTTATAGTGGAAAATATTCACCAAAAATTGGGTTATAATGGAAAAAATTCACCAATTGAGGATA
>Ga0208164_1000274_pt1 | contig 13474 bp, 7 predicted proteins | sample Colrivmet1449C02_FD_187634 | JGI IMG/M metagenome (GOLD analysis project Ga0208164, IMG submission 187634) | Estuarine microbial communities from the Columbia River estuary - metaG 1449C-02 (SPAdes) (version 2) | ecosystem: Environmental > Aquatic > Marine > Intertidal zone > Estuary | place... | reverse complement strand
TTCACTTTATTTTTTACAGGTCAAATGGGTATACCCGTTTCAACTACACATACCATTACAGGATCTATTATAGGTGTAGGAGCTACTAAACGTTTAAGTGCCGTAAGATGGGGTGTAACCACCAACCTATTATGGGCATGGATTTTAACTATTCCAGTAAGTGGTGTACTGGCAGCTGTTACCTATTTTATTGTACATTATTTTTATAAATAGATGTTTATAATAATTTAAATGAGTAATAATTATTTTTATATACTTTTTTAAAAATATTACTACAAAATATTACTACAAAAAAGCCCCGATAAATCGGGGCTTTTTTTATAATTAGAATAGGCAGTAAATAATTATATATATTTTAAAAATTAATACTAGAAAGTTTATTTCGGTTGTATAGCATGAATTTTAGTTTGTCTTCCATCGATATAGTCAAATCGTGTTCCACTAAAATAACCATTCTGTTCTAGTGCTACTTTCACTGGCTTGTCCCAACCTGTTAATGTATGTGTTGCATTTAATTCAATGGAGTAACAGGTATTGGCCTTCATCGTGTAATCGCCAGAACCTGGTACACCATTTTGGAAATCCCACATGCCAATGGTCGTGCCTGCTGCATGGCCATGAAACCCAATAGGATGCGTGTATATACTTGGATTAATACCAGCAGCCTTCGCATTGGTTAAGGCTTGCTTTAAAATTTCATTACCCGATTTGCCCAATGCGAATTCATTGGTTAGAAAATCTTGCAATTGATTCGTTTTAGTAAAGGCCGCTTGCAAGGTAGCAGGTACTTCTTTTTCTGAAGGCAGTAAAACATAGGCATGTTCTTGTACATCTGAATTTAATCTTAAATAAGTAATTCCAAAATCGACGTGTAAAAAATCGCCTGGTCTAATCACATTATCTTTTTCATTACTTACTCTTCTTTGAATTTCTATAGAAGGATGAAACCATGTTATAAGCCCAATGTCACTTAATTTTTGTCTAAACCACCAAACTAAGTCCTGCGAGGTAGTTACATTAGGCTTTATCACTTTATTACTGAAACCTTCCTTAATAATAGCATGTGTAATGTTTAATATGCTTGGATACAATTGCATTTCTTTTTCTGTTCTAGTTTCTAACCAACTTACCCCTAAAGGTTCTGCTGAAACTACCTTTGCTTGCTCGCTTGCAGTTAAGCTTTGCATGAATTCTAGATACTCTGTATGATCTAAGCCATCGGCATGTCCATAATCGGCAGAAGTATTAATGCCAATTTTATTTGGGTTTAGCTTTCTCAATAAAGCAGCCAAGGCATCCCACTGATTAGGGAAAGCCGCAACATCCCAAGCGGCAGCAATTTCTGTACCCACTGCATACCTGGCTATTGCAAACTTTTCAGTAGTATTTTTTTCCTTGTTTCTATAAAACACTAGCATAGTTCTACGACGCGCTGCTATCCACTCCGCTGGTAGCATGGTTCTTAAAATAGGGTCTTCATTATACTCTCTTGTTATAATTACCCAGCAATCCATATTGGCACGATCCATTAAAGTGGGTAGTAAATTATTAAAACGATCTGCTAATAATTCATTGACAATACTTGCTTGCGCTCGCACCGTTTTCACTTGGGCAGTAGCAGTTATAAAAGGGGCGCCTACCAATAATAGTAATGTGAGTAGGAATAGAATTTTACGCATCGGATAAATTTGAATTATGATAAAATAGGTTCAACGAAAAACTGAATAACTAAATTAACTACTAAATTTGCAAATATGGTTTTTTTAAGAAAAAATATGCTGGCAATTTTGGTTTTGGCATACAGCACTGTTACGGGACAGGATACAAGCTATACCCAACTGACCACTATTGTGGTATCTGCCAACAAGTTGAAAGAGAAAAGAATAGAATCGCCTGTGGCCATTTCCATACTATCTCCCAAAACTGTTGATGAGGCGAAAGCGCAAAGAATTGATTTTCTATTGAATAAAGTAAGTGGTGTCTATATGCCTACCATTGGTAATGAACAACATATGATGTCCATAAGACAACCCATTTCCTTGAAAGGTCTTTATTTATATTTAGAAGATGGCATGCCCATTAGAACCAGTGGCTTATTTAGCAGCAATGCCCTTATTGAAATGAATAGCAGCAATATTCATAGTATTGAAATTATTAAGGGCCCTGCCTCTGCCCTCTATGGTGCTGAAGCTATTGGAGGCGTGGTGAATATATTAACTACCCCCGTTCCTAGTAAAGCCGATGCTTTTATAAGTACTCAAATAACCAATACAGGTTTTAAAAAATTGGATTTAAGTTGGGGTGCTCCCACCAAAACAGGTGGCTGGATGATTAGTGCTGCTTTCACGGATCAAAAAAATGGTATTACCGAGTACAGCGATTTTAATAAAAAAGCCTTAAGTGTTAAAAGAACTTTTAGAGTCAACGAAAAATTAAAGGGATATCAAAACCTTCAATACATTAATTACTATACACAAATGACAGGCTCCTTAGATAGTATTAAATTTTTTCAGAAAAATTTTGGCTCGCAGCAAAGCTTCACCTTTAGAAAAATTGATGCCTTAAGGTTTCGACAAAACCTTGACTACAACTGGAATACGCATTCAAACACGACCTTCAATTTCATGTATCGAAATAATACCATGGACCAAAATCCTGCCTATTTAATAGCCTCTACTGCTAACGCTACTAAATTTAAAGGCCAGGTAAATAGTAATCATTTCGATGCCTATGTATTAGACCTTCAACATATATGGAGCATTCCACTGCTAAGCAGTAAAATAATGTTAGGTGGCTACTGGGATATAACCAATCAAAATTTAATAGCAAACTATATAGATATTGTAAAAGATACCAGCATTGGCAAATTCACAAAATATACTTATCCAATTAGGGATTCACTTATTACCAATTACAATACCCAAATTAGTAATAAAGCCATTTACTTTAATTATATCGCCAATTTGAATAAAGCTATTCGCTTGAACATGACCATGCGCTACGATAATTTCGAATACCTTTTTAATAACCTGCTTCCCATTGGAACGCCTTCTGCCAATAATAATTTTACACAGTTCACACCTAAATTAGGGCTTACTTATAACCAAAGAAAATGGGGTGGTTATTTAAATTATAGCAAAGGTTTTGTGCCTCCTCAAATAACCGAGATATACAATGCCATTAGAGTACCTTATTTATTACCTCAAAATTTTTCGAATATAGAAATAGGTTCTTGGTATCAAAGTAAAAAAATAAGCGCTGAAATTTCTATTTATTCTTTACAAGGCAAGAACGAAATTATTTCGGTAAGACAAACCGATGGCGTCAATTTAAATCAAAACTCGGGTGCTACAAGCCATATGGGTATTGAATATCAGGTACGCTATCAATTAGCGCCTTCTATGGAAATTAGCCTTAATGGTACTAATACACGTCATAAATATTTAAATACCAGTATTAAAGGCGTAGATGTAAGTGGTAAACAAATGAATGCGGCACCCAACTTATTCAATAATATATCTTTTAACTGGAAGCCTACTAAACTAATACGCAGTTCGCTTGAATGGATACACCAATCGGCTTATTATATGGATGAAACCAATACTACGCGTTATCCTGGCTTTAATTTATTGAATGCTAGGTTTGGACTTCAATTGAAGAAATCAGAAATTTGGTTGAATGTATTAAACCTTACCAATACTTATTATTCTACCATGGCTACCAAAAACTTTAGTGTAAAAGGAAGCAGCGCTTATTCTTATTATTTAGGAGAACCCAGGGCTATTACCATTGGTTGGAAATGGTATATAATAAAATAAGAAGCTTTTTGGGCTTCTTATTTTATTCATACAATGTATAGTGATAGTATAAAATTTATTGATTCATTCTAATTCTCATACCTCCCATTCCACCGCCTCTTTGCATGTCTTCCATAATTTTTTTCATACTCTCTGCAAATTGAGCACGATTCATTTTATCTCCTTTAGTAGGTTGCTTTAATTCTTTAGCAGCATATTTAGCTGTAAACTCAGTCGCAGTAATAACATTCCCGCCATTATCACTATCTACTTCTAAGATAGCACCAGGTAAGCCCGCATAAGCATCAGGACCCACTGACACAGGAATAGATTCTGTATACCAAACTACTAATTCAATTTCTTTTGGTTTTACAGGGGCTGTTGTATCTGTGTTATTTCTATTTCTTCCACCACCAAAACGCATATTCATTTGTTGTGGGACAATCATAGTAGTAGCTTTTTTACAAACAAACTTTGCGATGGTTTTAGTTTCTTCCGATAATTTCCATTTATTAGGCTTTAAGGAATCTACAATTAAAAATTCTTTCTCAAATAAAGAACGAGACTCGTATTGCATTTGATTAGGGATATCTGTAAAAGTGGCTGTTTCAGGCATTCTAAAAGCAAAACGCATACCCCCTCCACCACCGCCACCGCTATTAGCGAATGGGTCTGGCGCTTCTTCCTCTACGATGGTTTTAAACATACTTGCTTGCTCGTTAAATAAAAGTTCAAACTTATCTGTTCTAAACTCAGGAATACGAGCCCTCATTTCAGGATTTATGCATGTTCACCTTTCTTTCAAAAATGAGCTTGCCTTCTTTTACTTGAGCGAAAGCACTTGTAAAAGCTACAAGCATTACTGTAAGTGCTAAGAATATTTTACGCATATTGTTTATTTTAAAATTTATATTTTATTAAAGATTTACTAAAGATAATTAATTCATACGAATCATCACATTTCTAGGACCACCGCCGCCCAAACCCGACTTTTGTAAACTATATACAAAGCTTACTAAGAAGTACTGGTTAATTACATTGTACTGTTGGTCAACGATTTGGTTCTGCGATACGTTTCGGCTAATACCTGCATTTTTATTCAATAAATCAAAGGCACTCACTCTTAATTCCGCTTTTTTGTTCTTCATGAAAAACTTAGAGAAGCTGGCATTCCAAATAGGAATAGAAGTATTAAACCCAGCAGCTCTTCCAGAATTAATAGTATAGGTAAAGCTTTGATTGAGTAAAAAGTTTTTAGGCAGGTAATTATTCATCTCGGCACTAAACACCTTTGTTAAAAAGTTGGTATTTAAACCTGCGTTAATGGCGTTATTGGTATTACTATAAGAATACCTAGTAGAAAAATCGATATCAACAACTTCATCTAATTGAAAGTTATAGGATAAAGAGGGTCCAATAGATTTAGTAACAATGGTATTTAATAAAGCATTTACATAAGATATATTATTACTTAACCCACCATTTATTCCAAAATTCATTCTTGAATATATTTTCTTTAATCCAAAACCATAGTTTACACTACCATTCACGCGGTAAGCGCCATTCACGTTCACAGGTTTTGATAAAATAACTCTAGTAGGTAAGACACTATCATAGTTCACTATCGTATTATTGGTAGTAGAGGCGTTCAAATTTGCAAAGAAATTACGGCCTGATATAATTTTAGAAGAGAAGAAACGCATATTTAAATTATGTACATAACTTCTTTTCAAATCGGGATTACCAATAGTTTGTCTATTGATATTGCTTTGATCCAATACCGGTTGTAACTGCGTTAAGGAAGGTTGATTGGTTGAAGTACGGTAATTAATATTCAAGTTCTTCGTTTGAGAAAAATTGTATTGATACGTAGCAGTTGGTAAGATATCCTTAAAGTTTTGATTCAATTTTGTATTGGCACTTATATTCTCTCCTACTAATTGGGCCTTTTGCAAACTAAAGCCTGTAGAGAAATTATACTTTTTTTGATTGGTTCTAAAATTTAAACCTCCCCCACTATAGGTGTACTCACTATTAAATTCATTGGTAAGCCTTTTATTTAATTGATCATAGGCATCCGTATCTGCATTCTTATCATATACCTTTCTACTTGTCTTGCCAATACTTTGACTTAAATAAGCATTGAATTCAAGTAATGATTTTTTACCCAAAGGCTCGGTATACACTACATTGGCTGAATAGGAAAGAGTATTGCCTTTTCTAATATTTTGTTGGTCTAAGATGGAGTCTTTTAACAAGACGCCGCCAGTTCCGTAAATGAATTGATCGGTAAATTGAGTTCCTTTGGCGTTAGACTCGTTATAACTATTGGTAATGGTAGAAGAAATGGTACGACCCTTTTTTGCAAACTTTTTTCTTAATAATAAATTACTAGCCGCATTGCTTGCATCGGTTACACTAGTGGATGCAGAACGCGTCGCATTGGTTTTAGTTTTAAAAGCGTCAGGTAAAAAAGTTTCGGTAGTATCATAAGACTCAGAACTCCCATTTTGCCTACCTATACTAGGCGTAAACTTATAAGAGAAGGTTTCTGAAACTGTTTGATCAAGAGTGCTACCATAGTTTTGTTGTTGGTTTCTAGTAACAGATCTTGAATTGGAGGTTCTGTTAAATAAATTACCTGGCGTTAAATTTTGTGTAAATGAATTACTATTATTATTACGCTCCACGTCGTTCAATGAAAAATTAGCATTGAAATTTGTTTTCTTATTATTAAATAAATTCGAATAATTACCGCCACCAGAAAACGTGGTAGCCACTCCTTGTGCATTGTTGTCGGTACCGCCGCCGCCGCCAAAATTAAGTGTTATACCACCGCCCCCGCCTGGTCTTCCACCACCACCGCCAGAAAAATTAGCAATGTCTCTACTTGAAAACCCTTGTCTATTGGTATTATTAGCAGTTCCTATTAAGGAGTATTGTTCGTCATTATTTAATCTATTCCAATTGCCTTGTCCATCATACCTACTTGGCGTGCCTGCGCCTCCTGTTAATTTTCCAAAATTGGATTGGTTTCTATCTTTCTTTACTTTTAAATTTATCGCCGTCTCTTCTGTTCCATCATCAATACCTGTAAACATGGCTTGGTCCGATTTACGATCATAAACTTGTATTTTATCAATTGCATCTGCAGGTAAATTCTTAGTGGCCATTTTAGGATCTCCAGTAAAAAATTCTTTTCCATTCACAAATACCTTGGTCACCGTTTTTCCATTCACCGTAATACCACCCGATTTATCTACTTCAATGCCTGGCATCTTTTTTAATAAATCTTCTACCACTGCATTGGGTGGTGTTTTAAAATTTTCTGCATTGAATTCTATAGAGTCGCCATTAATAACGACTGGAGGCCTGCGTGCAGTAACAGTAACTGTTGACATTTTACTAGCATCTTCTAAATAAATATTATTAAGATTCAATACAGGAGTAGTGCCTGTTTTAAAAGCAAACCATTGTTGTTGATAGCCTACATAAGAAATAGATAATAAATATTTTCCAGCGGGTACATTCTTAATATTGAAAAAACCATCCTCATTGCTTCTAGTAAAACTGACTAAAGAGGAGTCCTGTGAGCGTACCAAAGAAATAGTAGCATAAGGCAGGGCTCTTTTAGCGGCACTATCCATTATCGTCCCCTCAATTTGAATATTTTGAGCAAAGGATACATAAGTCATTAATAGTAAGCTATTTAGAATAAGAAGCCTGAGCACACTGGTTTTTTTCATATTTGTAAAATTACGATTACATTCGTAAATAGGCCAATTTTAGGCCCATTTTGCTTGGTTTTTATATAAAAAACGGCATTTATTGATAAACGGCAATTGAAAGGCAAATTTGGCTTCCATTTTTTCACCTATTTAGCTAACTTTCAAAAAAATTACCAATGAGAAAATATACAATTACCTCTGTTTTGAGTTGGATGCTTTTAATGATGTTTGGTTTAACCAACAGCTATGCACAACCAAAAACAAATGCTGTAAAAGACAGCACTAATTTTACAAGCTATAAAGGTATGCCCCTAAAAGCTACACGCGCCATTGCTATGAAAACAAGCGAAGGCACTTGGACTTCTTTAGCTATTAGCCCAGATGGAAAAACTATTTTGTTTGATTTAATGGGAGATATTTATAGTATGCCTATTGAAGGCGGTAAAGCAACTGCCATTACAAAGGGATTGGCTTATGACAATCATCCTAGCTATAGCCCAGATGGAAAAAGAATTTTATTTATTTCTGATAGAGGTGGTGCAGAAAATTTATGGTATATAGATATTGCTAAAAAAGATACAATTGCTTTAACAGAAGATCAAAATCAAAATTTTCCAGGGGCTGTGTATACGCCCGATGGTAATTATATAGTGTACACCAAAGGAAGAAGAAATACAAAATTGTATTTAATGCATAAAAATGGAGGCGCGGGTACTTCTTTAATTTCTTTACCAGCAAATTTAAAAACAATTGATCCTGCAGTAAGTGCAGATGGAAGATATATTTATTATTCTGCAAGAATGGGTGCATGGAACTACAATGCCATGTTGCCTCAGTATAGCATTGGTGTTTACGATAGAGATAAAGGAACCACGCGTACTATTGCTTCTAGATATGGCTCTGCTTTCACGCCGGTACTTTCTAAAGATGGCAAGTGGATGGTCTACGGAACAAGATTTGAAGATAAAACAGGGCTAGTAAAACGTAATTTAAACACTGGTGAAGAAACATGGTTGGCCTACCCTGTGCAAAGAGATGATCAAGAATCAATTGCGGTATTAGGCGTATTACCTACGATGACTTTCACACCTGATAGTAAAAATTTATTAGCTTCTTATGGTGGAAAAATTCATAGCATTGATATTGAAACAGCTGCTCAAAAAGAAATTAGCTATACAGTAGATGCCTCTATTGAAATGGGACCTGAAGTACTTTTCAAATACCCTATTAAAGATACCAGTGCTGCACAAGCCACTCAAATTAGAGATGCGGTTCCTTCAGCGGATGGAAAAAAATTAGCCTTTACAGTATTGAATAAATTATATGTAATGGACTATCCGAATGGAACGCCTAAAAAATTAACTAAAAATAATTTTACAGAAGCGCAACCTATTTGGAATGCTAATGGCAAGACCATTTATTTTGCTACCTGGTCTGAAAAAGGGGGAAGTATTAGAAGTATTGATCTTACTTCAGGCACTGAGACAACACTTACTAAAGAAAATGCTTTATACCAAGGCCTATCCATCAATCCAGCAGGTAATAGACTTGTATTTAACAGAACCTCTGTTCAAAAATTTAAAGACTCAAAAGACCCTACTTATAACGATGATGAAGATGAACTATGTTGGTTAGACTTAAATAATGGAAGTATTCATGTCATTGATAAAGCCAACGGACGCGGCAATGCTCATTTTGTAAATGGCGAAGACCGTATTTATTTAAATAAATATGGTAAATTAACTTCTATTCAATGGGATGGTGGAGATGAAAAAGAAATTGTAAAAATTACGGGCATTACTACTTTTGGTAGCATTCCGCAACACAAAGGAAAGCCTGTTGCAGATATTTTAGATTTAGATGAAAACGATGAAGATGCCGCTAAAGAAAATAATCCTGCTTCAAGTGCGAATACTATTTTAATGTCTCCCTTAGGTAAAGCGGCTATTGCACAAGTGAATAATAATATTTACTATATCACTATTCCACAAGCTGGTAAATTAGTAGAGATTTCTGTTGCAGATGCGAAGAGTGCAGCCTTCCCTAGTAAACTCTTAACAGAGATGGGCGGCGAGTTTCCAAGCTGGGAAGCCAATGGTAAAATTGTACACTATAGTTTAGGCGCTGCACATTTTACTTATGATATAGACGCTTCTTATGCATTTGATGATAGTTTAGCCATGGCTAAAAAAGCAGAAGCCGCTATTAAAAAAGATACCACTATTAAAGACAGTACTAAAAAAGTAGATATAGCAAAGAAAGCTGAAAAGAAAGAAGATCCTAAATACAAGGCCACTGAAAATTGGGTGAAAGTATTTTATGAAAAAGATATGCCTAACTCATATATTTTATTAACCAATGCAAGAATTATTACAATGAAAGGTGATGAAGTCATTAGCAGAGGAGATATTTATATTGTGAATAATAGAATTAAAGCCATTGGTAAAACGGGTAGTTTAAAAGTAGCCAGTAATACAGAGAGAGTAAATGTATCGGGCAAAACAATTGTTCCTGGTTTTATAGATACACATGCTCATATGTGGCCAAGCTGGGGCATTCATAAAACACAGGCTTGGGTATATGCAGCCAACCTTGCCTATGGTGTGACTACAACACGTGACCCACAAACAGCCACTACCGATGTATTAACTTATAGCGATATGGTTGATGCAGGTATGATGGTAGGACCAAGAGTGTATTCAACAGGACCTGGTGTAGGTTATTGGGCTTACAACTTAAAAGATTCAGCACAAGCAGAATCGGTATTAAGTCAGTACAGCAAATACTATAATACAAAGTATATTAAAATGTATTTAGTAGGTAATCGTAAACACAGACAATGGGTAATACAAGCTGCAAAAAATCAACAATTAATGCCCACCACTGAAGGTGGTCTTGATTTCAAATTAAACATGACTAATTTATTAGACGGCTATCCTGGACATGAGCACTCTATTCCTATTTATCCTCTGTACAATGATGTAGTGAAAACAATTGCTTATTCTAAAATGGCAGTTACCCCTACCTTACTTGTTTCTTATGGTGGGCCATGGGCAGAAAACTATTATTACGAAAATGAAAACCCATATAGCAATGAGAAGCTGCAATACTTTACGCCTTATGAAGAGTTAGCCGATAAATCGCGTCGTCGTGCTACATGGTTCTTACCAGAAGAACATGTATTCCAAAAACATGCAAAGAGTATGAAAAAAATTGTAGAAGAAGGAGGACTTGCAGGTATTGGAAGTCATGGTCAATTACAAGGACTAGGCTACCATTGGGAATTATGGTCAATGCAATCTGGTGGCATGCGTAATATAGATGCTTTGAAAACAGCTACTATTCTAGGCGCTGCTGGATTAGGTTTAGACAAAGACTTAGGAAGTCTAGAAGTAGGCAAATTGGCGGACTTACTTATTTTAGATAAAAACCCATTGGATAATATACGCAATACCAACTCGATAGATTTAGTTATGAAAAACGGTCGCTTATATAATGGTAATACATTAGATGAAGTGAAGACGGGTAAACATAAATTAGACCGTTCCGAGTGGTTAGATAAAAAACCAATTAAAAACACAAAGGTAGAAGATTAATCAAAAATTAATGTTAAGTTTAAATACTAAAAAACAATTCTTATGAAAAACTCAAGAAGAAAATTTATACAAAACGCATCGCTTGCTATTATGGGTGCTAGTTTAAAACCAAGTGCTTTGTGGTCTAGTACCAATCATGTAGCTAGTAAAAATTTAATTGGTGTTCAATTGTATTCAGTGCGTGCAGAGATGAAAACAAACCCAATGGAAACCTTAACGGCTTTATCCAAAATGGGATTTGAATATGTTGAACATGCAAATTATATGAACAGAAAATTCTACGGATGGACAGCTACAGAATTTAAAAAAGTATTGGAGGGTCTAGGTTTAAAAATGCCTAGTGGTCATACTGTGATGGGCACTATTCATTGGGATAATACCAAGAAGGATTTTACCGATGCCTGGAAGCGCACTGTTGAAGATGCGGCTATTGTAGGACAAGAATATGTAATAAGCCCTTCAATGGATAATAAATTAAGAAGTACTTACGATGGTTTAATGCAACAAATAGACGCATTCAATAAGTCGGGTGAATTGTGTAAAGCAAGTGGTATGAAATTTGGATACCATAATCACGATTTTGAATTTAAAGAAAAATTGAATGGTACTTTAATGTATGATCTCATCTTACAACATACCGATCCTAATTTAGTAGTACACCAATTAGATTTTGGAAATATGTATGGCGCAGGAGCAAGGGGTGATGAATGGATTAATAAATATCCAGGTCGTTTCCAATCATTGCACGTTAAAGATGAAATTAAAGCAGAAAAAGGAGAGATGAATGATGGCTATGAAAGCACTATTTTAGGGGAAGGCGTGGTAGATCCTAAAGCCATTGCCTTACTTGCTAAAAAAATTGGAGGAGCACACCATTTTATCATTGAACAAGAGTCTTATCAAGGCTTAGCACCATTAGATTGTGTGAAAAGAGATTTAGCAATAATGAAAACTTGGGGTATCTAAACTACCTCCTTGTACAAAAAGCACAAACCCCAAAAGTTTGTGCTTTTTTTTGCTTAAATTTAATTCAATATATCAATTAGCTTTTATGAAAAATACGCATTATGCAAAAAGTACTCAGCATACAAAAAATACCAACAGTAGAATGAGGCTCCTACCTTACATCTGTTGTATAGTCATATTACTAACTAGCTCTTTAATAAGCAAGGCGCAAAAATATAGTGCTAGCGAAATAGCAAGGTGGGAACAACATGCAAAACAAATTACTATTATAAGAGACGAATGGGGTATTGCACATGTATATGGAAAAACTGATGCTGACGCTGTATTTGGTTTAATGTATGCACAAAGCGAAGAGAATGTAGGACAGATAGAATTGAACTATTTAGAAATGTTAGGTCGTACTGCTGAAGTAAAAGGTAGTGCGGCTATTTATGAAGACTTAATGATGCGCCTTATTCAAGATAGTATAGATGCCATAAATGATTATAATAAAAGCCCTGTTTGGTTTAAAAAATTATTAGAAGCACATGCCGATGGACTAAATTATTATTTATACAAACATCCTGAAGTACAACAAAAAGCCATTCAGTATTATAAACCCTGGTATCATTTAATGTGGACAGACGGAAGTGTTTCTCCTACTAAAACAGGTGGCATCAAAAAAGAGCAAGTGGCTTCTTTTTACGGACAAATGCCAGGCGCAGAAAAATTAGTGGTGCAAAATACCGAAGAGCCTTATGCCTTAGAAGAAAAAATACAAAAAGGCTCTAATGGTTTTGCGATAGCGCCTCAGCATAGTAAAAATGGAAATGCAATGTTATATATTAATCCGCATGTGCCTTTTTATTTTAGATCAGAAATGCATATGGTGAGTGAAGAAGGCTTAAATGTATATGGAGCCGTTACTTGGGGGCAAATGTTTATTTATCAAGGCTTCAATGAGCATCTAGGTTTTATGCATACCAGCGGCTATGCCGATGTAGCCGATGTGTATGAAGAAAAAGTAGCTAAAAATAAAACAGGCTGGGTATCGCATTATGAACAAGGTCTTCAACCCATTAAAGAAAGAAATATTCCTATTCAGTATTTAGAGGAAGGTCAAATAAAAACAAAATCATTCCTTACTTATCGCACATTACACGGCCCCGTGATGGGATCTAAAAATGGCAAGTGGTTAAGCTTACAAGAAAATAATCGTTCTTTAAATGCCTTAATGGAATGTTGGACCAGAACCAAGGCTACTAATTTAAAAGAGTATCAAACAGCCTTATCCTTACTAGGTAATAATAGTAATAACACGGTGTACGCCGATGCCGATGGCTCTATTGCTTACTGGCATGGTAATTTTATTCCTAAAAGAAATACGAATTATGATTATAGTGTGCCT
>Ga0208164_1000269_pt1 | contig 13735 bp, 16 predicted proteins | sample Colrivmet1449C02_FD_187634 | JGI IMG/M metagenome (GOLD analysis project Ga0208164, IMG submission 187634) | Estuarine microbial communities from the Columbia River estuary - metaG 1449C-02 (SPAdes) (version 2) | ecosystem: Environmental > Aquatic > Marine > Intertidal zone > Estuary | place... | reverse complement strand
CATTGATAAATTGAACAACCATACCCAATATGAGTTAGATAGCTATAGATTACCCCACCCTATCTTAGGGAAAATTTCCTTAGGAGAACTCGCTATCTTCACTTCATTTCATACTTCGCATCATTATGAATTGTTAAAATCAAAACTTGGCCATTAAGATACCCATAATGAATCAAAGTAAGTTTATATTATCAATCACAATAATTGGGTTGTCTACTCTAATGCTGAGTTCTTGCAATGAGCATACAAATAAATTGACTCAACAAGTTAATAAAGATACGATTCAAAAAAAATCAAATCCGGTCGTTTACTTTGAAATACCAGTGATAAATATGGAAAGGGCAACTAGGTTTTATTCAGCCGTTTTCAACTTTAAATTTGATACTACAATTATTGATAATAATGAAATGTCTTTATTTCCGTTTACTGAAGCAACCTCAGGGATTTCAGGCGCATTAGCAAAAGGGCCAATTTATAAACCGACAAAAGATGGCGTATTGATCTACTTCAATACTGCTAATATTGATGAGACATTGAGATTAGCGAATAAAAATGGCGGGCAAATCCTCTATCCAAAAACCGATAATGGAATTGGTCTAGTTGCAGAATTTGAAGACACAGAAGGAAACAGAATAGCATTGTATCAGTCAAAAGAATGACAAAAACCTCACGCAGAAACAGAAAAGGACCCACGATTTAACGTAAGTCCTTGATTTTCATGTAGCGAGACCGGGATTTGAACCCGGGACCTCAGGGTTATGAAGATTTTTTGTGAAAATGAATGCGTTGATTTGTAGTGAGTTATGTTTTCACAAAATCGAAATCAACCGATTTTAACCGAATTCAGGGGGTGTTTTCCTCACGCAGAGATGAAGTGGTGGAATTATAATTTGCTTGGTTAATCAAAAACCTAACATAAACCATTAATACCCCCCCTTCTGTTATTATTAATTAATTGTTAAATGTAATAAATGATATAAAATTATCTTATAATATTTTTTTATTTTAAGTAGACTAAAGTCTAAGATCAGTGGAGCCCAGAACCCACTCAAAAAAACGGGGCGTATCCGAAAAGCCTTATGAGTAGGAAATTATAAAATTAAAAAAAATGAAAAAAATTTTATTTTTTCTCACATTATTGTTTGTAAGCGCAGAAACTTTTTCTCAACAACAAACAATTTTATCCAATTTTGATAAAATCAAAATTGGTCATTTGCCAGCCTATAATGATGCTATTGAAAAATTTACAACTAAGTTTTTCCCTGCTTCACAGGATGGTGGATATACAATTTTTGATATTATGGGTGGTAAGCATCATGGCGAAAAATTAAGAATGCTTACAAAACCCCTAAGTTTTGCAGAGAGAGAAGTGCCTAGAAAATATGCGGAAGGTCAAGTTGATTTTTGGTTCGCGAATATAGCCCCTCATTTAGAAAGTGTTAATGCCGAAATGATGGTTTATCAACCAGAATACAGCACCACTAAATATGAAGAAGGTAAAGATGTAGAAAAATTTTTAATGACTGAATGGACTATTTTTAATCCATCAAAAGCAGGTAACGATATAAGAAAAAGGCTTATAAAAGTAAGTGAAAAACTAGGTATAAAAACAGCTGTTTTTTCATCTTATACAGGTGAAAATAAAGTATACTCATCAAGACGCTTAGCAAATGGATGGAAGGAGTTAGATGAACCAATGGATATAGGAGCCACCTATGATGAAATATATGGAAAAGGCGCTTGGGATAAAGATCAAGTAGTTTTAAACAATTATTGGAGAAGAACAGATAGGTTTATGTTAACAAAAAATAAAAGATTAAGTAGTAAGTAAATTAGAAACATTCAAAAAGCCACTTATATAGTGGCTTTTTTTTAAATTTCAATCGACCAGGTTTTTGCAAAAAATTGATTACAAGAGGTGAATTATGAGAAATATAAATCTATTTCTATTTTTTGTCCTATTGTTTATCAATAAAAGAAATGATATAGAATATCACCAAAAACCTCACGCAGAAACAACAAAGGACCCACGATTTAACGTAAGTCCTTGATTTTCATGTAGCGAGAACGAGATTTGAACTCGTGACCTCAGGGTTATGAAGATTTTTTGAGAAAATGAATGTGTTGATTTTTAGTGAGTTATGTTTTCATAAAACCGAAAACAACCGATTTCGACCGAATTCAGGGGGTGTTTTCGGCACGCAGAGAAGGAAACACAAAATAACTTGCGTCCTTTATGTTTCTGCTTTAGACTGATTACTTATTACAGATTTCTATATAAATCATTTTATTTGGAGTTGGACTATATGCTTTACACTGAGCACAAGTTTGAACGATTGGACGCTTAGGAATAGAAAAATAAAATTCATCCCCTTCTTTAATTGTGGATGGGAAAGTGCAGATACTTGCTAAACCAAAAACATTTTGATAGGTAGTATTGGTTAATGGATTTTGCCAACTACTTTCATATAATGCCTTATCTACATCACCCTCGGTTATTTGAATTACATAATTCATACAAACCCCTTTCAACACTAACTTGCCTTTAAAGCAAGCTACTGAAGTATTATTTGACTTATTGCAAGAGATGTTTAAAAGAATAAAAAAACCGACTAAGTATTTTATCATCTTTGTTGGTATGAATATATTTTTATTATAATGCTTTAAAAGAAGTAATCTCATACCCAATTTCTTCATCTGCAATCTGCTTACTGAAATCAAAATATATATTTTTTGGATAATAAAAGATTGTATTATAATCTAAAGAATGCTGATAGGGATTTTTTTCTATGTCAACTATTGATTCGAGGCTATCAATTTTTGCAAGATTTAAATAAGTCAATATTATCTTCCCTTAATTAATTTATAAATGATGTTCAAAATAGGCCTTTATTATTTAACTACCTGCAGCCGATTAATGAATTGTTTTAAGGGCTCTACTAACATAAGTAAACAATATCCATATTCTTTTTCCGCCTCTTTGAAAGCCATTTCTTTTTGGTTATCCCAAAATAATTGTAAAATATTTTTAGATTGATACTGTTGAATCGCTTCGAGTGCAATGTTACAGATAGCCAATAATGAAACAGCATGCTTTTTAAAATCTTGTAAATTAGGTTTATTTTCAATCTTTATAATTGCTTTTGCATCAAATTGAAGCTGTTTTAACAGTAATTCGATTTCCAAGAAGTTTTTTTCATCCATCGTGAATTCAAATTCCTGAAGCAACTGTTTAAAAGATCTTGCAGCAACTTGATCAGGTACTGCAATATCAACCATTAAGGTATAAGGAGAAAAACGTGTAAAATTATTGAGTCGATTTCTCTTATATCCTTGAACGGGTTCTAGGTATTGAATAAGATTAGAAAAAGCACTAATTTTTTCTGATCCAATTAAGCGGCGAAGCATCATATCTTTATTTTTAATATGCGTTAGCCCCAAAGCCTCTAATTGAATAGAAAGTAAATCCATTCTGCGATACATATCCTTCACATCTCTAATATTGGCAGGCGACCAAAGTCTTTCTGCAATAACTGCAGTTCTTGGCCAAACTCTGGAATCAAACGTTTCCACCGATACATGTTCTGTCCACATAGTAGCTTCCCCACCAAGAATAAGCGATTCTTCATTTTTATTTAGAATTTTTTCTCCCTGTTGAATTTTTTTTATTATTTCAGTTTCAAAACGATTAAAATTAGCCTCACTGTCGGGAACTATAAGTTCATTGTTAAACGGTATTGGATCATTGAGATAATGATAAGCAGCAGGCTGGACCAAATCAATATAGTAGCCTTTGGACAAGATACTTTGGTATCCGTTTTTTGCAGATGATAAAAGGGCTTCCATTCCTCTCCATGACTGAATAACCATATCCTTTGGAACCGTTGATTCAATAAGTGCATCGTATCTTTCTTCTTGAAAATATTTTTTTGCTTCCACGGCACTCAACTCTTTCATCAAAACTTCGTCCCAGCCTACTGTTATTTTACCTTTTTTTTGAAGTATTGCCTGCACTTTTCTATTAAAATAATTTTGTAGAGACAAAGTACTATTGAGGTTTTTGTCCAGCATGAATTTTTTAATAGTAGGATTTTTTTGCCAATCACGTCCAGTATTTTCATCTCCACCGATATGAAAATAAGCATCTGGAAATAAGGAGGATACTTCTGTAAATAAGCTATCTAAAAAAATATAAGTAGTTTCTTTAGTGGGATCTAAGGTTGGATCAAAGACCCCCCAATGATCTTGTAAAGTATAATTTCTATTGATAGAAGCTAAGTGTGGATAGGCATAAATCATCGCGGTAGAATGCCCAGGAATATCTATTTCTGGAACCACTCTAATACCACGTTGTTGCGCATAGGTTACCATTTCCTTAACTTGCTCATGGGTAAAATACATACCATCTGATGCAAGTTCATGTAAGCGAGGGTATACTTTTGATTCAATGCGATAGCCCTGATCATCACTTATATAGAAATGTAATACATTCATCTTAACGGCAGACATAGCATCCAATGTTCTCTTAATTACATCCATAGTCATGAAGTGATAAGGCTGTGATATCAGTATACCTCTCCACTTAAATCTTGGAGTATCTGCAATAGTAATTCCTTGAAAATAAAAACCCTCCTGATCACGCTCTACTAATTGTAATAAAGTTTCTAACCCACGAATAGCTCCGATATCAGTTTTTGCAGATAATTCTATTTTTTCTTTATCAACCTTTAAGGAATACGACTCCTCCATATTCAACTGAATCTTTCCATTACTAATCACCTTAATTAGTAAACCTTTATCTATTAATTTACTATCTTTTTGAACTATCCATGTTTTAAAAAAAAGACCTGTTCTTTCTGATAATCTTTGAAAAAAACGGGAAGCCTCTGCATATATTCGATCATTGGGATCACCCTGAATTTCTATCTTAAAAGAAGCAGCAATTCTAAAATGTGTATGACTCATTTGATAGCTCGACGGTAAGGGCATTAAGTTGGGTGTTTGGGAAAAACTTTCTCCAAATAAGATCAGCATGCTAAGTAGAAAAATCAATCTCATGAAAGCACTAATTTAGCTAGTGATTGCCAAAAAGCGGGGTATCCTTCCCAAAAAACAAAATTACAACCCCAATGTGGACAAGGATCTGAAGTATACACCAATACTTTTCCAACATTTGTATTCTTGATAACAATTGCAGGATCCTTTGTTTCTTTATACCTTGCTATAACGATTGAATCGGTTAGCTCAATGGTTTTATTGTACCCTAATATTGGAGGGCAACCATCCAAATTGAGTAATGGGCAGAGCTTTTTCCCTTCGGGAGTAATTTCCATAAAAAACCCTTCTGTTGTTTCCACCAAGTCCTCTATATCCAAGCATTTAACAGGTAGCATTTCACGTAAACGAGTTCTGCCCCATCCCCCTTTGCCCAGTTCGCCAGTAAATGAATACCAGCCACCTAAAAACATATAACGTCCTCCAGCATTGGCATGTTCAACAGAAAGTCGGATCCTATCGGGGAAAGTAAGAATTTCTTTTCCAAATTTACTTCTATCAAAGAATTTTGGGGATAGTTGAAAAAGTTTAGCATCTACATCACTAAAAATAATTAGGTCGTAGTCTTTTAAAATTTGCTCATAATCGCCAGGTCCTAAATTGTTATAGAAATCCCATGCCGAAACCGAGTTAACCTGAAAGGTAGGATCTTTTTCTAAGGCCTCTTTTAACCAAATGCCATAATTAAATATTTCCAAGCCTTTAGGGCTATGATGAAAAGGGGTCTCTGCAAAAACTGGTCCTGTTAAAATGGCCCAGTCGCCAACGTAATATACTTTTTTCATAAAAATTAAAGTGAATTTACCGAATTTAATAAAATTTTATTATTTTCCTATTTTAGCAAAATTATAAACAAATAACGTATACCCCTATTATACCATAAAAATTTGCAATTAATACCCTTGACATAAAGATCTTTATAATTTAATAAAAACTTTTCGTTTATACAAAATATAAGGAGTAATAAAGTTAATGCCAATAAAAAAAATAGCATACAACATACTGGCTAATTTGGGAGCTAGGCCAGCTGAGGCTAGGACATCAAAAAAATATCTATTTAGTGACTGCCCACCAAAAGAAATTTGATAAAAAAAAATTGCTAATAAGTCGGCTAATACATAAATAGCAATTGCATTCATTCCAAAAATTACACCTACCTGTACCCATTGGTGTTGTTTACATATATCAATTATATAAATGCAAGAGGCCAGAGTCAGTGCTGCCATACCAGAAGTAAAATGTACAAAAGAAGAGGACCAGATATTTTCGTTTAAACCAAAGCTCCAGCTCCAAACAATACCAACTACAAAAGAAAGAAACCCCCAGAAAAAAAGATGATTGGCCTTGCTTTCAAGTGAGCGATCGGATAGCAAAAGCTTGCCTGAAAGCATACCACTGATACCAGTAACAAATGAAGGAAATGTACTAAGTATGCCTTCAGGATCCCAGTTTCCCTGCCACTTTTTACCCGGCAAGTATTGTTGGTCAACCCAGGCAGCTAGATTAATGCTTGGTTCAAGCATTACTTTCCCATATCCAGGTGTTGGAATACAAGTCATTGCAATACAATAAAGTACCAAGACCAAGGCCCCTATAAAAGCTTGGGTACGCCAGCTTGAATGTATAAATAAGAGTGAACAAACCAAAAAGACTATGGAAATACGATGTAAGGTGCCAGTCCATCTTAATTCTTGCCAATTAAAATTATTAATCAACCCAATTGCATTTAGAAACATTCCTATAGCAAAAATCTTAAGCGATCTAATAAATATTTTTTTATACATCGAAGATGGTTTAATACCTGAATCTAGTTGTTTGGTATTAGTCAGCGAGATGGAAACTCCTACTGTGAATAAAAAGAAGGGCGCAATAAGGTCGGTGAAAGTTATTCCCCACCAATCTGAATGCAGTAATGGGGGATATACTTGATCCCAATTCCCTGGAAAATTTACCAAGATCATTGCAATAATTGTAAAACCCCTGAAGGCATCAAGAGATAACAACCTTTTTTTTTCATCGTCTTTTGTATTCATTAGTATTAAATTTATTTGTAATAAACGTATCTAATAAGCAAGTATCAATTTACAAAATAATAATAATAATATATTTATTATTTCTTAATATTATGATTTATAACGGGACCTCGTTATGAAACAACCAAATGTGTTACATACATTTGATTTTCAGTTAGTTAGAATTGTTGTTGCTCACCATTTGCGTCTGTTTATTAGTGAAAAGAGGCGCAAAAAGGGAGCGCACACTTTTCATGGAATATGTTGGAACTTCCTTCCAATTGTCAGGAAGTTAAAAGAATTAAAAATTGTAAATGATGGAAGCTCTCTCTACTAATTTAGAAAATATTTTGTCCACTTTATTCTGACGTTAGACATAATAAAGGTTAATTGCCAACTCTTTGTACACGAAAACCTACATTCGAACTTTTTACAAACTTTGGTGCACCAACCGCATCCTTTAAGTGGATCCAAGGTGCGGGTAATGGGTCATTGTCACCTAACTGCAGGAATTGACTAAATAGACCTTTGTCACCCATAACTTCCCCGCAAGTCATTCCAAAAACATTGATCTGATATTTACCTTTCGGAAATTGCACACCGGCTATCACTTCGTCAGTCAAGACTTGAACAATCCCACAAGCAGGAGTTTGAGGCCCTGCAGTTTGAGTCTCTTCATCTTTAGTGCAGCTTGACAAGCTTAAAGATATTACTCCTAATATAAATAATGTGAAAAAGATTTTATTTCTCAAAACACAAATTTTAACTTAATTGTAAAAAATATATCACCCAATATTTTTAATAATTTGCAAACCTTATAGCTTAAACCATCCTTCAAATAATTTATTACCGCTTAATTGATATTCTATTTGATGAACAATCTTATCGTCAATCTTTTTAATTAGCTTAATAAATTTCTCCTTCTTTAAATATTGGTTATTAATAAATACACTAAAACCAACATCTCTAAGTTCTCTAAAATATAACTCCTTCACCCATTTTGATCCTTTAAATTCTTTAATCCAAGGTCTTCCACTTTCATCTTGGTATTGAACTTGACCAAATGTTTCAAAACTAACTTCTAAAATAAGTTCGACCTTAATTAATACATTTGCATCCATAATCCGGCTTCTCGGGAATAATTTAAAAATATTCTTTAATGAAATTGTCCATTTAGCCATTTCAATATCCGATTATTATAATAGATTATTTCAAATTCAGGTAGTTCTGCAAATGTTCAATAAGTGACTTTTGAGAGTCTATCGTATATTTAATTATATCACTTTGACTAATTAAATTAACCAATTGGTCATTTTCAAAAATAGGTAAATACCTTAAAGTATTCTCAGTCATTATTTTACTGCATTGTTCAATAGAATCATTTATATTTAATATAGGTATGTCTGATATCATAATTTCATTTACAGTAGTTTTATCTGAAGATCGACCCTCTAATACGATTTTTCGCGCATAATCCCTTTCTGTAAACATCCCTACATATTTATCACTTTCTAAAACAATCAGACACCCAACATTAGCTTCAGCCATAATTTTTAAAGCATCAAAAATACTTACAGAGCAAGAAACAGTGATTAGTTTTCTATTTTTATTTTTTAATAAATCTTTAATTGTTGGCATAAATATTTGTTTAAAATATTAGCAAATTAAATATAGAATCAGAAAAAGTATATAGTAGAATTATACGCTGATACTAATTTACTTTTTATTTTAATGAAGTCAATAGAAATATCAGCACTAAAAGTTCGTGTATTCGGTAAGAAATGTCAAGAACCTCACGTAGCAAAGGACCCACGATTTAACGTAAGTCCTTGATTTACATGTAGCGAGAACGAGATTTGAACTCGTGACCTCAGGGTTATGAATATTTTTTGAGAAAATGAAAGCGTTGATTTGTAATGTGTTATGTTTTCACAAAACAGAAATCAGCCGATTTTAGTCGAATTCAGGGGATGTTTTCCTCACGCAAGGATTGAACATACTATTTTACATCTCCTATTTGTATTTTTGCTTAAGGCGTAGTAAAATGTCGCCCAAATGACGTCTACATGTCATTAATTTATTCATTTAGTAATATCATATTTGCAAATGGAATTTGGTGAAAGATTAAAAGAACTAAGAACCAGTTTGAACTTTTCTCAAAAAGAAATTTCTGAACAAACTGGGCTAACACTTAGGACAATTCAAAGAATTGAAAACAACGAGGTAAAACCAAGCCTTTACTCACTTAAAGTGATTGGAGAAGCCTTGAAAAGCGATTTTTCTGAATTTGTTAAAAAACCTGATACCAAACCCTATGAATTTAATTTAACACTTAAAATCACAGATATGAATCAATTCCTCAATGACCTAAAAACTTTGGTAAAAACCCACTGGAAAACTATTTTATTTATTGTTTTAGTAATTTGGCTTCTGACAAGTTATACTGATATTAAAGCAGGAATAATAGACGCGTGGAAAGAAAAGTAACAATTTAATAATTATGGATTCAAATCAAATGCTATTCCCGAAATTATCACTGATACTTAATATTCTGGTACTAATTCCTGTGTGTTCCAGTATACTCCTAAAAAGTAATTTGGTAATTGATTCTTACGGGATTGAAACACCAGCACTTGGTATTCTTTTATCTATATATCTTACTATACTTATATTCTCTGTGGTGTTTTTATTCAAATTTGATCCCAAATTTGTAATGGCACTTCTATTAGTTCAAGTGGTTTATAAAGTATTAAGCCCCATCATGGTTGGCACTTTAACCAACCCCGTAATCATAAGTAATTTATTTATTGCGCTGTTCCACTCTTATAGTATTTGGAAATTAGCATCTGAAAAAAAGTTTTTTTAACTTTAGTAAACCTGAATAAACATCTAATTCATAAAAAAAGATATATCATGGATAAAATAACTATAATAAAATCACTTGATGAAAATGTAATTCAATTCAATGAGCTCGTAAAGAATTTAAATAAAGATGAGTTTGAAATAAATATAAACGATAAATGGTCTGCGGGTCAAGATTTAGTACACTTAATTAAAGTGCTTAAGATAGTAAATATTGGATTTACATTACCAAAACCTATTTTGCGCTTAATATATGGCATTAATAAAAATAACAATCGATCTTTTGAACAGCTTCAAATGTTGTACAAAAGCGCATTAGACGGTGGAGTAAAAGCACCAACAATCTATGTACCAAAACCAGTTGCATATATTGATAAAGATAATTTAATTCAAAAGCATGCATCATTGAATAAATCATTCATTGATAAATTGAACAACCATACCCAATATGAATTAGATAGCTATAGATTACCTCACCCAATCTTAGGAAAAATTTCCCTAGGAGAACTCGCTATCTTCACCTCCTTCCATACTTCGCATCATTATGAGTTGTTAAAATCAAAACTAGGCCATTAAAACACCTAATTCAGATTTCTATCTTCAATATCTTCTATTAATTTTTTCCAAAGTGTGTCCTTGAATTTTCTGGAAAAGAAGCCCGCGTGTCCCATTTTTCTAATGCCCATTTTTTGGGGGCTAATTGTTTCTACTTCGATTTTGGCATTTTTAAAATAGCCTAGTAATTTATTTGCTGTGATTTCATTTGCAATGGGGTCATCATCAATTTGAATAGACTTTATAGGAATTAAGAACTTGTCAAAAAATAATTTTGTGCTTGATTTTTTGAAATGGTCATCAAAGTAGTTCGGATTAATGCACCACATACGCCATTGTAGAGCAACACCCTTAGGTAAATTTTCTCCTTGCCCTATTTTTTTTGCGTTTGCATAGCCATACATTGCCACGATAATCGGAATCATTAAGAACCACAATGGTGGCATTAGCCATTTAAATGGGCTGCTCATATCTTTCCAATATCCAGTGGAAGAGGCAATAAGAATAAGCCTATCTACTTTATCATAATTATCCATTAGCCCCACAAGCTGCCCACCCATACTATGGCCAATAATAATTTTTCGTTCAGAGGGGTATTCATGGTTAATCCAATCAAATATGCTTGTCATATCTAAAATACCCCAATCTTCCAGATTTGCTTGAAATCCCTTTAAACTCTCTGGTTTAGAATTCCCTATGCCACGATAGTCATAGGTAAGGGTAAAATAACCACACTCCGTCAAGTAGATTGCTAAATTACTATATAAATTTTGAGGAATTCCGGTGCCACAATTGATTTGAATAACTCCCTTGATTTCAGTTAATGGTCTTCGGATAGTTGCCGAAAGTTTATACCCGTCTCTCGCTTGAATTACGATATTCTGTTGCATTCTCGCTCTTTTTCAATTTGCTGAAATAAAAAATCTTGTTCAAATGTGAGTTTCTTGGCTAATGCACTATTCGGTTCAATCACTCTCCAAAAAGGTGTGATTTCCTCTAAGCGTTTTCCTTGTTGCAACTTTTCATAGTTTGCTTCTGCCACAATTCGCAAAAATATTCCTGTAGTTACAGGACAAGTGTAATCAGCATTATGCTCTATAGCAAGGTCTTTCCGTAATGTTTTTGAATCTATGCGCCTCCCAAATCCAATTTCTTGAATATACTCATCTATGAGTTTTGGCGTAGCAATAAACATCATACTTCCAGCTGGAATATCAGCAAAGTCAATATCAATTCGTTTAATTTTTGGCTCTTTATGTTCATTCAATTTATCAAGCCAACTCTTTTTGATTGCCATATGATTTAATTGCATTTCAAAAATACAAAAAACCTGAAAAAAGATACAAAACCCTAACTCAAGATAGACAAAGAAAAAGCCATCATTTCTGATGGCTTGTCCAGTTTGGCTCCCCTTACTGAGCTTGAACTAAGAAATGACAAAAACCTCACGCAAAACCTCACGCAAACCTCACGCAGAAACAAAAAAGGACCCACGATTTAACGTAAGTCATTGATTTTGTGTAGCAAGAGGTAGGATCCCGTCCGCCGTGGTGGTTATGAATCCATGCACCTAAAGTAATAATAAAAAAAGGTCTTCTAAACGAAAGACCTTTCAGTAGCGTAGCCGGAGATTTGAACCAGCCTCGGCTGGCAGGCCTGCTCTCCGGAGGAAGGCTCCCGTCCGCCTCGGAACGGACTTGACCGCCGTGGTGGTTATGAATCCATGCATTAACTGAAAAACAAAAAAGACTTCCCATTTGAGAAGTCTTTGTATCGTAGCCGGAGATTTGAAGGGGTGTTTTCCTCAAGCGGGTTAAAATTTAAATTCTTGAGTGATTTAGTCACTTAGGTTACTTTTACTCGTATTTGTATGGTTCATTATTATAAATCATTTGTCTAACATTCTCTAAAACTCTTTTCATATAAGTTTTCCAAAATATTTTTGCAAACAACCAATTTAGAGGATAGTATAAAGGATTGGTAGAATGTAATATATAAGTATACTCAACCAAAATATTATTCTTTTCTATTTCAGTAGTTTTCCACTCAGCTTCAAATTTGTAAAAACCTACCATCCTAGACTGAAAATTGTCAACTTGAAATTTCCAAAATTCATTTTCAACACGGTCATTTATTTTGTCCATCGATACAAATCCACCTTTTTGAACTAGTGATTTTGCAGCATACACTTTTTTGCATGAACCAATTTGCCCCCAATTTTCATCTTGGGTTACGTGTGTTATTTTAGGCATTAGTCCATAACCAGTATGTATTTTTGAAACATCACACAGTAGAGGCGTTTTAAATGCACGTTCCAGAGTGCAATTGTAGTTCGTGGAAAGTTTTACTTTAATTCTCATTTTTTATAAAAATAAAAAAGATTTCCCATTTGAGAAGTTCTTTTAGCGAGAGGGAGATTTGAACCTGCCTGCGGCAAGGCAGGCTCCCGTCCGCCGCGGCGGATATGAATCCACGCATTAACATAAAACAAAAAAAACTTCTCATTTGAGAAGTCTTTGTAGCGAGACCGGATTGCCAATGCTGCGCATTGTCATCTCCTGAATGGTTGCCTCAGGGTTATGAAGATTTTTTGAGAAAATGAAGGCGTTGACTTGTAATAAGTTATGTTTTCACAAAACGGAAAACGACCGATTTTAACCGATTTCAGGGGGTGTTTTCCTCACGCAGAGGTTCAAATTTGAAATCATTGATTGATTTATTATTTTTGATTAATAAATTTCAATAATTATGGATTCAAAACAAATGCTATTCCCGAAATTATCACTGATACTTAATATTCTGGTACTAATTCCTGTGTGTTCCTGTATACTCCTAAAAAGTAATTTGGTAATTGATTCTTACGGGATTGAAACACCAGCACTTGGTATTCTTTTATCCATATATCTTACTATACTTATATTCTCAGTGGTTTTTTTATTCAAATTTGACACCAAATTTGTAATAGTACTTCTATTAGTTCAAGTGGTTTATAAAGTAATAAGCCCCATCATGGTTGGCACTTTAACCAACCCCGTAATCATAAGTAATTTATTTATTGCGCTGTTCCACTCTTATAGTATTTGGAAATTAGCTTCTGAAAAAAAGTTTTTTTAACTTTAGTAACCCTGAATAAACATCTAATTCATAAAAAAAGATATATCATGGATAAAATAACTATAATAAAATCACTTGATGAAAATGTAATTCAATTCAATGAGCTCGTAAAGAATTTAAATAAAGATGAGTTTGAA
>Ga0208164_1000265_pt1 | contig 13870 bp, 7 predicted proteins | sample Colrivmet1449C02_FD_187634 | JGI IMG/M metagenome (GOLD analysis project Ga0208164, IMG submission 187634) | Estuarine microbial communities from the Columbia River estuary - metaG 1449C-02 (SPAdes) (version 2) | ecosystem: Environmental > Aquatic > Marine > Intertidal zone > Estuary | place... | reverse complement strand
CACATCATTGAATATACTGGGATAATTAGGCATCTTAGGTTGGTTTAAGCATATTAAATTTACTTAAAAAAAACCTAAGTTTTATTTGTTTTTTATAGTCGTCCAAAACATGGAAACAGAGGTATACACTATAATAATTAGCACTAGCCATCTTAATGTATCCAATGGCATTGATTTTATAATGAAAGCGGCTATTAATACAGCCAATATACTTGGTATAGCCATGCCTAGTGCTGCCTTTTTATTATAGGCACCCGATTTGATAAATTTATAAGATGCAGGCGGCATTAAAAAAGCACAAGAACCCATCATAATAGGAAATGCGACTTGAGGAGATAGTCCCAATAAATAGACTAAAGCCATACAAGGCGCATACAAACCAACTCCAGCAGTCATCATGGCACCTAATATAAAATTAACCACGCCTGCTATAACCAACTTCCAGCCATGAATGCCAATGGCTACTCCTTCTCCATGTATCCATTGCATTTTATTAGCGAACATAAAACCAGCTGTAATTAATAATGCAACACTAATGGTTAGTCTAATATTTCTTTCTGAAAGTTTACCAATAATATCGGCCCCTAAAATAGCACCGCCCATAGCCGTTAAAAACATAACAATTAAAGTGACAGGCTCCACCTCTACTACTTGTATAAAAATAATGGCTTGAATTAAAACGGGTAAAGTATTGGCCACATTCATGGTGCCGGGTATTAATTTGTCTGCCGTTTGCTTCGTGAATTTTAATAAGGCCGTTTGTGGTGCAAATGCACCAATACCCAATACATCAAAAAAATTAACTACAAAACCAATAATGCCGGTCTTCACCCAACTTACTTTTTCTAAATTATTTTTATGCTTAATAATATCTGCTCCCAAAACATAAATAAACCAAATTGCAAACAGTACTAAAATAATCCAAATAACATTCACCATATTGCTTGTATTTACAAGTTAAGTTAATACAAATTCTACTATTAAAGACTGTCATTGAAAATTATTTACAGCTGTATAGATGCCCCCAAAAGCAATTATGGAAGAACATAGTATATTGAACCTTAAGGCTTTAGCCTATTAACAATAAAATAACTTTCTTTTATGAAGTAATTGTCTACTTTAATAGCTCATTAAAAAAAATTATATGAAAAAAGTTATTTTACTATTAAGTCTATTTATAGGCTTAAGTTCAATTGCACAAGATGCTACCAAGCGTTTTTTCTTGCTGTCTGAGTCTAAAGTAAAAGATATGGACATTTTTAGAAAAAACTACCCAGTACAGGATGCATTTGCTAGAAAAAATTATGAAGGTGTTATGAAAAATAGAGTTACTCATACATCTGAAACAGGCGGTCTTTATATTCTTTCCTTCGTTGATGGAGATGAAAATTTAGGAAAATTTATTACAAAAAGAGGTACGGCTAATGGTAAATTTAGAGAGGCAAATCCAAAAATTGCAGAAGAAAATTCAAATAATACAGATGGTGCATGGAGAAGATCGACTTGGATTATGGTAAATGAATTAGAGTTTTTACCAGTTGATTTTAAAATGGAAAATTATAATTTTAGAAAAATTGTAATGAGAACAGTTCCTGCTAATGAACAAGAGGCTTTTGAAAAACAACAGCTTCAACAGCATGAACTTGGTTTAAAAATAGGTGTCAAATATTTAAGTGTTACTTGGAGAGCTGTTGATGGTTACCCAACAAATACTTATATGACCATTTTACCAGATAATAGTATTTTAGACTTTTACACACACTATGTAGATAGACAACAGAAAAGAAACAATAGTAAGGAATTTAATGACTCTATGAAAACAGGCGTTAAATCTAATATAATTAGACTTGACCATTTATCAAGAGTTTATTAATTCGTAAAAAGAACTTAAAAATGGCGGATTCCGAAAAGCCCATAGAGTAGGAAAAATTAAAATTGTAAAAAATGAAAAAAATATTACTATGTTTTCTTGTATCAGCATCATTAATTGCTTGTACAAACCAAGAAACAAAAACAGAAACTGCTGAGCAAAAATCAACAACAGTTGAACACATTTACAAACCTACCTACACAGATAATTTCAAAATTGGAGGTGAAGGCAATGTATTATTAGTTGAAAAATTTCATCAAGCAATTTTTGCAAAAGATTTTAAGCAAATGGGAGAATTTTTAGCTGATACTGCAATTTTTTATTTGGAGGATGGAACAGTTATAAATGGTAAAGATTCCATGGTTAAATATGCAGAAATAAACTTTTCAAAACTCAATATAATAAATTACAAACAAATTGCTTCATTACCAGTTATTGCTGGTAATGGAGAGGAGTTGGTATTAATATGGGACGAAGCTGATTTAGAAGTTGATGGTAAATCTACAAAAGTTCGATGGCAGGATACATTCAGAGTTTCAAATGGAAAAATTGTAATGATGAATGGATTTGCTAAATATCCAAAATAATTTTTTAATGATAAATAATGGAAACACTCTCTTAAAAATAGTACCTTTTAGTCCACTTTATGCTGACGATTTACAGCCATTAGTTTGCATGAAATTCTTGACATTATAATTCCGGTTCTCTTTTTAATTTCTATATTTCTTTTATTTAAACAAAACAGAAAAAAGGAAACTTATTCACTTGTAAATAATCTTGAGCGGGTAAACGGATCGTATAAGATTGCAAATTTTGTTTCGACACTTAATCCAATTGAATTAAGTGCTTTTGAACTAATACTTAAAAATAGTTTAGCAAACAGTCGAACATCTGTTGATGAGGTTAATGGTGTCATGGAAATATCAAGTCGGCCCTATAAAATTCAAAACAATATGAGGGCAGAGATAATTGGTGAAATCAATAAAAAGTTTACAGCATTTAGTCAAATAAGTGATTTGCTAATAATGCGACGCAGAGCAGATTTTGATAAGAGGTACTTTGAGTATTTTGTAAACGACCGATTAGTGGCAAAATTCAAAGGCTATTTATAAGGCGTACGACCAATGAGTTACTTTATTATAAAGTAAGTATAAATTCTTATTATATATTTTTTAATTAATTAACTAATCAAAAGACCACTTTGCCCCTGTGATTTTCGGTAAATTACATGTCTTTTTAACCACCTTTTTGCTTGAAAAAACAATTTCTTTTTTCATCGAAGTGCCTTGCTGCCCTTTTTATAGTGGCAATCTTATTTTGTTTGCCAATCAATGGGTTAGCTCTTAACAATTTTACTTTTCGGAAAAATACAACTGCGTCAAGCCCCCACTTTTTTGTTATCGATACTTCAATTACTGCTTTAGATCCAATTTTATCATGTGGTTCGGGATCTCAAGTCAGGCTCATAGCTGGTGTAGCACAAACCTATCAATGGGTACGAAATGGGGTTGCAATTCCAGGAGCAACCAATCGTCAATTGACCGCTTCAATTTCAGGAGCGTACCGAGTAAGGGTAGGAGACGGATTGGGCAATCTGGATAGCAGTCGAATTATTGATGTGTTAATCGTACCCTATCCAAGTACCAATTTCACTGTTAATCAAGTGACGCAATGTTTAGTTGGGAATAATTTTCAATTCATTAATTCCACCATAATTAGCCAGGGTACTGCAACATATGCCTGGTATTACGGAGATGGAAGCTATCAGCTTTCAACAAATGGATCTCATTCTTATAGTACTGCGGGAACCTATTCTGTTAAACTTGTTGCGACATCAAATTATGGTTGTGTTGATTCAGTACGTACAACTGTTTCTGTAAATCTTCCTCCTGTTGCAGCATTTACAGTGAATAATGCTGCTCAATGTATAAATGGTAATCAGTTCTTTTTTACAAATGGATCCACCTCTCAAAATTCACCGATGACTTATCGTTGGGAGTTTGGAGATGGATCTACCTCTACACAAATAAATCCCGCTTATCAGTTTACGCAACATGGTATCAATTCTGTTAAGCTAGTTGCCAGCAGTCAATCAGGGTGTAAGGATAGTGTGATGCAAAATGTGACTCTACATCCTAAGCCAATCGTTTCTTTCACTGTGAACAATAACCAGCAATGTCAAACAGCTAACTATTTTCAGTACACAAATAATAGCTCTATTGCCACTGGTACCATGACACACTATTGGACTTTTGGTGATGGAGTTACTTCTGGATTATTCAGCCCTTCTCATAGCTATTTGAACCCTGGAATATATCCTGTTCAGCTTCTTGAGACAAGTGATAAGGGTTGTAGAGATAGTTTGACAATTAATGCTAAAGTTGATCCAAGTCCTACCGCTTTATTTACTGTTAATAAAACTACCGACTGTTTTGCCGAGCATCAATTCATGTTTACAAATGCCACTACTTTAAGTGGCGGTACATTTACTAGTCTTTGGGATTTCGGAGATGGTGTTGGCAGTTCAACTGTAGTTAATCCTTCGTATCGTTATTTACAACCTGGTACTTATCGTGTTACGCTTACCGTTAGAACTACAGCCAATTGTACTTCCAGTTACTCAATGAATCTTTTTTTAAATGCCACGCCAACAGGATCAATATTACCTGTTACTGATACAGTGATTTGTGAAGGAAGCTTTATTGAGCTAAGAGCTACTCCCTCCACTTTTTATCAGTGGTACCGAGATGGGAATATGATCAGTGGAGCAACTTCAATTTCCTACAATGCCACTGAACCAGGTATTTATCATGTCGTTTTTCGAAATGCATCTAATTGCTCGTCTGTTTCTACAAATAGAGTCACGCTAACTAAGGTATATCAGCCAACACCAGATTTTAGTTTTGATAGAAGTTGTGCCGACTTGGCAACTACATTCACAAATGCATCTGTAGTATCATCGAGTTTGCCTGTTACCTATAATTGGAATTTTGGGGATGGTGGCACCAGCACACTTGTATCTCCTAGTTACACTTATGATACTTTAGGAACATTTATTATAAGGCTGACTGCAACTCCTACAAAGTGTCCTCAGTTATCTCGATTTGTGCAAAAACAAATCATCGTACAAAAGTCACCTGATAATATGAAATATCCTCCTGTTAATGCAATAGCAGGAAAGGATCTTCAGTTACAAGCTAGAGAGTTTTCCGGAGCCTCCTACCAGTGGGCACCCGCAACGGGATTAAGCAGTTCAACTCGTAGTAATCCAATTTTTAATCACACGGCGGAGCAGCAATATATTATTTCAATAATTACCTCTGCAGGTTGCAGAGTTTATGACACTCTTTTGGTTAGAATGTTTACTGAGAAGAAGATATACATGCCAGATTATTTTACTCCAAACAATGATGGGAAAAATGATCGAATCATGCCGCTTTTAGCTGGAGTTCCAAAACTTACAAAGTTTAGAATTTGGAATCGCTGGGGGCAACTTGTTTATCAAACTCAAAAGCAAGGTGAAGGATGGGATGGAATTTATCAAGGAGTAAAGCAACCAATGGAAACTTATTTATGGATTGCTGAAGGACTAGATATTGATGGAAAAATAATTACGGCTTCGGGTTCATTTATTTTAGTTAGATAAATGCGGTATTATTTAAACATAGTATTATTATTTCTTCTTTACATGCCTTTAGGTGTGAAAGGACAAGATCCTCATTTTACACAATTTTATGCAACACCGCAATTAATCAACCCTGCGTATGCTGGGGTATTTAATGGAAGTTTCCGAATTGGTACTACCTACCGCCAGCAGTGGAGTTCTTTAGGGGCTCCTTTTAATTCAATGGCAGTAGCACTTGATGGAAAAGTTTTAAATGATGGCGTCTATCATCAGAATCCATTTAATCTAGGTCTTGTAGTACAGTCTGATAAAACTTTAAAAGGTTCCTTGTCTAGTAATAACCTAAGTGGGATAGCTGCATATCATGTGCCTTTAAATAGAGAAGGAACTCAAAGCATTGGAATTGGGCTGAGCGCAATGTATGGGCAACGAAATTTTAATTTTACAAACCTAGCAGCTGCCTCTCAATTTGCAAGCGGTGGATTTGATTTAAGTATACCAAGTGGTGAAGTGACATTTGAAAAGATGAAGCCTTATTTATCACTGGGAGCTGGAATTTTATATTGTAACACAAATGAAGAAGAAGGGTCGTTTTTTGAAATAGGGGCTTCAGCCTATCATTTAAATAGGCCATTACAAAGTATATTATACGAGGGCACTGCTGTAATACCAATGAGGGTAAGTGCACATGCGTATTTGCAGCGATATGTTGGAGATGATTTATTACTAGAAGGAAGATTGTTATATCAGATTCAAACCGAATCAGACTATTTACTAGGTGGTGCTGCAATAACTAAGTTATTGGAAAGTGATCCAGAGGGTTCGTTATTGGGAATTGGTTGTTGGTATCGAACTGGAGATGCTATTGCTCCAAATGTTTTTGCTGAATTCAAGTCAATGCGAATCGGGTTTACTTATGATATACAAATAAATGACATTCGGAAAGCAAGTATACCAGTAAGTACATTAGAGTTTTCACTACGATACAGATTTAAATCTAAATGGTAAGGCGGTTAATCATACTATACAGACTTCTTAGCATGTTTATTTTTATTCATGTTGGAAATGTATTGTATGCGCAGGATCCTCATTTTTCACAGTTTTATTCCTCGCCACTTACCCTGAATCCCGCTATGACCGGTGTTTTTGCTGGTGAAACTCGACTTGCCATGACGTACAGAAATCAATGGCGAACAGTTAGTACCCCATTTACAACCGCTACTGTTGCTTGTGATTTTCAGCTGTTAAATGACAGAATTGGCAATGATATTTTTGGTATTGGATTTGTCGGGATGATAGACCAATCTAACAACCAGGGGGTAAAAGCTAATTTTCTATCCGTCTCTACAGCTTATAATAAGAATATAGATATTGAAGGTCGTCATAAAGTGGGTGTAGGGTTTCAAGCTTCATTGGCTACTAAAAAAGTTGATTATAGTCGATTTGTGTTCTCGCGTCAGTTTACGCCAATGGGTTTTGATCCTACTTTACCCAATGGAGAACCTACAAGTGGTTTTACGCTTAACTATTTAGACATTGCTGCTGGATTTTTGTATTCTGGAATAAATCGTAGTAATTCACAATGGTATGTAGGGGGCTCCTATTACCACCTTAATAGACCTAATGAAGCCATTAGCACTGAGGAAAATCGATTATCTCCTCGTTTGTCTGTTCATAGCGGGTTTAACTTTCCAGTTGCAGAAAGAAATCGTATTTATTTAAGTGCACTCTACATGAACTCTATGATTACCGAAGAGTTAATGTTTGGCACTGTGTTTGAAAACTACATCCCCAATGTTGAATACGAAACAAGTCTTTACACGGGAGTCTACTACCGGCCTAACGACGCGGTGATTCCTTATATAGGACTAGGTACAACAAAAATGCAATTAGGGCTCTCTTATGATATTAATATATCCTCACTTAAGACTGCTACGCAGAGTAGGGGAGGATTTGAAATATCCTTACAGATGAATTTAAGTAGGGACGAGGAGCGAAGCAAGATTCCGAAATGTTATAATAAGTTTTAAAAGACAAACTTGAGAAAGCTTTTTTTATATATCGTAGCTGTTATTTTATCGATTAGTTCGTATGCCCAGGTAACAATCGGAACAGTTAACCCTGGACCCTATGGTAAAGGGAGTTCGGTTTGTGTGCCATTTAGACTAGATGCAACAAATTGGTGTGGGGCTCCAAATAATAAATTTGAATTATGGATTTCCGCCTCAGGATTCACGGCAAATGACTCAATTAAAATTGGCACTTATAATTCAGCGTGGGCAAGATTCATCAATGGTCTGATTCCAGCTAACTATGCAACATTTGGTAGTCATTCTTATAAAGTAAAAACTACTTCACCTGCCACTGAAGTTATTTCAACGGGGACAATTTCTATTGTTGACGCAACGGGACCTAGCGCTGCTGTTAATCTGGCAACAGGACAACAAGGTACTTTAACTTTAGTTGCGGATACAGCTTATGGTGGATGTGGCACGCCTAGCTCTTTACAACTTAATTTCTTTAAAAATGCTTCCAACGCTTCCACCGTCACGGGTTCAGTATATAATGAAAGCTCTGATAATGTTAGCCAATCTAATTTGACTTTCACTTCCGGTAGTGCAACCGTAGTTAATTTAACTACTGCTTACTATACCTTAAATGTATTATCTGTTGACGCCAATGGAAATAAGAGTACTCGCGGGTACTTGCTAACTAATACAAGGACCAATTTAAATATTGGTGTATCGGGTAGCTTGCAGGGCTGCATGCCTGAATCGTTGCCTATACAGATTTCAGTAACTGGTACATCAGGTATTGAGTTCAATCATCCGTCGTCTATTTACAAAATTAATTGGGGGGATAATCAAGTTGACAGTTTTACGCATTGTGATTTAATGTCAAGAAGGGTAGGGAATACTATTACCCTTTACCATGATTATTTAAATGCGTCTTGTGGCCAACCCAATGATCGTTATCGGCTAGAAATTAGTATAAAATCAGGAATTCTATCTCAGACTTCTGGTGCAAATGGTACAAGCTCCTGCGCAATTCAACCTACATTCCCCATTGAGACATTTGCATATATCTATAGAAAGCCAATTGCCGCATTTACTTCTCCTGCTTACGCATGTGTAAATTCCTCAGTTACATTTAGTAATACCACTACCAGTGGATTAAACTCTAATTGTGCGGATAATGCAGACTTTACTTGGACTATAAATGGTGTTGTAGTTCAAGGTCCCGGTCTTACTCGAAATTTAACTCATGTTTTTACTTCCCCTGGTCAATATACAATCGAGTTAACCTCTAACAATTATACTTGTGATCCAACTACAGCTACACGTACAATTTGTATTGAGCCTATTCCTGCACCAGCTTTTGATATCATGTCTGGTGGCGTACTCGCTACTAGTATTTGTACGGGGCAAATATTGACATTGCAGGATAATTCAAATATGGTTGGATTAGTATGTAAGAATCCAACTTACCTATGGAGCGTTAGCCCAAATAGTGGTTTTTCTTTTGTTGGCGGTACTTCTGCTTCCAGTACTAATCCTCAAATTCAGTTTAGTGTTGCAGGCACCTATACTATAACACAACAGATTACCAACTCTTGCGGCACAAGAACTACTAGCCAAACAATTACCGTTCAAGGTACTCCAAGTGTCACTTTCCCAAATACTTCTTATATCTACTGTACACTTCCGAATCCATCTTTAACAGCAGACTTTAGTTTATCACCACATCGCCCAACATATAGTGCGGCACCATACGCACCCACCTCTTTCACATGGACTGTTACCGGGACAGGTGTTACAGGTAGCGACTATGCATTCGTATCAGGCACTACCTCTTCCTCTCAATTCCCAATCATTCAATTTACCTCTTACAAGGATTACACAATAACGGTGACTGTTAACGGGGATTGTTCAGGGTCAAATTCTAGTACCTATACAATCTCCGTTCGCGAAATACCAGTACTTACTGCTCCTACTGCCCAGTCTATCTGTAGTGAATCTGCATTTACTTCCGTTGTTTTATCTGCTAATTTGAATGGAACTACGTTTGCTTGGACCGCTGCAGCAACTAATAGTATTACCGGGTTTACAACACCAGGATCTGGTGGAACAATCAATGGAGTAACACTTACTAATCCTACCAATACCTCTGGCACTGTAACCTATGTTATAACTCCTACACTTGCTACTTGTAATGGTGCTACGCAAAATTTTGTTGTAACAGTTAATCCGAAGCCTAAAATTGCAAATGCAACTCGTGTTATATGTAGTGGGGAGACCTTTACGTTTTCTGCCACTAATAATCAACCCACAACTATTGTCCCCACTAACACAACTTATACTTGGACTGTTGTAGACAATGCAAACGTTACTGGAGAATCTAGTCAATCCTCAGCTCAGTCTAGTGTTAGTCAAACCCTCACTAATACTACCAATGTTGCTCAACAAGTCGTATATACAGTAACACCAACTTCTGGCGCTACTGGAAATTGTGTAGGTAACACGTTCACGGTAACGGTTACTATCAATCCCAAGGCATCTATTTCTAACTTAACTACACAAATTTGTAGTGGACAATCTTTTACTGTTACACCCGGAGGTGGTAATGATTTAATTCCATCAGCTACGCTTTACTCTTGGTCAGCACCTACAGTTACTGGTGGTCTAACGGGTGGAGCTGCAGCAAGTAATCAGACTACTGTAAATGGTACTCTCTCCAATCCAACTAGCAGTGCTCAAACTGCTACTTATACTGTTACACCAACTTCAGGTAATTGTACAGGACCAACATTTACAGTAACTGTAACTGTAAATCCGTTGCCTACTTTATCTGTCACTGCTACTCCAACCGCAATTTGTACTGGACAATCCTCTCAACTATCTGTTACAGGTGCTGATACCTATAGCTGGTCTCCTGCTACAGGCTTGAGTGCTACAACAGGAACTCCAGTGACAGCTACACTTACTAATAATACAAGTTCTAATACAACTACTACATATACTGTAACAGGAACATTCACTGCGACGGGTTGTATTAGAAGTGCTACTACCACTATTACCGTTTATCCACTTCCTACAGTAAATGCTGGCCAGGATTTAACTTTATGTAATCAGCCTATTGGAACGCAGTTGACTGGAACTCCTTCTGGCGGAACGTGGAGTGGTACAAATATTACATCAGGCGGGGTATTCACACCCAATGGAACAGGAACTTTCACAGTTACATATAGTTATACAAATCCTACTACGGGTTGTACTAACACCGATCAAGCAGTTATTACAGTAATCAATCCAACAAATGCAAACGCTGGTGCAGATCGCTCATTTTGTTTAAATAGTGGGAACCAAACATTGACTGGTACTCCAAATGGTGGTACCTGGTCGGGTACTAATGTTACTTCAGCGGGAGTATTCAGTCCAACCCAGGTTGGTTCATTTACTCTTACTTATTCTTTTGGTACAGGAACATGTCAAACATCAGACCAAGTTGTTATCACAGTTTATGAATCTCCTGTTATTCCTGCGCAGTCGCAGACTATATGTAGTGAGGGTACGTTTACGGTGAGTCCGGTGGACAATGGGTCAACGACAATTGTTCCAACCAATACAACGTTTACATGGACAGTTGCTACGAATACGAATGTATCGGGTCAGAGCGCTCAAGCAACGCCGCAGAGCAGCATTAGTCAGACGCTAACGAATCTTACTAATGTTACGCAGACAGTAGTGTATACAGTGACACCAACATCAGGTGCACAGGGTAGTTGCGTGGGCAATACCTTTACTATTACTGTAACGGTAAGTCCGAAGCCTACTATCAATGCGCAGACAACAAGTAGTTGTAGCGGTACGGCATTTACGTTTACACCAGCAAATGGTAGTGGTAATATTGTTCCTACTAACACAACGTATATATGGGCAGCTCCAACAGTTACTGGAGGGGTAACGGGTGGAGCGAGTGGTAGTGGCAGCGCAATAACGGGTACCTTAACAAATCCTACTAATCAGCCACAGACGGCAACCTATACAGTAACGCCAACTTCTGGAAGCTGTGGTGGTAGTGCATTTACATTAACAGTGACGGTGAATCCAAAACCTGTTGTACCCGCGCAGACGCAAGAGATCTGTAGTGGTGGAACATTTACCGTGACTCCCACAGATAATGCGCCGACAACAATTATTCCAAGTAATACAACGTATACATGGACGGTTGCTACGAATGCAAGTGTAACGGGTCAGAGCAATCAGACAAATCCGCAGTCTAGCATCAGTCAAACGCTTACCAATAACACTAATCAAGTACAGACAGTAGTATACACAGTGACACCTACATCAGGTGCACAGGGTAGTTGCGTGGGTAGTACGTTTACCATTACGGTGACGGTAAATCCGAAACCTGTTGTCCCTGCACAGTCGCAGACCATCTGCAGTGGCGGAACATTTACAGTAACACCAGCCAATGCGCAGCCTACGACAATCATCCCAACCGGAACCACATACACATGGACAGTCGTAGATAATCCGAATGTAACAGGGGAGTCAGATCAAGCAGTTCCACAGTCATCAATCAGTCAGACGCTAACGAATGCAACGAATCAATCGCAGCAGGTAGTCTATACAGTGACACCGACATCAGGTGCACAAGGCGGTTGTGTGGGTAGTTCTTTTACACTCACAGTGACACTTAGTTCGAGACCTTCAATTGCGAATAAAGAAGCTACTATTTGTGGCGGAACTGCATTTACCGTGTCACCGCAAAATGGTGGTTCGGAAGTTGTTCCTGCCGGAACAGTTTATACGTGGACAGTAGTTCCGAATGCAAACGTATCCGGAGAAAGTAATCAAGCGACTCCTCAATCTACCATCAGTCAAACTCTCACCAATACCACCAACCAAGTACAAACTGTAGTCTATACGGTAACACCATCTGTCAACGGAGCTTGTGCAGGAAATACATTTACAGTAACAGTCACAGTAAATCCAACTCCTATTATTCCAGCGCAGACGCAAACGATTTGTAGTGGTGGTACGTTTACGGTGAGTCCGGTGGACAATGGGTCAACGACAATTGTTCCAAGTAATACGACCTATACATGGACGGTTGCTACGAATACGAATGTATCGGGTCAGAGTGCTCAAGCAACACCGCAGTCTAGCATTAGTCAGACACTAACGAATCTTACGAATGTTACGCAAACGGTGGTATATACAGTGACACCAACATCAGGTGCACAGGGTAGTTGCGTGGGCAGCACCTTTACTATTACTGTAACGGTAAGCCCGAAGCCTTCTATCAATGCACAGACGACGAGTAGTTGTAGTGGTACGGCATTTACGTTTACGCCAGCAAATGGTAGTGGTAATATTGTTCCTACTAATACAAGTTATACATGGACGACACCGACAGTGACTGGAAGTGTAACAGGTGGAGCGAGTGGTAGTGGTACTTCCATTACAGGCACACTCACGAATCCGACCAATCAACCACAAACGGCGACTTACACAGTAACACCGACATCAGGAAGTTGTGGTGGTAGTGCGTTTACATTAACAGTGACGGTGAATCCAAAACCTGTTGTACCAGCGCAGACGCAAGAAATCTGCAGTGGCGGAACATTTACTGTGAGTCTCACTGATAATGCGACCACTACTATCATTCCTTCTAATACCACGTATACATGGACAGTTGCTGCGAATGCGAATGTATCAGGTCAGAGCGCTCAAGCGTCACCGCAGTCTAGCATCAGTCAAACGCTTACCAACTTAACGAATCAGGTACAGACAGTAGTGTACACAGTGACACCTACATCAGGTGCACAGGGTAGTTGCGTGGGTAGTACGTTTACAATTACTGTGACGGTAAATCCGAAACCTGTTGTCCCTGCACAGTCGCAGACCATCTGCAGTGGCGGAACATTTACAGTAACACCAGCCAATGCGCAGCCTACGACAATCATTCCTACAGGAACTACGTATACATGGACAGTCGTAGATAATCCGAATGTAACAGGAGAGTCTGATCAAGCAAGTCTGCAGTCCTCAATTAGTCAGACGCTAACGAATGCAACGAATCAATCGCAGCAGGTAGTCTATACAGTGACACCGACATCGGGTGCACAAGGTGGTTGTGTGGGTAGCCCCTTTACACTTACTGTAACCATTAGTCCTAAACCAACAGTACAGGATACAACAACTGCTATTTGCAGTGGGGCTACGTTTACAGTTACACCAACTGGAGGAAATGGCAATATTGTACCTGTAGGTACAACATATATATGGACGTTTACAAATAATCCTAATGTTAGTGGTGAAGCTGTCAATAATACTCAATCGGCATCTATCACTGGCACACTGACA
>Ga0208164_1000262_pt1 | contig 13960 bp, 8 predicted proteins | sample Colrivmet1449C02_FD_187634 | JGI IMG/M metagenome (GOLD analysis project Ga0208164, IMG submission 187634) | Estuarine microbial communities from the Columbia River estuary - metaG 1449C-02 (SPAdes) (version 2) | ecosystem: Environmental > Aquatic > Marine > Intertidal zone > Estuary | place... | reverse complement strand
ACCAAAGAAAGGAGAGTTATTAATACTAAAAGTCATACTCATGGTAGGTTCATCTACACTAATAACAGGTAATGCTTCCGGATTTTCTGGATCAGCAATGGTATCACCAATACTGAAATCATCTAATCCCACCACAGCACATAAGTCACCAGAAACTACTTCTGTTACTTTACGCTTACCCATTCCTTCGAACACATATAATTCTTTTACTTTATTTTTCTTTAAACTTCCGTCAGCTTTTACAAGCACAATATTTTGTCCTTCTTTGATAGTACCTCTTTCTACTTTACCAATAGCAATACGTCCTAAGAAAGAAGAATAATCCAATGAAGTAATTTGCATTTGTGTATGTCCTTCTTTTACATCTGGACCAGGCACATATTTTAAAATACCATCCATTAAAGGGAAGATATCTTCACATTGAGTAAGGCTATCGTTAAACCAACCATTCTTACCACTACCATAAAAAGTAGGGAAATTCAATTGATCCTCTGTCGCATCTAAATTGAAAAACAATTCAAATACTGCATCATGCACTTCATCCGGACGACAGTTTTCTTTATCTACTTTATTGATAATTACAATGGGCTTTAAATTTAATTGTAAAGCTTTTTGTAAAACGAAACGAGTTTGAGGCATGGGCCCTTCAAAAGCATCTACTAATAAGCAAACACCATCTGCCATTTTTAATACACGCTCTACTTCACCTCCAAAGTCAGAGTGACCTGGTGTGTCAATAACGTTAATTTTAACGTCCTTATAAGTTACTGAAGCGTTCTTGCTTAAAATGGTAATTCCCCTCTCACGTTCAAGCTCATTACTATCCATAATTAAGTCCCCAGTCTCCTGGTTGTCTCTGAATACTTTTGTAGCGTGTAAGATTTTGTCTACCAAGGTGGTTTTACCGTGGTCAACGTGGGCGATAATAGCGATGTTTCTTATTTCCATGTACTGTTTTGAGGCTGCAAAGGTACAAGGTTTAAGGCTGCTAAAAAAACAAATGGAGGAAAATGTACTAATAAGATTTACACCCTTATATATATCTTATATTTATTTAATATATAACCCAATAGCCAGCAAACGAGCATATAGGAAAAAGCAAAGGCAAAGGAGGACCAATAGGGTGCTAAATGAGCGAAACTATTAGTGTAAATCCACTGCAAAGAGGTCTGATTGTCTATTTGTATCAAATTAAGACTAACAAATAAGAGTTCTGAAAATAGGTAGATGACCAGCGGATTCTTGCCAAAAACCTCAAAAAAGCTTGCAAACTGATGTTGATGCTGCAATTCTATTCTATAAATGATGGTGGCCAGAATAATCATATCCAAGCCCACCGTTAAAAGCACAAAGGAACTAGTCCATAATTTTTTATTAATAGGAAATTGATAATTCCACATATAGGCTAAAAACATAAAGCCAGCACCCCACATCAATAAATGGGTAAGCCCTTCATAGGTTTTTCCTTTTTCTTGCACCAGGGTTCCCACTCTATAACCAATTAATACATTCACAATTGAGGGCAGGGTACTCAACCAACCCTCCGGATCAAAGGGAAAACCTTCCCCATGATACATATGACTTTCTCCCATTAACCAAGTATCAAATTTAATGCCTGCATTGCCCGTAATACTTAAAGGATCGCCAGCAGCCCCAAACTGAATAGATATATACCAATAAGCCAATAATAAAACGCCTGATAAAATCATCATCACTCTTTCATGCATATAATGTGCAATGATAGCCGCAAAGCCATAACATAAAGCAATTCTTTGTAAGACACCTAAAATTCTTGTATCACTCAATGGTCCTGTAAAAGGGAACCAGTACATTAAAAAGCCTAGTAAAAAAATGAGTGCTGTTCGCTTTGTTATTTTTAATAAAAAGACAGGGCTACTCAATTTATCCCATTTAGGTAAAACAAAACTCATGGCATTTCCCATGGCAAATAAGAAAGAAGGAAATACTAAATCAGTGGGCGTAAAACCATGCCAGCTTGCATGCATAAAGGGCGCAAAAGTTTGCGCACCATCACCTGGCGTATTGACAATGATCATCAAACAAATGGTCATTCCCCTGAAAACATCTAAGGATAAAAAGCGATTATTTGACATAGTAAGGTTTTGGACAATTAAGGTACGTAAATTATTTAAGGTTTTACTAGGACCAATTAATGATCAGAAGCAAGTGCCACTGCAATCTTAGAATCGGCCGTGCCATAGTATAAATACCATTGAGTCTTATAATACACCAAGCCTTCTACAAAACATACATTATTGACTTCGCCTTTTAATTCATAAGGTTTGTCAGGTTGAATAAACGGCTTATCAGCTCTACCAATAAGCTTATAAGGGGCAGCGGTATCATATAAAGCTTGGGCTGCTGCATAAGTAAATTTTGGGCTTGCAGGATCGTTGTTATTGGCTGCATTACTACTATTATAAATAAGCACAATGCCTTTTGAAGTATACAAAGCAAATGGACCTGGCTCTACCAAACGACTATCAAAATAACCAGGCCTTGGTGTAAGTACCGATACTATTTTTTTACTTTCATCGTTTTCCAAAACTTCCCAATGCAATAAATCGCTGGAGTAGGCCATAAATAAATCCGTGTCTCCAAAATACATCCAGTATTTATTATTAATTTTTTTAGCAATCATTTTTTCACCTACTCTTTCGGCAACAATAGCACCCGACTTAGACCAAGTATTGATGTATTTAGGATCGGCTAATACAGGGCCTTGTTTTTGAAAATGAACTAGATCCTTTGTAGTGGCAAAACATAATCGAGCTGTTTTTCCATCGTAGGCTGTATAAGTTAATATATAACCACCACCTGGCATTTCTACAATTCTTGGATCTTCAATACCCCCCTTTCCTTCATAAATAGCAAAGCTATCTTTAGCCGGAAAAAATATAGGTTGCGTTTCTCTTTTAAAATGAATACCGTCTTCACTAATAGCTAGTCCTATGCGGGAAGTCATGGCACTGTCTTGTGCACGGTATAATAAATATACTTTACCATCCTTTACAAGTGCTGTGGGATTTAAAACATTTTTTGCTTCCCATTGTACGGTATCGTTTTGTAAAGGGCAGAAAAAAATACTCTTGGTGTCTGGGACTAAAATGGGATTGACTATATCTACCTTATGAAAACTAGGGGCCCAGTCCGTTATATTATTATTTTCATTTTCATTCTTACTACTTGAACAAGCAGCTAATAAAATTAAAAAACACAAAAAGCTATTTCGTTTCATGCTTACTTATTAGTCTATCACTTTTTTATGCTTAGAAGAAAGATAAGTATACACTGCAGGGATCACAAATAAAGTCAAGATTAAAGAGAACATGAGACCTCCAACTATTACTGTACCTAAAGGTTTCCTACTCGTTGCAGCTGCACCTAAGCTAATGGCAATTGGCAATGCACCCAGTGCTGTAGCTAAGCTCGTCATTAAAATGGGTCTTAGACGTTGCGCTGCAGCTTCTAAAACAGCATCCTTAATGGATAAACCAGCTTCTCTTTTCTTATTGGCGAATTCCACAATTAAGATACCATTCTTAGTCACCAAGCCTATCAACATAATGATACCAATTTGCGAGAATATATTTAATGTTTGACCCAACATCCATAGTGAAATCAAAGCACCAGCTATGGCTAGTGGTACAGTAATCATGATGATGAAAGGATCCTTGAAACTTTCAAATTGAGCCGCAAGCACTAAGTAAATTAAAATCAATGCGAGTAATAAAGCATAAGAAGTATTGGAAGCACTTTCTTTAAAGTCTCTAGAAGGACCACTCAAAGCAGTTTGGAAACTTTCATCTAATTTCTCTTTGGCAATACGATCCATCGCATTCACTCCATCACCAATTGTTTTTCCGTCTGCTAAAGAGGCAGAAATGGTAGCAGAATTAAAACGATTGTAGTGGTAAAGATTTGGAGGATTACTATTCTCCTCAATGGTCAACACACTTGAGATAGGAATACTTTCGCCACGACTATTTCTGATATATATTTTACTGATATCCGTAGGTGTGTTACGATCCGATTTAGGCACCTGTGTAATTACTTCGTATTGACGATCGTTCATAATAAAATAAGCAGAACGTGCGCCACTAAATGCAGATTGTAATGCTTGTGATACATCCGCTGTAGATAAACCAAGATCCTTGGCACGCATACGATCAATTGTCAAATCTAATTCTGGTTTATTGAATTTTAAATTTACATCCACATTTTGGAAGGTCTTGTCTTTTCTAGCTGCTTCTAAAAATTCAGGAATGACTTTTCTAATTTTTTGGAAATCTAAGTTTTGAATGATGAATTGCACTGGCAAAGAACCACGAGACATCATACCCACTGAAATGGTTTGTTCTTCTATAGAGAAAATACGCACATTTTTAAAACGTTTGAATTTTTTATTCAAATCAGCAGCAATTTCTGTCTGTGTTCTTGTTCTTTCTTTTACATCCACCATACCTAATCTACCAGATGCACCAGTACTTCCGCCACCCCATGAAGGGACACTACCCCAAGTAAATGCTTGTTCAGGTATAGAGTCTTGCATAAGACGAATAGCCTTCAATAAATCTGTTCTTAAGTCTTCATAACTAGTTCCTTCAGCTGCTGTCATAGAAAAACGAACTGAGCCTTTATCTTCCATAGGGGCCAACTCACTTTGAATATTTTTTCCTACTAATAAAATCAACACAAAACAAATGCCTACAATCACCCAAGCCATCCATCTAATTTGTAAAAATTTTGCAAGCCCATTTCTATAGCCTTGTTCCATGCCTTTGAAAAAGGGTTCCGTACGCTCATAAAATTTACCATGTTGTCCGCCATTTCTATTTAGGTACACATTCAACACTGGCGTAATGGTAAGGGATACAAATGCTGAAACTAAAACAGCACCAGCCACCACCACACCAAATTCTTTAAATAAGGAACCTACAAAACCTTGTAAGAAAATAACAGGTAAGAATACAACGGCTAAAGTAATAGAAGTAGATACGACTGCAAAGAAAATTTCCTTACTGCCTTCTCTGGCAGCCTCTTTAATAGGTAGCCCTTCTTCTAGTTTTCTGAAAATATTTTCGGTGACCACAATACCATCATCCACTACAAGTCCTGTTGCTAAAACAATGGCTAATAAAGTCAAGACATTAATAGAGAAACCAGCCAAATACATAATGAAGAAAGTGGCTATCAGAGAAATGGGAATATCAATTAAGGGTCTAATGGCAATCAACCAATTTCTGAAGAAAAAGAAAATCACCAATACCACCAGCGTAAATGAAATTAAAATGGTTTCTTTTACTTCCGACAAAGCTCGACGAACATTTTTGGTATTATCAATAGGTATAGCAAATTCTATATCTGATTTATTTTGTGCTTTGACTTCTTCTAATCTTTTGTAAAATTCATCTGCAATATTAATTTGATTGGCACCCGGCTGAGGGGAGATGGTTAACATCACCACAGGCACCCCGTTAAAATAAGTACCTTGGTCTTCTTGCTCTGGACCAAGCTCCACTTTTGCAATATCTCCTAATCTTACAATGCCGTTAGGGTCTTGTTTGATAATAATATTTCTAAAGTCTGCCTCGGTAGACAATCTTCCTAATGTACGAATAATGAATTCTGATTTATTACCATAAATACGACCAGCAGGTAATTCTACATTTTCTTTATTCAGTGCTGTTTGAATATCATTAAACGCAATGCCAAATGCATTTAGTAAATCCGTATTTGGAAAAATACGCATCGATAAACGCTTCCCGCGAACACCCACACTCGTCACTTCATCAATCGTCTGAAACCTTTGTTGCAACACATTTTCAGCATATTCAGTTAATTCCAATAACCCTTTGGTTTTACTTCTTAAAGTAAGCATTAAAATAAAATCTCCACTTGCGTCTGCTTTTGACACCACAGGAGGGTTGTTGATATCTTCGGGCAAACTTCTTGCGGCCTGTGATACTTTGTCTCTTACATCATTTGCTGCAGTTTCCAAATTCACACCTAAATTAAACTCGACGGTGATATTTGAATTACCCACTGAACTAGAAGAATTAATGGTTCTGATACCAGGGATACCATTAATCGCTTTCTCTAAAGGTTCTGTAATTTGACTTTGAATTACTTCTGAGTTCGCACCTGTATAAGATGTTTGCACTGAAACGATAGGTGGGTCAATGGCAGGATATTCTCTTAAAGCCAAGAAAGAGTAACCTACCAAACCAAAAATGATAATCGCAATATTCATCACAGTGGCTAAGACTGGACGTTTTAACGAGAGTTCCGATATATTCATCTAAATAATGTATTAATTGTGAGCCTACTTGATGATCTCAGCAAGTGGTAATGTCTTTCCAATTTTTAAATCACTTCCGTCCCTTACAAAAAGCATCCCTGCAACGACTAGGCTATCTCCTACTTTTACTCCAGCTGTAATTTCAACAGCAGATGCAGTTCGATATCCAGTCTCCACATTGATAAATTTTGCTTTGCCCTCTCTAACAACAACAAGTTGTTTTACTTTAGAATCAGGAATGATAATATTAGTAGGAACCAAAATACTTGGCTTTTGTTGATTCTCTCCAAGGAACACTTTTGTATAAGCGCCTGGTAACAACTTACCTTTTAAATTAGCACGCACTTTAATATTTCTTGAAGTAGCTATAATCTGTGGCTCAATAGCAGCAATAGTTGCAATCATTTTAACGCCAGGATTAGCAATACTTTCTATAGATACATTCTTGCCAACCTTGATATAATTTTGATAGATTTCTGGTAAGGTAAAGTCTACTTTCAGTTGATCTACTTTTTGCAAAGTAACAATGGTAGATGCTGTGCTGATGTATGCCCCTAGACTTACTTGCTTCAATCCCATTTGACCAGCAAAAGGCGCTTTAATGACCGTTTTGTCAATTAAAGACTGGGTATAAGCAATGTCCGCCTTCAAACTGTTTACTTGCTGTAAGCTAATATCGTAATCACTTTGATTGATCCCCTTAGCTTCAAGTAATTTGTAATTTCTTTGTTCATTGATAGTTGCTAATGCTAATTGCACTTTAATTTTTTGCATTTGAGCTTGTAAATCAGCATCATTTAACTTGGCTAGCACAGTACCTGCAGTCACCATTTTACCTTCAGGGATTTGTAAAAAAACAATACGTCCATTGGATTCTGGACGAATGTCTACAAATTCACTTGCCACCACAGATCCATTTACTTCAATTACTTTATCCACTATTTGTGCTGCAGCAATCGCAATATCTACAGATACCGGTGCATTTGCATTGAATTTATCTGTTGGCTTTGTTTTCTCTTTACATGCAAACAATCCTAAGATCAGGATGAAGGCAATCATATTAAGCTTTCTCAAATTGGTCTAATTTTAGTGCTTAAAGATAGCAAAAATGACATGTTTTGGGAAAGAAAATAGATGAGTGGCGACCTATCCCAGAGGGTTCATTGATGGGACTCAAGGGGTATTTTTAAATTCTTCGAATTTCTTTTGAATATAATAGCCCAATTCTAGGTCATTTAATAAGCCAAGGACCTCATAGGAAGGCTTGCAAAAATCCATAAAACGGTCCAACTCCTCACCCTCTAAACGGGTCAATTTTATCACAAACCTTTTGGTAAAACGGTACTGCACATATTTCTCTTGTTCTTGAGAGATCAATCTCCTTTGTAAAAAAAGCAAGTTTCGATTTCTTTTTACGCGAAACATATTAATTATTTCATCCAAATCAAATCCCATTGTCATACCATTGGAACCAAATAATTGCTGCCCCCCACTTAATCTAATACCTGGCGCTTGATAGTTAAAATATTTAGCATAATCGATTCTGTTTTGAATAGAGTCCAATTTATAATAACTATTTCTAACGCGCACTTCTGGTAAATCGAATCCTGTGACATGAATCATGACATTGAAATTGCGTAAGTCTTCAATGGTGTCAATTGGATATTTATGTGTTGCTTTTCCAAATAAGGAAAACCAAAGAGAATCTTTCGCTTTTACATTTATTAAATAGCGTCCTAAAGAATCGGTGAATGCATAATTAGAATTACTATAGACCATCACAGCTTCAATGGGCCTTCTTCCTGAAATATCATAGACCACGCCGCTGACCGGTATAGTTTGTGCATTCATTTTGAAAGACAAAAAAAGCAAGAAAAAAATAATATAACTAATTCGGTAAATCATTCAGTCTGCAATATTACTAAAGCCATCTTTAATTAACTGCGTTTTGCAATATAATTAACAGGCTTTTACCTTTTATTTAGAAAAGCCAATATGTATTTATAAAAGTAAGTAAAAAGCCAAGGGCTATGGTAGATAAAACAACCCATTGTGCTGCAATTTTTTGTTTATAAATTAAATAAGTACTGGCCACAAATACAAAAATATAAGCAAACAAAGTAAGGGAGGAATTGTACTCCATTTTAATGGAAATGCCACCTATTAAATGAAGCGTAGCCCCTAGCATAACGCCCACTACTGCTGCATATATACCCTCTAAGGACCTATAAAAAATAGCATACTTTTTTAAATTTTGCCAGATAGGAAAAAAGAATAAAACAATGAAAAAACTTGGTAAAAAAATGGCGAAGCTTCCCATCACCGCTCCCATTATTTGTATGGGCAGTGTTTTTTCTTTTAAGGCCATCACACTGGTATAACTGGCTACCGAAAACACAGGACCAGGCATGGCTCTTACCATTCCAGCACCCATTAAAAATGCGTCTTTGGAAATTTTTAATACATCTCTTTTATTTTTCTTCACCCGATCCGAATTGGGCCTTGCCACATATTGTTCATACATCATAGGAATGAGTACATCCCCTCCTCCAAAAACAAAGCTTCCAAAACGATAATTATTTTCAAATAAATTAATGATTTTGCGTTGCTCCCAATTTTTTCTAGTGGCTTCTTCAGATACAATACCTGCTGCTAAAAATAAAAATATAAAAATAAACAAGGCCCCCCATTTCACAGTTTTTGGCGCAGCGCCATCATTGGGAATTCTTTTTTGACTAAAATTAGTTACAATGCCTGCCACAATAATAACAACCGGAATAGCCCAAGGTGACTTGAATGCTAGAAAAACAAAAACCGCAGTGAGTATAAAAATAATTTTAGTGATAAGACTATTAATTGCTTTTTGATATAATACAATAGTGGCACTCACAATAAATCCAATGGCCATAGGTTGTATTAATATAAAACTTTGAAGTCCTGTTCTTAAATCAAAATAGTTGTAGCCAATGGCTACTAGGGTCATTAAAAAAGTAGCAGGTAAAATCCAAACTAGTAAGGTTAAAAAGGCAAGTGCCATGCCCCCTCTTTTAAAAGCCACTAAAATAATAGTTTGTGTAGAAGAAGCCCCGGGCAAGAGCTGGCAAAAAGCATTGTATTCCATTAGCTCCTCGCTGGTGATATCCTTGCGCTTTTCTACAAAACGGTGCTGCATTAGACCTAAATGTACTTGCGGGCCACCAAAAGCGGTAATACTGTGCTTTAAAACAGCTATCAGAAAGGGGATATGGCGTAATAATTTCAAATAAGTGATTTCAAATATTGAGTGCTATGCCCTAAAAATAATTCAATTTTAGGGCATTTAACCCAATTATCCTTAAACAAAATGCTAAAACGATTGTCTTAGAATAGAGCTGATGATTATCATATAGTGAAGTCAAGTTTACTTGATTCAAGTTAATGACATTTTTATACCTTTGCGTCTACTATTGAAAAAGTAGAGAAATACATTTACCATGAAAGCCTTTTTACCCCTTATCGCCTTATTTATATTGAGTAGTTGTTCGAATAGCAATTATACAAAATTGGAACTTGTTTACGCGCAAGAAAAATACCAAGAGGTACCCGATTACAGCAATTTACAATACTGGGCTGCCCATCCTGAAAAAAATGATCCCTCCGATAGTGTACCTGCTCCACTGAAAGCTAGTTATACGCCTAGTGCTAATGCAGATGTATTTTTTGTGCACCCTACTACTTATTTAGATAGCACTAAACCTTTTGGATGGTCTGCTTCTTTCAATGATTATAAAACCAATCTGAAAACAGATTACCCAACCCTACTTAACCAAGCTTCAGTATTCAATGAGGCAGGTAGAATTTTTGCACCAAGGTATCGTCAAGCACATATTAAATCCTATACACCGAATAATAAAGTAGATACAGGTTATGCAATGGCTGCTTTTGAATTAGCTTATCAGGATGTAAAAAAATCTTTTGAATATTATATGGAGCATTATAATAATGGTAAACCCATTATTATTGCATCTCATAGTCAAGGCTCTACTCATACCATTAGATTACTAAAAGAATTTTTTGACGGCAAACCATTAAGTAAAAAATTAGTAGTAGCCTATGTAGTAGGTATTCCAGTGAACCCTGCAATTTATACATCACTGAAAGCCTGCGAGACACCCAATGCAACAGGTTGCATTTGTTCATGGAGAACTTTTCACGAAGGTTATGAAACTCAATTCGTGAAAAAAGAAAAATTTACGGCCATTGTAACCAACCCTCTTTCTTGGTCTGCTGCTATTACGAATGTAGACAGGTTTGAAAACAAAGGGGCTGTACTTTATGACTTTAATAAAATAACGCCTTATGTAGTAGGCGCCATAAACCATAAAGGTGTTTTATGGACAGCAAAGCCTCATTTCTTTGGTAGCTTTTTATACAAAACAGAGGATTATCATATTGCCGATTACAATTTTTATTACTTGAGTGTAAGAAAAAATGTAGCAGAGAGAGTAAATAGTTATTTAACTGCAGGCAACGAGTTCACGCATTAATTACCTACGACACTTAAAAACTTAATGCGCATTATTTTTAATTGCTCCCAAGAATAATTGTTTTCACTTAGCTCTTCTTGTGCAATTTGAAGTGAAGAGGTTTCACAATTTTTGAAATATTCTAAAATTTCTTCTTGATCGTATTCGTCTAGCCATTCATCAATGGCATAATCTAAATTTAATTTAGTACCACTAGCCGCAATGGTTTCCATTTCTTCTAATAAAGCTTCTAGTTTAAGGTCCTTGTTTTTAGCAATGGTTTCTAAAGGAATTTTTTTATCTACATTTTGAATGATGTAAATTTTATGATTGAATTTATTGGCCACCGATTTCATTACAAAATCATCGGGCTTTTCAATATTATTTTCAGTCACATATTTTTCAATCATTGTCACAAAAGGCTTGCCATATTTAATGGCCTTGCCCTTGCTTACGCCCTGGCATCTGTCTAGCTCTTCAACACTTGTAGGATATAGCGTAGCCATGTCTTGCAAAGAAGTCTCTAAGAAAATAACAAAGGGTGGAAGGCTAATTTTTTTTGCTTCTTTTTGACGCAAGTCTTTTAACATTTCAAATAAGACTTCATCGGTAGCACCAGCCGTTTGCGGACCTTCTGCGTCATCGTCTTCGGCGTTTTCATCTGCAAATACATTGTTTAAAACAAATTTGAAGCTAGTAGGTTTTTTTAAAAACTTTTTACCCTTCTGCGTTATTTTAAGTAGGCCATATTCCTCAATATCTTTTTCAATAATGGTTTCAAGCATGGCCTGTCTAACTAAGCTATTCCAAAATAAAGGTTCATGGTCTTTGCCTATTCCAAATTCGGGTAATTTTTCATGTCTGTATAAACCTAATTGGGGCGTATAATCGCCCATAATAACTTGTATAACATAGTCTGCCACAAAACGCTCATTCAAAGCTTCAATTGTTTTTAATAATTGAACTAACTGTGTTTTTGCTTCAATTCTTTCTTTAGGTTGTAAACAATTATCACATTTGCCACAGTTTTTATCTTCCCAGCTTTCTCCAAAATAATGCAATAAGCTTCTTCTACGACAAGCGCCACTTTCTGCGAAGGCCACTGTTTCATCTATTAATTGTGCACCCACTTCTCTTTCACTCAAGGGCTTGTCTCTTAAAAAATGTTCTAGCTTCGAAACGTCTTTATGAGAATAATATAAAATACAATTTCCTTCTAAGCCATCTCTGCCTGCACGGCCTGTTTCTTGATAATAATTTTCAATGGACTTAGGAATATTATAATGAATGACAAATCGAATATCGGGTTTATCAATACCCATTCCAAAAGCAATGGTGGCCACAATGACTTGCACATCTTCATTTAAAAATTGATCCTGTCTATTGGCTCTTAATTTTTGATCCAAGCCTGCATGATAAGCGACAGCTTTGATTTTATTCGCAATTAATAAATCGGCCAATTCTTCTGTGGTTTTTCTGTTAAGGGTGTAGATAATGCCACTCTTTCCTTTATGCCCAGAAATATATCTTACAATACTTTTTACAGTTACTTCTTTTTTTACCTTGGGCTGCACTTCATAATACAGGTTAGCTCTATTAAAAGAAGAAATTAAAACCTCGGGATCTCGGAGCGATAAATTTTTAACAATATCACTTTGTACTTTAGGTGTAGCGGTTGCAGTTAAAGCAATGATGGGTACATTTGCATTAATCTCTTCCATCATTTCTTTGAGTCTTCTATACTCTGGTCTAAAATCATGGCCCCACTCTGAAATACAGTGGGCTTCATCTACTGCAAAAAAGGAAACATTTAAGTCGCTAAAAAAATCTAAATTTTCTTGCTTTGTTAAAGTTTCAGGTGCTACATATAATAATTTGGTTTTGCCACTTAGCAAGTCCTCTTTTACCAATTTAATTTGTCCTTTATTTAAAGATGAATTTAAGAAATGGGCCACTTCGTCTTTTTCACTATAGCCACGCACAAGGTCTACTTGGTTTTTCATCAGGGCAATCAAAGGCGATACCACAATGGCACAACCAGGTAGCATTAAAGCAGGTAATTGATAGCATAAACTTTTACCACCACCAGTGGGCATGATCACAAAAGTATCTCGACCACTCAATAAAGAGACAATGGCCTTTTCTTGGGTACCCTTAAACTGCTTGAATCCAAACTGCTCTTCTAATGCCTTTAATAATACGGCAGGGCTAACTGAGTTATTATTAGCCTTAGTAGCGGGGGCCTTTTTTATTGGTTTTTTGGTGGTCGCCATCTGTAATTATCTTAAAATCAACTATTTCGGTTTAAAATAGCTATATAAGTTAGCGAATTTAATTCACTATTACTCAAGTCCTCTAATATTTTACTGAAAATCTTTTTTTTAAGGATTTTTTAAAAATAGGGATGAATATGCTTGAAACGTTAACTTTGCTGATTCTTAAACCGCATATGGATAAACAAATAACCGCTATTGCCCAAAGAACGCTAGAAATTGAAGCGGCAGCCATTACTGGCTTACAAAAATTTATAGATACCCCTTTTATAGAAGCGGTGAAAGCTATTTATACTTCGGAAGGAAGATTAGTAGTAAGTGGTATTGGTAAAAGCGCCATCATTGCTCAAAAAATGGTAGCTACTTGTAACTCCACTGGAACCCCTGCCTTATTTCTACATGCTGCTGATGCCATCCATGGCGATTCAGGTATGATCAATCAAAAAGACCTTGTTTTAATTATTAGCAAAAGTGGCGAAAGTCCTGAAATAAAAAATTTAGTACAACTTGTAAATAGCTTTGGCAATTCCATTATTGCCATGGTGGGTAATACCGAAAGTTATTTAGCGAGTCATGCAAAATGGGTCATTAACACCACTGTAGAAAAAGAAGCCTGCGCACATAATTTAGCACCTACTTCTTCTACGACTGCACAAATGGCTATGGGAGATGCGATGGCTATCTGTTTAATGGAATTGAAAAAAGTTAAGGCAAGTGATTTTGCAAAATTTCACCCTGGAGGTAATTTGGGAAAAAGATTAACATTGACTACAGGTCAAATGGCGCAAGTAAATCCAAAACCATCTGTTCATACTAGTACACCTTTAAAGGAAGTGATACTTGTAATTTCTAAAAACAGC
>Ga0208164_1000255_pt1 | contig 14102 bp, 16 predicted proteins | sample Colrivmet1449C02_FD_187634 | JGI IMG/M metagenome (GOLD analysis project Ga0208164, IMG submission 187634) | Estuarine microbial communities from the Columbia River estuary - metaG 1449C-02 (SPAdes) (version 2) | ecosystem: Environmental > Aquatic > Marine > Intertidal zone > Estuary | place... | reverse complement strand
TTCCGCTGCGCGGCGCAACCGGCGATGCCCTTGCCGAAAGGGATATTGTCGATCTTCGGCAGCAACATCGGGAGAACGTGCGGCGGGATGCCCTGATGGGCGACCAGCGACAGCAGGCCCGTGGACGAATCCGTGCGATGAATCGTACCCGTGGCGCAGGCGAAGTTCGCCAGCACTTTGACAAGCACCGCTGACCAGTCAGGCGAACTGACTGAGAGAAGTTCAGGGATACCGGCGGAGGATTGCGACATGGCAGGAGGGGCTATATGCACCATATAATCAGGCCACCCTAACCGGCCCGCAAATCAAATGGGACTGACCACACCCAACCGATACATAAACTGTTTTTAGGCCCGTAAAATTGCGATCAACTGGACCAAAAAAGCGGCACTATCCCACAAGCCGCCAACGTGAGCCGATCACTGATCAAGGATCGTACACGTTGGTGCCGGGCTTTTCCTTCGGGAACAGATTCTTATCCGAATCGAACTCCAGGTTCCGGTCGTTGGGCGCGGGATTGAAGTAATATGCTAGGCTAAAACCACCGGGTCCAGGCGTACTGACGCGAAAATCGCCGATGACCTTGGCGTAGTTAGCCGATATCATCTTGCCTTGCTTATCCCTCCTCACGCGCGTGCGTAGAAAAAGTCCGATGTCTTCTCTCCCTGGAGAGAAGTTGCCATTTACCACGGAACTACGAGTAGGCACATACCCTTCTTCAGGTGCGAGATGCGGAAGCTTCAGCGGGCAGTAGGCCAGAAAACGCTTCTCCTCGAACACCCCCTCTCCTTCGCCTGGGAAAGAAAGCTCCATCACACCCTCCCATTTTCCGGCTGTGATTTTGAACTCCTCCATGGTCCATTCCTTCTTGATGCGCTTATAGAAATCTTTGTGCATCTCGATGCGTTCCTCCAATGATTTCTGGCTTGAACTCCACCCCTTGAACTCGTTCTTGAATCGCAACAGGAAATCAGCGGTCTTTCCCTTGCCGTGCGGGGCGACCCAGTCCGCCACCTCCAAGTCGAAGCCGACCCACTCGTTCTGGACGGGGAAAGCAATCGCGGTAGCACTTCCGCCATGCTGGGCGTAGAGAGGTATAGGATTCAGGATCCTCGGCAGAACCACCTCCACATCGTGGTCCTCGTCCTTGGAAAGCCCTTCGACTCTCGCCTGGTAATGACCATGCTTGGTGATGATGAAACCAAAACTGTTCGTACCGCTTCCGTTGGCTGACGAAACTCCGTTAATGTCGGTTACACCATCCCGCCGCTCATCATGACGGGCATTGACGAAGTATATCGAGGACTTGGCCCCTGCGACTGGCGATCCATTCTCATCAATGACATGGACCTTGACCTCCCGAGCGGTCAAATGACTACATAAAAGCATCAAAATCAGTTTTAAAGGCTTCATTTGGCAGCAAGGGTCACTGACGTCGCTTGAGCGCCAGCCACAGCAAGGCAATTGAGCCCGCAATCAGTAAGGCGATGAAACTCCACGACAACGCGGAGCTGGGCTCTTCGGTCGGCGCCTGTGATAACGGCTTTGCTTCAGGGGCCTTCTTCGGGACGGGTGCAGTGTTGATCAATGAAGATGAAGCCGACCCACCAGAGGCCACCTTGGATATCACTTGTGCAGATCGGATGCCGTGTGAATCACAATATTTTATGTGGTCCCGCTTTGCTTTGCCGGAGATTAGCATTCGAATATATTCCGACTCTTCCGAATCGTCACGGTATCGAGCGAGTAACGCCGGAAGCACCTTAGCGACACGAGGATCAGCATGATTGACCGCAATAACCCCTTCCATGTCCGAGCTGGGAGATGGAAATAACGCAATGGTGCCAACTTCAGGAGAAATGCTTCCCTCTACTACGCCTTGAAGGACAGCAGTGACCGCCTCCAGGTAGGCGCTTGCATCAAAGCTTTCGTCGGCGGCTTGGATGACTATTTTTTGGTTTTTTGCGGAAAGTGCCAAAAAATTACTCATTGGCGGAGTCAGCCACTCCTTAGACAGCCGGCAAATGGCACTTACGTCATCGGGACTCCCGCTCAACCTACGATTGGAATCAAAAGTAAGTCTTGATAGTATATCCTCAGGTCTAGGCTGTTGCTGCGAATAGAGCGAAGTCGCCATAATCGTCAGTAATAGGAAGAATAATGCAGGCTTCATTTCAGTTTCATTTGTCGTATTTACGAACCCCCTGAGGCTGGTAGTTTTTCGGGTGGCAATATTTGTTTACTTTTAAAGGTCCGGCTGAAATCCAACTCCCATCATAATCGAAAATGCCGACATGCGAGGCGTATTTATCCGACCGAGCCCCAAGCACTGGACGCGCCACGACAAACCCAGGCTGAGGCATCGCATCATCAGGTAATCGACTCCAGTTTGGGATATCAATGGTAGTAATGATGTTACCTGACATATCTTTCTTACCGAGACTATTGTCGTTCCACCAGTCTATGGCCAAAGGAGGGCTAGTTCGTAATCCCAGCCATTTTCCTCCTCTTGTGAGAGGAACTTCAATCCCTGCTTCGTAGCATTTATGGTAAACAAATGCATTACATTTATCGCTTGGACTATCGTATGTCGTGCGCGGGAAGCCTGGCGTCACAAACACGCCATTTTGTTTGTATTTTTCGCTGCCAAGATCTGCCAACGCCTTCTCTCGTAAGTCAATCTGCCATTGCTGGTCCGCAACCCCGAAGTAATCGACCGCACCAGCCTTGTGTATGTCCTGCTCCGCGCCCTTGCTATCACTTGAATGCGGAGCGTCCTTCTTTCGTGTGAGCGGATAATCCGAGGCTTTTCCGCCCGGTGGTGTGACAACGGCCTTCGCTTCGAAGACCCCGCCTTGGTTGGTCATAAAATCTACCTCAGCACCTTGGCCCTGAAGATCGGCCCACTCTGTCGTCATACCATCATGCTTGAGCTGCCGGACCTTCCACTTAACAGACTCAGGCGGAAACGGGAACTCGCCAGCTGGCGCTGATCCATTGACATCAAAGGTGATGACATCCCCTTTCTTGACCAACAGTCCAGTCTCGGGTGCCGCAGATTCCGTCTTCTTTCTGACGACGACCTCCACGGATACAAGGTTCAGGATATCGAAGATATCCGATGACATGACACCTGATGGATGCTCGCCGTTAAACTGACCATACATCATCCAAGGAAAGTGGCACGTCAGCGTAACGCCCCCACCTCTCACGGACTCGATCAGATGCACCCAAGTGCCGTCATTAGGGGGCACGTAAGGCACGCCCATCAATATCTCCCTGCCTTCAACTCCTTCACCACCCACCATCCTAACGGAATAAAGTCGGATGAATCCAACGCCTGACTGGTTGAATGTAACTGACCCGCCAGCTTTCACATAATCAGCAGGCAACGAAAGGTTCAGCTCAGTAAGCCGATTGATGGCCATCTTTCCGGCCCGAGGCCCTGCGTTTATGACCAACCCTCTTTCATCTAGGTCGCGCTTCGGCGTGACACCTTCGGCAGGAGGCGCGCCTAGTTCGTCATAGCCGTCATTGAGGATGACCAAAGGCGAGGCTGACGCCGACGGCTGGGGGAGATCCGGCTCGCGGGGTGGCCCGCCCTCCGGCTCGGGGTCGTAGAAATTACTCTGACCGTCATTGTCCAAGTCCCCGAGGGCGGATGCGCCAGGCCAGAAACGGAAGTTAGTGCCGCTGTAATTGTACGGGTCAATGGGCGCAGGGTCGTCCGAATCCGCGAGCCCGTCACCGTCCGTGTCCATCGGGTAGGGATCCGAGTCCCAATAGTTGGCCGTGCCGTCACCATCGGCGTCTCCGAAGGCGTCGGGACCCCAGTCTACGCCATTAAGAGGACTTTTGTTCGAATAGCTGCCCGGATCAGGGTCGACGTTGTCGGGAATGCCGTCCTGGTCCAAGTCATACACCGGCGGATTACCGTCATAGAAATCTTCCGGATAGAGATCGAAAAAGTTGAGCCTGCCGTCCCTATCGAGGTCGCCCAGGGCTTCGGTACCATACCAGTAGCGCCCGTTGTGCTGACTGTAGTTCGAGTAATCCTCCGGCGCCGGATCGGAAGGGTCCGGGATACCGTCCATGTCCGTGTCCAGCTGTCCGTTCAGGCGGTCATCCGGCCACTCGTCGTAGTAATTGAGGATGCTGTCTGCATCGTCATCGCCGAGGGCGGAGGCACCCCAGCTCAGGCCGTTATAAGAGCTGAAATTAGAGGAATCTCACTGCGCCGGGTCGGTCCTGTCGGGAATCCCGTCTCCGTCCGAGTCCACCACGCCGTTCATGCTGTCTTCGGGCCAGACGTCGAAGAAGTTCAGGACGCCGTCACCGTCGAGATCCCCCAGCGCGTCGGAGAACCACTCACGGCTGTTCGATGAACTGAAGTTACGCAGGTCTGCCGGAGCCGGGTCGACGCCGTCGATCAGGCCGTCTTCGTCGGTGTCCGGGCGGAACGGGTCGGTGCCGAGCTGCAGTTCCTGCGCGTTGGAGAGCCCGTCGCCGTCGATGTCGTCGGAGAAGGCGTCGAGTTCGGGGAGCGTGAAGACCGTACCGTAGGCCGAATCCACCCAGACGTCGTTGATGCCGTCGCCCGAGGCGTCGGCCCAGTAAGCCAGCAAGGCCGGGAATGGCGACAGCAGCGCGATGAGCAACAATGCCAAGGCGCGGTACGATGCCTGCATGAAGCCTGCGGAGTGCGTCTTCGTGGGCATCATCGGAATTCAGCATCCTCACGCATCATCGATCTGCAAACGTCATATGCGCTATGGGTATTTGTACCCATATTTTAATGACGCATAACCTGCCTAACCTGCTTCATCACTCAGGGGCGCGGACGGAGTCAACCCGCACCCGGCCCTTCGATTGAACCGAGAACCAGCGATTTCATGCATGATTTAGTTCACCTAGCCGAAGACAGGGCCTGATCCATTGGCGATGCTCTCCCACTGGGCATGGTGTCAGCGTTGGTCATGGTTCTTGGCCATATCAGGGAACCAACGGCACCGTTGGGTGATGTTTTAGGCAGCGCCGATCGACAGGGAGCCCCGAGCTAAGCCGACATCTTCTCCGCGACGGGGCTTAAGGCCAAGAATGATGACCTAAGAGCTCGCCGAGTGAAAGTGGCGGAAAGGATGGGATTGGCTCCGCTTCGCTCCGGGCCTGACGGCCCAATGCCTATCGGCATTGCCTGTTCGCCTCACGGCTCACCGAAAGGGTTCTCACCCCATCCGGCATACCCAGTTGGGCGAGTAAAGTGGCGGAGAGGATGGGATTCGAAGTCAGACTTTACGTCTGTATGTCGTTGTACTTCAACGACCGAGCTTTTTTGCGGACAGTTTGCGGACAAGTTAACTGCCAACTCTGCAAATTTACCCGACCGAATTTAGCGCGCAAGGGAAATATGAGCCGCTCAGCGAGCCGATTAAGGATCGTAGACATTAGCACCTGGCTTATCCTTCGGAAACAGGTTCCCCTTCGGATCAAACTCCAAGTTTCGGTCGTTAGGCGTGGGGTTGAAATAGTAAAAGAATTCAATCTGCCCGGTGCTAGCTCTGGCATTCATTCTTCCGATGAACTTGGCGTAGTTGGCCGAGATAATCCTACCTTGCTGGTCCCTCTTGACGCGCGTACGCAGGAAGAAACCCGTGTCATTGGGCAAGACAATGCCGTCATAATTATTCACCATGCGCTTCCATGCGGACAAATAACCATCCTCGGGAGCGAGATGCGGCAGTTTCATCGGACTGTAGCCGATGAAACTTTTCGCCTCTATGATGCCATCACCTTCTCCAGGAAATGACATCTCGACCCAACCATCCCATTTGCCTTCGTGGATTTTAAATTTATCCATAGACCATTCTTCTTTAGTGAACCCAAGCAGCCTTTTGTGCGACGCAATACGTTCATCCATAGTTCTCGAGTAGCTCTCCTCCAATCCCTTAAATTCGTTCCTGAAGCGCAGCAAGAAGTCCGCGGTCTTGCCTTTTCCATGCGGGGCCACCCAGTCCGCTACCTCCAAGTCGAATCCGACCCACTGGTTATGAACGGGAAAAGTCATCTCCTCGCCAGGACGACGATGTGCAATATTTATGCGCATAGCAAACAACGAGATGGGTTTGATGATCCTCGGGAGAACCACCTCGACGTCATGATCAGCATCCTTCGAGAGATCCCTTAAATTTACCGGGTAATATCCCGGTTTAGACACAATTAACATGACGCTATGATTCCCCTGTCCCTGAGCACTATACCTGCCTTCAGAGTCAGATAAACCCGCATGAACTTTCTCAGCGTTATAGCTTACGAAAACTGTCTCAGTAGTCGCTCCTGCCACCGGTGCCCCCGCCTCATCAACTACGCGCATCTTGACCTCGTTGCCAAAGAGTTGGCCGAAGAACAGCAGCATAAACAGGTTAAAGGGGTTCATTGGGAGGTTCATTTGGAGTTAAGAACTCCTTTGGTTATCATCTCTTGAAACATAGGGTAAACATAAGGAAGTGCCACATTTTTGAAATCCGAATGTATCCAGCGTCCGGCACGATACTTGTCGTCATGTCCAACAGTCGGCCATTTGCCAGCGACACGCCCTTCCATCTCCATGTCTATGCTCTTAATATCAGGCAAAGCATTCGCTGCTGCCGCATAGGACATGGCTGGAATCCCTCTCGCAAGGACATTGGGATAAAACCGTCTTTGGTCCAGCGAGGCTCATTTCAGGGGGTGGCTAAGTGTTATGATTAACCTGCTACAAGAGTCAACAGGTGAGCACGCCGGTCGACAGGCTTCCCGGCGAACTCGTCGGGGGTCATGAGGCCGAGGCTGCCGTGGGGGCGGTAGCGGTTGTAGTCGATGAGCCAGTCGTCCATGGCGACCTGGATATCGTCGTAGTTATGGAAGTACCAGCGGTCCGAGAACTCCTTCCGGAAGCGCGAGTTGAAGCTCTCGATGACGCCGTTCTGCCAGGGACATCCCGGGTCGATGTAGATCGCCTTGATGCCCTGTTCGGCCATGAAGCCCTGGACGGTCTCGGCGATGAACTCCGAGCCGTTGTCGGAGCGGATGTTCTCGGGCCGGGCCTCCTCGCGGATCATGGCCTCGAGGAGGACGCGGACGACGTCTTCTTGCTTGATCGCCGGAGCCATGAAGCGGGCGACGATCCGCTTGGTGTACTCGTCGATGATGAAGAGGACGCGCAGGGCGCGTCCCTTCCTCGTGCGCAGCATCACGAAGTCCCAGGACCAGACCTGGTCAGGCCGGGTGGCCTCGCCCTGGTGCAGGCTCGTGGTGCGTCCGCGGCGACGGACGCCGGGCTTCGGCGGCTCCAGCTGCAACCCCGCGGAACGCCTGATTCTGCGGACTTTGCGCAGCCCCACGCGGTAACCGAGCTTGCGCATGTGGCTGACGATCTTGCGGTGGCCCTGGGTCGGCAGGGAGAGCGAGAGCGCGATCACGCGCTGACGGACCTCCGAGGCCGGAGCTCCCGGCCTCGGACGATACCGCAGGGCGTTGCGGTTCACTTCCAGAGTCCGGCAGACCATCCTCTCTGACGCCCTGGGCAGATGCCGCGCGACGCGGCCCTCCGGGCCCGAGGCAGCCGCCGCCAGCGTCCTCACGGACGCCGGCGTCAGCGCCTCGGCGACCTCGCCGGCGAGCTGCCTCACCTCCCCAGGGCTCAGCGTTTTTTTTCGAGGGCCATCTGGAGGATGCGGATCTGCACGGCCTGCTCGGCCACGACCCGGGCCATGTGCTCGATCGTCTTCTCCTGCTCCCGCATCTTCGCCGCGTCGGGCGGCGCCAGCAGGTGCAGCTGGTCCCGCCAGCGCTTGAGCGTGGCGGGGCTGATATTCATCTCCTTGCAGATCTCGGAGGCCGGGCGGCCTCCATCGTGCTGCTGGACGGCCCGTATCCGGGCCTCCTTCGGGTGGTGTTTGTGAGCCATCTTGGGGGTGTTCTGGTGTTTTTGGGTTGGGTTGTAAACACCCCCTGAGAATTGCACTCAGCTGGACCAAAAAAACGGCACTATCCCAGCCGCACCGGCCCAGGCTGGCCAGCCGATCGCCACCGCCCGCCCCGCGACGGGTTTCCCCAGGCCTTCGGAACTATTCGACAACTGGGCCGGCGTCGGCCTGCTCATCGCGCTGGGCGTCATCGCCGTGCTGCTCCTGCGCAAGCGCGGCTGAGACCTTCAACCTATGCCCTTGGCCATGCGTTCCTTCAGCCAAGCGAGGCCGCCAGCCTCATCGCCGAAGACGCCATAGAGCTAGGCTTCGAAGGCTTCGTCGAGGACATGGGAGAACAAGCCTGTGGGCTTATGGCCCATGGGGATGCGCGCGTGCAGGACCGTAGCCGGATCGGCGCGATGGATCGTGCCCGTGACGCACTGGAAATTCTCCAGCGTCCGGGCGAGAATCGCCTGCCAGCCAGACTGGCCGACAAGAAGTTCGGAGATACCGGAGACGGCTTGCGCCATGGCAAGAGGGGCTATATGCACCGTATAATCAGGCTAACCTAATCAGGTCGGAAATCAAATGGGAGAGGCGACGCCCAACCGGTACATAAAATTTTCCGCCCATAAAAGTGCGTTCAACTGAAGCAAAAAAGCGGGACTATCTCATGTTCAAACGGTCTTTAGCACCCACCAATCGACTTCGAGGAATTGGCGGTAATTATCATGCAAATCCCTACCACAGTTCACCTCAAGATATCTGGATGGAAGCGTTCGATCTCCCCAATGATGAATTCAGCGAATGCAATGCCCTGTAAACCATGGGGATTTGAACACGGCTGCCTGTGAAGGTTAACCTTCAGGTTTCGCAGACTCTGCGCCGAGATGAAATCGAGAGGAAGCTGCCCCTTCCGATATCCTTTGAAAACACTACAAGCCCACTCAAAGCTGTCATCACTGCTTTGCGGGGAATCAAAATGTCCGTCACGTCCGAATCGCAGCCACGTCTGGAGCGGCTCACCGTCAAGATGCAACGCTAGGAAGTCCTCGAAATTGTGGAATGAGAAATGAAAGTCTGGGAGGCTCATACCTTTGATCGCGTAACGCCTCGAGCAACCAGCGTCGTCACGGTGGTATAGGTCGAAATCGGCCCATATGTTAACCTTGGAGTTCCGATTCTCCTTCTTGGCCTTAAGGTAGCATTTCTCGAGCGCCCCGTAAGAACCATTCCCAGCCACGTAATCATCCTTGGTGAAGAATTGGAGCGGCACAGTCCAGGCACCATGAGCCGTCGGAAGCTTTTCGAGAAAGGCCTGTAAGCTCTTAATATAAGCCCGCTCCGAGTACCCCTCGCAGACGAAAATATGTCGGACGGACGACACGGTTGTCAGAGAGCCGGATGGGGTATCCCGGAGTATAGGCCGTCCAGATACTGCTTGCGGAAGTTAGTGACGTTACGAATGTCCTCCCCCTCATCGCGGATGTCCACGAGCCGGCGGGTAATCGTACCGTTAGCTAAGGTCTTGCGCATCAGCGAGACCTCTGAGAGGCGCAGGATGGAATCATCCAGGATGTCGGTGTTATGCGTACTGAAGACGAGCTGGGCCCCATTGGGATTGCGGCTCCTCTTCTTGAACAACATGACGATCTCGCGCATCAGCAACGGATGAAGTGAGCACTCCAACTCATCGATGATCAGCAATCCTCCGACATTGAGGGCATGCAGAACCAACCCCATCAGGCCGACTAACCGTATAGTCCCGGCCGACTCATGCTTATCGAAATCGAACGAGAGCACGTTACCGTCGACGTCCTTATGCTTACTAATGGTATGGAACGAATGACGGGTACCGGCCTGCGCGTTAATGTGCACGAAAGCTCCGAATTGGAACGGTTCATTTTGCCCCACCTCCTTCTTCAGAATGTCCAGGCCATGAACATCGATATCGAGCCTTCGAACCACGTCGGCGATCTCCTGAAGGGCGGCATTTCCGTCGCCGTTGAGGGAAGATGCCAAGATATTAACCGCGATAATTGGGTGTATCCCTTGAGGGTTACTATCAAGGTAGTTCAATTTGCTAATGTAGCCGAAAGCCGCATTCAGGTCGGCGCTCAATCCTGAATAGGAGGGGCCGATTCGGCTGAGAAAAGGTCGCTTCTGTCTTCCCTCGCCATCAGAACATTCTACGCGAATGATATCAGTCAGTTTTTCCAAGGTGTATGCGGCCGACAGCAGGCCAGGCGAGAATACAGGATTCATCTGATGAATGCCGAAAACGACTTCGCCATCCTTGCTTAACGATTCCTCTTTGATCTCGGAGGCGTTGAAGACGAGACGGTAGATAAAGCTACTTTTACCGTTCACGAAAGTGAGTTCGAAGGTCGTGTCCTCAAACTTTCGGTTCAGCATGTTTGGGTCGAAATGTGCCTGGAGATTCGAATCGCCCCTAACCAATCCTCCTAGCGAATTAAATGCCTTAAGGATGTTGGTCTTTCCCGATGCGTTAGCACCGAAGAAAGCCATGCAGGGAACTAGGCGATGCTTTCCGGGAGCGTCAAAAAAGGGCATGATTTCCTGCTCCTTGTAACGGTTAGGGGCCTTGCCCTCGCCAAAAGTGAAGTCCAAGCGGAGCTCCAAGATGGACCTAAAATTCCTGATTAAAAATGAGGACAGCATGGAATAAGGACTGATTTGTGCTTTTTTGGCAGCCTAACCATAGCGGTCAACACAATATAAACAAAAAAACTGTTCATAATAGACATTGGAACTAGATTAATTGGGCCTCAAAGATTCCGAAAATCCAACACCATCAGGCACTGATACTCGGCAGCCCGTTGATTGCCGAAGTAATGGCGCCCCAATCATCATGGGAATAGATCCGGTGAACGTTGGCGTTCGCATGACCGACCATGCGCATGCGGACATTCTCTGCGATCTGTCGGCTCTCCAGGTTGGTGACCATGGTATGCCTGAAACTATGGAAGCTCTTACCCGGCACCTTGTTCTTCCCGCGCTTGGTATAGCAGGGGTCGACGCCCGCCTTGGCCATTATGCCGATAAAGGCTTGGCTAAGGCCGCAGCGACCTCCGGGAAGGGCTTTGCTCATGGAGGGCAGCACAGGGGCCTTGGGGTTGCCGGCGGCCGTCGTACGATAAGTAAGGAGCCAGGCCTTGAGATCAGGGTGAAGGGGTAGTTTCACGAAGCTATTTTCGGCCTTACGCAGCTTGCGCTGGGTATAGGCTATGAACGGGTCCGCAGCGTCCAGGTCGATGTTCTCCCAAGCAAGGTCGCAGATATCCCCCATCCGGGCGCCGGTATAGAAGGCCAGGAGGCAGAGGGTCTTCCATTCCGTACCGGGACAGGCCTTCAAGATCGCCTCCACCTCATCCAGGGTAAAGGGCTTCTTTACCTCCGACTGAGCCAGCGGGATGTCCACCGTCGCCACTGGATTGAGGGTGCATACCCCTTCGCGCATGGCCCGGTTGAAAACGGCAAACAGGACCCGGATGTCTAGTTTGACCGTGCCCGGGCGGCTCCCCTCCCCCATGCGCTTGGCTATATAGGTCTGAACGTCCTGAGGCTTAACCTTCTGGATGCTCGCGTTGGCCTTGGCCCCTAGGTGAGCCAAGAAATACCTTACAGTCTTATCATAAGATCTGACCGTAGCCTCGGTGCTCTTCGTGCCCTTGGCCTCGAGGAACTGCTGCATGTAGGCGCGAGTCGAGACGAACTCGAGCTCCTTGCCAGTGACGCGCTTGTGCATGTCGGCCGCGTTCCTGGTCACCGCAGCCGCGGCGAGTTCTCCGTCGACGACAGCCAGGCGGGCGTCGCGCTCGAACTGAACCGCGACCTGCGTGGCCTTATCTTTTGCGATCATCCCGGTGCTGCGAGAAACCCACTTTCCATCCGAGGCGCGGAAGCGCGCGTACCAAACTTTGGAACGCTTAAGCTGACGATACATGTGCATGACTAAACTGCTCTTCGATTCAGAATGCCTTGCGATCGTTTCGTCGCAAGAGGAACTCTAACAAATTCTCTAACAAATCACTGATGATTTCTGTGTGTATAGACTCAATACAGACAACATTGATGCCACTATTGACGTAGCAAAAATCCGAGGGTTCGAATCCCTCCCTCTCCGCCAGTTAGGACTTAGCCGACAGACTTGCCTTAACGGTAAGCCTGATAGGCCCGTTTCAGCCCACTGGAGGGATGAGAACCCGAGGGTTCGGTGAAGGCCGTAGGCCGAACAGACGATGCCGAAGGCAACGGGCCGGAGGCCTGAAGCGCAGCGCAATCAATCCCTCCCTCTCCGCCTGCTAGACAAGCCGCTTAGCCCTACGCCCTGGGGTAGGGCTTGAGCTGAGGCCAGAGACACCGACCAACAACAGTTTCAGAGACCCTAAACTGTGATTAAATCTCGGCTTCTTGACATAAGTGAGCATTCACTCATATATATATCCATGTCTAAAACTCGCCCATCCACCTCAGGACTAGGCCGTCCAGCCAACCCTCAAGCACGTGCACGGCGTAGGCATCAGATTCTCAATGGCGCCCGCAAATGCTTCCAACGGAGAGGATTCCATGCCTCCACGACGACCGAAATCAGCGTCGAGGCAGGCGTAGGTGTCGCTAATCTCTACCAATACTTCCCCACCAAGGATGATCTGGTGAAGGCACTGATCGAAGAAGATCTTAGCAAAGATCTCGCTCTCGTTGAGCTGGTCGACCAAGCGGCGACGATGCGGGAAGGGCTGGAGCATGTCACCAGGCTTCTTGCGAGCGATCCCACCTTGATCGAAACGACCCGCTTGCATCTGGAAATCCACGCAGAAGCCGCCCGCAACCGGGAGCTTGCGACTGTGGTCGAAGCAAGCAACGCACGCATATTGGCTGCGATGAGCAACCTCGTCGTACGCCGCCAGCGTGAAGGAGAAGTCAGGGCTGACGCCGATCCGGTCATGGTGGCCAGTCTCATCATCGCGCTCTTCGATGGCCTCTACGGTCAGCTTGTCTTCGGCTCGGTTGACGCAGGAACACTGACCCGCGCTGCGAACAAGATGATCATCGACGCGTTCACGTCCTAGCCACGAACCGGCCAGCCGTTGACGACCTGACCGCACACCTATGCGAAGGCATTTTTCCGGATACAGACATGAATGAATCCTCACTGAAGAGCCTAGGCCCAATCCTCGCCTGCTTATGCGCTTGCGCCGCATCCGGGGAGACCACGGTCAACAACCAGCCCCACACCGTGCTGGTCGCCCCGGTAACCTCGCCTGATAGGAGTGGCGGGATTGCGATCGGCTTAGTACGCACCGAGGGAGCGACGGTGATCGCGAACGAACAGGGCGGGCAGGTCGCCGTGCTGCTTGTCGACGTCGGTGATCGGGTGGCGAAAGGCCAGGTCCTCGCCGAGCTCGATGCTAGGGTCGCGCAGCTACGTCTGCGTCAGGTCGAGGCCGAAGCGCGCCAGGCCGACGCAGCGGCCGATCTGCGGTCACGCCATGCGCGGCGGACCGCAGCGCTCCATGCCGAGGCCTCAGCGACCGATGCCGAGCTTGAGGTCGCCCGAAGCGAAGCCAGCGCCGCGGAGGCAACCCGCGATGCGGCGAACGCGGCATTGGCGATGGCCCGTCACCATGCGACGCAGTGCGTACTGCGAGCCCCGGTCGCAGGGGTGATTGCCGAGCGCACCGCCAGGCTAGGCGCGGTGCTCGCGCCGGGCGAGGCCGCTTTCGCCATCGAGATCCTCGACGCCCGCCGCATCGACGCCGTCCTGCCCGAGAGTTCAGCACGGCAGCTTCAACCTGGGGCGCGCCTCGCCTTCCGCTACCCAGGCGGCACGGGCGAGGCCCGTCTGACCGGAATCAGCATCCGCTCGACCGGCGCCGGAAGCGGACGAAAAGCCGTGCTCACCGTGATATCAGGCGCACCCGCCCCCGGTATGGCCGTCGAGTTGGCCGTACCAAGCGATACCGGTGTCGGCAAGGGAGTTTGCGTGCCGCTAACCGCGGTCAGGCAGCAACGCAGCGACAGCCGGTCGGTGCTGGTGGTGGGCGACGACAACCGCCTGCGCGTCGTCCCCGTAAGCCTTGTCGCGATCATGGGATCATCGGCGCTGGTCGATGGTCGGCTGACTCCGGGCGA
>Ga0208164_1000214_pt1 | contig 15494 bp, 9 predicted proteins | sample Colrivmet1449C02_FD_187634 | JGI IMG/M metagenome (GOLD analysis project Ga0208164, IMG submission 187634) | Estuarine microbial communities from the Columbia River estuary - metaG 1449C-02 (SPAdes) (version 2) | ecosystem: Environmental > Aquatic > Marine > Intertidal zone > Estuary | place... | reverse complement strand
AATATATAAGTAAAATTACCGCCACCATTATCAAATATTTCACCCTGACTTGGAATCCATCGAAGGTCATTGTAGTCGCCATCAACACCATCTTCCAACCACATTTGATTGAGGGGGGTTGTGCCAGTTACATTCCCCTCGCCATCAGTTATAAAATCATACCCTTGTATAATATTGCCCGTATTTGACGTAATTGTATAGGTTACGTTTGGTGCAATATAAGAGTCAATATTAAAAGTTCCATTAGATGGGGCAGTGAGAGTAACAGTTGGAAACCCATTAGCAGATAAGTAAAAGTAATTTTGAAGATTTGCGTCTCTAGAGTATCCCATTGTCACTAGTATGCCACGCCATGCTGAATAAAAATTTGACAGTGCTATTGTTCCACCCGTAGGAACATTTGTATTATTATTAGTAGTGTATGCTCCACCACGATAATATTCTCCTAGTGAAATAGGAGCATCACCACCAAACTCACCTTGTATTTGACCCAGACTGATTGGAGCATATGCTGCAGGTAATGTCATTTTACTTACCTTCTAAGATTTCTATTCTATTTTGTAGATTTGTTATTGTCTCTTGCTGTTCTTTAATTGCCTCAATTAATAGTGGAACAAGTTTCTCATACTGAACTGTGAGATAATCAGAATCTACCGGAGCAGGTTTGACTGCTTCTGGAAGAACTGCCTGAACTTTTTGTGCCGATACGCCAATATTAATTACAGTGCCATCAAAACCAAGTGACTGTCCAATCTCATTAAAATTATATGTAAATCCATTTAGTGTAAGAACCTTATCAAGTGCATTTTCAAGAGGTTGAATATTTTCTTTGAGTCTTTCATCGGAAACAAATGCGATAATATCACCAGCAGCAGCCATAGTACCAGTATTCATATTAACATACCAACGCCATGCAAGGGCACTCCATCCACCAATACCGAAGATTCCATCAGCACGAAGATGCATATGCATACCATACTGAGTTTGGCAATGGAAACTTATTGCAGCAACATCATTCTCTCCTGTTCCTCCATTATTTTTTATTTCAAGACCAACTACATTATATTTTGCTGGATCATTGGTAGTTGGAGTTAGGTATGTTGTACTTCCTGCATATGGTCCTAGTGCGGCACGACTTCCATCAAAGGTAAAATTAGCAGAAGTAGTGGCAACATTCGATGCGTTCTTATAGAGAACTTGATTTGCCGAACCACCAATAATATTAGTAGCAATACCTGCATTGGTTGCATAAGTAGCAATACCTGCATTGGTTGCATAAGTAGCAATACCTGCATTGGTTGCATAAGTAGCAATACCGGCAGTAGTTGCAAAGGTTGCAATACCGGCAGTAGTTGCAAAGGTTGCAATACCGGCAGTAGTTGCAAAGGTTGCAATACCGGCAGTAGTTGCAAAGGTTGATATACCGGCAGTAGTTGCAAAGGTTGATATACCGGCAGTAGTTGCAAAGGTTGATATACCGGCAGTAGTTGCAAAGGTGGTAGTTAGTGTTATAGTTGCAATAGAACCAGAAGCAGTTGCTGTTATATCATCACCTACAAAGTTAACCGTAGTAATTCCAGCGGCAGTTCCTACCGTAGACCCTTGTTCTTGAACAGTAATGCCACCAATAGCAGCGGAACCACTAGCAGTGTTTGCTACTTTCCAAGTCCAACCACCAGTACCATTTGCAGTCAGAACAAAATTATCCGCTCCAGTTCCACCACCAGTATCTTGTATTTGTGTTGGTTTTATCTTAGGTATAGTAAGTAAATTATCAGTAGCATTATAAGAAATATCTGCATCAGTATATACAGACTCGTAATCAGCAGTTGTGTTATTACTATCAACAAAGGTTGGATATAATACTGTTGATGTTGAGGATACAGTTTTAATCTTATCAGACTGAGCAACTGTAGCAAGACCAAAGTTAATACTAACATTAGAAGCAGAAGTAATTCTACCTTTAGCATCAACGGTTACAATACCAACCTGAGTTGAAGATCCATAGGTTCCTGCCGTGACTCCAGTAGTACTTAAGACTGTTGGAATAGTAACATTTTGACTTCCATCAAATGTAGTTCCAATACCAACACCAATTACATCTCCATCAATATCAATATTTCTAGGTGTTGTTAATTTATTTGCCGACTCGACTGTAGCAAGACCAAAGTTAATACTAACATTAGAAGCAGCAGTGATTCTACCTTTAGCATCTACGGTTACAATACCAACTTGAGTTGAAGATCCATAGGTTCCTGCCGTTACTCCAGTATTGTCTAGTGTTGTAACTAAATTAACATCGCCAGTTCCATCAAAAGCAACTGCTGGGGCATCAACATCTCCAGTAATATTAAAGTTTCTTGGAATCGCTAATTTAGTAGCAGTATCGGCATTACCAATAAATTGTCCATTAAATGTTGTGGCATAGATGGTACTCCAGCGATTAGAAACTCCACCCAAATCTAGAGTTCCATTAGTGGATGGAAGAACACTGGAATTAACTCTAGCAGTAAAGGTCACTGTATCTGCAGTTGCATCCCCTAGAGTTACATTACCATTAAATGTAGAAATACCACTGACGCTTAAATTATCATCAATTGTTGTGGTTCCACCGGCAGAATCAATTACTAGGTTTCCTGTAGAAGTATCAATTTCATTATCGCCAGAAATACCTATTTGAATATTATCAATTGTTGCTCCGGCATTAGCATCTAGTAATCCATCAAATGTACCGACACCAATTACTTTAAGATTTCTTGTAGTCGTAAGTCCAGTTACACCTAATGTTGCTATAGTTGCAATTCCGGTTACATTTAAGTCTTTTGTTGATACTATTCCTGTGAAGTATCCATTTCTGACAAAAAGTTCATCATAGAAAATATCATCACTTACATATAAATCTCCCCCAACATATAAATCACCACCAGTTGTAGTAATACCACCGGAAGTTGCCAAATTAACTTTCCCACCTACATATAAATCTTTTTCAATTCCAACACCACCTTCGGTAACAATAGAACCAGTATCTTTACTTATAGATTCTGTTATGTCGGTTACATAAATTGCATCATTAATTTGAATTGTTCCTGCATTTGAGTCTAATATTAGATTTCCAGCATTTGTACTAATAGTATTTGTATCAAGTTTAATATTATCAAATGTGCCGACTCCAGTCACATTTAAGTTATTGATATTAACTTGTGAAGTAAAAGTTGCTACTCCAGATACATTCAGATTTTGAGTTCCAATTCTAGTAACATCAATTTCACCACCATTTATATCAACGGTTGTAAAAGTTGATACTCCAGTCGCATTTAATCTATTCAGAGTAGTTGATTGATAAACCTGAAGATTTTGTGTTGTGGTGAGTCCAGTTACACCCAAATCACTATTGATATTAACTTTCTGTAAGAATGTTGAAATACCAGTTACATATAAATTACTTACATTAAATTCACCAACAAACTTAGTTGCAGTTACAATTCCTGTAAAGAATGCACTCGTCCCCGTTACAAATCCAATTGTACTAACACCAGTTACTAAAAGATTTAGAGTTGTTGTGACACCAGTTACATTAAGATTATCAATCGTTGTTCCACCCTTAAAACTAGATATTCCTAAAACATCTAGTAAAACTTTTGGTTGAGTACTACCAACACCGACTCTATTGTTGATATCGTCAAATACAAAATTATCAGCACCATCAACCAATCCAACATTATTATGAAATTGAATATTTTGATATGTTCCTCCTGCCCCTGCCCTAATTGTGCTTTGATCTATCCAAGTCAATCCACCAAAATTATTCTTTACTAAAAGTTGAGTGTTAGTTCCAGGTTGGTTAGTATAATCATAAATTGTTCCAGTAAGTCTAAGATCTCCTTGAACATGAAGTTCTTGTGTGGGATTCGTAGTACCAATTCCTACAGAACCAACACCAGTTGTAGTAATTACAGTTCCACCTGCACCTACAATAATTCTATCTCCTGCAGTTAATAACCCATTAGATGGGTCAAACTTTAATTTTGTGGATGTTGAAAATTCATTAGCAGTGTTAAATATTATTTCTTGATTATTTCCTGGAGAAAATACTCGGATTGTAGCAAGATTACTAGATGCTATCGAAACCGATGCTGTAATTGCAGCACCAACAAAATTAAGTTGAGTTATGCTACTTAGTGCTCCGACCAGAACATTATCATCAAAAACACTGATAGATCCTGGAATAATTCCACCTTGATTGGGAATCCAATATCTTTCTCCAGGAGTACTCCCCTCAACAGAAACCATAATAAATTGTTGTCCTGGAGGAGTAGGTTTTGCAGTAACTGAAGAAGGTCCTACTAAAGGATCGCCAAGATTTGGTTCTGCATTTTCAATAGATAAGTACTTATATCTATCTGCTGATAACCCAGATTGGCGTGTTAATTTACTGCGTCCAGAAAGATACTTTGGCATAATTAGGTCGTGCTATTTTCTAGAATACTGCAGATAAATTCCATTTGAAGTGGTCCCACCAAACCCCCACTTACATATGTATGAGCAATTCCAGTAACTGTTCCGGAGTTGGTTACAAAGGTTTTAGAAGTTCCCACACTTCCAATAATAGAACTTACAGTAAATGATTGTTGTGGTGATGGAAAAATTGTAGTTGTAATTCCATAATTTCCAGCAGCACAAGTAAATGCCAACCCACTCATTGTGACTTCATCACCAATATTGAAGTTATGAGCACTAATAGTGGTGATTGTTGTGATTCCTGTAGTATTATTATACAAACAGTTGGTTACTGAAACAATTCCCGATTGTACTCCTTGAATCACAATAGAGTCGGTAACAACGGCAGTTCTTTCTAACACCAATCTACCGTCAATAATCACCAAAGAATCATTTGGTGGAATTTCAACACCTTTTATGATTCTATTGTTTCTTGTATTTCCAAAAGTTCTCTGAGAAGTACTTTTTCTTCTGTGCGTGAAAGTAACTGTTGGATAAGTTTCGCCAATTCCAACATTGGATACTTGAGCATAAAGTACAATAGCAGAAACACCAGTAGGTGCTGTATATACAGTCTGCTCTCCGGGAGCAACTGGAACTGCAATTGTCAAAAATTTATTAAGTGGTGCGACTGCCATATTTTACCTTAATGCTAGAATTAATGGTGTAACTTCTGCTTGTATTGCCTTACTAAAATCTCTTCCCCTAATTGTAGATGTTGGTTGATTGATTTGAAAACCTTCACCTATATCAAAGTTACCTTTTTGGTCGGTACTTGTAAATGGAATTTGTGCCCCGTCTAAAGCAACAATTTCGTTTGCTTTAATTGGAACACCCCCAGTAAAGGGTGTTGCTGTATTTATATCAATACCAGTTCCAATATACTCAAAAGAGTGCGAACTTGTTAAAATTCTACTAATTCTTCTAAAAGAAGCTGCTTCTGTACCAAATAATTGATATGGAATAAATTGCGTAAATGTAACCGTTGAGAATCCTGCAGAGTTTTCCGTTGCGGAATCAACCGCATAATAAATTGGTCTGGTAACCACTTCTGCGGTTGCACTACCACCATCAATGACAACTTCTAGATTTTGTGTTGATAGATAATTTCTACCACTATTTACAACATCAATTGCCGTAATTGCACCACTGACTTCATCAACGGTTGGACTTAGTTCTGCAATAATACCTTGTGGACCTTTTGGTTGTTGAGAATTATCAGAACTGTCCCGAATAATAACAGTTGGAGGGGCAGAAGCACTATATCCACTTCCACCATTCGTGACTACAATTTCTTGAATATCAACCATAGGTTGTTGTATTACACCACTACCGACAGCATCTGGATAATTTCCTAAATCTATCTTGAAGAATAATGTTTGACCATCATAAGGTCTTCTAGAACCTCCTATACTTCCAAAAGTAACAATATCACTACCAGCATCAACACCTGTTTGCCCTCTAGTTGGAGGATAAGTACCTACAGTTCCCGTAAACTCTGTAGAACCGATTCCAACGGCATATAGACCATAATTACCGAATGACGAGTTAGAGTTTGTTAAGTCGCAAGATCCGCCAGTATCACAATAAATTCCAATATCACAATTGATAGTAAAAATAGAAACCAACTGAGCATAACCATTATTTGTAATTGAAACACCAATACCATTTTCATTATATTGAGTGAATGAATCACATACCATACACTTCAGGTCATTGCCGGGTGTAGAAGCAGTGGCATGATCACCATTGATTTTCATACCAATACTGCCCGTCATAAAGTTAGTGCAGTTTCTGATATATGGACTTCTCCATCTACCAGTCGGTCCTTCATTTGCTGGTCCCGGAGCAATGTATCCGGAAACGGCATAATCTACCGGATTCGTTGATGGAAATGCTACAGCACCACAACCAGTATGTGCAATAGAAACACTAGATCCAGCAAAGTTTATGTTTTCAATCAAACATCCTCGCCTAACATGAAAAACATCTTTAGTCACATTCATAGGTCGAATAGTAACTAATCTTATATCCTGTCCTGTTACCGTAACATCTGTGCGAAGACCAATTGGATTATTTTCAGTATAAACGCCAGGTCTAATAACGATTGTGTCTCCAGGTTCTGCTACTGCTGCGGCACTACCTACAGTTGCCTTTGCATCACCTTCAAGTAAACCAGTATTTGAGTCATTGCCATCTTTAGTGACCCAAATTGTATTTTGAGTTTCTACTCCAGGTGGTCTCCAGGATACGCCAGTTCCTACAGAAGCAAGTCTATAATCAGTTTTTCCTACACCTGGTCCAGCAGTTTCTCCATTAATATCAATTAAAGAAGAATCTAACTCTAGAGTACCTATTAACTTTGTATTTCCACCAACATTAAGATTTTGTTCAATACCAACACCACCATCTACTACTAATGCTCCAGTATCTTTGGTTGTTGATGATGTTGTACCAGATATTTTGGCATTTTGACCAACATTAAGATTTTCTTCAATACCAACACCACCATCTACTATGAGAGCACCAGTATCTTTGGTTGTTGATGATGTTATACCAAATATTTTGGCATTTTGACCAACATTAAGATTTTGTTCAATACCAACACCACCACCCGTAACAACCAGTGCTCCAGTATCTTTATCAGTAGATGAAGTTGTACTGTTAAAAGTAACGTTACCATCAACATCTAAAGTACTATTAAGAGTAGTGGCACCATCAACATCTAGAGTGGCATCAAATTCAACTCCTTGTGTAGCATGTAAAGTTCCTGATACATCTAATTTAAACGTAGGATTAGTAAGACCTATTCCAGTAAATCCAGATGTAGTAACTACAAGATCTCTTCCATTTGGACCTACTTGAAATCTTTCAAAAATTACTGAAGTTCCTATACCAACATTAGTTAGTCTATAAATTGACGCAGAACTACCAGCACCAGTAAATCCCCACAAGTCTTGTGTACGAATGTCCGCAATCCAATTTGGATTACTGGAATTAACAACAGGTATTAAAGTATCTGTTCCAACACCTAGACTATTTGTCTGAACAAAATTTATAGCAGCAAATGCTTGTGCTAAATCATTTGTTGGTATGAATACTCCCTGGTCCTGAACATAAAAATAATTTGGCATTTTAATTCTTTATGTTAAAAATATTTATGGATAATAATTATCATTCCGGATAAATTGGAACTCCCTCATCTAAAATGAAAATTCCATCCGAATATGTGGAAAGTCCTACGATTGTACCAAATCCAACTCCTATAGATACACCCTCAGCAATAAGAGGAATCCAGCGAATACCACTCTCATCTCTAGACAATTGATATCCATTTCTTCCAGTAACATTTACAGAGTCATAAATGTTTTCATCTATTTTTACACTTCCTGCAACATCCAATCTTTGTTGTGGTTGGGTGGTGCCAATTCCAATCCTATTATTGACAATTAAATCATTAACTATTAGACTTAAAATATCTTCTGGTATCTTATATTCAATATCAAATTCTAAATCTTTCTCAGTTACGAACTCTATTTCATCCGAAACGAAATATTTTTTTGCGTAAGTGGAAGTACTAAATCCTGCCATGTTGTTAAATTACCTTTTTGTCGTAGTGATATCCAACAATAGATCTTTCAGAATTGTCTCCAGGATAATCTTCTATATCTCCTTCATATTCTACTATTAATTTTTCAGTATCTATTCTTTCTCCAAATACATGGTAAAAGCAATTAATAGGATTGTTTTCTTTTGATTGTAATATAATTTCAACACTATCAAAATGTTTTATAACAATATCCTGATAAGAACCAATTGGAGTAACTGAAATTGTAATTGTGTCTGGATCTACAAGGTTCTCCCAATATTCTGGAAGTTTAATTATATTTGTATTTATTAATTTTCCCCTAACATATACTGCTGCTTCCGGACCCTCAAGACAACTATGAGTTAGTCTCCAACCTTCCTTTGTTGGGTGAGGAATATCAAAGTTTTTCTTTGCGGAAAGTCTGTGTTTTCCTTTGCCAGAATAAACCTCTCCATCCGCATTAACATTTCTATTAACATTTACAAATCCTTTGACATTAACATTTTTATCTACATTCACACTCTTCTTAACATTCACATTACCATCAGTGTTGATATCAGGAACAATAGTTTCTTCTGGATTTTTGATTACATTCAAAGTTCCATAAAGATTAGAAGTTGCACCATTTCCAGGATAAACTTCAATACCTTGCCAGCAGACTGGAGGTTTATTAAAGTTTATTTCTTTACTTAGATATGTCTTGTCTGCCATTTTATTTCTTATCCGATAAATTTATTAGTATCACCTGCACTAAAAGCGGTTTCGACAAGATCGACACCACATTTAGAATCTGAAGGAAATATTTTTTCACCAGTGGAAGTACCTTTAGGTGCTAGGTTACCAGTCTTTGCTATGCAATCTGCCTGATTTGATTGAGTCACAACACGAGAACCAGCCTTAATATTTACATTTCTACCTGCAGTCAGATTGATATTTTCATCGGCATCAATAATTATATTTTTTCCACGAATTCTGATATTACCATTTCTTTCTGCAGTGATTGTTACATCTCCATTCTTACCGGCAATTACAATATCTACACCACCACCAGAATTATTCTGCCCGGCAATTATTTGAATTGAGCGGTCATTACAAATCTTAAACATCCCACTACCATCAGTTAACCCATGTATGCAAATGTCCTTATCACCAGTAACTCCGTACAAAGTATAAACATCAGGACCATTCGATCCCAACTGTGGATTTTTAACATCCATTCCGAAGTTAGGTCCCAGTTTCCAATAACTTCTTTCTTCCCAATTTGCTTCTCTAGCCATTTTTATACCACACAATCAATAACTTGTTTTATTTCGCCTTGGAATGAAGTTCTAAATCCAAATACTGGTTTTAATTTTGCTCCAGAACCAGTTTTACTTACCACTCTAAGTATTGGCAAATCTGTAATGTCAGTAATATTTATTGGTGTAATACTGGAGATTGAACCATTATTAATTACAGCATTATATGTATTTCCAAAATTGTCGGTTATAATATCTTCAGGTTGATAATTGTATCCTGGATTTATGATTAGAACTTCAGAAATTGTGATGTTCTGTTGGTCTGTGAGTGTAACACCACTTCCAGCACCACCAGTATCATTTCCAATTCCAACATCACCAGTATCAGTTCCAATTCCAACATCACCAACTCGCGGTTGATTTCCTAAAGTATAACCCTCACCATCAGAATTAATTATAATTGCCACGACTTTGCCATTCTCGATAACTGATTCAGCCACGGCACCGTATCCTTTTCTACAATTATCAGTAATAGATACAAATGGTGGATAAGTATAACCAGAACCACCGGATGTGAGAATCGCACCAATAATACTTCCAGTACCTCCACTAATTGAACCAAAGATTGGAAGTGCCGATGCCCCAATACCACCACCACCAAAAATATTAATTGATGGAGGATTGCATACAGTTGGTACTCCACCAAAGCAGTTACTTAAGACGCTATTAAAATCTGGAACACTAATATTTGGAGATAAGAAATCAAGAGGTCCTATAATACTTTCGAGTGGTGATAATGGATTCTCGGTAACCGTATCTACGAGTGATTTTGCATTGTTTGCCAGAGATAAAATATTATTAATATCAAATGGTAAGGATTGAGTTGGTCCAGAACCAATAGTCCATTTTTCTACACCCGGATCTGTTTCTTCTTCTCCACAGTTGAGTGATAATGGAATACCAAGAAGACCCTCCGCAAGTTCTCTTATGGTATTTCCAAGATTAAAATTACTAAAACTTAATAGTAAAGAAAGTGCCCCAAGAACTGTGGACATTCCTGCTATAATTAAATCAATAATTCCGTTGAGTAGTCCTCCAAGAAATTGATCAATAACACAAGATACAAAGTTTGCCACATTTTTTAATAGGGCACAGACCATATCACTTATAAGACTTCCAAGACTCTTTATAATACTTGAAATCAAACAAGGAATTAATTTTTGTAATTGTTTTACTGGTTCAATTGCTGCTTTCTGTGCTTCAACACCCGCCAAATGTGCCCCAGATTTACTATTTGGTACTGCTGCCGCTGCTGCATCATATACTTGTGCCACACCTTGCTGTAGAGCTGGTTCTAATTTCTCATAAGTACCATTCACAACTCCGGAAACTATTTCTGTAGTAATTCCTTGTATTTTTTTAGATATTTCTTCACACAACTCGTCAACTTTAGTATCAATCCATTCTTGTGCCAGATTTGGAAATGATTTTAGGTCCTGTAGATACTTAATCGCATTTTCCAGTTCTGTCGCAATCTTTTCCATCGCTGACCCTGGTTTTGATGTCGCAAATTGGATTATATCTCCATCTCCACCAAACTGAGGAAGTGCGCCAATACTATTTGCAATTTGTGGTGGTAGAGGACTAGGAGTTGTTTGTGTTGTTCTTGTCTGTTCGTTCGTTTGGTCTGGTTTTACTCGGGAACCATCATTTACAATTCGTGTTGTAAATCCTGTAAAGGGAACAAATGGAAATTTATATTCTTCATTTGTATATTGACTTGTTCTTCCAAAGCACCCTGCAATAACGGGGATTTGGGCATTATCTCCGTCCAGAAAAAATCCAAATACAATATCTCCCGGTCTTACCTTATGATTTGTTGCGTAATTTGATGCTCCAGTTCCATCAGATGTGGATAGAAGAACTTGAGCCCAAGGTAGATCTTTATTTTTTAATAATGTTTCGTCTTCCGGATGGTATCCTATGATACGAACCTTAAGTCTATTTCCCCATCCATTTTTATTGAGTTGCTTCTGAACTTCTTCCGGCGCAATCTGCCCTATCCACCAACGGAATCCGTCTCTACCAATAAAATGACTTTGAAGTAGTGATTGATCTAACATTTATTTTTTAATTCCAAAAGTGTCTCTTATTAATTTTAATGATGTATATGAGTTATTAGCATCAAAATGATGACAAAGTTCTTTAATCATATATAGACCACTTGTTTCAGTATCATATTCCGTAGCAGAACCTCTTGTGATTCTAGGGAACAAACATTCAATCTTATCACCTGCTCTTAAATTTGTATTAGATGGAATCATCACATTTAAGGACTGGGTAAATAGAAAATTATATCTCATTAATGCCTGAGATTGGTGTTCTATGGGGTCTGCATTTATATCCCTAGAAACTTCTTCTTCGACGGTTCCAATATCTAATATTCCGGTAATAATTCTAGATGGAATATCTCCAAGAGTTACTGAGGAGTTGTCATCAATATTTGGTAGTTTAAGTTTTTCTTGTCCAAGATTTATTGTTTTATCTGCATATTGAGATATTTTAAAATCTGTTTTGTCAGGAGATGTAATTCTTCCATCAAGAGGATTAAAGAACACTCTATGGCAGGCATAAGAACCTAATCTTAGTTTTTCAATTAAATTTTGATTTCTTTCTGTGTTATAATTCAGAATTTTAAAATTATTTTGATCGGCAGATCTTTCACCATCAACACCATAAGATTCAGTTGCTTCACTATAAGTAATTGTTGTTTTTTTAGTTTGTGAACTCAGAAAATCAATTGATCTAAATTGAAATCCATCTATAGTTTGGTAAAAAAAGAATCCCGCAGTTCCTTGCCCCGATACTGAACTTGTCTTATTTTCATCAGAGGAAGGAACACCCTTTGCCGCTAACCAAGTTAAGACTGTAAAAGGTTTTCTCATATTTCCAATAAAATTATAACGATTTGATGTCTTATCAATCGTACCAATTTTATTTGCTTTTAGGATATCATTAAGAATTTTAGATACTGACTCATTTATAGGTAATGAATATTTGTTTGCAACTCTTGTAGTTTCATTCGTAATTGCCTCTCTTGATACTAAGTGTAATGTAAAACTTTCTCTATTATTTTCAGAAATTATATCAGAAATACTAGATACATAAAGATAAGTTTTTGAATCTGTAGAAAAATCTAGTCCAGGATTGGTTGATGAATTTCCGGCAATTTTTATAGAAACTCTCTCCCCACCTCTTAGGGGAAGTCCATTGTAAATAGATTGTTTTTGCCCATCCTTAGTATTTGGAGCGGCAATCGTATTTCCGGTATTTACAACTCTTATTTTAGCAGTAATAGTCGGTGAAAAAATATCTTCATAGTAATCAATTATCACAGATCCAGAAGCAATATCAACTCTTCTGGACCTGTCATTAGATTCTATAACTATTTCTTCGAATACCGATTGTTTTATTGACATTTATAGGTAAGTTAAATCTAATAATAGTTTGTTTTTCATAAAGGTATTTAACATAGAATATTCAGAACTCATTTGTATATAACTCCCACCGTCGCCACCAGAGGATATCATTTGCTGTACGGTTGATGACCGATCATCAATAACAACTATTTGTCTACCTCGTCTTTCTTGAACTATTCCTTGTAAAAGATTCATAGTATAATCATTATTTTGCATTTCAATTGACTGTTCTTGATTAGGAATAGAAGGTTGTTGATTACTGGGAACTAAAGGAGTAGAAGGTTTTGGAGGATTTGGTTGTGATGCAGTTTGTGTTCGTGTTGATGATGAGGATGCTTTTAAAGGATGATTTTTTAACCAAGACTTCACATCTTCACGAGAAGTGAACTCACCATTAGGCTTTGGCACACTATTAGAAATTTCCCAGTGAAGGTGTGGTCCTGTTGATCTACCAGTGTTTCCAATGTATCCCAATAAAGCACCTTGTTCAAATCTTTGTCCTTTTTTAACTTCAGCAGGTTTCAACATATGCCCAAAGAAATGATATGATCCATAGACATCATCTTTCCATATAATCCAATATCCATATCCAGCACCATGTTCACGGTCACCAGCATATTTTGGAGGAACACGATTTTCGTGAGTAACAACTCCCGAAAAATAGGCATATAATGGTGTTCCCGCATTTCCCGCCAAATCATATCCAGTATGTTCTCTTCCCTCCCTCTGCCCCATTACCGAAGTAATTGTAACACCGGACTTAGGTTTAACGGGACTATATGAAATAGATACTGGTCTATCTCCCATACTTACTCCACTAGTTCCACTTACAGGAGCAAAATTTCCAGATGGTCTCGATGGTGCTGTTTGATTAGGTGACTGATTTTGCTTGAAAGAAGGGGGAACAGGTGCCGGTTGACCTTTATATTTTGTTCCAGATGTTTGAGAACCTGCACCAACAAATGTCCCAAATTTATTATCACCAGGATTTCTTTGTACTATACCTGTCGTAGATGGTTTACTAGGAGTAGAAGATCTCCCCACAAAATCAGTTCTGTTTTCAATAAATTCTGCAGCCTTTTTTTGTAAGGAAGGATTCATTATACTTCTGGCAACACCTTGTATTTCAGAAACTTTAAATCCAGTTGCTTTTGCCGCAGATTCGGCATCTTTAATCTGAAACCACTCTGGATTAGTCTTTCCACTTGGATTTACTTTGGGATAATCACGAGTTGGTTGATACTGCCTATCTTCCAATATTATATTTCTAATACTTGCTCCTCCCGGAAAATTACCTGCTCTCGCACGATTATAAATTGATTGAGCCACATCTGCTTGTCCTTGAGCATCACCATCTTCCCTAGATGCAACTGCTACTAAGGTCCAAAAGTCAGAGTTCTTTCCGTCTATAGGAGATTGTTGCGGAGGTTGCTGTGGTGGATCAGTATATGCATCAGGGTCTTCGGTAATTTTGCCAATTTCTGGCACATCTTTAAACGGAGCAAACAAAACATCAAGAGCTGATGATAGTCCCTTTCCTAAATCGTCAAGAGATTTTGTTAACTCTCCAATAGAGTTCTCCATTAATCCAGAACTATCACTAAAATCAAATGCAGAAAGATTTTTGAAAGCCGAATCAAAAATACCCGATATACTTTTCATTACATTAAATGTTTCATCACCATAATTTTTTAAGATAGATCCTGCAGTCCCAAGTCTTCCGGCAAATTGCTCCCCTAAACTAATCCAAGTTGGAAGATTACCTAATATCCACCCAGCAGTAAGATACTTAACAAATCCAAACAATCTGTCTGTGATGTTTAAACCTTGATCAGATAGAGATAAGGATCTAGCACCACCAGATTTAGTAAGAATAGTAGGATTACTAATTATATTTTTTTGAATTTCTCTTTTATCAACTTCACGGCGTCTATTCTTAAATAGTCCGATACTGGATATTAAATTTCTTTTTCTGGATAAACCCCCAGTTAATGTATTTTGAATTGATTTCGTTGTCTTTGTGGTTTGTGAGGCAGTAGATTTTAACAAAGAGATTGGTGATGATATTGCCATTTTAGAACACTACATTATAATTGACTTGTGAATATAATGTATAAAAATTGTCAGTATTTCCGGAAGGAATAAGTGGAACATCTGTGAGAGTTTGAGAATCTCTTGCAATTACAGAAGATGGTTGCTCTTTATTATTTTCAAGCACCACTACATCTGGTGGTGGTTCTGGTAAAGTTCCAAGATTCGGTTTTGGTGGTGATTGTGGGTCAAATGGAATTACTTGAAGAGAAATTGGTTTTGCTGAAGATGGCATTTGAATTGGATCTGGCAATCTCATTACACTCCAAGAATACCCTTTAGATTCTACCCATTTCTTTGCTTGTTGTTGCTCTACTGGGCTCATATTTTTCCAGGTAGACTCAATTCTTCCTCGTATCATAGTATTATTTGTATCTCTGTACTTGAAAGCCAATTCAAAGTTTTTAATCATTTCTTGGCTTGGTTCAGGAATTATAGGATTTTGTGGTTCTGCTACTGGTGCCTGCTGAGTAGTAGCAGTGGTTGAAATCATAGGATTTTGTGATTGTGCTACTGGTGCCTGAGTAGTAGTGGTTGGAATCATAGGATTTTGTGATTGTACTACTGGTGCCTGAGTAGTAGTAGTAGTAGTAGCGGTTG
>Ga0208164_1000183_pt1 | contig 17520 bp, 16 predicted proteins | sample Colrivmet1449C02_FD_187634 | JGI IMG/M metagenome (GOLD analysis project Ga0208164, IMG submission 187634) | Estuarine microbial communities from the Columbia River estuary - metaG 1449C-02 (SPAdes) (version 2) | ecosystem: Environmental > Aquatic > Marine > Intertidal zone > Estuary | place... | reverse complement strand
TTATCGGGCAAAAACATCCGCGACGCTGCAGGCGGCCGGCGGCTGGGCCACGTGGGTCCTCTTATTTAGCAAGCGTTAAGCGATGGCTATTACCACGCATGCATTGTCCAAACACTATGGCACCCAAAAGGCCTTGGACCAAGTCACCTTGGACCTTCCTAAAGGCCAAATCGTCGGACTCCTCGGACCGAATGGAGCAGGGAAGAGTACCCTGATGAAAATTTTGACCGGCTACATCCCCGCCAGTGAAGGCAGCGCCATGGTCTGCGGGTTGGACTGCGCCAAGGACTCCCTGGCTGTTCGTCAAAAAGTAGGCTACCTCCCTGAGCACAACCCGCTGTATTTGGACATGTATGTCACAGAGTTTTTACGCTTTGTTGCCAACCTCTACGGAGCGCCCGAAGAAGCGGTGGAACAACGCATCGCCGAGGTGGGACTAACCCCCGAACGCCACAAGCAGATCAAGCAACTCTCCAAAGGCTACCGCCAGCGGGTGGGCCTGGCTGCGGCCCTCGTGCACGACCCAGAGGTACTCATTTTGGACGAACCCACGACAGGCCTAGACCCAAATCAATTGGTGGAAATTCGGAAGCTCATCCGACGTGTCGGAGCGAACAAAACAGTGTTGCTTTCCACCCACATCATGCAAGAGGTGGAAGCACTTTGTGACCGAGTTATCTTCATCCGCCAAGGCAAAATTGTTCGAGAAGCCTCCATGGATGTATTTACTCGCTCAGGCGGAGAAAATCTGGAGGCCGCATTCCGAAAGGTTACTTCGTAATTCGGGAATCCATCCCCAAAAAAAAGCCGGGCAAACCCGGCTTTTTTCATTTCTTGCGGAAGTAGATTTCCATCGGAACCCCTGTGAAATCATAGTGCTTTCGCATTTGATTTTCGACATAGCGATAATAGGGTTCTTTCACATACTGAGGCAGGTTGCAGAAATACACAAACTGCGGGTAGCGCGTAGGAAGTTGGGTGATGTATTTGATTTTCACTTCCTTGCCTTTATAGATGGGCGGCGGCATGTGCTTGACCACAGGAAGCATTTCATCGTTCAGTTTAGAGGTCGTAATCCGGCTGCTCCGTCGCTTGTACACGTCCATCGCTTCTTCGATGCCTTTCAAGACCCGTTGCTTGGTGATCGCCGAAGTAAAGATGACAGGGATATCCACAAAGGGCTTGGTCCGTTCCAAAATCAGCTTCTTGTATTCATCCATGGATTTGTGGTCCTTCTCCACCAAATCCCATTTATTTACCAGGATAACAAGTCCCTTATGGTTTTTTTCAATCACATTGAGGATGGACAAATCTTGGGACTCAAAACCTTGCGTTGCATCAATGACTAGGATGCACACATCCGATTCTTCGATGGTTCGAATACTACGCATATTGCTGTAGAACTCGAGGTCCTGATTCACCTTGCCTTTTTTGCGCAAACCCGCTGTATCCAACAGGATGAATTCCATGCCGAATTTATTGAAGTGCGCGTTGACAGTGTCGCGGGTTGTCCCCGCGATGTCGGTCACAATGCTCTTTTCCTCTTCGAAGAGGGCATTGGTCAGGGAGGATTTACCTACGTTGGGTCGCCCGACGATGGCCAGTTTGGGGAGACCATCCCACGGATCTTCTGTGCCTTCTCCTTCGGGAGTATCGGGAATATGCTGGACCAATGCGTCCAATACCTCGCCCGTACCACTTCCATTGATACTGGACATACAAATTGGTTCTCCCAAGCCTAGGGTATAAAACTCGGCCGCATCGGCAGCGCGCTGGTGATTGTCCACCTTGTTGGCCACCAGCACGACAGGTTTATCCTGGCGACGCAAGATGGCCGCGATCTCCTTGTCATCGTGGGTGATGCCATCTTCGACATCGACGAGAAAGAGTATGGCGTCGCATTCGGTTAGCGCGGCTTCAACCTGTTTCCGGATCTCGCCTTCAAAGATGTCTTCCGACCCTTGGACGTAACCGCCCGTGTCGACAATGTTAAAATGCTTCCCAATCCACTCACTATGTCCATAGTGGCGGTCTCGCGTAACGCCCGCAATCGCGTCGACAATGGCGTCGCGGCGCTGTACGAGTCGGTTAAAGAAGGTGGACTTGCCCACATTGGGGCGTCCGACGATGGCTACAAGCGATTTCATTCGTATCCGAAGCGTTTGAGTTTGCTGCGGTCATTCCGCCAGTCTGCTTGCACCTTTACATAGAGCTCCAGGTGCACATGTTTTTGAAAAAAGTCCTGCATACGTTTTCGTGCACCGATACCGACGCGTTTGAGCGCTGCTCCTTTGTGCCCAATGAGAATGCCCTTTTGCGAATCACGTGCCACGTATAGAACGGCGCGAATTTTAATAATCTTTTCTTCCTCGACAAAGGTATCTATGCCAACTTCCACAGAATAAGGAATCTCCTTGCTATAATTCATGAGAACCTGCTCCCGAATAATCTCCGATGTGACAAATCGTTCAGAGCGGTCCGTGAGTTGACCCTTCTCAAAATAGGGAGGGCTTTCGGGAATCAATTGAAGAACCCGATTGAGAACATAGTCCAAATTGAATTTGGTCAAGGCTGAAATGGGAATAATTTCAGCCCGAGGCATCCAAGTGGTCCATAAAGCGGTTTCCCGCTCAAGGCGTTCTTGGTCATGCAAGTCCACCTTGTTTAACAAAACCAAAACGGGTTGCTCCGCTTCTTGAAGCCCTTTGAAAAAGCCTTCATGTTTTAAGGGGCCCTCGCCTAATTCCACGACATACAAAAAGATGTCGGCATCTTCAAAGGCTGACTTGACGGCCGTAAGCATGGTTTCTTGCAATGCATAGGCAGGATCTAGCACCCCTGGAGTATCGCTGAAAACCAGTTGGTAGTCAAAAGCGGGTGTTTCACCATTGAGGATGCCAAAAATGCGATGACGTGTAGTCTGAGCCTTGGGGGTGATGATGTTCAAGCGCTCTCCAACCAATGCATTGGTCAGGGTAGACTTGCCCACATTGGGATGTCCAATGAGATTCACGAAGCCTGCCTTGTGCACTTTTTCCATGGTGCAAAGGTCGGGGTTTTATTCGCCCAAATGGCTATCCGACATTTTGGATTCCCAAATCTTTTAGAAGCTTCAAGACCCGTTTGGTTCGGGTAGGTTCCGTTTTCGCCGAAGCAATTTGATGGAGGTAGTTGCGGCGTTTCCCTGGTAAGAGATTTTCAAAGGCTTTTTCAATAGCTGGGTCGAAGTCAAACAACTCTTGTAACTCCTCTGGCACTGGCATTCCATATTTGCTCTGATCCTCCCAAATTTCAACCTGAAGCCATGCTCCGAGGAACTGGCCCATCTCCTTCTGCCTTTGCTTACTGATAATCAAGAATAACCGTCCATCTCCCAAGGGCAACAATCCAGAGGCGTAGGGGGCCGAGCCCTGCAGCACCACTTGCACCCTCTTTATCTTTTTTGAACGAAAATCATCACTGATGGACAGGGGGATCGCCAAATAATCCCACGCCCCGTCCATTTCAAACCGTTCTATCGGGGCCGAAAACGAATGCATCTGCCTGTCCTCCATGCGCTTGAAGATACTTCCGTTTTCTTGTCTTGTATTTTAATCACTTTTGACATCTACAGCAAAGTTTCCGTACATTTGCCGTCCACATCGCGGGGTGGAGCAGTTGGTAGCTCGTCGGGCTCATAACCCGAAGGCCGTCGGTTCGAGTCCGGCCCCCGCTACTACCCGAGACCCGAAGACATTTTGTCTTCGGGTTTTGTTTTTCTCAGAAGTCCAAGTTTCTATGAAACAGCCAGTTATCTCTAAAAGCAGGTGGATGTTCGAGGTTCGATATTCTGTAGTTTTCGGAGAGTAGTGTAATCCATCGGGAAATAGTACATCTTGTAACCTTCGCTTTTGCTTAGTATTTATAGATTCCCAGAATTGACGGGGGTTTTCGAGCAGTGAAAGAATTTTTTCATCCAAAATTGCAAGGTTCGATTTTTTTGAAGGGAGGTTTTCGAGTTTTAGCTCAATTTCTTTGATTTCCTCTTGTGTAATGCGCGTGTATTTCTTCCACATCTTTTCGTTGATGTGCCCTACGGCAAACCGTCTTTCCAGATTTTCTAATTCATTTTCTTTTTGGGTTATCTGGGAAAGGAGGTCCTTGCGTTTACCTTCAAAGCCCTTTAGCGAGTCTTCTAAAACGAGCCTCACCTGTTCTTTGAGTACGGGAATGAGTTTAGGACTCAACTTAAAACCATCGAGTAGCTCCCCAAACTTCTCATGCATTCCCATACGCTTGGCTCTGCTCGTTGAGTTTGCATTTACGGTATGGTTGCACTTATTACACTTGTAGTAATAATTGCCCGTTTTCTTGTGTTGGTAGGAAGTCATATTCTTTTCGCAATTCGTGCAATACAAGAACTTCGGGATTAACGGAGTGTCAAGTTTACCTGGTAGCTTCGAGATACCGGCCATAAAGGATCCAGTGAGTTTATTTTGGAGTAGTTTCCAGTCCGCAATGGAAACCAGACGCTCCCAATTCCCTTCGATTTCTTGATCTCCCAATAATTTATTTTTACTGATCCCAGCATAAAAAGGATTCCGCCACATGTTGCAAAGGGTCTGCTTAGGGATATTAAAACCTTTACTTGCCATAAAATCAATGATCTCTTTGTCGGTGGCGTCCTCATAGATTTTCAATTTAAACGCTTTCTTAAGCCATCTGCCTTCCTCGTTGATTTTTATCTCCTGTATCCCTTGAACCCTTCTTGGATCGGTAACCCTAGGCCCATATTTATCATATCCTCTTGGAGCAGTCCCGAGATGAAATCCCTTTCGAACAAAATTTTTCATCCCTGGAATAATCGAATCTAGACGATTGAAATTTTCCTGTTGAGCCACTAGAAGCTCCTTTGCGAAGTCGTGTTCGCTTCGTTCGTCAAAGGTGTGTTTTCCACTACTTACGGCATAAATGCGCACATCAAATTTGGTGCGTAAAGAGGAGAGTAGACCAATGTGCTCTACTCCCGAGCGACCGAACCTACTGGGTGACCAAAGGAGAATTAGTTTTGGTCTTTTTGAAACAGGTGTTTTCTTAAGTGTTTCTATCAGGTTGATCAAGGTCTTTTGACTCTTAAGATTTTTGGAACTTTCATAAGCAGCATCAAACTCCCTGGTGATTAACAAATGGTGTTCACGGGCAAAATCTTGGATCGCCCTTACTTGAGTTTCTATACTTGAGTTTCTTTCAAACTGCTCTTTTGAACTGACGCGTGAGTAAGACCAAACGATGGCATTTTGAAAATCCTTCATGTTATATGAATTCATAATTCTAAATTTTAATTTGTTTCGATTAATAGCATAGCAAGCTCATAGGCCGCCATGGCCAATTCTTGGTAGTTGTCGTTAGTTAATTCAATTTGTAAATGTGATTCTAAGCTGCGCTTAGGTATCAAATGTGCACTTCCTTTTTGATGGTCCATCCCTATTGTGGATTAGCCCAGAAAGTCGCATTGGAGGCTGGGTGGGTTGAACGATCATGAATGAGGTGTTATAATGTGAAATACATAATGAGAAGCATTACGCTTATTTATAGCAATGCTAGCGTCTTGAGGGAGGTCGTTGTTCCTTAGATAGCGTATAATGTCTTCCATGGTTTTTGAAGATTCATATACACAGGAAAATTTGCCTTTCTTTTCGTTAATGATGAACTCGACATACTTGGGTTTCTTCCGTTGGACTATTTCAAGCAAATCTTGATATGTGTCCTCGAAAAGGTCTGAGCAATTCCCAGTGACATTTAGTTCTCTAGCGATGAGCTTATTGAACATATCCGTGAGTGGAATTGCAATCCTGACTTCATTAACTCGCTTTGGATCCAGGTCCTTGATTTCTCCAGTTAGTGCCCAGTCGTTGGTTTCAGGGTAGTAATTGAAATCAATTTGCTTTTTATTGTTTACAAAGAGCTCAGTAAGAGTAAGTGTGAAATCAGTTATTTCTTGACGCATGGTTTGCATCAAAACAGGGTCGTTATGTATCCCTTTGACCATTTCTCGTTCGTGTTCGGATAATTTGGAATGCGGGTTGTTGAGTTCGCTTTTTAGTAGTTCATCATAGGCCTGGTTATCATGCCATATCTTTTTTCCGAGCTTGAACAGCTCATCACTTGAGACTCCCAGATTGGTGAGCTGATGGATAATGTGAAACCATAGACCTTGGTAGATATTCATTACTAAGTGTTTTTCGTCTAAGACGAAGGGAAGGAGCCCTTTGGACTTCCAGTAATTTACTTTACGAGAGGTTACACCAAAATCTTTTGGCTTGATGCTCCAAATGGAGAAAGCGGTTGTTATTTGATTTTGGATTTCCAAGTTCGATAATCCCATAATTGAAAATAATTTATAATTCAAACTTACATAAATGTAAATTTATGGTGAAAATATGAGTTGAGCAAACTCGATTTCTTTATGTCAAGAAGCAGGTTGCTTTAGAATTAAAGAAAAATGCTCCTGATGAGGAGCAACAAATAAAACCTTGAGCGTCTACGTGATGTAGACATGAAGTAAACGCCCTGGTTTACAGCGCGTAAACACAAAGATTATGATGATACAAAACGAACAATTTAGAAATTCCACGGTAAGTTTTAGAACGACATCGGCACATAAAATCCAGTTGAATAAGCTGGCAGAGGCTTCTTCCATGCCGACATCCGAATACCTTTTACACTTGACAAGTTTGCATCCACACGTCATAGATAAGATGTCAGGGGAGACAATAAAAGAGCAGCAACTAAGAGAGGAAGTGCGGAAGCTTCAGCGGCGTGTCACTAAACTTGAAACCGATCTTGAAAATGCTGACCTACGTATTGAAATAGAACAATCGGCACTCACACAAAAGATCCAAACCATTTCAAAGTTGGAATTAGAGGTTAAACAAAAAGATGCAGAGATTCAGGGTTTACATGTTACGAGCAACAAAATGAAAGAAATTCACCAGTCACAGCTATCAATTGGAAATAAGATTCCTGACAAGAATCAGGAAGTTGTTAAGAAAAAAAAGCTTAAATCGGATGAATATGTTTTAGCTGGGTTAGGACTTGCGGGAGTTTTAGCCATTGCGTTTAAGGCGGTGCTAAAAAGATGAAATTGAGCAACTATTCTTAGAAGAACATGAGCAGTTTTCACAGCGAGCAACTTTATTCTCTTCTACCCTTTCCTTCTTGGCGTCAGAAATCACTTTCTTCACATCTAACCAATTGTCCCTGCCTTCTAGAACTTCTAAAGGCGTATAAATTCCATGAGCGGAATGTGGCCTATTCATATAGGCATCGATTGTCGAACTGAGGATTTGCTTTAGCTGCAGCCCGTCTCGAGCAATGTGAACAGAACCAAATTCATTTTTCAACGTGTGAAACACACGCTCAATCATAGAATTTGAGGCCATGACACTTTTACCTGCAACCCAATGCGTCACTCTAAAGTACATATAGAGCAGTTCGGTGTCAATAATTTTCTTGTTCTCACTGCCGCCATCTGTCATGTAAATGATCTTGTCAGGGTTATGCTTCAAGAATGCTTTTCTCAACACATCTGCAGATATAGACTTCCTCAGCTTATCAGATAATCGCCAATTCACAATACCTCTAGACTTATTATCCACGATACAATACAAATACCACTTTTCACCATAGATGGTTTTAATAATCGAAACATCAGCATGCCATATATCATGGACATTTTTAGCTCTGATTTTTATGGCTCGTGGCTTGTAGGTCTTCATTTGCTTAGTGGTAGTTAGATCCTTTACTATGCCATAGAATGAAGACAGCCCCATGGCTATTTGGCCCTTTCGAATGGCATGCGCATAAATAACACTCTTATTCTCGCCACCTTCCTTCACCAACTGACGACATAACTGGCGTTCCGCACGTCTTATCTTATTTGGTGTACGTCGAGCACAAATTTTATCTGTGGTTAAGGAGCAATTCATCTCTAGGATATTTTTCCATCCCCAATATCTATTTTTACTAATGCCAGCATGCTCAAGAAAATATTGTTGGGTGACTAACCCACCAAGTCCTTCAACAACTTCAACGAACTTTTCTTTATTCTCGCCTAACATCCGAGTAAAGCTTTCAACTCCCATGGCATCTTTTATAAAACCAACGAACGTCATATAGGAGTCTATGGCCTGCTTGCTGCGTTCCAATTCTTCATCGCGTCGTGATAGGTATTTAATCACCGTTGGATGCTCTGCCCCATTTTCGAATTGATTAACAAATTTTGAAATGGGTGTTTTTCGCCATTCAGAAAGCGTTGCTCTTGGAATTTTGCGAATGTCACTTTTTGAAAAGTGTGTTAGCTCCTCACCGCAACAAACGGCAAATTTGAGCTCTAATGGATACTTTGAATTACCATGCATCATATTTAGAATTTAAAAGTTCAAATTCAAACATGAAGGCCTGCTACTGTAAGGCAAAATGTTCGGTATTTACCGAACACACGTTTGGAATCACGTGTAATTCCAACACATATAAGGTTCATTCAATACCTAATAATCGGTAAAAACCAAGTGTTCGGTAAATTATTAACCAACCAAAAAATTGCACATAAAATCGTTAAGCCCTATGTTTATAAGGCTTTGAGAGAAGGACTAAAAACTCATGACAACGGTAAAATACAAAATCTCCGAGGGTTCGGTTCCCTCTCTCTCCGCAACTTGACTTCGCAACACGCTGAAAGTCAACATTTTACAAGTGCGATTTCGTACTTGGGGTACGATTTGGGGACGCAAGCATGCTTGATGGAAGACTTCGTCAAACTTTCGTCCCTTTTCTACCAATTGCAAGGTACATCTTCTCGCAAATCGACGCAAGTTGCACGCAACCATTGTTTTGACTCGGTATGTGATTTTGCGAATTGAGTCGTAACTATCTGCATATCAGCATTATATCATATCTCTATGGGTAGGGCACGCGGCACGGATATATATGTATACCGTGCCGCGTGCCTTACCTGGGTGATAAACGTCCCTTGATGATCCGATTGATGACGATAATTCCATTTGTGTTAAGACTGTTGTCATACTAGAACAATGTGTCAAGTGGAATAGTATTTAAGCGTTTATTAGACGACTAGTAGGTCTCAAGTGTTTAATCTTTGAGCTATGACAGAAGATAAACTAGTTTTTAGAAAAGTTGTGGATGTCCATCCATGCGAATGTGGAGAGGCTCAATGCAATCATTACTATGTTACAACGATCCACAAAGCATTTCTCACCTCAAGAGAATTGAAGGAATTATTAGACTCACAAGAGTTGCCATAGAAAATGAATCAACGAATTCCACACCTATGCTGAATATCGGCAATTCCGCCGGTCAGCGTACGAATTTCGAACGGATAGAGATTTGTATTGCGCCCGTGTCTCGAGTGACAATAGCAACACCCTACCTGTGTTGAGAAGTTTTTGGTTTGGAAGCCTATAGTTTAATATTGAGAGTTAATTCACGTGGATTACTCGATTCCGATTCATTGAGTAATTTCTATCAATGAAGAAATAATACCATGAGGTAGTATTGGGAGTTAACTAAAACCAACTCCTTATGAATAAAATCACTCTTCAATTGGTATTTACGCTGTTTTGCATCCCTGCGGTGGCCCAGATTCATCCATCAACCACCACCGATTTGGTTATGCCGGGTGGGCCATACATGAATGTTCTGAATACTGGCGCTGCGATCAGTGAGTGTTCTAGTTGCTCCCAAAGCGTTGTTCATGCATACACGTGGGATGGTGATAGTCCTGGTTTTGCGGTATATGAACCCGGGCTGGGAACTTTTGTGTACGGATTGCCAGGTGGAGCTACCGATCCGGATATTGTAATTGGTAATGACGGATATAATGGCGTTGTAGTTTATGAGCTAAATGGTGGAGTTGAGTATCAATCCTTTACGTACAGTTCTGGGAATATCTCGCTTGTCTCCTTAAAGATTCTGAGCACCAATGCGCAGCACCCTAATATTGACAACCCAAATGATTGCGAGAGTACTAATCCTTCAGTTATTGTGTATGAGGATCTTAATGCTCCTGCTAATATTTATTATTCGGTTGGAACTTTGAATGGGTTGTTCAATGTTCCTATTGCAGTTCCTAACCAAGGACTATCTACTGGCGTGGCACTTGTTAATAGAAAGTACCCCGATGTTCAGGTTTACCAGGCTAATAAATATTTATTTGTTTCCACCGGTACTGATTTGATTGGAAACAATTATGTTGATTTGTTTGATTTTGGTACAGGATTAAATGGTTTTACTTCTGGAAATGCACTTCTTCCAGGGGTAAATGCTAAACCTAGAATTGACGGCGTTGTTGCGAATCCTGTTTTAGATTATGCATACGCAGTTACTTACCATGATCATAACAGTGTTCGCCATGGTTTTCAGAATCAAGCAATATCAACCTTACAAGGGGCATCTTCAGGAGATCCTGCCATTGCTTATACAGGGGATTTCCATGATGCCGTATGGCCATCTGATTTAGTAAATTCGCCCAATTTTGATGTAATTGGTAAAGGGTTTAATGCTTTAACTCCTGATGCTTTTTATAAAGAATTGAATGATCCATTAACCTCAGGTAAATTTGACAAGTGGGCTGTTTCAATTGCGGGTAGCTGTAATTTGGATTATGCGGTTTGTTGGGTTGGGGATAACGAGATTTACTATAAGCAAGCCAACACTGGAGGAAGTTCTTCCTATAAAATGCAACCAAACTTTGAAAATCTGGCTCAGGTGGACATTTATAATATTCACGGCCAGTTGATAAAATCATGCAAAGCTGAGGAGTTTGATGATGTGTATTTATCTCTTCCGCATAGCGTTTACATCATTAATAAGATTGATAACTTAGGTCAGTTGTTAAGTGCGGAGAAGGTTGTGAAATGAAGTTAAGGCTTGCTTTTATTGGTTTTTTAATCCTGTGTCAGGCAGCTGTTGCGCAGAATAGGAGCAATGTTTGGGTCTTTGGTCGTGGAAATGTTATGGATTTCAATTTTGATCCACCAGCGTTGTCCACGACCTCATGGGCTCCCACTTCGCAGGCAAATTTGCTTCTAGATGCCAATGCTTCAAACACGTGGTGTGATGCCAATGGTAGCTTGCAATTGTATTTTCTCAATGGGAAGTATTATGATGGCAACGGGACTCTAATACCAGGTGGGCAAGTTTCTGGGTATAGCCTTAGAGATTGTATGGGGGAATTAATTCCAGTGCACGCGGGGGGGTTCATGCAGTCGTATAGTAGTGATACCATTTATCACTATTTCATTTACCATCCTATCATTGGTGGTGCAATTACGTGTGCCAAGTATATACGTTTAAATAAAATATATTTTAATGGTAATAGTTGGTCAATAACATTTTCAGACGATTACCATGGGATTAATGATTTGGGATTGATTGGGTTTCCAACATTAATTGAAGATGATATTGATCATAAACATTTTCTGATAGTTTCAAACTACACTTATAATGGGAATGATAATACTGTTGTGGTTATTAATAATGGTGAATTTGAAACGTTAAATAATAATTGGCCTTACTCACAGATGGATGTTGAACTAGATTCTGTATACCCTTCAAGGGGAATGTTTTATCACCCGTTATTAAATAAATTATTCGGTTGGCGTCATTACAATGCTCCACGTAGAAGATGGGGATTCTGGTCATGGACGAACCAAGGGAGTGGCAATTTCACGCTTGATTCAGTTTTCTTTCCAGCGGTTATTCCAGGATTGACTGGAAGCGCCGCATTGGAAAATTTCCGGCTTCATATGACGACAACCTCGTTGGATGGAAGGTATATGTTCTGTTTCTCTCGCTTGTCGAATGATCCAATGCAGTATATACACTGCTTCAGATATGATTTATTGAGTGAGGATAGTTTGGATTTTGTAAATAAAGCTGTCGAGATTCCCATGGATACACTGCTCCGCATTTTTGAATTGACCGATTTCCAAATTGCACCTGATGGCAATATCTATTTTCAAATTTTGGAACAAAGGTTTCAGAATGATCCGGGAAATCGACGGATCGGCCGAATAGTGAACCCTGGTGATCCGGATACATCAAATATTTATTTTGATTATCATTTTGCCACTTTGGCACCCTATTCTGTGTACCACTCTTTTCCGTACTTCTCCTCCAAACAGGCGTTACCGCCACCATTTAAGCTCTTGAGTGATTGTTCGGATTCTGTGAGCTTTGATTTCACCTACAAGAATGTTCCGGACAGTGTATGGTGGGATTTTGGAGATACGACACTAGGCCCGCTTAATCACTCAACGGATAAAGAGCCAATGGTTCACTATACCTCCTTTGGTAAAAGATATGTCTCCGTTGAAATGTGGTTGCGTGGGGATTCCATAAATAGGGTAGGTGATACGATCGATGTTCAGCCCTCGCCGCACGTTTCCCTTCCTAACGATACCTTACTCTGTAGCGGTGAAAGCATTTTATTAGGTGCGAGTCAAGGGTTCCATGCGGATTATTTGTGGAGTACGGGGAGCACGGATTCGACATTGACGGTCTCTCAATCGGGAGAGTATTGGGTGGAGGTTCAAAACTTCTGCGGCACATCGCGGGACACCTTCAATTTGGTTGTGATAGATCCACCGCAACCAGTTCTTCGAGATACCACTTTATGTGATGAGTGGACTTATGTGATGCGCGTGTTTGCGGACTCTGCGGATTACCTCTGGAACACAGGAGATACAAGCCCTTCTATTGTTCCGCAATCAAGTTCAAATTACTGGGTCCAGATTTCTAACCCGTGTGGAGAAATTGTGGATGAGGCCGACATTGAAATCCGTAGATGTATGTGCAATGTTTGGATTCCAAGTGCTTTCACTCCCAATGGGGATGGGGTCAATGAAACCTTTGAAATTAAGGTGGACTGCAGGGACTTTGATTTCACCTTAGACATTTTCAATCGCTGGGGTGAGCATATTTATCGACAGACAGACCTGAATAAGCCTTGGGATGGCAGGTACAATGGCGAGGCCTTGCCAAGGGGTATCTACACTTACCGAATCCAATATTGGGGACGTGACGAGCAAGGGCTTAGGTGGAAGGATGAAACGGGAACGATTAATCTGCTCCAGTAACCCTGTTTTATACTCGGCATACTATAGAACGAGTTGGGAAAGAACCGATGCCTTGTATTTAATGCATCCGATTTATTGATATGTATTAATCAACTTTGTTGCGTTGGTCACCTGTAGGTTTGGGTAGAATTGAAATGAGTGACAATATGAAAATCTACGACATGAAAGGCTTGGAGCGAGCAGTGAGTGAAATCAATGTCAGAGTTCAAGCCATCGATGAATTTCTTGGAGCTAACGATGAGTCGCGTCTAAGTGAAGAATATTTGATGCGATTGCCTCGGAACTATATAAGAACGGCAAGTTGCTTTCGCGAAAGTCTCAACATCATTGATGATGTGGTGCTCAGAAAGAACATTTCATATCATTTGCAATTATCTGATCTATATAGCTATATCATGAATAGGATGCATATATGGGGTGTTGTCAGAGACATGATTGTTAAGTATCAAGTAGTAAACATGGCCGCGATTACCGAGTCCATCCTAAGTCATGTAACTCCGAAGCGATGCAATACTAAGAATCTTCGAGTGGGCTATCTGGTTACAAAAAATCTAATTGATGAAGATGTGAAGTCTGAATTAGATTGGCTTTGGGGTGTTAGAAATGGCGTTCATATTCATGAAGTCAGACTTCCTGAAATTGGTGTATACACTGATGAGATGTTTGATAGAGCGATGTTGGTCGTCAAGTGCCTGATTGATGCACTTGAACAAAATAAGAGTTAGTTCACACAAGACTCAAATTTGTTCATTGCATAGGAGTTTTCAGATGAATAACATTGATACATATGTATCAATTAATTGCGATCAAATTGGCTCTTCTTTGAGTTTTTTCCTTGCGGGGTTATAGGCAACTCTGATCGGTCCAGGTAAAAATGCTGTTTCCACCGTATTGAATGGAGACATACCGGTCTGAAAGAGGTTTTTGAACTGTTGATTTGATAGGTCTCTAAAAGTGAAGATTGGCAGTGTGACATGCACACGCTGTGAATTTTTCATGAATTACCAATTAATTGAACATGAGCTCTTCAGAGAGCTGAAGACGTCCACAGTATGTATTGTTGAACAACTTGATTGTGAGAAGTTTGGCCTATTAGACTTAGGTTTTCGAGCCAATCTAGAATTTAATGGCCATGGTAGCTTGCTTGAGTACCGAGATTATCTGTCAAGATTGTACGAATTGTTTAAGATTGACTTATACGCCATAGAGGTCACTGGCAATCCGAACGTCGGGGCAACATTGAGCGATCTTAGGCTTAAGCTGAAGGAATTGAGATCCGGCCTTCAACAGAAAAACCTTGAGGACAGCCTTGCAGGAGTTGAGATTTCATGGCAGATGGAATTAATACAGGAGGTTGAGTTGTCGGCGATTGAAAAGAAGACCCTTAAGTTCCTAAAAGAACAATCCAATTGTCTATTGAAACTCAGCAAGTGCATTAACCACTTTAACAAAATGATTAATCCTGAAACGTTTATTCACAAAAACACACGAGATGTAAAGAGCCAATATGTGATGGCGCTTGGAAGAGGACGATTAATCGATCACGATCTTAAGAAATATCAGTTGGTTGAGCTCTTGGCGGCCTTACATGCAACTGGGAAAATCAAAGGTGATCGTATCGATTTTTTCAGAGCCATGGAGCCGGTCTTTGGAAAGTCATTTGAGGATTCTGCCAAGGTGGTTGGAAAAATCAAAGAAAGAAAGGGGAAGAGGATGTCGCTCCTTGATGAGATGATGGAGTGTTTCGCAGTAGTACTTGAAAAAGAGTACAGATAATCAGCTACTTATGAATAAATCTTTGGGGAGTCACTAGGGACTCTCCAAAGAATCTTGCGGGGTGTTTTTAGCATGTTGAAACCAGCTACTCATCTTGGGCCTTGTCTAGATATGATAAGAAGCGCAGATGGCACTCTGGTTGAAGACGGCCGCTTTGTTGACTTGGAACTTCTAGTTGATAGATTCTCATGAAATGTAGCCAAGTGTGTATGGTGAATATACCAAGCCGTTGACAGCGCCCAGAGAAAATAATCCCACCGAAGTGATTCGGTGGGATTTGATAATTGGATTGAACATTAATTTGATTCTATATAAGTCTAATTACTTTTTCAACTGACTTAGAGATTTGCTCTGAGCGTCACTCAGTCCGCAAATGAAGGTGCTGTAAAAAAAACCTTCATGATACCAAAATACTTATTTGTTTAAATAGCTTCAAATTTATTAATCTTCTGGATGGAAACACATCATTTGTACCCCTAATTAAACATACTATCGTTGAATTCATATGTGTAAATGTGCTGTGATAATATATGTGCAGTGTCATTGCGTACATACATTATTTCATTTATTAAATCATCTGATTCTAAATTGTATGAATCGATATTATACACTTTAAAATCGGATAAATACAGCGTGTCATTTTGTGATAAAATATATACTTCAATATTCTCAAATTTTGATTTGATATACGTGGAATCAATCCAAGGGGTTGAGATATTTGTGTCCACTCTACATATATGGTAAACTGATTCTGTAAAGGGATACGTAAGGACCGTCCCGTTGATATTTTTTACCCTAACCATTGGTGATTCATTACCTTTATTAACCAATGCGACTAAATTAGTTGACCCATCACTTGTATAATATAAGGGATCGCGTTCACAAGCAATTAGTCCGAAGACGAGCAAAATATAAATATATCGCATAATGTTTAGTTTTGAAGGTAAACATATTTCTTGTTGTCTGTGTTGTCTTCATCGTCCGCACAAGCATCGCAACAAGCATCGCCATAATAGCATCCAGAATATGTATTAAGCCAATTTTTAAACACACCATTATTTGGATTTAGTAGACTGCCATCGACAACCCAGTCATAGACATTGCTACACATTTCTACTTTCTGAGTCCTACCTAAGTTCGATTTATCACGAAATTTTTTGTACCTGTGTTTAAAGCCAATTGGGTTATTATGTAAATCCATATGGGCTGACGAACATTTATTGGAAGATTTCTTTTCTCTATGTTGCATTTTATAACGTGTGATAGCTTTGCCGTATGCCATTCGATAATAAACACATGCTGTCATGTGGTAGCACGCATCTGCGGGATTGTCTATCACATTGGTTCTATCTGAGTTACTTAATGACAGTCCAAATTCTGAACGGGTATTGTAGAGTGCTTCTTTCGATAATAATTCGCCAAGTGCAACACTTCGGTTATACATGGTTTGGCCTACCTTTATAATTACATATAAAGCAACTGCGCCAACGGCGATTGTTGCAGGAGCAATTTCTTGCTTATAATAACCAAAAGTCAAAGGTGCATGGTTCGCTCTTAAACTTTCAAGCTGGGTTAGCGTGGTGACACTTGAGTTACTTACGTTGTAGTTCGCGAGCGAGTCCAATTGTATGTAGTACTTTCCAGGATTAGCCAGCGTTGAGTCGGAAAGGTTGTATTGGTTGAAAACTTCGTTTATACTTGAATTGAAGTTAGATTCTGTAAAGTCTAGAGTGTCAATATCAGATGTAAATGGGTCAATAAAGTCAATAACAACCTCATGTTGATGCTGTAAGTAAATCTGATCATCTAGGAAATCATCATAAACTAGGCTCGGATATAGATCAGTTACACGCTGTTCCAAGTAGATCTGGAATAAGACAATCAGCTGATCGCCATTACTGGTGTCTGGGTTTGTGTGAAAAAACTCTCTTTCTATTAAGAATGCAGCATCAAGCGGAATTTCTATTTCGCTATGAGTGTTTATATAGTCTCTCGCAAAGTTGTACTCTGACAATGTGCTAAGTGAGGCTTCTTGGTCAAAATTTTTCTCACATGAAATTAGAGTCAATAATGAAATCAAAAGAATTTGAAGTTTAATGAAATGTCTCATTCAGATTTAAATTTTATGGTAAATCACTCATTAACACTTCAAAGATTGGGTTGTATTCTAGAAAATTATTGATTGATTCATATCAATTAGTCGGATTTTTTCCATGACTTTCATTATATGGTTGCATAAGACATATAAATTGAAAAAATTGATAGATATGTATCAATTGATTGCGATCAGGAAATTTCTTCTTTGAGTTTTTTCCTTGCGGGGTTATAGGCAACTCTGATCGGTCCAGGTAAAAATGCTGTTTCCACCGTATTGAATGGAGACATACCGGTCTGAAAGAGATTTTTGAACTGTTGATTTGATAGGTCTCTAAAAGTGAAGATTTGCAGTGTGTCACGCACACGCTGTGAATTTTTCATGAATTACCAATTAATTTGTAAGTCGTCAGCATAAGTTGGACTAAAGTTAGTATTTTTTAATGGAGACTTTAAAAGTATATGAAGAGTCTCCCAACACTTTAGTCAAAATGAAAAAAGGACCAGGAAGGCC
>Ga0208164_1000177_pt1 | contig 17782 bp, 21 predicted proteins | sample Colrivmet1449C02_FD_187634 | JGI IMG/M metagenome (GOLD analysis project Ga0208164, IMG submission 187634) | Estuarine microbial communities from the Columbia River estuary - metaG 1449C-02 (SPAdes) (version 2) | ecosystem: Environmental > Aquatic > Marine > Intertidal zone > Estuary | place... | reverse complement strand
ATCGCCTTCACCGGCGACGCCATCTTCAAAGGCTCCGTCGGTCGGACCGACCTCCCCAACGGCGACTGGAACCAGCTCCTGGCCTCGATCCGCGCCCGCATCTACACCTTGCCGGACGACGTCGTGCTCCTGCCGGGACACGGCGGCCAGACCTCGGTCGGAGTGGAGAAGCAGACTAATCCGTACGCCAAGCCCTGAGCCGCGTGCCCACTCCCTGCCCTTTCCTGCCGTCCTGCGGTCGCCCCCTGACCTGGCGCGACCTCAACGCCCTGCGGGACAACCAAGGAGCGGAGCTCTATCGTCTGTGCCTCGAATACGGCCAACAGCTCTGGCTGGATGATCTGCCCGCACGGGCGCTGCTCGCCGTGGACCGCGCCCTCTATTGCGACGTACCCGAAGGCGACGTCGCCCTGACCGAATATGCCATGCCTTACCGGGCCATCGGCTGGATGGTGCGGCAACCCGCCGACGGCTTCACCGGTAACGCGCGGGTGCATTACCAGCACCTCGCCGACCGCGTGCGCGGCGAACGGGCTGCGCTCAAGAAGTGGCGGGCCTGGGCCGCTTGGGCCGTCACGTGTCACGTGCGACCAGACCTCCCCGCCGACCCCAAGCATGCGGTCACCGAACCCACCCACGCGGAAATCGAAGCCGGCCTGCGGGCCTACGGACTCGTCAGCGAGATCACCGAATGGCGCCAGGCGCTGGCCGACTGAATTCACTCCTGCGATTTTCTCATGACCCTCCACGCCGACCACTCCCTCCGCATCGTCGTCGATGCCACCGACCTGCATGCAGGCCTGACGGGAGAACGCGCGCTGGAGCAGCGTATCACCCCAGCCGATAGCCGCATCACCCTTCGCTCGCTCAAGGCCGGCGAGACCCTGACGCATGACGGCGCCAAACTGCTCGAGATCCTCGTGGTGCGTGGGCTACTGAATCTTAATGGCGAAGCCCTTGGCCCTGCTTCCTACGTCCGTCTGGCGCCAGGCGTCTCCCTCACGTTCACCGCAACGGAGGCCAGCCTGGTCTACCTCAACGAGCGTACCCCGTCGGAGCCGGAAAAAGATTCGTACGCCTTACACGGCGACCAACTGGACTGGCGGCAAGGCATGGTCCCGGGACTCAAGGTCACCTCCTTGCACCAAGGCCTGACCAAGCACACCGCCTTGGTGCGTTGGGCGCCGGAGACGCGCTTCAATCCGCACACACACGTCGGTGGCGAAGAGATCCTCGTGCTTGAAGGCGTCTTCCGCGATGAGCACGGCAGCTATCCCGCCGGCACGTGGATCCGCAGCCCGCACATGAGCAACCACCGTCCCTTCACCGGACCGGAAGGAGCTACGATTCTCGTGAAGGTCGGCCACTTGGACGTGGCCTGAACCGTCACTTCGAGACGTCGAGGATCTCAGCCTCAAGCTCGATCGTCCGGCCGTTGCCGCCGCCGAGGAGCGTCTTCGCGCCGGGCTTCACCGTGATCGTCGTGTTGGCGCGGGAGACGGCAACCTGAGGAGCGGGCGCGTCGATGATGACGGCCTTGTGCAGCACCAGTTCGACCGACTGACCCAGGCGGGAAAGCGTGAGGGCTTCGCGCTTCTCGTCGTAGGACTTCAAGGTCCATCCATCGATGCGACGGCCGAGCGGCACCCACTGGCGCTTGCCCGTGGAGTCCTCGATCGAAAAGAGCTTATCCTTCGTCAGCACGCCATGGAAGAACGGCAGGTTGCCCTTGGGGCGAGGCGCCGGGGCGGCGGGAGTGACCGCCGGCGTGGTGGCCGGAGCGGGCGGGGCCTCGCGGGACTCCGTGACTGCTTCGAGGGTCAGCGTACCGTCCTTATTGACCTTCGGGGTGACCGTGAAGACCACGCCTTCTTCGGCCGAACCCACGCGGATGGTGGTCTGCTTACCATCGACCGTGATCACCGAAGGCGAAGCGTAGACCTCCGGTTTACCGTCCTTGTCGGGGCGCGTGAAGGTCGCCTTGACCTTAAGATGCGTCGGCACCGCTTCCTCAGCCGCGCAGGCCGCGGAGGCGAGCAGGACAAGCAGTAGAGCGCGTAACATGGCTTAGCGGGCGACCGGCGTAGCCGAGACTGAAGCGCTCACCGAGACTTCGAGGCCGCCGACGCCAGGGACCTTGGCGATCTCGCCTGGGCGGACCGTGACGACCGTGCTGAGTTCGCTGGCCGAGGCTTCGATCGAAGACTTGTAAAGGTGCAGTTCCTGGCGCGTCGGACCTTGGGAGACCGTGAGCACGTTGGTCTCGACGTCGAAGGCTTCCAATTTCCAACCCTCGACGGTGGCACCCAGTTTATACCAGCGGCGGCCGCTACGGCTGTCCTGGATGGAGAAGAGACCTTCCTTCGCGAGCACCGAGTAGAAGACCAGCGAGCCGTCATGGGCCTTGGATTCGCGCTTACGCTCGCGCTTGGCGTCCTTGGGGTCGACGACCTCGGCCTTATGGCTGATCGAGACGCGGACCGAGATGCTGACCATGCCGTCGGGCTGGACGGTCGGAGAGATGACCAACTCCATCGAGGACTCCGGCTTGCCCTTCGGGTCCTTGGGATCGGGGCGGCCGGCCACGGAGACGCGCGCCTCGGAACCGGAGATGACGGAGACGGAAGGCGCCGACATCACGTCGGACTTGCCCGTCTTCGGGTCGAGGTGCGAGACGGTCGTACGGACCGTCACGGTGGGCGGCGGGGCGGGCGGGGCCGGCGTCTGGGCGGAGACCCCGAGGGACGTCAGGACGCCGAACGCGAGCAGGAGGAGGCGGGGGGCCATGGGGGTGGGCATGGTTGTATTTCCCTTATACCCCGTCGCGAGGCAAAAGGTTGCATCCTGCGGGCCGGAAAGGCCTCAAAGGCGCTTGAAGATCAGCGAGGCGTTATGTCCGCCGAAACCGAGGTTGTTCGAGATCGCGACGTCCACCTTGCGGGCCTTCGCGACGTTCGGCGTGTAGTCGAGGTCGCAGTCGGGATCCGGGTTCTCGTAATTGATGGTCGGCGGGATCATGCCCGTATGGATGGCCATCACGCACGCGGCCGCCTCGACGCCGCCGGCGGCGCCCAGGAGGTGGCCGGTCATCGACTTGGTCGAGGAGATCGAAATCTTGGGGGCGAGGTCGCCGAAGCAGCGCTTGATCGCGAGGGTCTCGCAACGGTCGTTGATCGGGGTCGAGGTGCCGTGGGCGTTGATGTAGCCCACTTCGGACTTTTCGATGCCGGCTTCGGCGAGGGCGCGGTTGAGGCAGAGCGCGAGGCCCTTGCCTTCCTGATCCTGACCGGTGATGTGGTAGGCGTCGCAGGTGGCGCCGTAACCGGCGAGCTCGCAATAGATGCGGGCGCCGCGGGCCTGGGCGTGCTCAAGGGATTCAATGACGAGGACACCGGCGCCTTCGCCCATGATGAAACCATCGCGCAGCTTGTCGAACGGACGGGAGGCCTTCTCGGGCGTGTCGTTGAAGTCGGTCGACATCGCCTTCATGTTGCAGAAGCCGGCGTAACCGAGGCGCGTGATGGCGGCTTCGGAGCCGCCGGAAAGCATGATGTCGGCGTGGCCGTCGCGGATGTGACGCAGGGCTTCGCCGAGGGCGTGGGAGCCGGAAGCGCAGGCCGAGACGACGCCGAAGTTGACGGACTTCGCCTGGAACTCGATGGCCACGACGCCGGAGGCGATGTTGGCGATGAGCGAAGGGATCGTGAAGGGAGAGACGCGGGACGGGCCGCGTTCGATGAGGATGCGCGCCTGGTTCTCGATGGTCTCCATGCCGCCGATGCCCGAGCCGATGATCACGCCGAAGCGTTCGGAATCGATCTTCGTGACGTCGACGTCGGCGTCCTGGATGGCGAGGCGGGAAGCGGCGACGGCATACTGCGTGTAGCGGTCGTTACGCTTGGCTTCCTTGGCGTCCATGAACTTCGCGGGATCGAAGTCACGGACCTCGGCGCCGACCTTGGACGGGAAGTCCGTGGGGTCGAAGCGGGTGACGCGCGAGATCCCGGAACGGCCCTTGATGAGGGCGTCCCAGAAGGTCGCGTTGTCGTGACCGAGGGCCGTCAAGGAGCCGATGCCCGTGACGACTACCCGGCGAGATTTGCGGTCGGAGCTCAAGGGGACGGGCCTACGCGAAAAGCCCGGTCAGGTTACTTGGTGGCGCTGGCCTTGATGTGCTCGATGGCATCACCAAGGGTCTTGATACCGGCGGCCTTGTCTTCCGGGATCGTGATGCCGAACTCGTCTTCGAAAGCCATGATGATCTCGACGAGGTCAAGGGAGTCAGCCTTCAGGTCGCCCTGGAAGCTGGCACCGGGGGTGAGCTGCTCGGGGGTGACGGAGAGTTGCTTGACGATGATGTCCTTGACGCGCTGTTCGATGTTTTCGGGCATAATAAAAGGGTGTTTTAGTGGGTTTTGGGGTGTCAGATGGCCATGCCTCCGTCAATCGAAAAGACCTGCCCGGTGACATAGCCCCCCTCTTCCGAGGCGAGGTAATCGACCATGGCGGCGATATCGTTGACTGAGCCAAATCGTCCCAGAGGGATGACGCCGAGGATCTTCTGCTTCACCTCGTCGGAGAGCTCGCCCGTCATGTCGGTGGTAATGAACCCAGGGGCGACGGCGTTGGCGGTGATGGAACGGCCGGCGAGTTCGCGGGCGAGGGTCATCGTGAGGCCATGGAGACCGGCCTTGGCGGCGGCGTAGTTAGCCTGGCCGGCGTTGCCCTGCACGCCAGTGACGGACGAGATGCTGATGATACGTCCCCAGCGCTTCTTGGTCATCGGACGAACGAGGCCCTTGGTCCAGTAGAAGGCGGAGGAGAGATTGGTGGAGATGACGTCGTTCCAGTCCTGCTCGGACATCGCCATGACGAGCTTATCACGGGTGATGCCGGCGTTGTTGACGAGGATCTCGACGGCGCCGAACTCGGCGTTGATCTGCTCGCAGGCCTTGGCGACCGCGATGGCGTCGGAAACGTCGACCTGGAAGGCCTTGGCCTTCTGGCCCTTCGCGAGGATGTCATTGGCGACCTGCACGCAGGTGTCGGACTTCGAGACGCAGAGCACGGTATGACCGTGGGCAGCGAGACGTTCCGCGATGGCCTTGCCGATGCCGCGACCGGCTCCGGTGACGAGGGCGACGCGAGGATTGTGCGTGAGATGCATCGGGGTTTTATGTGCAAGGAAACGAGGACTCTGGCAAGTGGCTAATGCCCCGCCGGAAGCCCCCTGCCCCGCCCTGTGCGCTCAGTAGACGTCGCGCTGGTAGCGGCCGTCCTTCTTGAACTGCTTCACCCAATCCACGGCGGCCTCGGGCGTCAGACCGCCCTGCTCGGCCACGATGGCGTGCAGCGCCGCGTCGACATCCTTGGCCATGCGTTTGGCGTCGCCGCAGACGTAGAAATACGCGCCCTGCTGGATCCACTTCCAGAGCTCGGCGGCGTTCTCGCGCATGCGGTCCTGGACGTAGACCTTGGCGGCCTGGTCGCGGGAGAAAGCCGTGTCGAGGCGCGTGAGCACGCCGGACTGCTGATACTCCGCCCACTCGTCTGCGTAGAGGAAGTCGTGGTCCTTGCGCTGGTCGCCGAAGAAGAGCCAGTTCGGACCCTTGGCGCCGCGGGTGGCGCGGTCCATGACGAAGCTGCGGAACGGCGCGACACCCGTGCCAGGGCCGACCATGATGACCGGGAGATTGTCGTCGGCCGGCAGACCGAAGTGCGAGTCAGCGACGAAGACCGGGAGGTCGGCTTCGTTCATGCGGGCGCGGTCGGCGAGGTAGCTGGAGCAGACCCCTTCGCGCGGGCGGCCGTTGGTCTCATAACGGACCACGGCGACCGTGAGGTGGATTTCCTGAGGATACTTCGAAGGGGCGGACGAGATCGAGTAGAGGCGCGGCATCAGCTTGCGCATGAGCTCGATGACTTCCTGAGCGGACGGGCGGGCGGACGGGTGCTCGAGGAAGAGATCGAGGAATTCGCGCTGTTCCATCCAGGCCTTCTTCTTCTCCGGGTCGGCTTCGCCGATGGCGGCGGCGAGACGGGCCTGATCGGCGGCGTCCGTCGCGCGGTCGTGGAGGAGCTGGGCGAACTTGTAGGTCGGCCCGTTGAGGGCGAGGCGGTTCGAAAGGGCCTGGCGGAGCGAGATCGGGGCGGCGTCCTTCGGGATGGTCACCTGCTCGTCGCCCGTGAAACCGGCGGCCTGGAGCAAGGCGGCCACGGCCTGGGGGTTATTGGTCGGGAAAACGCCGAGGCTGTCGCCGCACTTGTAGGTCAGGCCGCTGCCAGCGAGGGAGACCGAGAAGTGCTGGGTATCCTTCTGGCTGGCTGGGGAGCTCAGGCGACGGCGGTCGACGAGGCAGGCCGGGAACGGGTTGTTCTTGTCGTAAGGAGCGGACATGAAAGTACCCCGCAGGATGCCTAGCGGGGTACTGATGCAAACCTCTTTTGGAGGCGGGCTTACTTCCAGACCTTCACCCAATCGATATCTACGTCGTCGGGCAGGGTCTTGACGACCAGCCTCGGACGGTCCTGCTCCTCGATGCGATGGGTCAAGGCCAGCGACATGGGGCGGACGAATTCCTTCCGCTCGAGCTTATGGACGGCCTTGCCATCCATGAACCAGGTGAAGCCCTTCTCCGTCCAAAGGATGCCGTAGGTGTGGAATTTCTTGGAGAGATCGGTGAACTTACCGACCGACTTCTCGGGCCGGAAGTCCTGAAACCCGGACTCCATGACGGCGCGGGCCCATGGGCTGACCCTCTCCTTGCCCGTACCGTGGAACGAAGTGGTGATGCTGGGCGGAGTCTTTTCGTCGTCGGTGATGATACGAAACGTCCCGGCGTGGCCGTCACCGGCGTGCATCCGCATGGAAGCCTCAAAGTAGCCGAACTGCTGGCTGAACTTCCCACGCGAACTGAGCACGTTGGTCTGGATCATGTCGTCCTTGACCTTGAGCCCGATGCGCAGGGCGCTGCTCTTGCCGAACTTGACGAAGGTGAATACTTCGCGGGCGCCGGTCACGTTCCACTTGGTCTCGTCGATCTTGTCGCCGTCGAAATCATCGGAAAAGACGAGCTTCTTGCCCAAGGAAGGATCGGCGGCGAAGGCCGCGGCGCCGACCAGCAAGAGGAGAAAAGAGAATCGCATGGGAATTATTTCCAGACCTTGACCCAGTCGATGTCCACATCATCCGGCAGGGTCTTGAGCACCAGTTTCGGGCGATCTTCCTCCAGGATTCGGTGGCTCAGTACGACATGCATCGGCCGAACGTACTCCTTGCGGTCCAGTTTGTGAACGACCCTGCCATCGATCAACCAAGAGTAGGATTTCTCGGTCCAGAGGACTCCGTAGGTATGAAATCTCTTGGCGGCGTCGCTGGTCTTCAAAGGCGCGTTCCTATCGGGACGAAAATCCTGCATGCCCGCTTCGGTCAGACCACGACCCCAGGGAATGATGAGATCCTTGCCCTGGGAATGAAACGCCGCGGTGAGGGCAGGTGGTGTATTCTCGTCGTCGCTGATGATCCGCAAGGTGCCCGCATGCCCTTCGTGGGCGTTCATCCGCATCGAGGCTTCGAAGTAGCCGTATTGTTGGCTGAACTTGCCGCGGGTGCTGAGCGAGTTCACCTGAATCATTTCCGTTCCCATCTTCAGGCCGATACGCGCGACGCTGAATTTTCCAATCTTGACGATGGAGAACAGTTCACGCGAGCCGGTGAAGCCCCACTTGGCTTCATCGATCTTATCGCCGTTGAAATCGTCGGAGAAGACGAGTTTCTTGCCAATCGACGGATCCGCGGCGAAAGCCGCCGAGGCCAGGCAAAGGAGGGCGAGAGCACGCATGGGAATTATTTCCAGACCTTGACCCAGTCGATGTCGACGTCGTCAGGCAGCTCCTTGAGCACGAGATTCGGACGTTCCCACTCACCGATGCGGTGGGTGAACTGCACGAACATCGGCGTGGCGATGGGCGTGCGGTCGACCTTATGGATCTGCTTTCCGTTCACGAACCAGGCGAAACCCTTCTCAGTCCAGAGGATGCCATAGGTGTTGAACTTCTTGGAGGGCTCGCCGCCCTTGAGGATCTTGGTGCCCGAAGCATCGGAACGAAGGTCATGCTGCCCCCTGTCGTCCACGTAACGCGCCCAAGCATCAAGCCTGTCTGCGCCCGTGCCCTCCCAAAGGGCGAGGATGGAAGGGGGGATTTTGTCATCCTTGGGGCGGATTGACATGTTGCCGGTGTGGCCCTTGTTCGCGTTCATGCGGATGGAGGCCTCGAAATAGCCCCGGACCTGCTCGTGCTTGCTGCGGACACCGTTGGTCTGGATCATGTCATCCTTCTTGATGAGCGTGATCCTCAGGGCCTTGGACTTGCCGACGGTGACGAAAGACATCGCGGTAGGCTCGCCGTAGGTGGCCCACTTGGCGGCGTCCAGCGCCGGTCCGTCGAATTCGTCGGAGAACGCCAGCTTCATGTTCGAAGCCGGGTTGGCGGCGCTCAGGGTGGCCGTGAGGGCGAGGAGACTGAGGAGCTGTTTCATGGGGTGGATGGAGAAAGGGAGTGAACTCAGGGAATCTTAAAGACTTTGACCCAGTCGATCTGCATCGGTTCAGGGCCCAGCTTCGGGTTCATGAAATCCTTGAGCAGACCGCCTTCCGGCAGGCTCTGATGGAATTCGATGCCCATGGGCTCCTTGGGAATCGGACGCGAAAGCTTGTGCACCTGGCGGCCTTCGACGTACCAGATGTAAGACGTGGCGTTCCACTGCAGGCCGTAAGTCAGGAACTTCTTGTAGGACTTACCGCCGTCCATCGCGATGACCTTCTCCTTCGGAGCCAGCCGGTGGGAGCCGGTTTCGTCGACGATGTTCAGGTTCGGCTCGATGCGATCGGCGCCGGTGAAGACGAAATACATGGAGGCGGCGGGGACCTTCTCCATGCTCTGATTACGGATACCAAAGACCGTCCAGCCGCGGTTCTTGGACTGTACGGCGCGGATGGAGGCCTCGAAATAACCCTGACCATAGGAAAACTTGCCCAGAGTGTGGGCCGTGCTGCCATTCCAGAAGCCGGGCTTGTCCTTGGGGGTCACTTCGATCTGGAGCTTACCGTCGACGATGCGGGCCGAGCCGCCGACGTTCCACTTCTTGGGGTCGAGCTCCTTGGCGTCGAAGTTATCCTCCCAGACCGGCTTCAGGCCGGTATTGGGAGCGGCGCCCAACGACAGGGCGACCAGCAGGGAGAAAAGCGGGAGGGCTTTCATGAAAGGGGTATGAATCAAGTAAATCCGCTGTTCGGGGGGAAGCAAGCCCAGGCGGGTCACTGGTAGACCTTCACCCAGTCCACACGCATCGGTTCCGGGCCCATATTGGGGTCCTTAAAGTTCTTCAGCAGGCCGGCTTCCGGGAGGCGGTTGTGGTCGAACGAGATATACATCGGCTTGGGGGTAGCCGGGATTTTATCCGAAATCCGGATGGTATAAGCCAGGCGACCGTCCACATACCAGCGGTAGTCCGCGGGCCCCCACTGGAAGCCGAAGCGATGAAATTTCTTACTGTAAGTGGCGTCGCGCGGCATCGGGTTCTCCTTGGGAGACAGATTCCGCCCCCGCTCCTCGTTCACGATCCACAAGCCGACATCGACGCGATCGCCGCCACCGTTGCCGAAGCCCATCCCCGCCGACGGCGCTCGACCGTCTTCGTTACCGATACCGAAGCCACAACCGTGGCCACCGGTATGCACGAACATGATGGAGGCTTCGATGTAACCGGCCTTGGAACTGTATTTACCGCGGGAGTTGATGCTCGAGCCACGCCAGAACATAGGCTTAGAGCCCGGGAGAATCTCCAGGGAAAGCTGGCCGTCGACGATGCGAACGCCGTCGCCGAAGTTCCACTTCTTCTTGTCGATCTCCTTGTCGTTGAACTCGTCGGACCAGACGAGCTTGAGATTCGTCTCGGGCCCGGCGCAAAGGGAGGCGACGAACAGGAACAGATAAAGGAGACGTGAGAGGGGCACGGCCATAGGGGGATACCCTCAATGAAAAACCCCCAGAGCCAAGGTGCAAGCCTTGGCTAGCCTGACCCGGCTCAGTTCTCAAAAATCGAGTCGATTTCCTTGCGGGAAAGCGGGCGGCAGTCGCCCAGCGGCATCTTGCGCAGGACCAGCCCGCCGATCTGGAAGCGACGGAGGGTCTTCACGTGGAAACCGAAGATCTCGAAGAGGCGCCGGATTTCGCGCTTACGGCCCTGGTCGAGATGGACCTCGAGATGGGCGGCGTGGTCGGGATGACGGATGACCTTCTTAAAACGCAGGTGCTCACCCTCCTCCACCGCACCCTTGAGCAGCCGAGGCGTGAGCGTCGGATCGTAGTCGCGGTTGAGGACGATCTCGTAGCGCTTGATGACGCCGCCCGAGGGGTGCATGACCTTGTTGGCCAGTTCGCCGTCGTTGGTCAGGATGAGCAGGCCTTCCGAATCCTTGTCGAGACGGCCGACGCAGAAGAGGCGCAGCGAACCGTATTCCGGCGGGACCATGTCGAAGACCGTCTGACCGCCATGCGAGTCATCGTTGGTGCAGAGGTAGCCGCGCGGCTTATTCATCATCAGCACCACCGTCCGATTGAGCGGCTTGATGTGCTGTCCCTGGCAGATGACCGTGTCCACGGAGGGGTCGACCGGCTGGCCGGTGACCGCCAGTTTCCCGTTGATCATCACGGACCCCGAGGCGACCAGCCGCTCCGCCTCACGACGGGAGCAGACCCCCGCCTGGGCGAGGAACTTGTGAATACGCATGGGTCCTTCGGAAGGCACGCCCTACCCTTTGAGGCTTTTGCCCCGCAGGGCGAGACAATCATCCGAGGGCGGGCCGAAGGACTTTTCTCGCCCTCGGCGGGCTGGTCGTCTTAGTCCTCAACCATGCGCCTCATCGACGGAAACGCCATCGCCCAACAGGTCCTCGCCGAAGTCAAGGAACGCGTGGCCAAGCTCGCCCCCGTCGTGCCCCACGTGGCCTTCGTCCGCGTCGGCGACGATCCCGCCTCGGTCTCCTACGTCACCAAGAAACAGAAGACCGCCGCCGAAGTCGGCATGAAGGCCTCCCTGCAGCTCTTCCCGGAGACGGTCTCGAAGGAAGAACTCTTCGCCCATCTCGACGCCCTCAACGCCGACAAGTCGGTCCACGGTATCCTGATCCAGGCTCCCCTGCCGAAGCACCTGCCCGAGACCGAGGTCTTCAACCGCGTCTCGCCCGACAAGGACGTCGACGGCTTCGGCACGCAGAGCATCGGCCGACTCGTCCAGGAACTCCCCGGTGCCTTCGCCGCCTGCACCCCGGCCGGTGTCATCGAACTCCTCCGCCGCTCCGGCGTCGAGACCGCCGGCAAGCACGCCGTGGTCGTCGGCCGTTCGCTCATCGTGGGCAAGCCCGCCGCCGCCCTGCTCCTCGCCAAGGGTTGCGACTGCACCGTGACCATCGCCCACTCCCGCACCAAGGACCTGCCCGGCATCGTGCGTCAGGCCGACATCATCGTCGCGGCGATCGGCAAGCCCCGCTTCATCACCGCCGACATGGTCAAGCCCGGCGCGATCGTCATCGACGTCGGCATCAACCGCGTGCCCGACGCCACCAAGAAGACCGGCTACCGCATCGTCGGCGACGTCGACTTTGACGCCGTCTCGCCGCACTGCGAAGCCATCACGCCCGTCCCCGGCGGCGTGGGCCCGATGACCGTCGCGATGCTGATGAAGAACACGCTCGACGCCTGCGAGCGCGCCCAAGCCCGTGGCTAATCCGCCCCCGCTCCCGCCACCTCCTGCGGGATTCTGGTGGCGCACCTTGGCCTGCCTGGCGGACATCATTCCGCTGATGATCCTCGGCTGGGCCTTGGCCGGACTCCTCGCCGGCCCCGAAGAACTCGCCGCCCGCCAGCAGGCCGACGACTGGACCAAGCGCTTCACCGAGCAATACGTGAAAGCAATCAAGACCGGCTCCCCGCGCGACTTGCAGCTGATCAAGGACATGGCGCTCAATCCGAAGGAAGCGGACGTCCAAGCCTTCACGACGTGGTATTCCTTCCAGGGCAACGTGAGCTTCGTCACGATGCTCCTCGCGCTCGCCTTGCAGGAGTGGCTCCTGGCCGGCCGCACGCTCGGCAAACGCATCTTCAACCTCCGGACGATCGGACTGCCCGACGCTGAACCGCCCGGCTTCCTGCCCGCCTTGATCCGTTCGGCCTGGAAGGCGGCGTTCTTCGCGCTGCCGAATCCTTTCTTCATCCTACTCGGCATCGTGAATTTCCACGTGCCGCTCTTCCGCCGCGATAAGCGGGCGTGGCACGACCTGTGGACGCGTACGCAGGTCGTCGACAACAAGGGAGACTGACCGACTGATGCGTCTCGCCCTGCTCTTATTGACCTTGGCGAACGCGCTCGACGCGGCGGACCTGACGTTGCCACCGCTGACCGACCAAGGGCCGCAACCGGGCAAGCGCGCGGCCGTCACGGCGCCCGAATACGCCGGCACGAAGGTACGCCACCTGATCGCCCTGCCTGATGACTGGACGCCGGACTGGCAGGCCAAGGGCAAGCGCTGGCCGGTGATCGCCGAGTATACCGGTAACTACTTTCCGACCTCCGGTTCGACCGGCGAGATCGAAGGCGCCGCCCTCGGTTATGGCCTAGCGCGGGGCCGGGCCATCTGGGTCGTCCTGCCCTACGTCGCCAAGGATCGACAGAAGAACGAACGCACCTGGTGGGGCGACATCGACGCCACCGTCGGCTACGCCAAGGCGAACCTCCCGCGGATCTGCGCGGAGTTCGGCGGCGACCCGAAGAAGGTCGTGCTCTGCGGTTTCTCGCGCGGCGCCATCGGCGTCTCGTTCCTCGGCCTGCACGATGACGAGGCCGCCCAGCTCTGGTGCGGCCTCTGGGCCCACGACCACTTCGACGGCATGCTGGAATGGAAAGGCCACGTCTGGGGTTCGCCCTTGGCCCGCTATCGCGAAGAAGCGACGGTCCGCCTGCGCCGGCTCGCCGGGCGGCCGCTGCTCGTCACCCAAGCGGGCGCGGAGACCAAGAAGTTCATCGCCTCCATCGCGCCGACGAACGTGACGCACCTGACCATCGACATGCGTGCGCTCTTCGGAACCTTCCCCAACGACTTCGTGAAGCATCCGCATAACGACCGCTGGCCCTTGCGGGACGGCGAAGCGACCCAGGCCGCGCGTGCGTGGTTCGATCGCGTGACGACGGCCGGAGCGGCGGCGAAGTAACCAGGCCCAAAAAAGGCCCCGGGGTGAGCCGGGGCCTTGTTCGGGGAAGTCAGCCGGGATTAGCCCTGGCCGCCTTCGCTGTCACCGCCGCGTTCGCGGAAGGGACGGCGCTCGCCACGGTCCGGACGGTCGCCACGGGGGCGGTCCATCGGCTTCGGGGCCGGGGCGTATTCGCGACCTTCCTTCTCGGCGATGGCGGCGCGGCGCGAGAGGCGCACGCGGCCCTTGTCGTCGATGCCGACGCACTTGACGATGATCTCGTCGCCGAGCTTGCAGATGTCTTCGACGCGCTCGACGCGGTGGTCGGCGAGTTCGGAGACGTGCACGAGGCCTTCCTGGCCGGGGAGGCATTCGACGAAGGCGCCGAATTCCTTCACGGAGCGGATGATGCCCTTGTAGGTCTTGTTGATCTCGATCTGGGCCGAGAGGAGGTTGACCTCGTTGACCGCGCGGGCGAGGGACTCGCCGTCGGTCGCGAAGATCGTGACCCAACCGGAGTCGTCCTGGTCGATGTCGAGCTGGCAGCCGGTGTATTCCGTGATGCGCTTGATGTTCTTGCCGCCCGGGCCGATGAGGGCGCCGATCTTGTCCGCCGGGATCTTGATGCGGTGGGTGCGGGGAGCGCAGGACTTCAGCTCGGCGCGGGTGGCCGGCATGGTCTTGGTCATGATGTCCAGGATGGCGTCACGGGCGCCCTTGTTCTGGGCGATGGCTTCCTTGGCGATGGCGATCGGCAGGCCGTGGATCTTGAGGTCGAGCTGGAAGGCGGTGATGCCTTCGCGGGTGCCGCAGATCTTGAAATCCATGTCGCCGTAGTGGTCTTCGGCGCCGATGATGTCGGTGAGCACGCGGTGCTTCACGATCTTACCGGCGGCGTCTTCGGTCACGAGACCGCAGGAGATGCCGGCGACCGGGGCCTTGATGGGCACGCCAGCGTCGAGGAGAGCGAGGGTGCCGCCACAGACGGAAGCCATCGAGGTGGAGCCGTTGGATTCCATGATCTCGGAGACGAGACGAATGGAGTACGGGAAGTCCTGCTCGGAAGGCAGGACGGAGAGCAGCGAGCGCTCGGCGAGGTTGCCGTGGCCGGTTTCGCGGCGGGAGGTCATGCCGAAACGGCCGGTCTCACCCACCGAGAAGGGCGGGAAGTTGTAATGCAGGAGGAACGAGCGCTTGCTCGGGCCGCCGGTGATGGCGTCGACTTCCTGGGCGTCCTTGGAGGTGCCGAGGGTGGCGAGGACGAGACCCTGGGTCTCGCCGCGCTGGAAGAGCGAGGAACCGTGGACGCGCGGGAGCACGTCGACTTCGCAGGAGATGGCGCGGAGATCCAGCGGCTTGCGGCCGTCGGCGCGTTCGCCGCTCTGGATGATGGCGTTGCGGTAGACCTTCTCCTGGAGTTTCTCGAAGGCCATCTTGATCTGGCGGGAGTCGAAGACGTCGCCGAGCTCAGCCTTGCAGGCGGCCTTGGCCTTCTCGACCACGGCCTTCACGGCGTCGCCGCGTTCCTTCTTGGAGGCGAGGAAGATCGCCTTCTTGAGCTGGTCGCCTTCGGCGGCCACGCGTTCGCAGATGGCGAGGGCCTTCGGTTCGCAGACGACGAGCGGGAAGACGCGCTTGGTCTTGGAGTACATCGCGGCGAGCTTGCGCTGGGCGGCGATGATCGGCTGGATGGCCTTCTGGGCGTATTCGAGGGCGGCGATGAAGTCGGCTTCGGGCAGCTGGTCGGCCGAACCTTCGATCATCATCATGTCGTTCTCGTTGCCGACGTAGATGAGGTCCAGGTCGGACTCATACTGCTGTTCGTGGGTCGGGTTGACGACGAACTGTCCGGCGACGCGACCGAGGCGGATGCCGGCGATCGGGCCGTTCCACGGGATGTCGGAGCAGAGGAGAGCGGCGGAGGCGCCGTTCACCATGAGCACGTCGGAGTCGTTGATCTGGTCAGCCGAGAGAAGGAGGCCGATCACCTGGACTTCATTGAGGAAGCCTTCGGGGAAGAGCGGGCGGAGGGGACGGTCGCAGAGGCGCGAGGTCAGGATTTCCTTGTCGGAAGGCTTGCCTTCGCGACGGAAGTAACCGCCCGGGAAACGGCCGGCCGCCGCGAACTTCTCGCGGTAGTCGACGGTCAGGGGGAAGAAGTCCTGGTCGGGGGAGCGCAGGTCTTCGGCGGCGGTGGCCGACACGAAGAGCGTGGTCTCGCCCTTGCTGATGGTGACCGCGCCGTTGGCGAGGCGGGCGATGGAGCCCGTGTTGATCGTGATACCGAGTTCTTCGATGGTCACGGAGTGTTTCTGTTTCATGGGTGTTTTATGCTTGGTGCGTTGTGCCAGGCGGGAGTGCCCGGCGGGTTTTGGTTTGGGTGGGTGAAAAGCGGACGTCCCAGCCTAGGCTGGGACGCTCGGTGAACAAAAGCGCCCGGAGGCGCCGTTCACTTGCGGAGGTTGAGCTTGGCCAGGAGCGCGTTGTAGCGGTCCAGGTCGCTCGACTTCAGGTAGGCGAGGAGCTTGCGACGACGATTCGTCAGCATGATCAGGCCGCGACGGGAGTGGAAATCCTTGCGGTGGGTGCGCAGGTGCTCGGTCAGGTGAGTGACGCGGGCGGTGATCAGCGCGACCTGGACTTCCGGAGAACCGGTGTCCTTGGCGTCCTGCTGGTGCTTCTTGATGACTTCAGACTTATTGACCGACATGGTGGTGGTTAGTTTTGGGTTGATGATGGCCGACCTGGGAGAAATTCCCGAAAGCCCCGCCGATTGGCCGGACTCTCCGTCTGGAACAGGCTTGCGCCCGCCGACCAGCGTGAGAAGGGCTCCGCCCCTCTCCCTAACGAAGTTGACCCATGGAAATGACTATCCCCCTCCCCCTTAGCAAGAAGGAACTACCCCCTTGGTGGAGGCGCAGATCGACCTATTTGCCTGTTTTCGCTCAGTTCGGCAGGTCCAGCCAATAGACGTCCGCATCGTTGCGGCGAATAGACGGGAAGAACCATCCCCTCGGTTCGGGGATGATTTCCGCCAGGTCGAAGACCCGCACGCTCCGGGGCATCTGGCGGAAGTAGAGCGTGAACTGATGCGGCTGTCCGTCGGGAATCGGGTACCAGTGCGGATAGAGGGAGATGTTTTCGAAACGGATCATCTCGCTGGTGAAGGAGGAAGCCTGATCCAGGAGGAACGTGCTCTGCCAGATGCGGAGATAAGGGGCGTAATCCGGTGCGCAGCGGACGTGCACGACGATGGGGTCTTCGGACAAGACCTCATCCTGCGCGGCTTCGACCGGAAGGGTGCGGATGACGGGAGCGATCAGCGGGGCGGGCATGGTGTCAGCGTGCCACGGACCGACCGGCCCGCAAGCGTCAGGCGTGTCATTAGCCCGTTGACTCCCCTGCTCCGCCTTAGCGTCATAGCAGGCATGGAATCAGGCTCTGAAGACCAACCCCGCCTCACCGGCGCCGAACGCGGCAAACTACGCAGCCTCGCGCAGACGCTCGATCCGAAGGTGTTCGTCGGCAAGGCCGGCGTGAACGAGGGCATCGCCAACCTTCTCCAGGAAGCCTTCCGTAACGCCGACCTGGTCAAGGTCCGCTTCACCGCTGAACGCGAGGAGATGGATAAGCAGGCCCAGGAACTCGCCCGGCTCACGGAAAGCGAAGTCATCGGCACCGTCGGCCGCACGGCGACGTTCTTCAAGCTCGGCGCGGATATCGAATAAGCCATGGACGCCTCGCTGTTTCAGTCACGGCACGAGGCATTCATCACGCAGGCGGAAACTTCGCTGCGCCAGCTGACGCCGGCCGCGACGGCCCGCCCGGCGCGCCTGCATGGCGCGATGCGCTACTCGCTCGAAGCCGGCGGCAAGCGCCTGCGTCCGGTCCTCTGCCTCGCCACGGCCGCGGCCTTCGACCCGCAGGCCGACGCCACGCCCGCCGCCACCGCGCTGGAGTGCATCCACACCTATTCGCTGATCCATGACGACCTGCCGTGCATGGACGACTCCGACCTGCGCCGCGGCCGCCCGTCCTGCCACAAGGCCTTCGACGAAGCCACGGCCCTGCTGGCCGGCGACGCCCTGCAGCCGCTGGCCTTCGAACTCCTCGCCGTCGGCTACGCCGACCGCCCTGCCCTCGCCACCGCGCTCGTGCGCGAACTCGCCGTGACGGCGGGCTCGACGCTGCTCGTCGGCGGACAGACCGAAGACATGGGCGGACTCGCCGCGGGCGCGACGGACGACCGCCTGCAATTCATCCTGCTCGGCAAGACCGCCGCGATGCTCAGCGCCTCGTTCGCCATGGGCGCGTTGGTCGGCGGAGCCTCCGCCGCCGACGTCGAACATTGCCGCCGGGCCGGCCGGGCCGCGGGCATCGCCTTCCAGCTGGTCGACGACCTGCTCGACCTCACCGCCGACGCCGCTCAGCTCGGCAAGCCCGTCGGCGCCGACGCGCAGAACGGCAAGTTCACCTATGCCGGCCTGCACGGCGTCGAAGCGACGAAGCAGCGGATCGAGCAGCTGACCGCCGA